>Ga0265338_10008349_pt1 | contig 12593 bp, 7 predicted proteins | sample 42126metaG_FD_193579 | JGI IMG/M metagenome (GOLD analysis project Ga0265338, IMG submission 193579) | Rhizosphere microbial communities from Carex aquatilis grown in University of Washington, Seatle, WA, United States - 4-21-26 metaG | ecosystem: Host-associated > Plants > Roots > Rhizosphere >... | reverse complement strand
TCAACTACTGGTGGTCGCTTCCACTTCCATCCCAAAGCCACAAGCGAGAGGAACGCCAGCGGCCACCAGTAGTTGACAAATGTCCCCGCCGTAACCTCCATCCCGAAGGAAAGGACACCATTGGCTAACTGGAGCGCCAAGTTGAAGGTACAAAACTCGATAATCGCCAAAGATGTAACGGCCGCCGCCCGATCAACATCTCGAACAATGAGCCAAACAAGGCCGAAGATCGCTGCGGCGCAAACGACTGCGCCAGTTGCGGGGCGGACAAGATCGGTTAGGGGAAAGAGCGCAAGGTTGCGGGAATAGAGATAGAGGATCGGAAAAAGTGCAAAGCATATCGGATGAAAAGGCAGCCCTTTCCTCACGTCCGGCGCCCCCTATAGAGGTACAAGACTCGCGACGTTTCGCGAATCGGTTCCTTTCGAACAAGATCGAACCGCTCGGAGAAGTCTTGCTCAAAAGTGTCCTGGTCGTAGCACAGATAATCTAAGTCTCTTGAGTGGAGCAACCTCTGAACTTGCGTATCCTCCTTGGGAACGAACTCAACGACGAGCCATTCGCCGAGCGAGGAAAAATACGCTGCGATGTCGCCGAACGGCACGTTGTTCCCTATCGCCAGATGGTGCACGAGAGCCAGGGCCATGACTGCATCCGCGCGTCCGCGACCTGCGAGCGAGTCGCGCTCGCATCCGGCCCACCCCAAGGATGGACTGGGATTCGTCAAGTCCTGGATTAGGGGCAAGAGGAACGGGTCAGGAGCGGCACGAGTGGCGAGGTAGCTTTTCTCCACCGCGGCGGGATCCTTATCCCAGGCGATCGTTCGGATCTCCTTGCTTGAGGCGATGCGGCTGTAAACCCCCGTATTCGCCCCAAGATCCCAGACCACTTCCGGCTTAGGATTTATCCCGTCAATAAACTCCGAAACGAGCTGCTCTTTGTGCTTTTGGGCTTCGGACGTGTAGTTGGTCTCATCGATATAGTCGGCCCAAACTGTTCCTGTCGGGGAATATCGGAGCCCGGCTACCGTCGAACGCAGGTTATCGATCAGCCCTTTAAGAGCCGTCTTGCTCATTCCGGACTGCGGAGCGCTGGCCACTGTTTTTGCGACCCGCGACTGGGTCTTCGCATGCAGGTGCAAGTGAATAAGAAGGCCGAGGTTGGCCCGGGTCCTTCCGGGCAACATCTTGGAAGCCATTGTCAGCGGGATTCCATCGATGTATACGCTCATCATCCTTGAAGCAAGCGGGTCGACGAACGACATGAGGGCCAGCGGAGCCAAGAAGTGCTCACAGAACTGCCGATATCCAACCCAAGGACGCCCCTCCCTATAGATATCAAAGGACAGGGTGTCTATAAATACAGGACGGCCCTCGTGGAACTGCACGTTGTAGGCGCTGGCGTCCTTCAGCGACATCCCATGGTCGAGAGATCGAAGTTGTATGTCAAGCGTCAAAAGGGCCGCGTCTCGAAGCTGGCTAAAGCACCATTCGTAGGGATACGAAATGAAAGAGATCGGTTCTGGCCGCAAGACCGCCACCGCCTGGTCGTCCATCCCGTTTTCAACCGGAACCTGGACATGCGGAATCAGCAACCCTTCGGATACTAGAGAGTTGTACAGTCCTGATTCGTCGAGCACCCGAAAGGCTTCTTCGTAGCAACGGTTGACTTGACGGTAAAGGACGCCCTGATCCTTGAATACAAATCCGCTGGGGTCACGGAAGGACGACGCTACACGACTGGCGAGTCGCGGATCACATGCCACTGTTCTCTTTTTCTGTAGAGCCACGGCGCCCAAACAGACGTTGCCGGACCGCGAGGAACGCGTTAGCGATCGAGGCCCAGAATCGTTTCATTACGTAAACAAATCCAAGAAAGGCCGCTACCGACATCTGCATGATCATGCTGCCGGTTCCGAAATCGACGTAGGCGTGCGCAGGACGAGTAAGTGTGAGCAGCAAGAGCGTACCAAACAAAAGCGAGTCTCTTCTTCGCTTAGAATCCATCTTTGCCCTCCCCTAAACGAGGTTCAAATTGACGATGAGTCGTCAATGGTCGTTTCGACGCAACCCAAGCTTAGAAGTTCGTCACACTTGATTGCAATAATTGAAAACTGCTCATTAAGTCACCTGGGTCTCTCACTGCTTGAAGGTCGTCGCTGCGACCCGAAGCGGCTAGTCACCGAGAACTTATCGTTCCACGCCGCGCTTCACGCGGCCTTCGCTTGCCCTCTGATGAACGGTTGGAACACTCGAATGATGTTCTGGTAGGAACTGCTGGTAGCGACGACCGGGCACCCGTCGGCAAAGATGGCTTCAACGTGAGGCTGGTTCGTGGAACACAGCGTCAGGTGAGCGCCTGAGCCCGGGTCTAGAAGGAACACGGAGCCAAGCTTGCCCGCCGAGTCGCAACCGGCAATCAGGAGAGATTGAACGGCTCCCGCATCGAGGGCGATCATTCGCCTCAACCCTTGAAGACCGGGTTGCTCGATGGGCGTCGCCATGGTCATACTCGATAGATCGCAGGCGCAAAGTGAGCAGGAATTCGGATCGAACATGTAGAGGCGGTCGCCAAGCAGCGCCATATTTCCCGACACTCCAGCGACGGCCTCTTTGACGCTGGCGACTTGCTTGCCATTGGAATCGAATCGCGCAATCTCGATGCCTTCAGGGTCAAGCGTAACAGCCACTGGCCCATGTCTCGTAATCAGGAAATTGATCAGTTGCCCTCCGTTGGGCTTGCGGAAAGGCCCTACCCGGTCGGGCGTGGCTTTCAGGACTTCACCCTGCTCACTCCCTACGTAGACCACGTTCCCATCGGATACGAAGAACGTCGGCGTCGTCAGCGAAGACGAGAGAGGGTGAACATCGCCGACAAGCTCTCCCATTGAATCGCGGAACTCAAGAGCAAGGCCGATCTTCGCCTTCCGTACGCCTGCCCAAAGCTGCTTAGTCGCGCACTGGTTTAGGTAAACGCCGGCGAATGCAGCCGATCGGGCCCAACCTGCCAAGTCGATCGTCTCCACTCGGTTTTCTTGAACGCAGAAAAGGGTGTCCTCGAGGACCAGGAGCCGCCATGGATCGCTGGGCACCGCATGAGAGAGGAGCAGAGAGCGCTCGCTTTGCCCTGGCCAAAAAGACCTAATGGAATCCCCGTGGGCGTAGATGATTCGGTTCTTGAGATAAAGCATCGGGCCGATTTCATATTCGATGCCCGGCGTTTCCGTGGGAGTCAATGGCCGAACCGCGTTTGCAGGATCGGGATCGGCCATGAGACCCTTGGAGGAAGAGGCCTCCCAAGTTCCGCCGAACGAGCCCGCGAACGGCCAGAGCTGTTCGCCGCGGCGCACCGCGTTGGGGTTTGAAGCGGCAACGGCAGGCGCGGCACGGTCGCTGTCTAAGGTAGTTTCTGCCTCAATGACGAGATGAGTCGGCCCATCGCGGTGGGCTTCCGAAGGCATTTCTGCCGCCCTTGTTTCAGTATGTGCGTGCTCCGAGTGCATCGCTATAATGGGCTCCGGTTCGGATTGAATCGAATGCTCCGACTCGGTTGCTTCGACGATTAACGCGGGGCGAACTTCGACCGTTTCTGCTTGAGGTGGGACGGGCGCCTTGTCCTTTTCCAGGCTCAGATTGGAGACGGCTTTAACCGTTTCGTCGAGTCGGCGGTTTGTAGACTCCCATTGGGCCGACGCGGCGTCAATTCGTTCGTCGAGCTTGTCTAAGCGCTTAGGATCGAGGGGCGCCGAGTTCGGAAGGGTGACCTTCTGGAGGGCCTCTTCGAGCCGCAGCGTCGCCTGTTCCCATCGCTCAGAGGCGGAAGCAAAGGTTTCGTCAAGCTTGTCCAGCCTCGCCGGAACCCCGTTTACAGCATCTAACGTCTCCAGGTCCATGCCTATCGGCCCGGTTTGCTCACCAGATTCGGAACGGGCGCCGCCAATTGAGCTGGTTGTCGCTTCGATTTGCTTGGCGAGCCGGTTGACCGTTTCCGGAATAGCGTCCAGTCGCGCATTGATTTCAACCAGGATGGGCTCCAGTTCCTCGTTGACCGAAGGGGTCGAAGAAGCGGGAGTATCAAGTCGCTGCTCAAGCCGCGAAATGGCGTCAGGCACGCTTTCCAGCTTGGTTCGAAGATCTGCGAACGCAAGTTCCAGGGTTTTCTGGTGCTCGATTTCCACCAAGAGCTGCTTGGCGACTTCTCCCATCACCGTCGCGCCCTGCTCGTGACCATCGGAATCCTTCCCTTTCTTCGCGGTAAGGGATTGCGCAACCAATCCGGCAAGCTTTTGTTCAAGGCTCTTTTGAAGCATCTGGCTGAGCTCGGCGGGAAGCGCTACAAGCTTCTCGTGCGCAGTTAATATCGATTTAACGTCTTGCTTGCTAAGGCCCGCATCGAGAGCCTTCGCCAGGCTTCCTCCCATGCTTTCTTCCAGCTTGGCGACGGACTTCGGAATCTCCTTAAGGGAGTCCACCTGCTCTTTGGTGGCCAGGCCGCTCTTGAGTGACTCGATATGAACTCCGAGTCCGGCAATGGCGGTTCCGTTGGCCTCCGCGGCCTCCTGGGACTTTGCGACTTCGGCCTGTAGCTTGGCGAGATCTTTGCCCAGAGTTCCGATATGTTCAGCGACTCGCGCCCCTTCGTCGGCGAACGCCGTAGAGAGGCCCTGACGGAGCTCCGCGGCATCGCTGGACGATGCCGATACGGATTCAGAGACGGCCTCAACATTCGATAGAAGCTCCGCGAGAAGGGCTTGGAGACTCGAAACCCCTTCTGGAATCTTTGTGAGGTCTTTGAGTTGGGCTGATACGTCGTTGAGCCTTTCGTTAAGGTTTTGCCCCGTTCCCTCACTTAGCTTTTGGGCCGATTGGAGGCCCGCCTTGATTTCGTCAATTTGGCTTCCCAAAGCACCCACCGCGTCGGGAACGACCTGTTCCAACCGCTCCTTCAGTTGCCGTACGTTGTCGACGACCTCTCCGCTTCGCTCGGCGTTCGCCTGATCGGCCGCACTCATTTCGGCTTTAAGGTCGTTGATGCGCTGGTCCGCCTCTGCGAGCCGACCTTGCAGCTTGGCGATTTCCGAAACGAGGGCCTTTGATTGGGCGTCGCTACGCTCGGTCTGCTCGGCTAGTTGGGTGGCAAGAGATGCGGCCAGCGATTCGAGCTTGACGGTATTGGCGCGTGCCTCTTCCCTGAACGAATCGGTCGCGCGCTTTTGATCTTCCGCCTTGCCATCGACCTTGGCCAAGAGATCGTCGAGGGTCTGTCGCGCGGATTTCTCCTGCGCGGCAAGGCTTTCGAGTCCCTTGCGAATATCGGCGATGTTAGACGCTGCGGCGGATTGAGATTGTTGGGTGGCGGTGGAAGTCGACTCGATATGGCCGAGCCGTTTGTCGAAGGTGTCGATCTGTTTCCGGAAGGAGCGTAGAACGGGCGGCTTTTTGACAAGCTCCTCTTGCGTGGCAAGAATCTGTTCGAGCCTTGCTTTGACGTCCCGGATGTTTTCTTCGTAAGCCTTTTTTCCGTAGACCGGAATCGTGCCGGCGGGCTGGGCATTGATTCTGAAATAGGCGATGCCGATACCTACCAAGAGGCCGCCGCCGATGAGAATCCAGAGGAAGGGGTAGGCCTCGAAAAAGCCCCCGACCTTCTTGATAATGACTCCCTTGCGGGTATCGGTCGGTACGGGCAAAACGTGGACGAGCAAGGCGCCGGCAACCGCGGTTGAGCCAGGGTTACCTTGGCCCAGGCGGATTTCGCCTCCAAAGTTGCGCAAGGAGCCTTTGGGAGTCAGAACGAAGGAGTTGGACCCGCTTCCAACGTAGACCTTGCAGGACATGTTCGGGACCGGCAACTGCGCAGCGGCGATGCTGACAATCCTGTCTCCAGGCTTCATCAGTCCGAACTGCTCGTAGATCGTCAAAGATCTCTCTTTGAGCAATCCCTTCGACGACGGATCGACCGTTAGTTCGTAATCGGTCGCTTGGGCGAATTGAACGACGCCCAGTAACAGTAACAGCCCACTGACGACTAGGCGCCTCATACTGTGGTTTATTCCAGACTAGCGGAGAGGGTTCGGGGGACCTCTACAAAACCCGGTAGAATGGTCAGCCAACCTTATGCCCGGCGAATGTCAGCGACCGTTTCCACTGCTGCGGCTACTGGATCCCCGACCTGAGGGAGCTGCGCGTGGTCAGGCAATCCGCGATTCTGTTAACATTCCCGCTGGCGAATTGGCTCAGCGGATTTATGAGTTGCCCCGAAAGGGGGAATCCGTTGGCGTGGCCCGCGTTGAACCATGGGCAACCGAAGCTGTTGAGGCTCTTGTCGCCTTAGGCAGGTTGGCTGAGTTCACTGACGGTTTCGAGTATTGCGAAGAGGGGGCTCGGGGCCGTTTGTGGAAACCGAACGCCTTTCTCGAAGAACGTCTTCCCGGACGTGCTGGTTCTGCTTTGGACCTTGCCTGCGGGGTTGGCCGAGACGCGGTTTATCTTGCCTCGGCTGGTTGGAGGGTCGACGCGGTCGACCATCTGCCTGATGCCCTCGATCGAGGGAGAGAGCTCGCGCGACGCTCGCTCGACGAGCCCGGCCTGGTGAATTTCAGCCAAAGCGTATTGGACGCCTCGTTTTCCCCTGGGGCGGTTTACAATCTGGTGACATGTTTCTTCTTCGTCGATCGGCCTTTGCTGGCCAAGGTCGGAAGCTGGGTCGCTCCCGGAGGCCTTGTGCTGTTTGAAACGTTCAGCGAAGCCCACCGCGCGGAGTTTGGCAAGCCAAAGGGCGACCAGGCTATCGGCTCCTGGGAGTTTGAGTCGCTTTTCGAGGGGCGCCTTGAGATCGAAATTTGGGAAGGTTGGAATGATGGCAGGCACACGGTCCGTGCCGCGGTGCGGTTCTAGACCATCGTTCTGATGCAATATTATTGATGTTTAGGTTCGGTGGGTTCGTTTTGCAATTTCACTTTCTGCATCTTCTCTGGTTAGGGTTCCGGGCCTTGAACCTCAGGGGGTTGTGGGCCGCAGAAGGGTGACCGAGGGGGTGGCCGCTGCTACGGTTGGGTTCCAGACCTTAGAACCTTCGGTGGCGCCGAGGTGGCTTGCACATTATGAGATTGTCAAGGAGCATCTGGCGAAGATCTAGTTTACGAGACCCCTAAATATACTTACGGCTCATTTGGACCGTTTGTCACATAAATACACAGAATAATATCTGTTTATATATAGACTACAGTCTGTTTGCTGCACAGCGCCTTTTCTTGAGTTGGGCGTGTTGTGCTTGGGAATGTGTCTCAAGCAAATGGCACTTGATGGTGGCGCCAAAGGATTGGCGCGATTCAGAGCGGCGAAGGAATCGCCGCAGTCCAAGGTTGGCGCCGCTTTTGACAGCATTTACCTGCGAATGACGACCTCAGGCACGCGCCGCCATCCGGAAGTTGGGAACCACCGACGGCGCCGAATCCACCGAAATCGGAACCAGAGTCACTACCCCTTATCAGGTTCGATGAAGCCAATGCGGGATCGCTGGTAGTCGAACACCAGCTTGAAATGTCCGAGAAAACCCATACCGACGTTTCCGGCTAGGTACGGACTGGCGAACACCCCCTGTTTGGTGACTTGAAGTCCTACCGTTGGTTTGTCGAAGCGGTGTCCGCCTACTTCGAAGTACGAGATAGTTCCCGTATGGCTTACGGCCGAGCCGCCAGCTCCGCCGGTGTTGACCGAAGTTGTTTCCCGGCCCCTTAAGAGCCCGAGCTTCGCCACGATTGGGGAGAACAGATCTACCGTTGAGGAGGAGCCGGTATCGAGGCTGAAAACGCCGTGCCGGTCGCCTTCGAAGCCGCATTGGATGCAAGGAGTGTCGCCGTTGAAGGTTAGGTTCTCCCACTGGGCATCCTGGATTTCAGGCGCCTTCGCTGGCTCGTAGATCGCCATCTTTAAGCCCTTGGGGTCGATGTCGAGCACCGTGCGGGCAAGGAAATCGTAACCGCAGATGCCGGAGACTTTGATCCCGAAAGCCTGGAAAGGGGTCATATCGAAGGCGTAGAAGGTGGGATTCTTGATTGTGACCGGGCCTAGTTGGAAGCTTTGGCCCCTTACAACTCCAAGTTTGACTACAGCGACAACGCCAGCGGTGGTATCGGTACCCAACTTGGCGAACCCGTCCTCTTGAGCAACCTTTGGGTCGATACACATCACGTCCGCGCCGGTGTCGAGGAAGAACCAACCGACGTCCTTTCCATTGATTTGGGGCCGGACGAAGATATAGCCAAAGATTCTCTTGATCTCGACTTCGTTTCCGTGGGAGGCGTCGTATGTTGTGTCGGAAAGGTCCGGTTTCGGCAGGGAGAAGTCCTTTGCTGCCAGTTTTGACGGCTTCGCGTCTTCGATCTCGTACCAGTCCGTCGTGTGGGACATTACGTGGGTTGAGCGGCGCGGCAACGTTCGTCCGCCGAAGTTCTTATAATCTGAGAACTCCCAGACCTCATCGCCTGAATCGGTCCAATATTTCAGTTTCTTAGGCAGCATCGAATCGGTGTCGATCGTGAGGGTCGCGCTTGTGGCGCCATCCTTCGGTTGGAGGTTGACCTCGACTTCGTTGGCGTGCCTTTCGGTCAGGGTGCGGGTTAAGGGGCACTCGGGAAGCGCCCACTCGCCTGAGATCACCCAGGCCAGCAGTTCGTTCGAATCCTTTGGCAGGAGTCCAACATAGTGCGGCATGCCCGCCCAATTCTCGATCCAGCAGCCCTTTCCGTCAAACCCGGCTATGTCGTCCAGCGGCCCTTTTGCCGCGTTGTAGAAGTTGACTCCATCGAAGGCGAAGCGGAATTCTTCGCGGGCGCCGTGACTCAGGCAGGCGCCGTGGCAGTCATATGCGGAGCGGTCTTGGGCCCCGCTTGCTTTGGCGGATTTTTCCAGGATGGCGGCCAGGCTCGGTCCGTTATCGGTTGCAAATGCGGGGTGAACGCACAGCAAAAATGCCGGTGCGAGTAGCACGTTAATATCGCGGAATCTCATGGATTTCGATAGATTACCGATGTCGGCCGTTGCGATGGTCTTATAGTCCCAAATTGGGCCCCAGCAATCCCGGATCCAGACATGGGCGGCACCGGCGCCTCGGGCCGAGTTTTCTTCGACCCCTGCCGGGGTCGTAATATGGGTTGCGATCTTCCGGGGGTGTCGCTTTCCGCCTTCGCCTACGGCTACGGCGCATGCGCTCCACCCCCGGCTACCCTCTTTGATCCCTCCGGGATCGTCGCGTCGTTCGTCCCGCGCCCTGAGTGGATGCGCCATTGCGGATTGGTCGAGCCTTGCTCGACTCGCACACTTGAGAGCGTGCGCTACCGGTGCTCTTATAAATACTTCTGGCGGGCGTAAAATGGCGAGATGCAAAGGATATTGCTGCTCTTGGCGCTCGTCGCCTCGTTTTGTATCGGGGAGGCGCAGTCGCTCGATCCATCCTCATACCAGCAACTCCACTGGCGGATGATTGGGCCTTTTCGGGGTGGGCGCACGGTTGGCGCTACTGGGGTTAAGGGCAGACCGGGCTTGTTTTACGTTGGCGTTAATAACGGCGGGGTTTGGAAGACCGACGACTTCGGCGGGACTTGGCAGCCGATTTTTGACGACCAGCCGACCGGATCGGTCGGCGCATTGGCCGTCGCTCCTTCCGACCCCGACACGATTTACGTTGGAAGCGGCGAGGGGCTTCAGCGGCCCGACCTTTCGGTCGGTGACGGCGTCTACATATCTTCCGACGGCGGAAAGACTTGGCGCAACATGGGCCTCCGCGATGGGCAGCAGATCGGGAGCATCATCGTCGACCCACACGACCCGAACCGGCTGTTCGTTGCCGTGCTGGGGCATCCCTATGGACCCAACCGGGAGCGGGGCGTATTCCGCTCAGTCGATGGAGGGACGAGTTGGAAGAAGGTGCTTTACAAGGATGAGGATACGGGCGCCATCGCCCTTGCCTTTGACCCCACCAACTCGCAAACGGTGTACGCCGACCTTTGGGCGGGCCGTCTCGGGCCATGGGAAAACGGCTACTTTGACTTGCCGAACGGGGGCCTCTTCAAATCCACTGATGGAGGCGAAACTTGGGTCCAGCTCACGCACGGGCTTCCCACCGCCGCGGATGGATTGGGCCGCATCGGGTTCTGTGTCGCTCCCGCCGAACCTTCTAGGATTTATGCCATTGTCCAGGCCGACAAGGGCGGCGGTCTTTACCGTTCCGACGACTCGGGCGCAAGCTGGCGACTGGTCAACGACCAATATCGGATTTGGGGCAGAGGCGACGACTTCGCCGAGGTCCGCGTGGATCCGAAGGACCCGGATACGGTTTTCATCGCCAACACTTCGACCTACAAGACGACCGACGGAGGGAAGACTTTCTCGGCATGGAAAGGGGCGCCCGGAGGCGACGATTACCATACTATCTGGATCGATCCCGACGACTCCAAGACCATTCTCCTCGCGTGCGATCAAGGCGCCACGATCACCGTCAACGGGGGCCGAACTTGGAGCTCGTGGTACAACCAGCCGACCGCCCAGTTCTACCACGTCATTACCGACAACCAGTTTCCGTATTGGGTTTACGGGGCGCAGCAGGAGAGCGGTTCGGTAGGGACCTCCACCCGGGGCAACGACGGAGAAATCACATTTCGCGACTGGCATCCGGTGGGGGCCGAGGAATACGGATACATCGCGCCGGACCCACTAAATCCCAACATTATTTATGGCGGAAAGGTCAGCAAATTCGACCGCGTTACCGGGCAGGTTCAGGACGTTGGCCCGGCCGGAAACTACCGCGCCCTTCGCACGGCGCCGCTCGAGTTCTCTCCGGTGGACCCGCACACCCTCTATTTCGCGGGCAACATCCTCTTCAAGAGCGCCGACGGCGCGCACAGTTGGAGCGTTATTAGCCCGGACCTTTCGAGGGAGCATCCCGAAGTTCCCGAGGGGGTTGGGATTCACGGGAAGCAAAGACCTACGGTCGAAAGGCGGGGAGTGATTTACGCGCTTGGGCTTTCTCCCCTGGATCATAACCTAATTTGGGCAGGCACGGACGACGGCCAGATCGACTTCACGAGGGATGGAGGCAAGACGTGGCTCAACGTAACTCCGCCGGACATGACCTCTTGGAGCAAGGTCTCGATGATCGACGCGGGTCACTTCGACAAGGCCACCGCCTACGTCGCGGTGAACCGCATTCGTCTGGACGACATGCGGCCGCATATTCTGGTTACGCACGATTACGGCAAAACGTGGTCGGAGGTCGTTAACGGACTACCGAACGATGCGCCCGTGAATACGGTCAAGGAAGATCCGAAAAGGAAAGGGTTACTCTTTTGCGGCACAGAGAGGGCCGTCTTCTTTTCTCGCGACGAAGGCGGCGTATGGCGCTCCCTACGTCAGAACATGCCCGCAACCTCGATCCGGGACCTCGTCGTTCATGGGGACGACTTGGTGGTCGCGACGCACGGACGATCTTTTTGGATTCTCGACGACATCACCTCTCTTCGACAAATTCGTGGGCAGCCAATGAACGCTCGCGGTGGAGACCTCATCCTGTTCAAGCCAGAAGACGCCTACCGTTACCGGCGCGACACGAACACGGACACGCCCTTGCCACCCGAAGTCCCCGCAGGTACGAATCCTCCGGACGGCGCGATCCTGGATTATTGGCTACCTCACGACGTGACGAAGCTAACTTTGGAAATCGACGATTCGGCTGGGCGGCCGGTTCGGGTTTATTCAAGCGACGACAAACCCGATCCGGTGGACCCCGACGATTTGGACGTGCCGACCTATTGGATCCGGCCATTTCAACAGCTTGAAACAGGTTATGGAAGCCACCGATTTGTGTGGGATTTACGCTTACAACCACTCCAATACGTGCCCTACTACGATATTGCAGCGGTTTTTCGGGATACGCCATCCTTCTCGTCGAGCCCGCTGGCGCCGCCTGGGCATTACACGGTGAAGCTGACTTTCTTAAACGAAGTCGGCGTCCAACCGTTGACCCTGATGCTCGATCCGCGGGTGAAGACTCCAGCAAGCGGCATCCAGCGGGAGTTCGAACTGGCCAAGGCATGCTACGACGCGGCGAAGTCCATGAGGGCCGAGTTAATTAAGCGAAACGAAAAGCCAAGCGACGCTCCCCGCTACGGGCGAAGGAAAGCCCCCGACACCTTTTCTGGCTTGAGCCAAGCTTACGAACAGCTGATGAACCAAGTCGACCGGGCGGACGCGACGCCTACCGCCATGATGGAACAGGAGTTTGTGGAGCTTAACGCACGGGCTGCGAAGATGCGGGGAGGGTAGGCATTGGGTGTTGGGCATTGGGCATTGGGCATTGGGGGGACGGAAGATGTTGGGTGTTGGGTGTTAGGATTTGGGCCTTGGGCATTGGGCGTTTGGCCTTGGGGGACGGAAGGTGTTGGGTGTTGGGTGTTAGGGATTTGGGCCTTGGGCATTGGGCGTTTGGCCTTGGGGGACGGAAGGTGTTGGGTGTTGGGTGTTGGGTGTTAGGGATTTGGGCCTTGGGCATTGGGCGTTTGGCCTGGGGGGGGGCGGAATGGTGTTGGGTGTTGGGCG
>Ga0265338_10008347_pt1 | contig 12595 bp, 12 predicted proteins | sample 42126metaG_FD_193579 | JGI IMG/M metagenome (GOLD analysis project Ga0265338, IMG submission 193579) | Rhizosphere microbial communities from Carex aquatilis grown in University of Washington, Seatle, WA, United States - 4-21-26 metaG | ecosystem: Host-associated > Plants > Roots > Rhizosphere... | reverse complement strand
AAGCGCCACCCTGCAAGCCCTGCAAACCAAGCAGCAGCTGGGCGTGCAGGCGCTGTCGATCGCCAACCAGTCGACCTCGATCATGCTGTCTCTGTTCCGCTAGGAACAAGCTCCAACGTCTAGTGGTCGGGGGAGGCGCGAGCCTCCCCCGATTGCGTTTTGAGCCGCTCGTCAGAGCCGCCTTTGCGGGCTATGCCTTCGACTGGAGCTTGCCCAGGAAGGCGCCGCCCGATGCCCAATCGACTTCTCGCCGGCCTCGGCGCCCTGCTACTGTTGGCCAGCATGAATATCGCCATGGCCGCCCCCTCCCCCTCTTCGTCCCGCGACCCCGACGTCGCCGTCCTGCTGTCCGACTGGGCCGGGCCCTACGGCGGGGAGCTTCCCTTCGACCGTGTCAAGGTCTCGGCCATGGAGCCGGCCCTGGACGAGGCCATGCGGCGCGACCAGGCCGAGATCGACGCCATCGCCGCCGATCCCAAGGCGCCGACCTTCGCCAACACCATCGTCCCGCTGGAACGGTCCGGCCGGGCGCTGGATCGGGTGCAGACGATCTACAGCGTGTGGAAGTCGAACCTGAAGACGCCGGACGTGCAGGCGGTCGAGACCAAGATGGAGCCGGTCCTGGCCGCGTTCAGCGACCGCATCTATCAGAACGAAAAGCTGTTTTCCCGCATCGACGCGGTCTACCGCGCCCGCGGGCATGCGGGCCTCTCGCCCGAACAGCAGCGGGTGGTGTGGAAGCACTGGAACGACTTCGTCAAACAGGGCGCCCAGCTGCCGCCGGCGGCCAAGGCCCGGGTGACCGCGATCAACCAGGAGCTGGCGAGCCTCTACGCCAAGTTCATGCAGAACCTCTTGGCCGACGAGGCGGACTACGTCCTCTATCTGAAGGACGCCGACCTTGCGGGCCTGCCGCCCTCGCTGCGTGACGCCTACGCAGAAGACGCCAAGGACAAGGGCCATGCGGGCGAATGGGCCGTGTCCAACACCCGCTCGGCGATGGAGCCGTTCCTCACCTATGCCGACCGCCGCGACCTGCGCGAGAAGGTCTGGCGCACCTACTACAGCCGCGGCGACAACAAGGACGCCCACGACAACACTGTCTCCATCATCCCGCGGATCCTGAAGCTCAGGTACGAGAAAGCCCGCCTGATGGGCTTCTCGAGCTACGCCGCCTGGAAGATGCAGGACACCATGGCCAAGACGCCCGAGGCGGCCATGGCGCAGATGATGCAGGTGTGGCCCGCGGCCATCGGCCGGGTGCGCCAGGACGTGGCCGACATGCAGCAGGTCGCCGACAAGGAAGCCGAAGAGAAGGGGGAAGCCGGCGGAAAGGCCCCGGCCATCGCCCCCTGGGACTACCGTTACTACGCCGAGAAGGTGCGCAAGGCGAAGTACGACCTCGATATGCAGGAGGTGTCGCACTACCTGCAGCTCGACAAGATGCGCGAGGCGGTGTTCTGGGAGGCCGGCCAGCTCTACGGCTTCACCTTCACCAAGGTTGATGCGCCGGTGTTCTCGCCGGACATGAGCGTCTACGAGGTCAAGGACCGCGCCGGCAAGCACGTGGCCCTCTGGTACCTTGATCCCTACGCGCGGCCGATCAAGGCGTCCGGCGCCTGGATGGATCAGTACCGCAGCCAGCAGAAGGACGAGCCGGCCTCGGCCATCGCTTCCAACAACACCAACTTCGTGAAGCCCGCCCCCGGCAAGCCGGTGCTGATCTCGTGGGACGACGCGGTGACCCTGTTCCACGAGTTCGGCCACGCCCTGCACGCCATGAACTCGAACGTGGTCTACCCCTCGGTGTCGGGCGCCAACGTGGCGCGCGATTTCGTGGAGTTCCCCTCGCAGCTCAACGAGAACTGGCTGCCGACCAAGGCGGTGCTGAGCCGCTTCGCCGTCGATGAGACCGGCCGGCCGATTCCGCAGGCCCTGGTCGACAAGATCCTGAAGGCCCAGACCTTCGACTCCGGCTTCACCGTGACCGAGTACCTGGCCGCGGCGATCATGGACATGAGGCTGCACACCACGCCCCAGGGGCCCGGCGACCCGCCGATCGACCCGGACCGCTTCGAGAAGCAGACGCTGGACGCCCTGGGCATGCCGTCGCAGATCGTCATGCGCCACCGCACCAGCCAGTTCTTCCACGTGTTCCAGAGCGACGACTACGCGGCAGGCTACTATTCCTACCTGTGGGCCGAGGTGCTGGACCACGACGCCTTCGAGGCCTTCACCGAGACGGGCGATCCGTGGAACCCGGCCGTGGCCAAGCGCCTGAAGGACGACATCATGAGCGTGGGCGACACCGTCGACCCCGCCGAGGCCTTCCGCCGATTCCGCGGCCGCGATCCCCAGGTGGGCGCCTACCTGCGCGCCAAGGGCTTTCCCGCGTCCCAGCCATGACTTTTCGCCTCGTCTTCATGCTCTTGGCCGCCGGCCTGCTGGCCGCCTGCGCCTCGAACGGGCGCCCTGCCCCCGCCAGGTCGCCCGCGCTGTTCGTCGATTGCCGCGGAGCGCCCTCGGCCAGCCCGACGGTGATCCTGGAGTCCGGGGCGTTCGGCTCGGCCGCCGACTGGGACCTGTTGCTCGACGACCTGGCTAAGGGCGGCCGCGTCTGCGCCTACGACCGGGCCGGCATCGGCCGCTCACCCCCGCGCACCGGCGGGCCGGGCGTGGCCGCCATCGCCCTGGAGCTGAAGGACCTGCTCGACAGCCTGGGCGAAAGCCGGCCGGTGATCCTGGTCGGCCACTCCAACGGCGCGCTCTACATCGAGACCTTCGCCGCCATGTGGCCCGACCGCGTGGCCGGTCTCGTCTACGTCAACGGCGTCAACAGCGACGCCCTCGATCATCCTGACCTGGTCCGCGACCTGACGGTGGAGCGCCGCTGGGCGATCGTGGCGGCCCTGGGCGGGGACGTCGGCCTGTCGGGCCAGGTGTCGGACATGTTGACCGGCGTCAGCGGGTTTTCCGGCCGGGCCGCCGACCGCAAGCGCCAGGACCTGTCCGATCCGGACGCCCTGCGCGTGGCCCGCGACGAGGATGTCGCCGTGATCGACGGCCTGAAGGTCGCCCGAGGCCTGGGCGGCTCGCCCCGCGCCATCCCCACGGCGGTGATCGCCGGCTCGACCGATCCGGACGCGTCGCTGTCCAAGTCGTGGAAGGTGGCCGAGGACGCGCCGGCGCTGCGGGCCCGCCAGCGGCTGATCATCGACGTCCCGAACGCCACCCACACCTCGCCCCTGGGCCGCGACCGCGGCTATGTGGCGACCGCCGTGGACTGGCTGCGGGGAACCAGCCGCGGACTTCCGTAGGCCGACGGGGCCGCCCTGACGGCCCGAGGGCGCGGGGTGATGGCGCGCCAATACCCCGCCGCCCGAACCGTCAGACCGACGCCGCCTGCAGCTGCGCCGCGTCGGCCACCGCGTCGCGGCGCTTGCCGGGGGCGGTCTCGTCCAGGCCCATGCCCAGCAGGCCCGCGCCCACGGCCAGGCCCGCCAGGATCCACATGGTCGCGTTCGGCGTGCCGAAGTGGTCGTTGGCCCAGCCAGCGATGGTCGGGCTGAACACCCCGCCGATCACTTCGCCCAGGCCCATGGTGATGCCCGTGGCCGTGGCCACATAGCGGGCCGGCAGGGTTTCCGACGGGATGGTGGCCATGAACAGCGGGAAGATGCCGTTCAGCGCCCAGCCGAAGAAGAAGAAGGGCACGAACATCCAGGTCGTGCCGGTGAGGTACATGACTGAGAACGGAATCAAGAGGCCCAGGAACGGGATCAGGATCATCACTGGCCGGCGGCCGACCTTGTCGGAGATGGCGGGGGTGACGAAGGCGCCGATGGTGGCGGAGATGCCGAGCGCGGCCATGAGGAAGGACTCGGCCGTGGGCGACATGCCCTTGGTGTTGATCAGGTAGGTGGGCATGAAGGCCCAGGTAACCACCAGGTAGGACACCAGCAGGATCGAGATCAGGACGCACAGGACCATGTTCTTGTGCTTCAGGGCCTGAGCCATGGTCAGGCGGTCGCCCGCGGCTTGCGGCTTCTTCTCCGGCTCCTTGACGAAGAACCAGATCAGGACGGCGAACAGCAGGCCCGGCGCGCCGGCCAGGAAGAAGGACGAGCGCCAGCCGACCGCCACGGCCAAGGCGGTCAGGACCAGGGGCGCTATGGTCGAGCCCAGGAAATTGGAGCCCAGGTTCTGGTTCACACCCATGGCCAGGCCACGGTGCTGGGGCGAGACCTCTTCGGCCACCAGGGAGTGGGAAATGGGCATGACCGCGCCCTCGGTGGCGCCCATCAGCAGGCGCGCGCCCAGCAGCATCATGAACCCGGTCGCCATGCCCGAGAGGACCGAGCACAGCGAGAAGAGGACGCCGGCCATGACGATGAAAATCTTCTTCTTGCCCACCCGGTCGGACCAGGCGCCGATGAAGATGCCCGAGATGGCCCAGGTCAGCGACAGGGCCGAGGACAGCATGCCCTGCTGGGTGTCGCTGAGCTTCAGGTCCGGCTTCACGAACGGCATCAGGAAGTTCAGCGCCTGACGGTCGAAGAACAGCACCCCGAAATTGATGCTGAGGAGCAGCACCAGGGTGATCTGGTAGCTCGCGCTCTTCTTCTGCATTTTTGGTTTCCTCCCGCCGGGCGATCTGACGCCGCCTCGTGGCTCTCGATGATGATGACGATGCGATCTAAGGCGCGACGAGCACCTTGCACTGGTGGGTCCGCCTGCGCAGCGCCTCGAAGGTGTCGGGGAGCTGGTCGAGCGAGATGGTGTCGGTGATCAGGGCGCGGGGCTCGGCCGCGCCGGAACTCAGCACGTCGAGCGAAGCCTCGTACTCCTGGGTCTTGAAGAAGGCCGCGAACTGGAAGCGGCACTCCTTGGACAGGGCGAGGAACGGGATGAAGCTGTCGGGCCGGGTGCACAGGCCCTGGACCAGGACCTCGCCGTGGATGCGGATGTGCTCGACGGCCTGGGCGATCATGCCCGGCACGCCCACGCATTCGAACACGATGTCGGCCTTGCCGCCGAGGATACGGTCGGCCTGGGCGACGTGGTTCTCCTCGCCCGACACGAAGGCGGTGGCGCCCATGGTCATGGCCCGCTCCTCCTGGAAGCGGTTGAGGTCGGTGACCACAACCTGCTTGGCGCCCATGCGCCGGGCCCAGAAGGCGGTGGCCAGGCCGATCGGGCCCGCGCCCAGGATCACCACCTTGTCGCCGGTCTGCAGGCTGGAACGGCGGAGGCCGTGCAGCGCCACGGCCAGGGGCTCGACCAGAGCGCCATCGGCGATGCTGGCGGATGCCGGCAGGCGCACGATCTGGCGCTCCAGCGCCATGGCGTATTCGCCGTAGCCGCCGCCGATCAGGGTCATCTGGGCGCACCAGGCCGGCTCTCCGGCCAGGCAGCTGGCGCACTCGCCGCAGCCCTTCACCGGCGGCACCGACACCCGGTCGCCGATCTTCAGCCCGGTGACGTCCCTGCCCACGGCGGCGATCTCGCCGGCGAACTCGTGGCCCAGCACCGCGCCGGCCGGCACGCCGAACATCGGGTCCTCGGTCATGTGCAGATCCGAGCCGCAGATGCCGCAGCGCCCGACCTTGACCACCACTTCGCCGGGGCCCGGGGTCGGATCGGGCACGACCTCGATGCACAGTTTCTGGCCGAGGCCATGGAAGACGGCTGCGCGCATCAGAGGGCCTGGGCTCTGGGGGTGAGCTGGCCGATCATGGCCCCGCCGTCGATGACCACGTGCGAGCCGGTCATGTAGGACGAAGCGTCCGAAGCCAGGTACAGCGCCAGCGGCTTCAGCTGCCAGGTGTCGGCGATGCGGCCGAGCGGCACGCTGGAATCCCAGGCGGCGCGCACCGCCGGGTCCTGCAGCCAGCCGCCGCCGATGTTGGTGACGAAGGGGCCCGGCGCGATGGCGTTCACCCGCACGCCGAACTCGGCCAGCTCCAGCGCCACGTGCCGCACCATGTGCGCCACCCCCGCCTTGGCCGGCATGTAGGGCATGCCGACGATGGATTCGTTGAACACCGCCGCGTTGGACGAGGTGGCGACGATCGAGCCCTTGCCTTGCGGCTTCATCAGCCGGGCGGCGTGGCGGATGGTGTCGTAGACCCCGGTCAGGTTGATGGCGATGGTGCGGTCCCAGCGCTCGGGCGGGGCGGTGTCGATCTGCCCGTCTTCGTTGCGATGGCCCTTGGGGTTCCAGAAGCCGGGGCCCGGATCGATGCCGGCGTTGGCGAAGCAGATGTCGAGGCCGCCCCAGGCGGCCGCGTGCGCGTCGAACACCTTTTCCATGCCCGGCCGGTCAGTGACGTCGAGCCTGGCGGCGCGCGCCTCATGGCCGGCCTGGCGCAGGCGCTCGGCCTCACGCTCGGCGCCCTCGCCGTCGATGTCGGTCAGGGTGACCCTGGCGCCCGCCTCGGCCAGCATCTCGGCGTAGGCCAGGCCGATGCCCGAAGCCGCCCCGGTAACGAGGCCCGAACGCCCGCGGATGTCGAACTGGGAAAGGGTGCTGGAAGGAGCTTCCATACGCCTAGATAAAGAGCTGCTTATTGATCGGAATGCCGTGGGCTTCGCAGTAGCTGACGTAGTGGTTGATGAACCAGAACACGTCGAGCGTCTCGGTCCACTGGCCCTGCTGGTCGTAGAACTCCAGCGCGCCCTGCAGCCAGAAGATCGCCTTCATGCCGTCGGGATAGGCGGGGTTGTCGGACACCAGGGTGTGGGCGGTGCCGGGAGTCTCGGTGATGAAGTCGCCGGGCGTCGCCACCCAGTCGTATTCCAGGTAGCGGACCGAGCCTTCCAGCACCATGGCCGAGACCTGGCCGTGATGGCGGTGGGTGCCGAGCCAGCCGCCGCCCTTCACCCACAGGATGTTGCAGTAGCTGTTGGTGCGCACGTCGAACGCCAGGTGGCGGATGAAGGCGGTGTCGCCGAACGGCACCCAGGGCGAGTCCGTCTCGGAGGCGCCGACGTAGGTGCCCTCCACGCCGAAGCGCTTGATCATCGCGGGGTTGGGGACCGGGATCTCGGTGATCTTGAATTGGGGGGCGCCGTCGTCCATCCGAGTCCTCCTGGCTCCCGCCCTTTTGCCTGGCGGAAGGCCGAATTGTTTACCGCCCGGGGCATTCGCGGCCACCCCGGAAGTCCATATTCACCAAAATGTATACAGGGCCGGCGATCGGGCCAAGCGGCGATTGAGCAACGAAAAAGGGCGGCCCTTGCGGACCGCCCTTCCAATCTCTGCGATCGCAGGTCCGCTTAGGAGCGGGCGCCGCCGATCTGCACGCCGTTGACCGACACGGTGACGAGCGAGCCGCCGTTGGTGCCGTCCTTCAGCGGGTGGATCACCGCCACCGCCTTGTCGCCCGGCTTCAGCGACGTGCGCTTCCAACCCGCCCGCGACAGGCCGTTCGGGCTGCCGCCTTCGATCGAATATTCCACTTCCTTGCCCGAAGCGTCCTTCACCACCAGCTGGATCCAGCTGTGCGGGTTGGTCCACTGGAAGTCCTTCACCGTTCCTTCCAGCGTCACGTTCTTCTGGTTGTCGAACATCGCGAACGAGTGGTGCGCGAAGGCCGGCGCAGCCGCCAGCGAAACCACCGCAACGCCAGCCAGGGCCAGCATCTTCTTCGAAACTTGCATCGAGCTTTCTCCCTTTGCCCAGAGCGCTTTCTTGTTGAGAGCGCGCAGCAGCGGCTCTTTTTAATCACCGGCGCGACGCAGGCTCTCTGGCGCCCCCGTCCTCCGTCCATCACATGCAATCTGCGACGTTCCGCATATTGCATCAACTGGCCTGCGTAAATTTCTAGACGCAGCGTGTTGCGGAATTTTTGCCTCGTCAACTTCGAAGACCGGGCGGCCCCAATGACCTGCTCACCGCCATCATCTACGCCGGCCAAGCGCGGGCGTCCGGCCTTGTCGGCGCCGTGATCGCCATGGCCGTGCAGTTCCTGCTGGCGGGCCTCGCGGACTCCGCCGTCGGCCTGATCCGGCCCAGCGCCGCCTGGGCCTATCCGGACGCCGGGTCGATCGGCCTTCCTGGAAAGTCACCTGCAGAGCCCAGTTGTCAGGTCATGCCTACGGCGCCAACAATGGCTCCCATCGCCCGAGACCGCCGGACCTACAAAGAGCCACCGGGCCATCGAGCGACCAGGGAGACCGCTGATGGACGACGCTTCCCACGCCCCCTCGCGCCTGCAAGGCACCGCCTATGGCCGGCAGAGGTCGCACGCCAACGCCCTCCTGACCGAAGTCGGGCCGGGTTCCCCCTGCGGCGAATACATGCGCCGCTACTGGCAGCCGGTGCTGCGCTCTGAGAACTTCACCAATCGCCCGCGCGAGGTGCGCATCCTGGGCGAGGACCTGATCGCCTTCCGCGACGGGAACGGCAAGCCGGGCCTGCTCTATCCGCGCTGCATGCACCGCGGCACCAGCCTGTTCTGGGGCCACGTCGAGCCCGACGGCATCCGCTGCTGCTACCACGGCTGGAAGTTCGACGTGGAGGGCCACTGCCTGGAGCAGCCGTGCGAGCCGGAAGGCGGCTTGCGCAAGGATGCGGCCCGCCAGCCCTGGTACCCGGTGCGCGAACAGTACGGCCTGGTGTGGGCCTACATGGGGCCGCCGGACAAGATGCCCGTCCTGCCCAAGTTCGACTGCCTGGAGCCGCTGGAAGACGGCGAGGTCTACTGGACCTGCGACGTGGCCATGAACGCCCACGGCGACCTGAACGGGCCGGACACCGTCAACTACAGCTGGCTGCACATGAACGACAACGTCATGGACCCCTTCCACGTCCAGGTCCTGCACACGACGTTCAGCGGGACCCAGTTCGTGCGCGAGTTCGCCATCATGCCCAAGGTCGACTTCCAGCCGATCGAGGAAGGCGTGATCTACAAGGCCTACCGCAAGATGCCCGACGGCCGCGAGATGGACCGCATCTCCACCTGGATGGCCCCCAACGCCATGAGCGTGCCCTCGATCATGCTCACGCCGGGCCGCTCGGACATGATGAGCTGGTCGGTACCGGTGGACGACACCCACACGCGCTTCGTCACGGTGATGCGCGTGAAGCCGGGGGTGAACATCTTCGACGGCTCGGGCCTGTCGCAGCAGAAGCCCTGGACCCAGATGACCATCGAGGAGCGCCAGGACCGCCCCAGCGACTATGAGGCCCAGGCCGGCCAGGGCGAGATCTCGCTGCACTCCGAGGAGCACCTGGTCACCTCGGACCGCGGCATCATCATGCAGCGGCGCATGCTGGAGCGCGACATCAAGGCGGTGATGGACGGCAAGGACCCGACCGGCGTGACCTTCGATCCGGCCAAGGCCCTGGTGCACGTGCCGTCCGGCAACTTTTACCGCTGAGAGGGATGAAGATGCTCAAGACGCTCACCGCCGCGGCGGCCGCCCTCGCCTTCCTGGCCGCGCCGGCGCTCGCCCAGGCCCCGGCTGCGCCCGCGATGAAGACCTTCACCTCATCGGCTGATGTCCAGGCCCTGATCGCCCACGCCCGCCAGATCCACAAGGCCGAGCCGACCCTCATCCAGCCGATCCTGTCGCTGGCGCCCTATCGCGCCAGCCTGGAGTACCGCACAGCGACCGGGCCGGCGGCGGTGCACGAGAAGGAGGCCGAGCTGTTCTATGTGATCGACGGCTCAGGGACCTTGGTCACCGGCGGCAAACTGAAGGACGAGAAGCGCACCAACCCCGCCAACCTGTCGGGCTCGGGCATCGACGGCGGCCAGAGCCGCGTCGTGGCCAAGGGCGACTTCATCATCGTGCCCGAGAACACCCCGCACCAGTACGTGGACATCAAGGGCGAGTTGATCCTGATGTCGCTGCACGTGCCGAGGGGGTAGGCGTTACGGCGCGGCCGGCTGCGGTACGCGCTTTGTCCCGGCCAACTCCTGATCCATCTCGGCGACGAGGTGAGGCGCATTGCGCTCGATGCGCGGCCAGGTCGGATGCAGGGCCGCCAGCCTGGGCGCCGTCGCCTGGACCAGGGCCTCGCCCGTCAGGCCCGACACCCGCGCCTCGCGGGTAAGCCGCATCAAGTCCTCGAACAGCACCTTCAGGTCATCCAGGTCCTTGGCGCTCGCCACGTCGCCGTGCCCCGGCACGAAGGTCGTGTCGGGCAGCTTTTCGAGCCGGGCGACGTCCGCGCTCCATTTGCTGATGGTCCCGTCGATCGTGGTCGGCCCAAGGTGGTTCCAGACGATGTCGCCGGTGAAGACCACGCGCGCGTCCGGCACGCTGACCGCGAGGTCGCCGCCCGTGTGGCCAGTCATCGGGCGCAGTTCGATCTTGCGCTGACCCAGTCTGATGACGGTGGTCTTGTCGATAGTTCGGTCGGGCGCGACCAGTTGCTCGATCTGGGTCTTCAGCGCCGGCGTGATGTTGGCTCCGAACAGATGCAGGTTCTCGCTGTGGATCCAGCCCGGCACGTTCTTGTGGGCGATGATGGTCGCGCCCGCGGCCTTGAACACCGCATTTCCGGACACGTGGTCGATGTGATGGTGGGTGTTGACTACGTAAAGGATCGGCTTGTCGGTGATCTTGCGGATAGCGCCGAGCAGGGCTTGGGCGGCCTCGGGGAAGGCGAAGGTATCGACCACCAGCACCCCATCGTCGCCGATCACGAAACCGGCGTTGGAGCCGGCCTTGGGTCCGCCTATGGCGGCGTAGACGCCAGGCCCCACCTGTTTGAGCTCGAACGGAAGCGGGGTCGCCGCGGGCGGCTGCGGCTGGGCGGCGGCGGGCAGCCCCGCCAGGGCGAAGATCACGGCCAACAGCCGCGCAAACGATGCGAAGCGTCGCGCAATACCCATGTCGCTTCCCCGTTTTTTACAAGCCTAATACAGATTGGGCCGGGCGTCAGCCGTCCTCCGTCACCGCCTGCAGCACCTCGCTGGAGAAGGCCTCGTCGTCGCTGATGCGGGCCAGCACCATGGCGCCGACCCAGCTGGCGTAGGCCTGCAAGGCCTTCTTGCGCCGCGCGGCCTCGCTTCGGCCCGGCGCGGCCTTCTGCAGCACGGCCACGATGCGCTTGATCACGGCCGTGGCGGCGAGGCGGTCCTCGGGGTTGCGACGGGCGATCTCGGGACCCAGGGCCGCGATCTGGCAGCCCGTGCCGGGCGTCCGGCAGTGCGCGTCGCTGAGGTACTGTCCGGCGATGATCCCAAGCGCCTTGGGGCCTTCGGACTCGACGAGCCGCTCCCATCGCTCCACGAACGGCAGGCCGGCGACGCCCGTCGCCTGGGCGATCAGGTCGTCCTTGGACTTGAAGTGGCCATAGAAGCCGCCGTGTGTCAGGCCGGCCGCCTGCATGACATCGGCCACGCCCACCGCCTCGAAGCCGCGCTCGCGGAACAGCCGCCCGGCCGCCTCGAGGATCTTCTCCCGGTTCTGCAGAAACTGGTCCCGTGAAACCCGCATTGGGTCGCTCCCGATAGATGACGGTTGACATCATACATGATGATGATCATGAATGCACTTAGATGATGATCATCATCAAAAAGGAGACCGCTCATGTCCGCTTCCCCCGCGACTTCGCCCCAAAGTTCTTTGGGAACCGCCCTCATCACCGGCGCCTCGACCGGCATTGGCGCGACCTACGCTGACCGCCTCGCCCGCCGCGGCCATGACCTGATCCTCGTCGCCCGCGATCAGGCGAGGCTGGACGCCCTGGCCGCAAAGCTGCGCGCCGAAACCGGGGTATCGGTGCAGACGCTGAAGGCCGACCTCACCGACAAGGCCGACCTGGCCGTGGTGGAGCAGCGCCTCGCCGCCGATCCGTCGATCAGCCTGCTGGTCAACAATGCCGGGGCGGCGGCCAACGGCGCCTTCGCCGACCTCGACGTCTCGCGCCACCAGGCCCTGATCGACCTCAACATCACCGCCCTGACGCGCCTGACCGCCGCCGCAGCCCCGGTGTTCGCGGCCCGCGGCAAGGGCGCGATCATCAACCTCGCCTCGGTCCTGGCCCTGACCCACGAGATCGGCATGCCGGTGTACAACGCCACCAAGGCCTATGTGCTGGCGTTGACCCGCGCGCTGCAGAAGGAACTCGGACCCCAGGGCGTCTATCTGCAGGCCGTCCTGCCCGGCGCCACGCGCACCGAGATCTGGGACCGCGCCGGGACCTCGGTCGACGCCATGCCGAAAGAGTGGGTGATGGACGTCAACGACCTGGTCGACGCGGCCCTGGTCGGCTTCGATCGTCGCGAACTCATCACCATCCCGCCCCTGCCCGACGAGGCGCAGTGGGAAGCGTATGACGCCGCCCGCGTGGCCCTGCTGCCGAACCTGTCCCGCGCGGTTCCGGCCGAACGCTACCGCGCGCACGACCCGGCCGAGACCTGGCCTCCCGCCATTTTCGCCTAATGCATTTTAGAGCTTGGGCAGCTCGGCGGAGGTCCAGCCGCCGCCGAGCGCGCGCACCAGGTCGACGCTGGCCTGCATCCGGCGGGTCTGCACCGTGAGGGCGGCCTGCTGCAGCTGCAGGGCCGCTGTCTGGGCGACGACCACCTCGAGGTAGTCGGCCGCGCCGAGGCGATAGCGGGTTAGGGCCAGGTCC
>Ga0265338_10008345_pt1 | contig 12597 bp, 7 predicted proteins | sample 42126metaG_FD_193579 | JGI IMG/M metagenome (GOLD analysis project Ga0265338, IMG submission 193579) | Rhizosphere microbial communities from Carex aquatilis grown in University of Washington, Seatle, WA, United States - 4-21-26 metaG | ecosystem: Host-associated > Plants > Roots > Rhizosphere >... | reverse complement strand
CGTCCAAGCACAGTGTCTCCCACGTTTAGCAGCACAAATGTGCCTGCTTCTGCATTGGACTCCTCGGGAGTAGTGGCCTGAACATCTCCATTGGCTGCACTATCTGGAACTGACTGATCTGACATTTGTTGATGAGCCTCCTTGTGTTCTGCATCTTCTTCTAACGTATTGCCGGGCGTGGAATCAAATGGAGGCGGTGGCGGTGGCGGCAAATGCTCACCACTCTCGGAAAACTGCCCGGCGGCAGACGCAACATTTGCCGGGAACTCGGACGCGACAATGGTCGGCATATCTGCCAGCGGGCTGAAAGAGTCGTTCGCAGGGCCATCCGCGACGGACGGTTGAATCAACGTGGGCATATCCGCCGGATGAACTGGCGCTCCTGGCGCAGACGTACCCTCGGGCTGCTCTGGCTGTTCCTCGCCCATTTTCCAGAACCGGCTACGATAGGCCAGAACTTTATCAGGAGAAAGGATCAGCGTTGGAGCAAGCGAGAGGTCGTCCGGGGTACCGGGTGTTTGCTCAGCAACGGGTTGTGACGCTGGAGGTTGAACTGGTGCCGCAGCCGGGCTGGCGTTTTCAGGAAGCGGGGCCGCGTTAACGGGCTGTTCGGGAGCGACCGGAGCTATTGCCTGTTCAGGTTCTCGGGTCTGCGCACTATGTAAAGGCAGCCCACAAACTTTGCAGAACTTCGCATCATCACGATTTGGCGCATTACACGACGGACAGAACATAGCTGCCCTCCTTTTATATCTGGTTTTAAACTGCTTATCAGTAGTACAGTCGAGGCAAACGTTTCGCAAACCATCAGTTACCCGGCGCTGACCGAGAGTTTTCCTCCCAGGTAGCCGATGGACTATCGGTCATAGGACCAGCTTAAAGTTGTTTTTGCAAACGCGTAGCCTCCACATTACTCGGGTTAACCATTAAAGATTGGCGCACCATCTGACGTGCTTCGGCCTTCTTACCTGTCTTCAGATAACACGTAGCCATTGCGCCATAGATTTCATCAGAATCAGGATTCGCCTGCCTGGCCTGTTCCAGGGCGCTGAGTGCCACCTTCCATTCACGCGCTTTCATATGAGCACGCCCCAGTTCATACCAGCCCTCCCAGAGCCCTGGTTCCATCTGAGTGGCCTGACGCAGGACACCAATGGCAGCCTGGGCCTGGTTCATTTTGAGGTAGAGCTTACCCAATGTTGCCAGGATTAGCGCGTGTTTGGGATTGATCTTAAGCCCTTCCAGGAAGTACGCCTCAGCCTCCAGGTTATACCCCTGATCCATCGCAACACGCCCCAGTTGGAAGTAGAGAGCTGCATCATTTGGCGTAATCTGTTGAGCCTTTTTAAAGGTTGTAATAGCTTGAGCATAAAGTTCCAGATCATGATAGGACATCCCGAGCTGGAAATAGGAATCTACCGCATCTGTTTTGATTTGCACAGCCTGCTCAAACTGTTCTATAGCCAGTTTAAGATTTTCTTTATATTGCGTCTGATCACTTGTTTTAAAGGCATGAGCCTGCTGACGATAGGCACGGCCAAGGCCGTACGCCACCTCGTAAGTGGGTTTACCACCTACAATTGCCTGCTTGAACTGAAGAATGGCTTCGCTATAGTTTTTATCGTTAAGATTCTGCAAACCCAACCGATAGGCACTCTGTGGCGTTGACGTTCCATTGGCGGACGCCACCGGGCGCGCCTGGATTGGTTGATGGGATGGTCGCGCCTGAATACCGGGGGTTGGAGCCGGTCGAGCCTGAATACCTGGGGTCGGCGCCGGACGTGCCCGGATACCTGAAGGCTGGGCCGGACGCGCCTGGATACCCGAAGGCTGGGCTGGCCGGGCTTGCAAGGGACGGTTAATCTGCGGTGGTACAACTGTTGCTCCCTGCGTTAAAGGTTGACCATCGCGTTTGCAAAACTTGGCTCCAGGCCGGTTCACATATCGACACTTGGGACAAACTAGATTAGCACTCGCAGAAGATGCGGGTTGCGCAGGCACCACCACCGTTGAATTAGACGTAATCGCGGGTATCTGTACCGTCGCCGGAGCAACCACAGTACCAGCAGGCAAACACTGTGCCAGGGCAACATGCATGGCTTCGGCGGTCTGAAAACGTTGAGCCGGTTCCTGTTGCATGGCCTTGATAATCACCTGCTCAACTGGACAGATCGTCCGCCCGGCCACCATAATGGTGCGCAAACGCGGATTTTTGCTGAGAATACTGCCGGGCGTAGGTGTCTGGATTGGCTCTGGCTCGTGGTTCGTGAGCAGATGGTACATAGTAGCGCCCAGCGAATAGATATCTGACCGGGCATCAGTCTGTACCAGGCGCCCTGGATTTTGCGCAGAACGACGCTGACCGGGCATCGTAATGGAGCCCAGGTGTTCTGGTGAAGCGTACGAAATCGTACCCAGATTTTCCGTATTGGTGCGCTTATTGGGATCGAAGCGGCGCGCAATCCCAAAATCAATCATCTGTACATTGTTGTCAGGTGTAACCATCACATTGCCAGGTTTGAGATCGCGCAGAATGATTGGTGGATTACGAGAATGGATGTAGGTCAGCGCCTCACAGACCTGCATCATCCACTTGACAACCATCTCTTCAGCCAGAGGAGCATTTGTATCCTCCAGCACCTTCTCCAGGCTTTTCCCAGGCACAAACTCCATCACGAAGTAATAATTGCCACGTTCCTGGAAACTGACGCCCAGCGAAGGGATACGCGGATGTTTCAGGTCATAAAGCAGGTCTATCTCTTTATTGAAACGCTCGATAGCCACTTTACGTTCGTCTTCGGGCATATTTTGATTAATCAGTAATTCTTTTACAGCCCAGAAACGTCCAGGTCTATCAGACTGTTCCACTTTATAGACAGTTCCCATCCCTCCTTCACCCAACACCTGCACAATCTTAAATTTTCGGTCCAGAACTGTACCTATTGCGAGCGGCATATAACAATGATCCTTACAGGCTTAACTCACACGCACAACAACCGCGCTGATATTGTCTTCGCCACCATTGGCATTAGCCAGATTGATGAGATTTCCACAAATCTGCTCAACGTCATTCTGTTCATTCAAAGCCTGGATTAAAGCGGGTTTCCGCACCATCTCCCAGAGGCCGTCCGAACAGAGCAACAGTTTATCACCAGGCTGAAGTGTTTCGTGGAAGACATCCGGGTCCACAGTTTTATGCCCGGCACCCAGAGAATGGTAGATGAGATTGCGCTGAGGATGCGTATAGACATCGTCTTCAGAGATTTGATTCGTTTCAACGAGTTTAGCGACCAGCGAGTGATCTTTGGTCAGTTGCAATAACTCACCACTGCGGAGAAGATAGGTACGGCTGTCACCAACATTCGCGACATAGACTTGACCATCCTGAACCAGGGCCATGGTCAACGTACAACCCAGACCGCGCGCGCCACGCTGTTCTTCTCCATAGGCCAGAATAGCTTTGTTCGCCTGGCGAATCGCAGCTTTAAGCTGCTCTTCGACACTTTTCGCGACTGAGCTTTCAGGCAGCCTGCGGGTCTTGGAACCTTTTTCGAGCCTGGCCTGATCTATCTTGATTGTGGCCTGCTCATCCGGCGTAATCTGATTTAAACGAATAGTTTCTTGTTCCGAGATAGGGGCAAGCCTTACTGTCGGCTGCTCGTACACAGGCACAAAGAACGTTTTCAGTGCATCGCAGATTTTTTCCACCGCAATGCGGCTGGCCACTTCGCCAGCCTGATAGCCACCCATGCCATCAGCGACGATAAACAGGCCAACTTCATGGTTATCCGCAACCTGAGTATAAGCATTATCCTCATTTTGCTCACGCTGCTGGCCCACATCGGTTTTGAAAGCAGCAGTCAGTTTGAATGACATAATAGAACCCTCACAGAACACGTTTTTACAGTCATTATTATGCCCAATATAGCATATATGATTCAGCATGACAAATAATATTAGCCGGCCTGATAGGCTGATATACCTTGAGGCTATTCCATATCTACTTGCGAACCGCGTGAACTATGTAATATACGCTACGCAGCGCAGGAAGTTGCAGGGAGCTTCTCAAGGCGATTCGTCGGATAGTCAATCCACCCGACATCCCTATATATAGACGATAGGTAACTCTACACCCTGGGTAAATAGATGATATAGTCACTGATTACTATTCTTGTAAAATTTGTCCCAAAATGATCGGGTAAATCTGCAAGTGGCATGTGTGGGTTGATTAATACAATATATGGCGACTGTACAGGACCTGGGAATTGCTCGGGATCTGTTGAGAATACATAGGCTGCCCTGTGATCAGCTTCGACCGCGACAACATAGGGCAAATAGCGGTTATGGCCAACCAGATCTACCTGGAGTTGTGCAGTGAGCATAGCACAAACGACCTGTTCATTGCTCTCAAATGCGATTTTGTCACAGGTCCAGTAGCTTCCATAAATGCTTTTCACATGCAGACGCGCAAGCTCTTGAATCAGGCCAGCATCGCTCTGGTTCATTGCGACAGCGCCAGGTACTTCGGTGAATGCCAGCAGGCTACCAACCAGGCTCAGAACAAAGAAACTAAGCAGAACAAGTGAACAGAGGATTTGCAGGGCACGACCTGAGAAATGGGCCTGCCTCTTGAAGTTCCGTATACCCAACCAGAGAGGCCAGAAAATAATCGGTGTCGCGGTCAGGAGACAAATCAGGTAACGCCCATGAATACCTGGCCCGGTAAGTGGGGCCTCGCTGAACATATAGAAACCAAGGGTCATGATGGCACTGACAAGCAGAAAAAAACGAGCGAGTTGTGACCGAAGTTCGTGCTGTGAAACCGAACCGGCTTCGATCAGCGTTCTCTTCCGCCAGACCAGCCAGAGGCTATAGCCTGTAATCACCACCGCGATACTCAGAAGCGCTAAGTAAGCCAGACTCCATCCTCCATGTGCCAGAGAACAGGCGAGCGTATGCGGGCTGGATGGGCTGATAAATGCAAGTTCGCTCACCGGACAAAATGGCTCACCGGTCATCATCGGTATGCTGACCAGGACTGTGCTCCGAACTTCGTTGATCATCGCAGGAAGCCGATAAATTTCTCCAGCACTGCCCCGTAGTGCATCCAGCACCTGCAACGAATTTTGCCCAGGAGCGGCGTGCAGGTTGTAGTAGATCAGTGGCTCTGCCCCGCAAAGCAATCCTACTACAAGGCAGACCACCGGAATCACTTTGAGCAACTCACGCCAGCATATAAGCAAAAGCAGCAGGCCGGAGGCAACAATCATTGGCGCGATCAACAGGTCGCTCCAGAGTCCCAGACCAGCGACCAGACCCCAACTCAAGTAGACCAACCAGCGTTTAAAAGGGCGTCCGGTTGGAAGCTCCCGCTGGTAGGTCATAACCAGCCACGAGGAACAGAGAAAGAGCAATGTACCAAAAAGCAGGGTTTCGGCATAACCGCCAATAGCTCGCAGTTCTTGAGCCATGACATAAGCGGAACTCAGACTGACCAGCAGCAGAGTAACGAGGGCCCAGGTACGTGAAAAAAGCAACCTGGTGAGAAGATACACAGCCACCAGGAAAAGGACACACATCAAAAGCGTGCCCAGCCGCAAAGCAACCAGAGAAGAACCAATGAGATGAAAAATACCCGCCGCCAGAAAAGCTTCCCAGGCACCCATATAGTTCTGCCCATAAAAGAAAATAGGATGCTGGCCCCGATAAGCAATATGCAGCGCCATAATACCCATGGTACCTTCGTCACTATTGGTCCAGGGCCATCCCAGTTCAATCAGGAACAGGCGCAATCCAGTGCCGATCAAGATGATAGCACCGACAACAAGACCATGCAGGCTGATTTTCTTATGAAGCATAAAGTGATGAACCAACAATCAACATATCCGCTGAAAAACCGATCTCGGATATGTTTCCCTTCCTATTTTTCTTACCCGGCAATATATCTCAATATACCTGGTTTTTTCAGTATTTATACTTAACGATCAGGCTATGTATAGTAACGATTTATTTCCGCGCTGGCCACCAGGCATAGCCAATATATGCCTCTGTCTATTTCCTATTGCAGATCTGGCTTGCGTCCTACCACAATCTGGCGCGTCCCATTCCCCAGAGGTTTCCAATCATAACCTCCATAGATCGCCTCAATATGAAAACCACTGGCGAGGAACAGCATCTGAAGCTCGCGTGGGAAAAAAATGTGCATGTCAAGCTTCAATAGATAGCGCTCATGTTCGCCTGATGTAAAAAACTTTTCATGGATCCAGGTAATGTGCTGCAATTGCTCTATGGGTTCATATTTACGGCTACTATAAAGTAACATTGTAAATTCGTCCGGCACCTCAATTTCATCCTCCAGATAGACATGTGAAGGTCGATTCAATGCATTACTGAGGTAATCGACATCTGGTAAGGCCACATCTATCACAAAACGTCCGCCAGGTGCGAGATGCTCATAGGTATGCTTGAACGCTCCAAGTTGCTGTTCAATTTCATAAAGATGCGCAATCGAGTTAAAGGGCAGGAACACCAGATCAAACGTGCCCTTATTCGGCAACTCATAGTCGAACATATCGCTCATATGCAGTGCTACCCGCTGTTGGATCGCCTCTGGCTCGCGCTCCACTTTGCGTCGATAAGCGGTCAGCATCTCCTCTGAGAAATCCAGACCTTCAAGCTGAAAGTCACCAGGACCGCGCAACAGTTCCAGGCCAATGCGTCCGCTACCACACGCAAGTTCCAGCACATTGTGCGGCAGATAACGCATCACTAACTCTTTCCAGAATGGTAGATCTTGCTCTGACTGGCTCTGATATTCAAGATCATAGTCATCGGCATGTTCATAATATTCGCCGACCGCGTAAGCCATGGTTTTGGGGCCTCCAGGTGGATATGCAACAGGGGGTAAAAATGCTTCCCCCTTCAGCCGTAGAGATTAGCATAGAAGTGCTCTTGAGCACAAGCACCCGGAGTTTTCTGGTTCTGGAATTTTTTGCAAAGCGGAGATAACCCATTTAGTCTCTGGTGATTTTTAAGCGCTTCAGGAGTCGGCGTACAGGTCCCGAACTCATCTCTTCTATCTTTAAGAAATGCGCCATACTCAAGAAAACCAGCGAACCAAGCAGTAGTTCGACCAGTATTTTAAATAGCGCCTTGAGAATATCCAGGGCCGGGAGCGTATTTGTTGAGGTGGTGTTGAGCATACGATCAAGTCCCAGGTGCAGCAGGAAGAGCACACTTCCCATAACCACCGAGGCCAGCAAAGCACGACCAATAAAACCCAGCAGCGCACGTAGATCAAAGCCCCCCAGGCGCTGATGAAGCAGCAAAAAGAGCACAATCGCCTCAAGTGTTCCGGCAAGCGAGGTTGAGAAAGCCAGAGCACCCATACCCCACTGCACACCAAAGACGGCAACTCGTACCAGAAAGAGGCTGAGGACGATCTTGAGGAGAAACTGAGCGATGCTGATCGTCACTGGCGTCCGACTATCTTGCAGAGCATAAAAAGCGCGGGTCAGAATCTCAACGGCAGCTAAACCTGGTAAGCCAACCGCAAAAAAGATCAAGGGAATGGTTGTATATTGAGCATTATTCAGCGTAAAACGACCATGTTCTAGCAAAACCTGTATAACTGGCAGAGCCAGCACAACCAGGCCAATCGAGGAAGGGATCGAAAGAAAGAGAATGCCGCGCAGGGTCTCCATAATAATACTGCGCACACGGTCAAAGCGTTCGCGTGCGACATAGCCAGCGAGGGTTGGGAAGGCAGCGGTCGAAATGGCCGAACCAAAAATCGCGACAGGCAATAAGAGAATTGAAAATGCCTGGAAGTATTCAGTAATCAGGCCGTTAACAATGGTTTTTGTAGCCACCGTGCTCAGGAAAGAGAGGATCAGACGGTCAACGGCGGTGCTAAAGGTCAGCATGGCCGCATTGATGATGCGAGGAATCATCTGCCGACCAACCTGTATTACCCCTGGATGGCGCCAGTCGAAATCGAACGTATAGCGCATGTTGACCTTACGCAAACCAGGAATCTGTACGCCAACCTGCAAGATCGCGCCAAGCACGACTCCCCAGGTCGCGGCATAGACGGAAAGATTAGACGGAACGCTGGTCCGCGTGTGAACCGCCAGCCAGAAACCTGGAAGAAGGCCGATAATCAGTCCGACGTTATAGAGCACAGTGCCGAGAGCAGTATAGATAAAACTTTGTTTCGCGTTGAGTACAGCGGTCACAATCACGCCTGAACCCAGTACAATGGCCTGTAAAAGCATAATGCGGGTCAGGCTGGTAATCAACACCAGTTCCTGTGGCGGAAAACCATGGCTATAGAGCGGTACCAGCAACGGAGCAAAAATCATCGCAACCCCGGAGAGGATAACCATGATCACCACAGAGAGATTGAGGGCGCTACTGGCAACATGCCAGGCAGTTTTCTCATCTTTGTGACCCACTGCGTACATCGTAAAAACCGGAATAAAAGCTGAACTTAAAGCTCCGCCTGCCACAATCGTAAAGATCAGGTTGGGAATCAAAAAAGCCTGCAAATAGGAATCTGAGAAATTCGTGGCGCCAAAGATATAGGAGAAGAGAAAGGTGCGCACCAGACCCAGAATGCTACTGGCCATAAATGAACCGGTAATCAGGAGAGCGGCGCGCGCAACTTTAACGCGCTGGGTCACCCCCGTATCCTGTCTTACATCAGCCTCAATCTGTTGCTCAGCCACAGTCAGCAAAGCAGCATACTCACCAGATGGCAAAAAATCTGTCAGGGAAGTACTATCAGCAGGCGCTTCCAGGGATACACTCTTCTGGCTTCCTGGCATAGCTGGCTGGGTATTAGAAGAATCTGGAGGCTGTGGCTCCTGTGATGAATCTTGTTTGTTCGCTTTCATTGTTACGACAAAAACCCTCGCTCTTATGCGCTGTGTATTTCTACTATTCATAATACACAGCGGCACACTATAGAGCGAAAGAATGAAAGCAGAAAACACGAATATGATATACTCGCATGAAGAAAAAAGATCAGAAGGATACGCTATGCCCTACCTATCTATACACGAAGCCTCTGCCGACCTGCACTCCGGCCTGGTTACACCAACCGAACTTCTCGCGGAAATGCTGCAACAGATTGATGACCTGGATGAAGAGATACAGGCTTTTGTAACGGTGATGCGCGAGGAAGCCTTTAAAGACGCTGAGCAGGCGGAGAGTGAACAGCGTACCGGCCTCTTTCGCAGCCCTCTGCACGGTATTCCCCTGGCAATTAAAGATCTGATCGCGGTAAAAAATGTACGTATGACTGCTGGCTCTAAAGTCCTGGCGGATTATATTGCGCCGGAGGATGCCACGGTCGTCGAGCAATTGCGCCGGGCTGGCGCAGTCATTCTGGGCAAGACCCAGACGCATGAATTTGCCTATGGTACCTATACACCGGCAACCCGCAATCCCTGGGATAGGACACGCGTACCTGGCGGCTCCAGCGGAGGAAACGGTGCCGCCCTGGCGGCCAGTATGTGCCTGGGAGCCATTGGCAGCGATACGGGTGGCTCGATTCGTATTCCAGCGGCCTGCTGCGGCGTCACTGGCTTGAAACCAACCTATGGCCGTGTCAGTTGCTTTGGTGTCGTACCACTGAGTTGGTCGCTCGATCACGTCGGTCCCATGGCCCGCGATGCGGAAGATTGCGCAATACTATTTGATAGTATCGCCAGATATGACCCGCGCGATCCCAATAGCGTTTCGCGTCCGCCCAGCAAAACACATGAGACCTTAACCAGCGCGGGTTCCGGCGGACCACTCTCGTTACAGGGTCTGCGCATAGGCATACCCCAGGATGCGTTTGTCGATCCGCTGGACCCGGAGGTACGGCTGGCCTGGCGTGGGGCCTTGCTGGTACTCAAAGAAGCCGGCGCCCAGGTAGTCGATGTTGAACTGCCACGCGCAGATTTCTCGACCTATCGCACAATCCAAAAACCGGAGGCATCCCTGGCCCACCTGGAAAAAGGCTGGCTGACAAAAAAATTAGATCTTTATGGCGAACCCACGCGCACACGGCTGCTGGAGGGACAGGAAATCAAGGCTATCGACTATCTGCGCGCCCAACACCAGCGCAGAATCTTCTCCAGTTCCCTGCGCACCGCCATGCATCAGATCGATGCACTGGCCCTGCCTACGATTCCCATACCTGCTGTCACAGTGCCACAGATGTACCAGGAGATCACGATTGAAGGCGTCAAGGAGAACTCTGGGGATGCTATGTTGCGGCTGACGATGCCCTTTAATCTTGCTGGCCTGCCTGCTATGACCTTCCCCTGTGGCTTTAATAGCCAGGGTCTTCCACTCGGACTGCAAATCGCAGGCAAACCCTTTGAGGAAGGATTGATCCTCAGAGTTGCCTATGCATATCAACAGTTGACTGACTGGCATCGCAGTGAAATTAAGAACTCCTGAAGCCTGTTGAGGAGAACTACCAGGACCCTCACACTGTGAAAAATTACCATCTCTACAACGCTAGAACAGCGTATAATAGAGAAAACACAGGTACCTCATCAGGCTTTTTCTCGTTCAGGATATGGAGGTCACAAGCAATGGTCGCTGATCTGGTGGGCCGCGAAATCAAAGGCCGCTACCGGCTGATCGACGAGCGCGGCAGTGGCAACTTTGGCACAGTCTATATCGCTCGCGATCTGGTATCCCACTATCTTTACGCGGCGAAAGTTATGCGTATAGATCATACTGATGACAATGAAATGGTCGAGCGTTTTAAACGAGAAGCTCTTATTCTTTATAACCTGAATGATACACACATCGTACGCGTTATCGATTATGGCAATGAGGGCCAGATCTATTATATTGTGATGCACCATATTGATGGACAAAACCTCAAATACCATATTCAACACGCGGGAAAGATGGACGCGCTTAAAGCGCTGGACTATGTCCACCAGATTGCCGAGGGGCTGGCCTCTGCCTTTAAACAGGGGGTTGTTCACCGCGACATTAAACCCCAGAATATCCTGGTGAATAATAAAGGTGTCGTGAAGATTGCCGATTTCGGACTTTCACGTAGCCGGGACATGCAAACGATTACGCACTCTGATAAGTTCATGGGCACGGCATATTATGTGGCCCCTGAACAGATCGAAAGCAGTCACGCTGTAGATACACGGGCCGATCTTTACGCACTGACAGCAGTTCTGTTTGAAATGTTGACTGGCCAGCCACCCTATACTGATGGCGGGGCGATGGAAATTATTTTAAAGCATATGCGTTCCCCCATTCCTCTGATTCGACCTCTGCGTCCCGATTTGCCACCCGAAGCCGAGCCCTTTTTCCAGAAAGCTCTGGCAAAATCACCGGATGCGCGTTATCAATTACCTGAAGAGTATATTGTTGCGGTCGAAGGATTGCAAAAACGCCTGCGTGGCGAAGTGACGCCGACCCAGAAACAGGCTCGTCTGATTCTTACAGATGGTGGTCAGGTGTATCCATTACGCGGTACGAAAATGATCATTGGACGCGAAGATCCACGGAGGGAGATCCATCCCGATGTGTTAATCTACGATGATACCAAAACCGTAGGACGTATCCACGCGTGTATTGATTGCGACCAGGGAGAATGGCGCATTGAGGACCGCAACTCGCGGAACAAAACGCGCCTGAATGGAGATATTCTGATACCATATGAACCCAGGCCGCTTAAAGACGGCGATAAGCTGCGTTTTGGTCGGGTCGAAGCCCGTTTTGAGTTGCGCTAATCCCAAAAGAGCATATCTGGCTGGTTGACAAGGCCAGATACTTTCATGTACTCTGTGTGCAACTAAAACGTTTGTGTAAATTCTGGCAGTGCCAGTTTAAAGGAGGTGCAACGTATGAGAAATTCCAAGACATTGTCCCTTGTGCTTGCACACACCTTGTCTATCGGCTTCGAGGGCTATGGACGAACGCTGCCGTTTTGTCAGGTAAAACCGCGAATATCTATCCAGCGGCCTGATATCTCTTAGAAGGCAGGATACATGGCTTATTCCCTCCGCACGGTAGGCAGCAGACAATCTGCAAAGCATCCCAAATTCAATGACAACCGTGTTTTTTTATCCTCCTGGAGGGAAACCATTGATTAACGACCCGGAGATTTTAACCGGCATGGTCCTGAACGGTGCCCATGGCATCTATGACGTTCACACGGACAATGGCGTACTACGTTGTACATTACGTGGCAAACTGAAGAAAGCCTTCGCCCAGGCTCAAGTGGCTCCATCACTGGCCAAAGCCAATCCTCGTTACGATAAATTGATGACCCAACCCAAAACCAAACGCGTTGAGAAACGCGAGGCTTTGTCGCAAGCCACGCCCTCACGTCTTTCAGTTGGTGACTATGTGAAATTACGTCGCCTGGATGCCACCACGGGCATGATTGAAGAGATTCTACCGCGCCAGAGTGAACTCTCACGCCGGGATAGCGGTTCAAATGAGAAAAAGGCCATCCAGCAGACATTGCTGGCCAATCTCGACCAGGTTGTACTGGTTTTCGCCTCGGCCCAACCTGATCCACACTTTGCGATGCTGGATCGTTACCTGGCCATTTGTGAATCG
>Ga0265338_10008344_pt1 | contig 12599 bp, 13 predicted proteins | sample 42126metaG_FD_193579 | JGI IMG/M metagenome (GOLD analysis project Ga0265338, IMG submission 193579) | Rhizosphere microbial communities from Carex aquatilis grown in University of Washington, Seatle, WA, United States - 4-21-26 metaG | ecosystem: Host-associated > Plants > Roots > Rhizosphere... | reverse complement strand
TCTCGGATATGTAAGCCTGCTTCCCGTCCTGGAACTGCTGCAAGAAGTTACTGTCGGCAATCTGCTTTAGGAACCTAGGCACTTTGCCAAACACGGTGTTACCGCGTGGGTACTGAACGGCAGCCATACGCTGCGCCGCTACGGTGCCTACGGTGCCCTGCGCCTGCGTTAGCGGCGGTAGGCCTATCTGAGCCGCCATCTTGGCCGTCAGCTGAGCCTGACTAGTGAACGGCCCGGTGGCAAAGCTGGCTATGGCGTCCATCACGAATGGATTAGCCACGCAGTGTAGCGTGGTCTTCTGATCCACCACGTTCTCACGCGTGAACAGCGTCTGGAATACTGGCCCGTCCCAGATGATCGAGTAAAGATTGGGCCCAGTCTGGAAGCCAGCCTTGAGCGTGGCCCACGTAGCATTCAGCAGGATGTTCTGCGCCGTTTGGTCATTCAGGTTGTAGATGTTTATATCTGCAAACCAGAACGGTGAGCTATTCATGGCCTGGAGGACATCGAACGTCATACGCAGCGCGTCCGGCTCCCAGGCATTGGAAGTTATCGTGGTCTGCTGCGAATTACCAGTCGCGGTCGTCGACGTAACTACGAGCTCCCAAGCCTGCCCCCACAACGGTATGTTGGAGACCGAACTCATGTATTGTCTCCCCAAAGCAGGCTGAACTGATTAAGATTATCCGATCCAGGGTAGTCAGTAGGCGCGTTGCCGGTGTTCAGCAAGTACGCGTTACCGATCTGCAAGTATTCGTACTGCGCGAGCACGTTAGCCGCTGGGTACCAGCCCGTAACAAGCGGGACGGAGGCCACCAACGAATTGCCGTTAACGTCAGAGACAGACAGCTGCCAGTAACCGGCCATCTCCGAGTAACCCAGTTCCAGATTCAGCGTGAGCGGCTGCGCATTGACGGTAAGCTGTATGGAGAAGCTCTGATTAGGCGCTACCGATAGCGGTATAAGCTGGTCGCTCATCAAGGCACCTGCGTCTGCAAGCTATTCGTATTCACGCTGGAGAAGTCACCCGCGCCCGGGATATTCACTTGATCAATGGGCGTGACGCCGCCGTAGTTATTGATGTTGAACTGATTCTCCGTCGCGGCGGGCACCGGCTGCGGGTTGACCTGGCCTAGCCCGGTGGTCTGCGTGTCGTTGGCCCTTGCACTGGCTGGCGTGACATTGACCGTGGCCGTGCGTATCTGCCCGAACTCCACGCGGCACCGAAGACCGGCGATAGTACGGTAATCCTCCTTGGGCGATATGTCCGTAATCACCATGTTGGTGTAAGTACGCAACCGGGTGGTGACGGTCATGGGCTGCCGTTGCGCCTGTAGAGTCAGAAGTGTCTGATACGCCGACACGCTCTTGCTGGGATTGCCGGTCCACGGCGAAATGTTAGCCGGACCATTGGAGTAAGCGTCCATGGCGTCCGACATGCCGACATACAGCACGCAGGTAGCCGGTACCAAGTAGGCATGACTGGATATGTCCGCTCCGGTCTGCACCGGATGACTGGTCTTCTCCAACCGCTGACTATGCTCAATGTCCAGGACAGCATCGAATACGTAAGTGGTAGTCTGCGGCGCAGTGCCGCCGCTGGACGCGGCACTATTCTGCTGCGTTATGGCCACCGACACCATCGGCGGCGCTACCCATTGCGGCGGGCGGTACAGTCCGGCGGCGCTCACGTTAGTAGCTCGCGCTCAGGCTCTGGAACTCCAGCAGGTTGCGCTGTACGCGCTTATTCTGCGTATCGGCCAGTTTGCGTTTCACTTCGTCGGCGATGGCGGCGGCAGACGTCCCGGGCGGCGGCGTAATGTTGATGTACACAGATCCCACTTGTACGCCTCCAGTCTGACCCATGCGGCCCAACACCTTAGCAATTTCGTTGCGCGCTTCGTCGGGCAGCGTTGCCTTGCCGGCCAGGAACGCGTCCATGCGACCCTGCCCGGCTGCGTAACCGCCTATGGCGCGAGGTACGTCACCGTTATAGTGCCGTAGTAGATCAGTCAGCAGCCGACGAGCGCCCTCGGTGTTACCCTCCAGGCTGCTAGGGTCTATACCGTACTGCGCCGCCACACTGGGCATCAGCTGGTACATGCCCATGGCGCGGCCTGTGCGAGTCATAGCGCCAAGCAACGCCTTGCCGTCCGGGCCGAACTGGTGGTACCTGGACTCGGCCCAAGCCAGGGCGCTCATAAGGCTACGTAGCGTGGAGGAGCCAGTGATGCCGGTGCCCGGAATCAGCGAGCCGCTCATAAGGCTCTCGCGCCAGCGGCTGACCGTGCCGGTGCCAACGGTGCGTTCCAGGACGGTGCCGCCTTCGTAAGCCGCGCCCGCGCCCATGACCGCGCCCAGCGGCCCGCCGAAGACGCCACCGAAGGCTCCAGTCATAAGCATCATGGCTTCTTTGGTGCTGAGACTGTCGTAGCCCGCCTTTAGTTCGTGCACCGCGCCTCTGAAATCTCCTCCGCTGGCAAGCATAGACGCAGTAATTAGGTGTGATAACATTTGCTCTGTATGCGCAATTAAGCCAGCTACAGTCGCAAAACCACCAGCTACATGTTTTAGAGCCCCAGATAAGTGTTCCAAACTAAATGTAGTACCCATAATGGAAGTATCAGCACTGAAAATTCCAACTAAATTAGAAAACAAAATGCTAGTCTCTCTCAAATCTACTAGCAATGCCCCAAATACTTCCTCCAACGATTTCCATATCGGCATGAAGTCGTGTACGAGGCGAGCAGAGATTTGCGGCAGGTCGGTTATAACCCAGCGATTGAACTTCCGCAGCCGCATGAGAAGCTCGTCCGGACCGAAGCCCAACGCATTCATGAAGTCCTGGACAACGTGCATGCCAAGATACTCAAGTTCCACTTCCATACGCGTGAACTCGAAGCGTATGTCGCGTATCTTGCGCATCTGCGCATTGAAGTCTCCGCCTGGAGCCATGGCGCGTTGATCGGCGATAAGCTGCTGCGCCCGCCCGCGTAGCTCCGGGTCCCAGGTAAGGTTCTCCAGCGGCTGACCTAACGCGTCCATGGCGATCTTCAAAGACCTAGCATTTTCTTTCGTCATGTACATGTGCAGACCGAACAGGCGGTACTCTTGATCCGCCATGGCCACCTTATCAGCCAGCCCCAGCGCCGCGCCGCCGATAGCCGCGAATCCACCTACGATCTCAGTCTGAGCCTTTAGGAACGACCCAGCCATACGCGTAGCTTGGTGGTCCACGAGAGTGGACGCCTCGCGTAGCGCGGTCTGGAATCTAGCCATTCCGGAAGTATCTACTACTGCGCCCAACCTAATCAGATACTCATCAAGAAAGTTGGGCATGTCGCGCGGCCTCCCGCATTCGTTCCTCGTTTATGTCCTTGATGTCCAGGAACTCAAGAACATCGAATAGGTCAGCCAGGTCGTAAGTGCCGTCGAACGTCTCATGCTGCCGCCATAGGCCCGCGCCTACGGGACGCCACAGCAGCGGACTCAGCGTCGGGAATGGCTCTGGGCTGTAACCGGCGAAGCTGCCACCGCCGTCTTCGGCGCTTCGCTCTCGGACAAAAAATCCGACAGATTAAATACGAGAGCCTCCGTCATCAGCTTGGTAACTAAGAACGGATTGTACTCCAGGTCAGGTACGGACCATCGACCATCGTAGGACATAACCGGGATGGGCCCAGCTTCCTCCACACGCGACGTGACCTTCATGCAGCTATTCTGCACGAAGGCGAACGCCTCAAAGTCCAGGTACATGAACGCCATGCCGCAAAGAATGCGCAGTCGGTCAGCGGCGGGCGGCTGCGCAGCAGGTACTTCGTCCTGCGCCACGGCGTCGTCGTTGGCGTTGGCCTGCTGCGCCTTGAAGCACCCGGCCATGAGTTTCTGCCAGATGTAGCTGCCCACATCGGGCAGCATGCGACGTATCTGATACGTATGACCGCTAAGGGGGACTTCGGTGGTCTTCTGGTGCATGGTGCTCCTTAGGAGTTAGACACGTTGGCAGCCATCAGCGACCATGTAATCTTCTGGCCGCTGGCGTGGTATGGCTTGTCCGGGATCTTCTTGAAGCTGACGCCGCTCAGTACGTGCGTACTACCGTCCAGCAGCGTGCGGAACGATATCACGGTGGAAGCCCAGCCGGTGAGGTCGTCGGCGTCAGCGGCGGTCTTGACCTGGTTGTACAGCCCAAGCAGCGCGTGATGAAGCGATGACGTCTGCTGGATCTCCAGATCGATTTCGCCATTGTCGCCGGCAACGTAGCTTGGCATGACGGTGCCGTCGGCAGCCACGTCGTGCGTAGTACGCTCCTGCGACATACGGATCGTGACCTGCCCGTTGCCGATGTTTCCACCAGTAAGAGGCAAGGAGACGCCGAAGGCAGCGTTGATGAGTACGCCGACCAGATCTTTGAACGAGTAAGTTACTCCGACATTCATTCCGGAATCTCCTTGAGGACCTTAGAGTTGGACGTACACGCCGATGACAAGGCTCTGCACCGCGCCCGCCGTGATGATGAAGCAATAGATTGGCATGGCCTTGCCTGCCGCCCGGTCGCCACTGGATTGCTGACTGTACGGCTGTGCTTGGTTCAGATAACCAGAGTCCAGCGACTGCCCAGCCGTTATGCTGACGCCAGGTACGCTGAACGACACGCCCTCCCAAACTCCACCCGCGATGAACCCAATTCCAGCCAGCGTGGCGCATGCCTGATTGGCAGCCTGGATAAGCAGGTGTTCGCCCGCGTTGGTCTGCGGTACGGCAGGCTGCGAACTGAGTACGTTCATCTCATTGATCTGCATCTGAGCCACGAGCATGGCCAAGTACATCCAGAGATACGATGGCGCACCGTTAGACATGAAGCCAGGCTCGACCAGTTCATACGGCGTGAAGTTGCCGTATACGTTGCAGTCAGCGTTGATGATATTGTTATACTGCGTCTGCGTGAGCTGCTCCGGCGCGATCTCAGCCAAGTTCTTATGCGCCAAGGTGAAGAAGCTACCAGCCAGCCCTGTATTATGGCCCATGTCCACGCCCATGAGCGCCGCCGCTGCGTAGATGTTATTCGGGAATAGACCCGACTGCGTGGTGGCGTAAATGAGCAATACGCGAAGGCTCAGCGCCTGCATCTGTAGCGCCAAGTTATTAGTGGTGCCGTTCAGCACCGCCGCGTCGCTCGTCCAGGCGTAGTACCGAGTGGTCTGCCACAGAGGGTCAGCCCACTCAGCGATGGCCAGGTTATCTGCGTCCACTGGGTTGTTAACGGCCAGCCCATACCACACCGCGTTGGCGGCGCGGCAAGCCTGCGCCGCCTGGAGCAGAGTTTCACCGATAGCCGTGATGTCCACTTCCAGCCCGGTGCCGGTTCCGCCCGTAGTGCTGAGCGCCGACGCCACGGAGTACGCCGTACCCTGGTTACCGACCGTGGTGCCGAGGCTAGTGACCGCGCCAGAGCCGCCGATGGTCAGGACGGTAAGTACGCCGTGCGAAGCGCCGGACTGAACCACGGTGACCTGATCGCCGACAGCGTAGCCCGTCCCAGCGTTGCCACTATGCGGGATGGCGCTGAAGATGGCGGTAAGATCTTGCCGGCCAATCCAGATGAACTGCGGCGCTGGATCCTGCGTGAAGTAAATCTGAGCGGCGATGTATTCCGGCTCGTTAGTAGTGAATCCATCGCTGAGCATGGCTGTCAGGCTGCTGTACTGACGCAGCCTGGAACTAGCTCCGTAGCTCGGGATGACGGCGCTGGGTCCTACAAACAATCCTTGATTAAAGGAGTTCGCTGACGCAGCAGTGGGTGCCACCGACACCGAGATGCTAACGATGTTGGAAAGGGCTAGAGGCGTAGTCATCAGTACTGACTCCTGAGGCGAGTTACGCCTCTACTGTGAAATCGGCTGCTGGGTGACTAGCGTCAGGTGAAGTCGGCAGATACACCTTGTTCTCCACGCTAGTAGCGATGCCGTCTTGGATTGTCTCTGTTACGTTCTCGTACATAATGATGTGGAAGTCAGCCCGCTCAAACCACTGACCATTTATATGCTCCGGTGCGCGAACGACCTCCGGAGGGTCTGGTACTGGGAACAATTGACCGAGGTTCAGCTGGTCGTTGAAGTAATCCATGAACATGGCGCTACGCACCATGCGGGCACGGTCCTCACTATTTGGCCCGTAGAAGCACCACGCAATGCGCCAGCCCTTAGTGTAAGTCCAGGTCTCGGTAAGCGTAGAGCCGCTCTGGCTCAGCGTCTGATTCCTGACGCGACTGTACTCCACGTCCTGCGGTGTACAGGCTAGGTAGCAGATGTCATACTTAGCATTCTCGAACGGCTGGCCCTCAGTTTGCCAGTCTACTCGGACAAGACTAAGGTCCGTATCGGGCAGCCCGATCATGCCGAACGTCAACGCCTGGATCAGCTTGTTAATCTGATCCACAGTAAGCGCGGATGAGACCAGTACTTGGCCATTGGGATACGTCGTCGCGATGGTCATGCCGCCGCCAATCTAGTCGCCACGGCCTTCCAATAGCCGCTACCCGGCACGCGGAACACGCCCAGCACGCGGTACTGCTGCGTCTCATACTGTATGATGTCGCTGGCCGAGTTAGCGGCCTGCGTGGTGACGGCCCAGGTGGCGTACAGCTTGTCGCCGCTCGTAGTGGGCGCAGTCAGCATGATATTAACGCCATGGATTGCGTAGTCCGTACCAGGTTGCAGCAGTACGCCGTTCTTGTACAAACTGATGGCGTCGCCTGGAGGCGCTGTGCTCAGCGTATACGCCACGCCCGGTATTGCACCCTGCGGCACTTCGCCGTAAGTACTGGGCGTGCTGGCGTAGCCGCGCGTGGGGTAGATTGGGACGTTACTCCAGAACGTACGCATCTGACCCACACGGTCAGCTTCCGGAGTCATGTCTATTTCTTTATTCGTGGATTGCTGTACCGGACCGAACAGTAAGAACGACGACGTGGTGCTTTGAAATCCGCCCGCAACAAACTGGCCCGTACTGCGCAATACAGTGAACGGCTCCGGAGCAATCATGTCCGGGTCCAGGATTACCTCCGTGACCTCGATCACTGTCTACTCCTCACTGACTACGTATGTAATGCTGGCCCGCAGCGCTCCGGTGTCGATTAGCGGCTTGTCGCTCTTCTTGCGCCGAATGGTGCTGGGCGCGTTCGGTGCCCAGTTATTGCGCGGGTCAGTGAACCAGTTACGCGCTGCGTTCTGCCCGGCCAGCCCGGCACGCTTCAAACTGCGAAACTTACCGGGCTTGTCCCCACCTAGACTGGCGCGGGCCGCAGCCGCAAGTTCGGCTGCGATGGCTTGCCGGTTACCCTCGGCCTGGACAGCGGGCTGTAACACAGGCCGCGCTGGAATGCCGCGAGCGGGCGATCCGTTGGTGTGTATGTAGAGGAGCTCGGCGTTGTTGAGCTCACCGGCAGCCGCTTTCAGCAACTTAGCTTTTCGCTTCTTACCATTACTACGATCGGCTAGTGCAGTGAGTTGAACTTTACGATTGTTAGCAGCTGGAACTCCCAAGTAAACGCCGGGACCGTTAACGCCCAACATCTTACGCATTCTTGCTTCCAACGCCGCCCCGCCCTGCTTTCGAGCGATGGTAACCTTGACACCGGACTTCATGCTCCGCACACCTTGTGACCTCCCCATACGGAGCCTAGAGGAGCGTCATCGGGGCGAACCGTCGTGGCACTTGTTATCGGCGACGTCCAGTTCATATCCGTCTGGGCAACTGTAGTTGTACAAAGGAGCGTTAATGTGGCCCACAGGATACTGAATCGTGAGCGACGAGCCGTCTGTGCAGTTCGCGTAACAAGTGCGTGCAGGTTCAACCGTAGCAGGGAGATCACCCTCTTTCCCGCGCAAGCTGCGCAATTACCAGATCAACATCGGGCCGGACCCAACTACGCTGGCCATGGTGGCCAGCTGCTGGCCGTACTTAGTCAGGTTCCACGCGCCCCAGTCCTTCAACGATTCTAGAGGCTGGTAGCTGACGCTGACGTCACCCACGCTCTTACTGGTCTGTATTCCGCCCGCCAAGCCCTGCGCCGCGATCTGCGCACCCGTGGATCCAGCCGGACTTATAGTCTGACCCTGGACCAGCCACGTAGCGTACAGCGCCGTGGACGTGCTGACCGCCAACGTGATGGTCAGCCCGCTGACAGTGTAGTCCGTACCTGGAACAAGGAATAGACCATTCTTAGTCAGGCTCTGCAACGTGCCCGCAGGCGGCGGCGCACTGAGCGTGAACACGGTGCCGGGAAGCGTGCCCGCCGGAGTCTCACCGTGAACGATGGTCTCGAACGCAGCGATTACTTCACTCTCGTCAGTCTGCGCATACAGAGTGCAGTAATGAGCTATGAAGAACCCAATGGCGATAGGCCACTGCGACGCGCCCCATACTGAGACGAAGAGCGAGTTTACCGCCAGGTTGAGATAGAGCTGAATTACTATGATTGGGACGGGCGGAGCCTGGTACACCTGGACGGTCAGTCCGCTAGCCGTGGCACCGGCATTGTTGGACAGAGTTACTTGCCCAGTGCCGATGGTCGTGATGACGGTGCCCTTAGGAACTCCGGGACAGGTAAGGAACTGTCCCGGCAGTAACCCGTTAGTGCTGGACACCGTTAGCGTGGCGCTGCCGGACGTGGTCCCGCAGCCGGTCAGCGCCGTAGGAAGCCCGAAGAACTTGGGCGTGAAGCCCAAGAAGTCGTCCAGGTAGTAGGGCGGATTAGTCCCCCGAGGCGGTAACCCTATTACGTAGCCGAAGTTACCCGAGGCTGAGAACTCATACCCGTTGCCCCAGGCTGTATCCAGCCACGCGTTGAAGTTCGGCCAACTACCTGAACACACTTATCTACCTCCCGGCTTGCAGTCCGCGAGCGGCGCGTGAGCGCGAAGCGGCTGGCGTGGCAGCCACAGGTTCCGGCTCCTCTTCCTCAGCTTCGCCGTCGTCCGCAGGTTCCGGCTCCGCAACTACTGCGGTGGGCTTGGGCTTGATCGGTTCCACGGCGATGATGCTGCCGTCGGCGACACCAGCATCGAAAGTGCCAGTGTGCCGGATCCAGTCAGGGGCTTTCGTGGGTCCGCCTGGACCGGCCATGAAGCGTTGCTCCTTGCCGTTCTTGTCCAGTAGGAAGATCTTAGTACGCTTGAGCAGGATAAGCATGGTGGCTTGGTCTCCGAGCTGAGTAGGCGGACTCAGCTCTGGGTTGGAGCGTCCGGGACGGAGTCTAACCGTCCGACCTTTCCGTTACAAACGGAATGCTCTGCGCTGAGCTACGGACGCGCAATTGAGTTAGATACCGTCGGTGTACACCATGGTGGTGGTCCGCTTGAAGATCACTTGGCTGATGCAGCCCGCGAACATGGTCTCGTACGCGCCGCCCGCCCGCGTGGTGGATACGGTCATGGCGGTGATCTTCGGCTGCGGGATCTTCAAGTACAGCGACTTCTTGCTGTTCTTGTAGTATACACCGCGATCCGTGGACCCTGCGCCCTTGCCGACCAGCCAAGGATTGGGAAGGAAGTTGATCTTGAAGGGAATGCCGTGATGCGCCGCGACACACTCCTTCTCGATGTAGGCCAGCGTGCTGACCGCGACGGGAGCGCCGCCGATGGCCATGGGCTGGGTGAGGAATGCGAACTGAGTATACGGAATCAGGAGGCGGTCCGCCATGCCCTCCTGGCTGTCGTAACCCGAGTTCTGCACGGTCTGGTTCAGAGCCGTGTTGACGTCGGACAGGATCTCCTGCGGCGACTTCTTATTCCACGTTGTGGCTCCGGAGCCGCCCACTACGACGGTATACTCCGGCGCATTGGGGTTGTTCGGCAATCCCGCGTCGCCCAAGAAGCCGCTGTAAGTGACGTAGTCCAGCGCCTTGACCCACGTGGTCTCGACCGACTCCTCGTAGAGCTCCTGGAGGCTGAACGGCGGCGCGATGCCGGTGCGTACGGCGGTCTCCATCCTTTGCAGGTCCACCCAGGTAATGGTCATTCCCATTGCCCAGATGTACGTGCGCCAGATGGCCTTCTGGATATCCGCCTGCGCTTCGGGGATGTCCGTGTTGTTGGTGCCTTGCAAGCCATAGAACTGCGTACCAGTGGTAGCGTAGTTGCTTGCGAAGGCGCTGATGAACTCGGGGAATCCGCCGCCTACTTCTACGGCGATGTCCCGCTTATGCGTTACGGCCTGGAGCGGTCGCACCAGGTCCGTATCGATGAGTTCAAGTTGACTTTGGAGGAATGCCAGTCCAGTCGCGCCCGTAGCGTCAAACGCCTGAGCGCGGCCAGCTGAACGTGTCGCAGTTCTCATTGCTCTCCTTTATGCCGCGAGGCGATTGAGGAACGTGATTTCCAGGCTGTTGTTGGTGTCCAGATCGCCAGTGCGAACCACGCAGCCCGGGATGGCGAACAGATTGCTGTAAGTGAGCAACGAGCCCGTGCTGGCGAACGTCGCAATGGCATTCTGGCTGAGCGTGACCGAGGTACCACTGACGGCGGCGACGTAAGTGCCCGGTGCGATTCCAGGACCGCTGATAAGCTGCCCGACGGCGATGTTAGTGCCGGAAGCCGCCGTAGCCGCCGTGGAGCCTTCCGTCAGGGTGGTCGCGGTCTGGAACAGGTCCGACGCCGCAGGGTTGGTTTCCCAATCGCCCAGTACTCCGGCTGTAACCGCGCCGTTGAGCACCACACGAGTGTAGACCTGGTCGTTGGCGTTGGGTGCGCCCACGCTCAGCGTGACGACGCCGCTGCCGCGCTCCAGCACTTCGGCCATCTGTCCGTTGGAGTAGTAGCCCAGCTGGTTGGTACCCGGTGTGAGAGTGTTCTCATACTGGAGCTGGGTCTTCACTTCGCGGACGGCCATGCCGGCGAACTGCTTGTACAGCAGCGCGATGTTAGCCACCGTGGCCACGAAATCGGCTACGGAGTCGAACAGCCCGCCTGTGTTGTTAGCGACGAGAACTGCCGGATCGCCGAAGTTGAGGTTGTTGGTGCTCGTCGTCGGCGTGAACACCTTGGCCGAAACGATACGATCCGTGAACCGACTGATAGTTCCCGGAAAGCCCACGTTGGGGCCAAGTACATTGATCACCTGGCCGAAGCTGATGCCTGCGACGGTCATTACTTACCTCCCTTGGCGAGTTCAGAGTCGTAGTACGCTTGCAACTTCTCGTTGTCAGTCTTGCCTGCCGCGCCATCGGCGGCGCGACCGCGCTGCAACGCCTGCCGCTCATAATGCCGAGCCACAGGATCGCGGCCCGCGCCGTCACGAGCACGACTGGCACCGGCGAAGCCCGCATGACTGGTAGTGCTGGCGTGACTGGTGCGGGTAGCGCGGCGCAGTTCGGCGTTGAACGCGTCCTGGACCTTGCGGTCCTTGGCGCGGGCGACGAAGGGCCGAATGCGACGCAACACTGCAAGAGCGGAGTCACGGGCCGCGATGCGGACGGCGCGGTCAGCGGCAGGGACGCGGTCTTCGCCCTCGGTGGGCTCCGCTTCCTCACGCTCTCCGCCTCCAGGCTCAGCGCCTTCGGGTTCACCCTCGTCAGGATCCTCGGCGTCCTCAGCGCCCTCGCCTTCCTCCGCTTCGAGTTCCTCGGCAGGCTCAGGCGGGAAGGCGTCGTGGAGCAAGCCCTGGAGCTCATCCATGTCCTTGTCTTCCATGGACATCTCGCTGCCGCCCTGCTCCACACCATCCATGAATCGGTCCAGAGCGTCGTGCATACGCTTCTTCTTTGCCGCGTCAGCCGCGCGAGCGCGGTCTGTCACGCTGGAGGCGCCACCAGTGCCTTGTCCGGGTGGCTCAGTGTGCTTGGCGATCTCCTCTACGGCGTTGGCCAGGTCTTCGTCCGTGGTGGCTGAGTCAGCCGCCAAGGCACGAAGTCCACGACCGATCAGGTCTTTAATCTTCACGGGTTTCCGCTCCTTTACTACGGTTATGACCTTGGTCACAGTTACTGGGACCTCAGTAGTTAGGGTCGATGTGGCCTGCGGCTCCGGCTCACTAGGCGCGGAATCGTTGATCCGCGCTTCGCTGCCGGCCCGGCCCTTGGGCACCACGGCCACATGATTTCCCGTGATGTCACACTGTAAAATCTTCCCGCCTTCCTTGCGGATGCTAAAGTCGTATCCGCAGCTTAGCTCGCGCACGATCTTGTTGCGCACCTTGCTAAGCAGCGGCTCGGCGGTAATGATGAGGTCGGCAATTACGGGCCACTCGCCCGACTCCAGCGACTCCGTACCGCGCCGTACGTTCTGCACATGTCCACGCGCATACTCCGTGAAGTTATCCGGCGTGACGAAGCCCGGAGGATGGTTGTCCGTTATGGGCTTGCCCTCAAAGGAGGCCAAGGTGTCGGGCGCGAATACGTCCTCCGACGCACGGTAGAGGTCAATGTCAGCCTGCGCGTTGCTGGTGTCCACGCCCATGCGGGCGGCGGCATCCTGCGGCAGGTCGCCCACTTTGTAGCCCTGGAAGCCCGTCCGCGCAATGACGCAGTCATGACTGATGAGGAAACCCTCTGGGGTCTCCTCCATGTTCTCACTGAGCGGAGAGGCGAAGTAGGATTGGGA
>Ga0265338_10008341_pt1 | contig 12600 bp, 8 predicted proteins | sample 42126metaG_FD_193579 | JGI IMG/M metagenome (GOLD analysis project Ga0265338, IMG submission 193579) | Rhizosphere microbial communities from Carex aquatilis grown in University of Washington, Seatle, WA, United States - 4-21-26 metaG | ecosystem: Host-associated > Plants > Roots > Rhizosphere >... | reverse complement strand
GGTGGACTTCGCTCCCGCGGGGGATGTGCCCGGGGTCACCATCCTTGCCGGCGACATCACCCGGTTGCCGTTTCCGGATGGCGATTTCCACCTGGTGTTCACCCGCCAGGTGCTGTAGCACGTGCCTGACAACCTGGGGATGATCCGGGAACTGGCGCGAGTGCTGCGATCGGGAGGGCAGCTCTATGTGGACTGCCCGGATGTGCGGAACATCATGCCCTGGTCGCCGTTGAGTTTCTGGGAAGACCCGACGCATATACGCCCCTATACCCGCCGTGGCTTGCGCCGTCTCTTCGAGCTCTGCGGCCTGGAGCCGAAGAAGGCGGGCCGGATGCGGGATTGGCGCCTGGTGCTGTTGGGAGTGTTCTATCTGCCGGTGGCATGGTCTGCGCGGGACCCGTTCTTCGCACGCCATTGGCTGGCGAACATATGCGGCGTCTTCATCTACGGCATAGCGGACAAGCCCTAGCAGCGCAGAGCGCGGGCCCGCGACCCCGGGCCCGGACCGGTCAGGGGGGCTGGGTGCCGGGCTGGCGGCGCGATTCGCGGATCTGATCCCAGACCGGGTCCTCATCCTTCAATACGCGCATCAGGTTCTCGTGCACGCGATGGCGGAACGCCGCGTCCGGAGGCGGAGCCTGCACCGCCTGCGCTATCCGCGAGACCCGGCGCGTGACGGTGAGGGGCTTGGGTTGGGGCGGCAGGTAGTAGGAGTCGGTACGGTTGGATCCGTCCTCGCCGTTGGTCTGCACGAAGAACGGCACGAAGGTGCTGCCTATCTTGCCCAGCGCCTCGTAGTCGCCCACGAACAGACCTTCCGCGTCCGGCGCCAGCTGCATGTCGAAGGAGCCGGTGATGTGCTGCTCGCTCCAGTGCACGCCGTCGTCGGATGAGGTGAACCAGTAATCCGTGGGCAGTGTGTCGATGCCGCCGGCATCGTTGCCGGCGGTGTCCTTGCGGAAATCGAAGTAACTCACGCCTACCGTGCCGTCGGCGAGGATGGCCACGCTGGGCGTGAAAGCGGGCGCCGCGTGCACGGAGTTGATCTCCACCGGCGCGGACCAGTGCAGGCCGTCGTCGTTGCTGGCGGAGTAGGCGATGCCGTCGTGGCCGCCGCCGCTGAAGCGCCCATCCTCCCACACCACTGCCAGCTGCTCGCCGGGGCCTGCCGCCATCTGCGGCAGGCCGGCACCGGAGCGGATCTGCTTCCCGGTGTTGGGATCGGAGGCGCCCACGGCCAGGTTCTGGGCCACGGTGATGGGCGCGGACCAGGTGGCGCCCTGGTCCGTGGAGCGGATGACGCGCACGGTGCTGGTGGCATCGTTGCTGGACGTGCCGTCGATCTCCTCGAACAAGTCGAGGATGGTGCCGTCCGGCATGCCGACCACCTCGTTGCCCAAGGTCTGGTTGTTCAGCCCCGGATCGTAGATGGCCCTGGCGGCCTCCCAGGTGGTGCCGCCATCCGTGGTGCGGGCGAACATGGCGGCGCCATGGTTGGTGTCGGTGAGCCGGTCCCACACCGCATAGACGAAGTGGGAGTCGTTGGGATCGGCGGTGATGCTCTCCTTGTCGTTGAAGGCGCTGGCGCCGTCGGTGATGAGCGCCACCGGCGGGCTCCAGGTGACGCCGCCATCGGCAGAGCGGCTCACCAGCACCGCGCCCCTGGAACCGGGCTGCAAGGTGTCGCCGCTGAAGGAGATGGAGATGACGTAAGCGCTGCCATCCGGGCTGATGCTGACCCAGGGGTCGGAAGCGCGGGCGTAGTTGCCGCCGTTGCCGGCGTCTCCGCCACCGCATACCGAGAAGGGCAGGGTGTGCTCGGTCCAGTGCTTGCCGCCGTCCATGGAGGAGGCCGCCACCAGCCCGTGGGCGCCGCCGTCGGCGAAGCGGTCCTGCTGCCAGGCACCGATGAGGTTGGAGGTGTTGGCCGGATTGATGGACATGTAAGGCTCCACCTCCGCATCCTCGAAGGCGCCACCGCCTCCACCGCAACCGTCCGCGTAGGGCGAGGCTTGCGAGACGCGCACCAGGGCCTTACCGGGAGGCGAGATGCTGCCACCCGCAGGGCCGCTGGAGGTGGCTGAGGAGGAGCCGCCACCGCCGCAAGCCGACAGCAGGCCTGTGACGAGGATAAGACTGACGCTGGCAGTGCTGGGTTTCATGGTGATCCACGCGGTGAGCCGTACCTATCTTATATAGCACGCCGGCCGGCCACCAAAATGAATCAATTCTGAACGCGCAAAAGAAGACGGCGGGCTTTGGGGCCCGCCGTCGTTTTGGACAAGGTCCAGTCGCGTCTTACCAGATGACGCAACGGTCCTTGTTGACCATGGGGCTGCCGTCCTTGATGCCGAAGGCCTGCTGGAAGGCGGGCATGTTGGCGACGGTGCCGTTCACGCGGTACTTGCCCGGCGGATGCGGGTCGATCGTGACACGACGGATCTGCTCCTCGGGACGCACGTTCTCAGCCCACACGTGGGCGGCGCCCAGGAAGAACTGCTGGTCCGGCGTGAAGCCGTCGATGGTCTTCGCGTCCTTGAACGCCTTGGAGGCGTGGAAGGCGCGGTAGGCCAGCGTGAGGCCGCCGAGGTCAGCGGTGGCTTCACCCGTGATCAGGTGACCCTGCACATGCGAACCGCCCGCCACCGCGTAGGTGGAGAAGTGGTCGGAGATACAGTCGGTGGCCTTGTGGAACTTGGCCAGGTCATCCGGCGTCCACCAGTTCTTGAGGTTGCCGTGGCCGTCGAACTGCGCGCCCTGGTCGTCGAAGCCATGGGTCATCTCATGGCCCATGACGAAGCCGACCGCGCCGAAGTTCACCGCGGCGGGGGCGTTCGGGTCGAAGAACGGCGGCTGCAGGATGCCGGCCGGGAAGTTGATGTTGTTCATGGACGGGTCGTAGTAGGCATTCACCGTCTGCGGCGTCATGTCCCACTCGTCCTTGTCCACCGGCTTGCCGATCTTGTTGAGGTCACGCTCGTTGAGGAACAGGTTGGCGCGCATCACGTTCTGCACGTAGCTGTCGGCCTTCACGTCGAGCTTGGAGTAATCGCGCCACTTGTCCGGATAGCCGATGCGCTCGCCCATCTGGCTGAGCTTGAGCTGGGCGGCCTTGCGGGTGTCGGGGGACATCCAGGACAGGTCCTTGAGGTCGTCGTTGAGCGCGCCGCGGATGGCGTGCAGGATGTCCACCACCGCCTGCTTGGAGGAGGGCGGGAACTTCTTCTCGACGAAGAGCTTGCCCATGGCGAAGCCGAGCGCGCCGTCCTCGGTGCTGACCACGCGCTGCCAGCGGGGCAGCAGCACCTTGGCGCCGCTGAGGGCGGACTTCATCTTGAAGTCCTCGTCCACGTAGGCCTTGGAGAGGAAGGGCGCGGAGGCATCGATCAGGTGCCAGCGCAGGTAGACCTTCCAGTCGTCCAGCGAGTCCTTGCCGAGCTCGCCGCCCAGCGCCTTGAAGAAGTCAGGCGTGGCGAGGTTGAAGCTGGTGATCTCGGGATGACCGATGTCCGTGAGGTAGCTGTTCCAGTCGATGCCGGGCGTGGCCGCGGAGATGTCCTTCACCGACATGGGGTGATAGATCTTCAGCGGATCACGCTGCTCGATGCGGCTCATGGCAGCCTGCGCCAGGCGTGTCTCCATGGCCATGATGGTCTTGGACTCGGCGGCTGCCTTGTCAGCCGGATCGCCCAGCAGCTGCAACATGGCGGCGATGTGCGCCACGTAGGCGTCACGCACCTTGCCGTACTTGTCGGCCTGCGCCTTGCAGGCATCCAGGGCGGACTGCGCCGCCGCACCGGTGGCGTCGGAGGGCGCCGCGCACTTGTCGGCGGTCTTGAGGTAATAGTCCCGGTCCGGGAGGCCGATGCCGCCCTGGAAGGCCGCGCCGATGACCTTGCTGCTGTCCTTGAAGTCCTGCTGCTGGCCGAAGCCGAACATGGCGTCCACGCCTATCATCTGCAGGTGGGTCATCTCCTTCTGCAGGGAGGCCTGGTCCTTGATGGCGGCGATGGCGTCGAACTCGGACTTGAGCGGGGTCACGCCGGCCTTCTCGATGCCGGCCTCGTCCATGCCGGTGGCGTAGAAGTCACCGACCTTCTGTTCGGTGCTGCCGTCGGCGTGCTTGGTCTTGGCGTTGTCGTCGAGGATCTGGTGCAGCACGTCCTGGTTCTGCTTCTGCAGGATGCCGAAGGTGCCCCAGCGCGAGTAGGCATCGGGGATGGGGTTGGCTTTCTGCCAGCCACCGTTGGCGTAGCTGAAGAAGTCCGTACCCGGATCGACGCTCTTGTCGAGCCAATCCGTGTGCAGGCCTTCGCTGCCGGCGGTGGCGGCGAGCGCCCCCAGCGACACGGCGCAGAGGGCGCCCAATAACAGATATCTGCGTTGCATAGACCGATGCCTCCTACTTATATAAGCGGAATGACAGTACCCCGAGGCCTGTCTCTTGAGAGGGGCCGGGCGAAGCCCGGACCGGGACCCGGATGATACTATCCGGACGCCCTTACGTCTGACGTCCCCGCACCCCAAGGGTTCTGGGGCCTTTTGGTCATATTTCAGCCAGGAGAAGACGACATGGCTCATGTCTCTATCAAGCCTCGGTTCCTCGTGCCTCTGATGTTGGCCTTTGCCGCGATGAGCGGTGCCGTACGCGCGGCGGACAGCATCAGCCTCGACGTGGACCTGCGGGAGTCTGCCCGGCAACTTTTCCATGGGCATGAAGTGATCCCGGTGAAGCCGGGTCCGCTGACCCTCTATTACCCGAAGTGGATCCCGGGTGAGCATTCCCCGAGCGGTCCGCTGGAGAACCTGGCGGGACTCAAGATCATGGCCGGCGGCAAGCAGCTCGCCTGGCGCCGTGACCTGAAAGAGATGTGGGCGATCCATTTGGACGTGCCGCAGGGCGTCTCCAGCCTCGATCTCAGTTTCGACTTCCTGTCGCCGGATGAGGGCGGGGAGTTCGGCCAGAGCGTGTCCGCGACGCCAGACATCGTGGACCTGGAATGGAACCAGATGCTGCTGTATCCCGCCGGCTCGCCTGCGAAGGACATCAGCTTCCAGCCCAGCGTGCGCCTGCCGGATGACTGGCGCTTCGCCACGGCCCTGGAGACAGTTTCCAGCGTCGGAGGTACCACCCACTTCAAGCCGGTGACGCTGGAGAACCTGGTGGACTCGCCGCTGATCGCCGGTGCGCACTTCAAGCGCGTGGACATCTCGCCGGATCAGGTGCCGGTGCACCTGAACCTGGTGGCGGACACGGAAGAGGACCTCAACATCTCGCCCACGCAAGTGCAGGGCATGAAGAACCTGGTGAAGCAGGCCTACGCCTTGTTCGGCTCGCACCACTACGGCCACTATGATTTCCTGCTGACGCTCTCGGACAACACCGGCCACTTCGGGCTGGAGCATCATCAGTCGAGCGACGACCGCAGCTTCGCGGACCTCTACATCATGCCCGAGACCTCGCTGGTCGGTTCGCATCTCTTGCCCCACGAGTACGTGCATTCCTGGAACGGCAAGTTCCGCCGTCCCGCGGGCCTCGCCACGCCGGACTACGACAGCGTGCCCATGGAGGGCGACCTCCTGTGGGTGTACGAGGGCTTGACCGAGTATTTCGGCAACGTGCTCACGGCCCGCAGCGGCACCATCACGGCAGACCAGTACCACCAGCTGCTGGCGCTGGATGCGGCCACCATGGACCACCGGCCAGGCCGCAGCTGGCGACCGCTGCAGGACACCACCGACGAGGCGCAGATCCTCTACTACGCGCCGCGCCAGTGGCAGACCTGGCGCCGGGTGCAGGACTTCTACACCGAGGGCGAACTGATCTGGCTGGACGTGGACACCAAGCTCAGGGAACTCTCCGGCGGCAAGAAGTCCATGGACGATTTCGCCCACGCCTTCTACGGCATTGACGACGGCAGCTACGTGGTGCACCCGTATACCTTCGATGACCTGGTGGCGACCCTGAACCAGGTGCAGGCCTTTGATTGGGCTGCGTTCCTGCATGAGCGCCTGAACTCCACCCAGGAAGGCGCGCCGCTGGACGGCATCACCCGCGGCGGCTACCAACTCGGTTACACCGATACCCCCAGTGAGTACTTCAAGGCCACGGAGAAGACCCGCAAGACCCAGAACCAGCTGTTCTCCATCGGCCTCTCCATCAGCATGGGTGAGCACAGCCGCGGCGAGATCCAGGACGTGCTCTGGAACAGTCCGGCCTTCAAGGCCGGCATGGGCCCCGGCATGAAGCTCGTGGCCGTGAACGGCCGCGCCTTCGACGCGGACAAGGACGTGCTGAAGGACGCCATCGCGGCAGCCAAGACCGGCAAGGCGCCCATCAAGCTCTTGGTGAGGGAGCAGGACACTTTCATGACGTTCGACGTGGATTACCACGGCGGCTTGAAGTACCCAGTGCTGACCGCCGTGCCCGGCAAGACGGATTACCTGGACGCCATCATCGCGGCGCATTGAGATAGGAAAGCAAAAGGCCCTGGGTCGCGAGGCCCGGGGCCTTTTCATTTGAGTGGAATTTACGGCCCGGTCTGTTGTCTTATATCTGTAGATAGAGCCATCCGAGGGGGATAGCCATGGATTCCACGAAGAAGACGGCCCGACTCATCGGTCTGCTGTACGTGCTGCTCTCCATCATCGGCATCTACGGGCTGCTCTATGTCCCCAGTCACCTCGCTGTGCACGGCGACCCTGCGGCCACAGCCCAGAACATCCTGGCCTCGGAAGGACTCTTCCGCAGCGGTGTGGTGACCAATCTCCTCAGCGAATCGTTCTTCATCGTGATAGCAGCGTTGCTCTATCGCTTGCTGAAGGGTGTGGACAAGACCCAGGCGCTATTGATGGTGCTGCTGCTGATAGTGCAGATCCCCATCGTATTCGCCGCCGAGATGCACCACCTCTCGGTGCTCACCATCCTTCAAGCTGGCGGGCCAGATGCGGTGGCGCAGATGTCCGTCGCGCTGGATGCCTACGACAACGGCATGTTGCTGGACGAGATCTTCATGGGGCTTTGGCTCTTCCCCTTCGGCTGGCTGGTATTCAAGAGCGGCTTCCTGCCGCGCTTCCTCGGCGTGCTGCTCATCGTCGCCGGCTGCGCCTACTTCGCCGAAGCCGTCGCCTGGCTCTGGGTGCCGGCCTACGGGCCGCTGGTGGGCAAGTTCGCCAATCCGCTGCGAGCCTTGGAACTCATCACACCGCTGTGGCTGCTCATCATGGGCGCGAAGGACCAGCCGCTAGTGGATTGAGTGGTATCCAATCTAAGTGTTCGGCGAGGTTTATTGAACGGTGCTAATGTAAAGATTCGCACAGGGGGGGGGCACGCATGACGTTGAAATATTTTTTACTCGCAGTTCTCTTTGCGGCCATGTGCCTTTCGTCAGCCGCTTTTGGTGCTTCGCCAGCGAGGCGCACGAACGCACCTGCGATTACTTCATCGAGCCAAGCCACTGTAACAAATGCCCCTGAAACGAGTATGGCTGTACCGACGTTACAAAGCCTGGAATCTGAACTTAAGGTGGTCGAGGCTAGAGCTGATGATTTTCATTCAATGCTCGAAATTCAGACTACGATATTTTCAGTAATTGTAGCTATTGCTCTGGCGGCGCTTGGGTTTCTTACTTACATTAATTTGCGCGCGGAATTTAAACTTCAATTAAATGCCGCTAACGAATCTCTAGTAGGTGAGCAAAAAAAGCTAGAGATGGATTTGCTTAAGAAATTATCTGAAGAAAGCAAATTGTTGGAATCTAGGTTTAGATTGCAAAATGCAATTGTTTATAGAGCGTTGGCATATGGGACTCGTGATCTTCCCGCTGTTGCTTTTATTTGGGCGTTGCGCGCGGCAGAAGAGCGACACATTAGTGGATTAACAGAAAGCGACGGTGTGACAATAGAAGCCTTTATTTCTAGGAGACTAGAAGAGGCCTTGATGTTTTTAGAAGACGTTACGACTTACGATTCTGCCGATCGGGGTGAAGAGGCTTTGCAAATAATCGCAAAGCTTGGGCAATATGAGGGATGTGAGAAGTTTATTAAAGACTTGTATGTCGAGATTGCTCGAGTAATTGCGCTGCGACCAAAGGAACCGCCGAAATCGGGGTGACAGGGCGAGGAGGCACGGCCTCCGAGCGCCGAGGGCAGGGATAGCCCGAGGCGGGGGATTTCCGTCGCGAGGCAGGGATTGCCGAGCAGGAAATCGAACATGCGGCCCCGAAATCAAAATGGCGCCGCAGGTTACCCTACTGGCGCCATCTCAAAAACCGGGATTTAAGCAGATATTGGTCGGGGTGACAGGATTTGAACCTGCGGCCCCTACGTCCCGAACGTAGTGCTCTACCAGGCTGAGCTACACCCCGAAAGCAGGCCGCGTACTATACGGGAAGCCCCCCGGCCTTTCAATCCAGCGGGGCGGGCATGCCCCGACACGTTTGACTACACTGTTTTACATAGGCTCCGGGGCCATCTGGGCGCCGGCCTGTGACAAGGCAGTCCCATGAGCGCGACGGACATCCAGTTGCGATCCACCGCCCGCAGCCGCGGCTGGCGCTGGCAGCCTTTGTCCATGGTTAGCCTGTTCGCCCACGCCGAGTACCCGGGCTTCGTGCTGATGGTGCTGTGGGTGTTCCTCATCGGTCTCAGCATCGTCTGGCCGCTGGCGGACAACGGCTTCATCGGCGGCGGCTTCGCCTGGGACAACCTGCCCCTGCATCTCGGCCACTACGAAGTGGCCATGACCCTGTACCTGCCCTGGATCGTGTCGGTGTGCCTGGTGATGTGGCTGGGCCTGGAGTGGGCGGCGGTGCCGGCCTACTTGGCCACCTTGTTCAGCCGCCTCTACAAGCACATGCCGCTGGACATCGCGGTGGTGGATGCGCTCCACAACTCCATGGCCATGGCGGTGTACTTCCTCTTCTATTGCAACTACAAGGGCGACTATAGCCTGCGTAGCCTGCCGTCCTGGGCCTGGTTCATCCTGGCTTCCCTGGCGGCGGCCATGGTGAGTTCCATCGGCGCCTTCATCTCGCAGTTCACCGGCACCGACATCGGCGCGCGGGACCTGATGAGCGCATGGCTGGGCTGGTGGCCCAACTCCTTCGGCCTGTCCCTGCTCTGTGCCGTGCCGATCCTGCTGTTCACGCCGGCGGTGGAGCGCGTGAAGCAGCGCTACTTCGCGCGGGCCCGCACCCATCCTTATTCGCAGCGCGAGCTGGTGCTGGCGGCGAGCATGTTCGCCCTGATGCTGGTGCTGTTCCTGGTGGTGGACGACCAGTGGGCCGCGCAGCGCACCGACGCGGTGCTGGGCATGCGCCTGCCGGACGCGGTGCAGAAGGTGATCCGTACCCAGTTCGGCACCCAGCGCATCGCCATCTGGGTGCTGGCGCTGCTGCTGGCGGGCATCTCCCTGGGGGGAGTGTTCTTCACCAGCCGCTGGGCGCACCGCCTGCGCACGCGCTTCGACAGCGAGGCCCGCGAGGCGCGCGCAGCGCTGAGGCGCAGCGAGGCCAACTTCCGCAACTTCTTCGAGAACAACCCTGCGCCCATGCTGCTCTACGATCGCGACAGCGGCGACTTCGTGGATGTGAACCAGGCGGCCATCGAGCGCTACGGCTACACCCACAGCGAGTTCATGGCGCGGACCATCTTCGACATCCGTCCGGCCGACGAGGTGGCCCGGCTCAAGACCTTCATGCGCGACCGGGAATATGGCAGCAGCGGCTACCGCCACGCGGGCGAGTGGAAGCACCTGACCAAGACCGGCGAGCTCATGTACGTGGACGTGCGGGTGAGCGCCATCGTGATCGACAACCGGGCCCTGAACCTGGTGCTGATCTACGACGTGTCGCACCGTAAGCAGGCCCAGGCGGCAGTGGAGCGTCGCGCGCGGGAGCTGCAGGCGCTGGCGGCCTCCTCGCTGCAGATGGCCGGTGCCAAGAGCGTGGCCGAAGTGCTGCAGGTGAGCGCGGAACGGGCCCGGGAGCTCTCGGGCGCCTGCATCGCCATCGGCCGTTGCGATACCGGTGAAGTGCAGGCCTCCCTGTCCGATGCCTACGCGGCCTGGAGCACGCCGCAACACCTGCCGCAGAGCGACGGGGTGTGGCGGGTGCTGCAGGAGAAGCACCATGCCATCCGGATCATGGCGCGGGAGGTGCAGGACCACCCCGGCCTGTGGCAATTCGATCCCAGCTTCGGCCACACCGCGCCCATGGCGCTGCTGGCGGTGCCCTTGAGCACCGGTGACGGCGAATTGATAGGCGCGCTCCTGGTGGCGGACAAGGACGGCGCCGATTTCGACGCGGAGGACGAGGCGATACTGCTGCAGCTGGCGCAGGGTGCTTCCGCCGCCATCGAGAGCGTGCGGCTGCGCGAGGCCCTGGAACAGCACATGCAGGAGCTGGAACAGCGGGTGGTGGAGCGCACTGCGGAGCTGGATGCCTTCGCCTATTCGGTGGCCCACGACCTGCGGGCGCCGCTGCGCGCCATGCATGGTTTCGCCGATGCGGTGCAGGAGGATTACGGGGACAAGCTGGATGAGGCGGGCCGCGATTACCTGGCGCGCATCATCAAGAGCGCCAAGAACATGGACCACCTGATCCAGGACTTGCTGGCCTATAGCCGCATCGGCCGTGACAAGATGGAACTGCAGGGCGTGGGATTGGCGGAAACGGTGCAGGATGTGCTGACGGACCTGCAGCATGAGATCGCGTCCAGCGGCGCGAAACTGCATGTGGACGTGCCGCCGTTGACGGTATTGGCCTACAAGGCCACACTAAAGCAGGTGGTGCTGAACTTGGTAGGCAACGCGCTCAAGTTCGTGCCACCGGGGGCGACACCCGACGTGACCATCTGGGCGGTGGCGCGCCAAGGCATGGTGGAACTCTGCGTGCGCGACAACGGCATCGGGATCGCGCCGGAGCACCGGGACAGGATATTCAACGTGTTCGAGAGGCTGCATGCCGCGGAGACCTATCCGGGCACCGGCATCGGGCTCTCCATCGTGAAGAAAGGGCTGGCGAGCATGCAGGGCAGTATCAACGTCGAGTCCGACGGCCGGGGCAGCACTTTCCATGCACGTCTCAAGGAGTACCGCGATGGCTGACATGGGCGACATCACCAGGACCACCATCCTGCTCGCCGAGGACGACGAGAACGACGTGATGCTGATCAAGCGCGCCTTCAGCAAGTCGCACGTGGTCAACCCCATCGCCTGCGTGAAGAACGGCGAGGAGGCGGTGGCCTACCTCTCCGGCGAAGGCCAGTACGCGGACCGGCTGCGCTATCCGCTGCCGTTCATGATGCTGCTGGACCTGAAGCTGCCGCGCCTGTCCGGGCACGAGGTGCTGGGCTGGCTGCGGGCGCAGCAGGGCTTGAAGCGCCTGCCGGTGGTGGTGCTGACCTCATCGCGGGAGCCTTCGGACATCAACCGCGCCTACGAGTTGGGGGCGAACTCCTACCTGGTGAAGCCGGTGGTGTTCGAGGAGTTCAGCACGCTCTTGAAGCAGCTGCAGGTCTATTGGCTGATGTTGAGCGAGCACCCGGAACTGCAGTGACGGGTGCTGGCGGCCTTTGAGGGAGGGCCGATGTCCGAAGTGAAGCAGACCGAAGGGGAGACGGCGCAGAGCGCGGGCCCGCGGGTGCTGCTGGTCGACGACAACCCCGACGACCGCGCGCTGGTGGAGCGCGAGCTGCGCAAGGACTTCCCCGGCGCCCAGACCTTCCAGGTGAGCACGCCCGGCCAGCTGGAAGCGGCCATCGCCACGCCCAGCCTCGACCTCGTGATCACCGACTTCCACCTGCGCTGGTCCACCGGCCTCGAGGTGCTGAAGCGCATCCGCGCCCGCAGTCCCGACCTGCCGGTGATCATGTTCACCGGCACCGGCACCGAGGAGGTGGCGGTGGAAGCGATGCGGCTCGGCCTCGCCGACTACGTGACCAAGTCCCCCAAGCACATGCCGCGGCTGCGGCGCTCGGTGAAGGCGGCGCTCTCGGCCGCCACCCATGCGCGTGCCCGCGAGCAGGCGGAGAACCTGCTGGCAGATGCGCTGGGCTATATAGAGGACGGGTTCATCATCTTCGACGCGGAAGACCGCGTGGTCGTGTGCAACGAACAGCTGAAGCGCATGTATCCGCACCTGGCGCAGCTCATGGTGCCGGGCACGCTCTTCGAGGACATGCTGCGCTCGGCCATCCGAGACGAGAAGATCGATGCCGGCGGCGATCCGGAAGGCTGGATCCGGGAACGCCTGGCGGCCCACGAACGCGCCACCGGCAGCCTGGAGCAGCGCTTGCCGGACGGGCGCTGGGTGCTGATCAAGGAACGCCGCAGCAGCGACGGCGGCTACATCACCGTCTACACCGACATCACCGAGCTCAAGCAGCGCGAGCTGGAGCTGGAGCAGCTGCTGTCAGGCCACACCATGCTGGCGGCGGCAGTGAGCCAGTCCAGCTCCGGCGTGCTGGTGACCTCGGCCGAACCCCAGGGCGACGTGTATCCCATCATCTACGTGAACCCGGCCTTCGAGTGCATCACCGGCTACAGTTTCGAGGATGTGCGTGGCCGCGACTGCCGTTTCCTGGAGGAGACCGACCAGT
>Ga0265338_10008340_pt1 | contig 12601 bp, 4 predicted proteins | sample 42126metaG_FD_193579 | JGI IMG/M metagenome (GOLD analysis project Ga0265338, IMG submission 193579) | Rhizosphere microbial communities from Carex aquatilis grown in University of Washington, Seatle, WA, United States - 4-21-26 metaG | ecosystem: Host-associated > Plants > Roots > Rhizosphere >... | reverse complement strand
ACAAGGTGCTTGTGGTGCTGCCGGCGATGATTGACCCATTGGCGTCGGTTCCGTCAGTCACAGGCACTCCATTGGTCAGCCATTGCAGCGTCGGTGTCGGGATTCCTGAAACACTGGGGCTGATGGTGACGGTGTCGCCGACGTTGGCGGCCTGGTCGTTCAAACCAGTGATGCTCGGCGTGACAATGACGGAGAGCGTCATGCTGCTGGCATTCGTGCCCATGATATTGGTGGCAACCAGCGAATATTGGTAGTTATTCTGAGAGTATTGAACATTCGTCAACGTGAGCGAGGGACCAGTCGCGTAAGAAAGGCCGTTGGAAGTCACGCCACCATCCATGCTCACATACCATTGCAACCCTGGCGTGGGATTACCTGTCACGGTCGGATTTAACGTCGGGCTGGTGCCAGCGATGACCGTTTGATTGTTGAGACCGGTAATTGTTGGTGAAAAGTAATAGTTGGTTGTAATCGTAATTCGGCTTATGTCCATTTGCGGATTCAAGCTGGTGCCGCTATTGCAAAGGCCGATGGCCAGCCCGTCATATCTATTGACATAGTTGGTGTAGGTGTTTCCGCCGGTGGTGGTATTCGTCTGCGCAGAAAGCAGAGCGCCGGTAGTGTTGGGACCGGTGTAAAGGTTGTTGACGACAGTGATTGTTCCGGCTGCGCTCAACACAAGATTGAAGCTCAACGTGTAAGTCGCCCCGGAAGTCAACGTGACTTGCGATAACAATGCGCTCCCAATCTGGGTTCCGCTGGGAAATTTGTATAGCCCGGTGCCCGCCCCGCTGAACAGTAGATCCTGAACCCCGTTATTTGGGCTGGCGCCATTCTGCACCGGGCGGGTATACACTAATGATGAGTTTGTGAGGTAGTTAATCGATGCGACATAACCCTGCCAGTTTGTGCAGCCTCCAGTGATAAATGTGGTGGCGGTGCTAAGACCGGAATTATTAAGCGACCCGGCCAATGGCGCGCTACCGCCAGAATTGAACAAACCCACATCAATCACCGATTTAGGTCCGCCCGCCAGCAACGTGCCGGCGCTGTTTGTAAATACAATCGTCAGATTGATGCTGTCGCCCACGTTGACCAACTGAACCGGCGTGCTGGCGAACAACGCCTGCACTTCCATATAGCCAGCCGTGGTTCCACCATTGAGCGCAAGATGCAGTTTCCCGGAGCCAATGGTTGGCCCAGTGGTATCGGCTTTCGTTGCAGCAACATCATAACTCGTGGTAGATGCCGATGGTGTTCCACCCGGAGTGCTGGTTCCGTTCAGCGTGCTCAACGAACCGGGAATGAAGGTGTCGTTGAAGATGGTCGTTTGCGCTTGCGCCGCCAGAGGGGCAACGAGCATTGAAATAACGCCAAGTAAGTGCAAGGTTTTCATGTGTTTATTGTTGGTTGTTACTGTGGGGGGTCAGGGTGTTTGAGAAAATTCGTGGTTTCAATTCCAGCCAATTCTGGCGACCTGCGCCGATGGCAGGATGAAAATGACAAAGGGAATAACGCCGATTCGAATTTGAACAATTCTCATAAATAAAAAAAGGACGGCTCTAGTCCTGATTTTGGCTGATATTGGAATTTTAAACGGCTTTCCGGTTTCGACAATCGGGTTTTTCTGCAATTTGGATTGAATTTTATGCATCGCGACTTATGCAAAGGCATGACTCCGACTAATTTAGTCCGCCAACTGAATCCGGCGTCGGCGCCACCGTGGCGGGCGTGGTGGTTCCACCGCCCATTTATTTCCGGTCCCTCCCACCCTCTCAAAGAGCGAAGGCCGGAACGCCAACCGTTCCGGCCTTCACATGATTCAAATCCCGAGCGATGTCAGTGGTTGTTCGTGTTGCTCAAGATGTAGAACTGTTGAGCGCCATTCGGATCCACCACGTTGGTGCCCCTAAACGTGAACGCGCCGCTGTTGCCGTTGGTGTTCACTACGTTTGTCGCCACAGACAACCACTGGACCAAGGGCTTCGCCACATTCGTGGTGTCGAGCAGGTAATAAGTCCCACCGTCCACGCCGTTGGTCCCGCTAATTACCACATTCAACCCATTCATCGTGATTGTCCCGATGCCCGCCGACACCTGCGGGATGATCGTCGAGGGTATCACCGTCACCCAACTCGCCGTGTTGTTCACCAGGTTGGTGTCCAGCGTTGAACCGACCACCGCTGTCACGTTGGTCGCGTTTCCGCCCACCGCCCCGATGACGTTCAACGTGAAGTTGGTCTTCGTGTTCACCGCCAAATTGAATCCGCTCCAGATGACTGCGCGCATGTTAAGAGTCCCGTTGGTCGTCCCACCATTATCGGCGCTCACAAATGTCACTTTGGGCGACAGCGAATCGGTCACGATGATACCGCTGGCGGTCCCCGGTCCGATATTGGTCACCGTGACCGTATAGGCAATCGGCGACCCGAGCGACACGTTCGCCGGACCGGTGTTTGTCACGCCGATGTCGATGGCCTGCACCACGGAGGTGATATTCGTCGCCACGTTGTTCGCCGGAGCCGGGTCAGCCGCCGAACTGACCGTGCTGACGATGTTCGTAGCATTCCCGCTCGCCGTGGTCCGGAGCACGAGCGTCAGGTTTGAGTAGCTGTTCAGAGCCAGCGTAATGCCGCTCCATACCACCTGACCCGGATTCGCGTTGGTCGTCCCGCCACCGATGTTGCTCACATAGGTCGCATTGTTCGGCAGAACATTCGTCACGACAATACCGTAGGCGCTGCCCGGCCCGAGATTGGTCACCGTGATTGTGTTAGTCATATTCAACCCCAGCGCCACCACGGCGGCCGCGCCAGTCTCCTGCACCCCGATGTCCGGCGACGCGATCACCTGGATGCTGCCATCGATCGCCAATTTGTTGTTCCACGCCACATTACCGCCGAGGACAGTCATTGCCGCGCCGTTGCTCAACGCCTTGTTGAACAGGAAGAAGGTGTCACCCAGAACCAGCGTCCCGCTCATGTTGGTCACGATCACGGAGCCTGTGCCGTTGTTGGTCAGTGCGCCGGTCACAAACGCCTTGTCACTGGTCGATGCGGTATGGTTGACTTTGACTTTGATATTCCCGGAGTTGGTCAGGCCGTTGTTGAGTGTGAGGGTGCCGATGGAGTCCACCGCTCCCGGGGCAAGCGTGCCGTTGGTGTTGACGAACACCGTGCCGTTGACGTTGCCGGTGCCCGAGAGGATGCCGTTCGACACCGTGACGGCGCTGGCCGGATCCAGTGTCGCGTTGACTTGAAGCGTGCCGCCCAAAACCGCCGTCGGCCCCGTGTAAGTCTCGGTGGCTCCCGACGCCAAAACCAGGACGCCGTTGCCGGTCTTGATCACACCCATGCCAGCGCTGACCGGGCCGCTGTCCCCGTTGGTCATGTCGCTCAACACGCCCGAGAAGGTCGTCAAACCGGTGTTGGTTACCTGGAATGTCCGGTTGCTGTAGAGGACCATGTTGGCCGAAGGTGTGTTGGTATAGAAGGCGTCGTTGCCGTTCAGGGTGATCGGCCCGGTAAATGTGAGGTCGTTCGTGCCGTTGACGGTCAGCGTCAAATTGTTGGTTGAACTCGGATATTGAATTGCATTGTCAAGGGTGCGGGCGCCGCCAAAGGCGTAGATCCCCGCGCTGTTGGCAGGCGAGTTTCCAGTGGAGTCAACCCACAGCAACAAAGTCCCGACTCCCAGCGGGCCGGATGTGGGGGCCCCGGGCGATCCGGTGGAACTGATGCCCAAGCCCGTGTTGCCAGCGGCCAGATACATGCCGCCGGGCAGGCCGCCGGAATAGGTGTTGGCGTTGTTGAAAATGGCATAGCCCTTCTCTTCCACTGTGCCGTCGCCTGAAATCACGCCATTATACACCTGAAACCCGCTCGTGTTATAAGGTGCCAAAGTCGTCTCTGAATCACTAATGATGATGTTGGCATTATTGGTCAGGGTGCCGCCCAAAATCCTGACCCGGTTGTTGGTGCCGCTTCCATTGTTGATGGGCGCTTCAAGAAACGTCAGGTTCTTGCCGGCGGTGCCGGAGAGATTGCCGTTGAAGACGGCGGCGTAGGATCCAAGCCCGTCATACTGGATGGTGAAGTCGTCGTTGACAACGACATCGTTGGGGACGCCCGTGGAGGCACTGCCCGCGGTGAGGATTTCCATCTTGCCACCAGCCAGCGCGTTCGTAATCGGGCCGGTGCCCAAGCCGTTAAGATTGCCAAGCCTAAGTTTGGCGCCGGCGTTGTTGATGAATGTGCCCCCACTGAAGGTGTTGGCGTTGTTGATAGTGAATTGAGCGGTGCCGTTGCAAATCAAATTGCCGGGCCCCGCAAAGCTGCCGCTGCCCGCCGTCCACGTAAGAAACCCAGCTGACTGGCTCACCGTTACGGAGGCAGCAGTCAAATTTGGGTCGTTCAATGCCACGTTACCCCCACCATTGTTTCCGAAGATAACCGGGTCGCCGTAATCGAAAACATAATGGCCAGCGCCTGAATCAGTAATATCCCAACTGGCGCTGTTGTGCACATCCCACGTGCCGGTTGCATAATACAAGTTGGTTACCGGAATCAAAGTGAGTGAGTTGGTGACGGAATTAGTGCTTAACCCGCCCGCGCCCGTCACGGTGACGAAGTAACCATTGTTGGTTGAAAACACATCATTGTTGCTGCAAGATGAGACCAGCAAAGTGCTGCTGGCGGCGCCGGGACCAGTGACAGCGGACATGTTCGGGGCAAAGTTGGTCGAGTTGTTCCGATGCCATTGGTAAGTCAGATTGACCCCATTGGCCACGACGTTGAAGGCAGCCGTTCCATTGGTGGCGACGATAACGTTCTTCGGCTGCGAGGTGATCGTCGGCAGGACCGGAGGTGATGAGTGGCCGACAATCGAGATGGAACTGATGTCCAAAATATTTGAGTAGGTATTGGCTTTTGCATAAAAACCGATGGCCAAAGCGTCAAAAGCGCTGGTGAGAAAAGTGGCGTTGGTGGCGATGCCGCCGAAATTCGTCACCACATTCCCGCTGCTGTCATAAAGGGTGTTGGTGATGGCCAGACTAAGCGCGCTGTTGAAGGTGATGGTGAGGACGTTGGTGTAAAGCGAACCGTTGTTCAGGGTCCCAGCGAAAATATAGGTTGTTCCGACAGTGGTTGAACCCGAGTAACTCGAACTGCTGCTACCTGATGTCACCAAATCCTGGTTGTTGGCGGTGGAGACAGAAGTATTCATCGGCCGGGTTGCGATTTGACATTTGTTTCCGGAAGAATAGACCTGCCCGACATAGCCTTGCCAGTTTTGCGCGTTGCCGGTCCAAGGGGGAGTGGTTGTGGCATTGTTAGTGCCGCCGGGCATCGGCTTCACCTGCCCGCTGTTATACATACCCATTCCTAATTGGCAGGTTTGGGCCAGCACACCTTGCGTGTTGGTAAACACCACGGTCATCTGCAAAAAGTCGCCAATCTGGGTCATGGCAATAGCATTGGTGGCAAACAAGGCTTGGATTTCACAGGTGCCGGAGGTTGTCGGTCCAATACCGAACCGCAGGTCATTCGGCGCAATGATCGCCGGATTGGGCAGCCACGGCTTGGCCGAAATTTGCTCGTAGGCGGTGCTGTTGTAATAGGTGGCGTTGCTGTTGGTCGCATTGGCCGGCGTGGCGCTGTTGACAGTGCTGCCGGCGGTGAAGTTATCGACGAAAATGTTTGTTGTTTGCGCCGTCGCCGCCATGGATGCGACCAACAGAAGCAGGGCGATGACTATCCGCAGGTTTAGGATTTTTTTCATAATGATTTGGCGATTAGGGTTGGAATTTAGAACGGTCGTTTTGAAAATAAAAAAACTCAAGGCTCAAATCCATATACGATGAGTCGGAAGCTCTCAGTATCCGTAGAGTGTCCATCAGACCCACCACTCCACAAAGTGGGGTCGAATGGTTGTCCTGAATTTTTCTTGTTGAGTCCCCCGATATTCACCCAGTTGACGTGGCCATCAGGAAAGAGCATGTTCATTCCCACGGGATTGCCAGCCAATTTGTGGAGAATATCATTCCAGCTGCCTATTGTATCAGTGACCATGCATTTACTCTGGTCCACATCGGAGATCTTCATCGCCGCCGGCACCGTGATCGCCCCTTGGGCCGGATCACCTGGAAAGGGACCGTGGAAGGTTAATTTTGCGGTGGTAATAGCTGGCAGGTCGGGGCCGCCATACGCCGAAGGTGGGCCGAGTTTTCTCGACTGCAAGTAATAACCGTAACCGGTGCGAATATAGCAGTTGCCATTCCAGCTTGGAATAAGAGTCGCCTCATCCGGTGGAACGGCAGGCCACGGGTAACCGGCCTCGTCATATGTTCCAAAGGCATAAATCCCGCTCTTGATTGTCGGACAATAAAATATTTTCCCGTTGGGAAGATATTTGCAAAAAAAAAGATAGCCAAAGGCATAGGGTCCTTCTGTGGTTCCGCCGGTCAACGGGCTCTTCCCGGCGCCTGAGGTGTAGCGCATGACCTCGTGCGTCTCCCACGGATCGCCGCTGGTCCCCCCCGTAACTTGCTTCCAACCCGACGGGGGCAGGTAATCATCGTTCTGATTCGCATACATGGTGAAGCCGAGGCCGATTTGCTTTAAATTGTTCATGCAACTCGCGCGATACGCCTTCTCCTTTGCAGCAGACAAGGCGGGCAGCAGCAGCGCCGCCAGAATGGCGATGATGGCAATCACAACCAACAGTTCAATCAGTGTGAAGCCGCGTTGCCTGACGGAATTCCGGGCAGGGCAAGTCGCGTATGGGAAACGCAAGCTTCCCCAAGATACACGCCGCGTTGTTGTAGCCGAAGAGGACACAACGGACTCATTCGTTATATTGGGCATTAGTGAACTCTATTATATCCCAGCCGTTTAGCAACCCCAATTTCCTGCAAAAATGATTGAAATTTGTGCCCCAGTCCAGGGGCCTATTGCCATTAAATCGTTGGATATCCCCTTGGTTACAAAGAACAGAAAGAGCAGCTTCTGCGCTTGCCAGCCAAATGACCGGAAGCACCATCCGCAAACGCACGATTCTTTTCAAGGGGCATTTGTGAAAATGGTTGATCAACCCGCGCAAATAATCCAACTTCATCCTATGTCGCGAAGGAGCCAAAAGCGGGTTCTGGTTGCACTAGGCTGGTATGATTACCGGTTGCATCGCGGCATTGAAAAATTCGCCCAGGAACACAACTGGCATCTCGCCGCCAATCTGGCGAGGGAGAAGGTCATTCCCTGGGGGTGGGAAGGCGACGGAATTCTGGCGTGGCTCGGCGCGGGCGACGATCTGGCGGAATTTGTGGTGCATGCCAAAAAGCCCACTGTGGATTTCAGCTTCCGCCGCCCACAATTGCGCTTTCCCCGCGTGCTGGAAGATCACACCCATGCCGCGCAACTGGCCGCCGAACATTTTCTCGCGCGGGGCTTCCACCACTTCATGTTTTACAGCGACACGGACAACTGGTCGTATGAGGAACGGGGACGGGGTTTTCTCGAAGCGTTGAAACGGTCCGGACACAATTGCCTCTGGTTGCGGTGGCACCAGTCGCCCGCCTACCGGACTGACCGGGAACAATGGAAGCACAAACGCAAATGGCTGCTGTCCCAATTGAAACCGGTGCCCAAGCCGCTCGCCGTTTTTGCAGCCAATGACGAGCAGGCGGTGGACGTGCTGGAAATATGCGAAAGCGCCGGCTTGAACGTGCCGGAACAGGTGGCGATTGTCGGGGTTGAAAATTATCTCCTGTCCCCGACCACGATGCGCACGCCGGTTTCAAGCATAGACACCAATCTGGAAACCCTGGGCTACAGGGGGGCGGCGCTGCTCGAAGACCTGATGAACGGCAAAAAAGCGCCCCGCAAACCGATTCGCATTCCGGCCGCCGGCATCATCACCCGCAAGAGCAGCGATCTGCTCGCCGTCAACCACAAGGGCGTGGCCAACAGCCTCCGTTTCATCTGGGAACACGCCCACGAGCCGATCAACGTCAAAAATCTGGTGGACGTGGCCGCGATGTCCCGGCGCGGCCTGCACAAGGCGTTTCTGGATCACGTGGGGCGCACACCGGGACAGGAGCTTCAGCGTGTGCGGATAGAACGGGCCAAACGGCTGCTGGCGGAGGCCGATTACAAGCTGGCCATGCTCGCCAGTTTGTGCGGCTATCGGAACGTCAACAGCTTCTGCGTGGCATTCAAACAGGCAATGGGAATGTCGCCGAAACAATACCGCGAAACCGTCGCGCATTGACGGAACGAAGCACCCCGACATCGCCAATCCAAGCGCAATGGAAATAACAGCCATCATCCATGCTGCCGCCTGTGCATCCGGCCTGGGAATTACTTCAGTTGCGGTGTTTTACCGGAAGGAAAACAAGCCTTGATCTTCATTCCGTCACTTTTGCGGGCGTCCCTGCCGGACATCAAATGCCAATGTTCTTAACCGCTTCGAAATGGACATGCGCGCGCCAGATTTATGAGTGCGTTGGTGGTTGCCAGTGATTACACTGAAACTTGTCGCTAATGAGCACAAAGAGTCCAACATCTCCGACTCAATCGGTTCGCAATTCGGCCACCGGTTCCCTCTTGTCTTCCGTCGTTCTGAGCGAGACGTTCAGAGTAGCCACCTTTCTGGTCTTGGTGACGGTCCTGGCATACCTCCCGGCGTTGCGCGATGGATTCATCTGGGATGATGACGCTTATGTGACCGGGAATCCGACGCTCCGAAGTCTGGATGGTCTGAGGCAGATTTGGTTCACGATAGGCGCGGTTCCACAATATTATCCATTGGTTCATACGACGTTCTGGGTGGAATACCATTTATGGGGACTCAACCCTCTGGGTTATCACTTGGTAAATATCCTGCTTCATGCGGGGGTGGCTGTCTTGCTCTGGAGTGTGTTGAAAAGACTGAAATTAGCCGGCGCGTTGCTTGCCGCAGCCATTTTTGCGCTGCACCCGGTGCAGGTTGAATCGGTGGCATGGATTACGGAGCGAAAAAACGTTCTGTCCGCCATGTTCTATCTCGCCGCAGCTTTGAGTTACCTGCGCTTCGTCGAATTGAAGGATGCCGGCATCCGCAACGGCGGTATCAGGCTCATTTATGCGGGGGCGCTGCTGTTGTTTGTCGCCGCGTTGTGGAGCAAGACCATTACATGTTCGCTGCCAGCGGCATTGCTGCTGGTGCGTTGGTGGCAGCGGGGCCAGTTGCGAAAAGGTGATATCGCACCGCTATTGCCATTTTTTGCGATTGGCGCGGGGCTGGGACTGTTGACCGTGTGGATAGAGAAGCACATGGTAGGCGCGGTCGGCGCTCCCTGGGCATTGAATTTTTCCGACCGTTGCCTCATTGCCGGACGAGCTCTTTGGTTTTATGCCGGTAAAATAGTTTGTCCAGTGAACCTGACATTCATTTATCCGCATTGGAATGTGAACACGGCTGTCTGGTGGCAATGGTTGTATCCGGCCATGGCGCTTCTGGTCGCAGCGGCGCTGTGGATATTGCGAAATCGTTTCAGTCGCGGGCCGCTGGCGGCAGTGCTTTTTTTCGCGCTTACGCTGTCTCCGGCGATCGGATTTGTGGACGTTTATCCGTTCCGCTACTCCTTTGTCGCGGATCACTTTCAATATCTGGCGTGCATCGGGTTGATGGTTCTGGCCGCGACAGGATTGAGCCGTCTGCCGCGTGCGGCGAACATCGTGTTGTTGATGGTGTTGGGCGTGTTGACATGGCGCCAAACCCACATTTACCGGGACGCTGAAACACTTTGGCGCGATACTTTGACAAAGAACCCAGGCTGCGCCATTGCCCATAACAATCTGGGAACCCTGTTGTCGGCGCGCGGGAGGTCTGCGGAAGCGGAACAGCATTATCGTGAGGCGCTGCGGTTGGAGCCCGATGACGCCGAGACGTTGAGCAACCTAGGCGTGAGCCTGGCTGAACAAGGCCAAATCGAGCAGGCGTTGCTGCTTTTGCGCAAGGCGGTTGCGCTCGACCCAAACGATGCGGAGGCCAGCTGCAATCTGGGCAAAGTCCTGGCCAAGCAAGGGCAATCCAGTGAAGCGATTGTCTGCTTCCAAACCGCGATACGCCTGAAGCCGCGGCAGGCCGCATTTTATTACAACCTTGGCTGCGTGCTCGCCAGCCTCGGGGAACTTGACGAAGCCATCGGGCAATTCCAGCAAGCGCTGGAGTTGGGGCCGGATTATGCCGACGCGCACAACAATCTGGGGCTCGTGCTGGCTCGCGAATCCAGATACCCGGAAGCCGTTCAACAGTATGCCGAAGCCTTGCGGATCAATCCGGATCACGTCTTGGCGCATAATAATATGGGAGATGCCTTGATGAGACTTCACAACGTGGATGCGGCCGTGCCCCATTTCCTCGAAGCCCTGCGATTGGATCCTGACTATGCCAACGCCCATTATAATTTGGGCAATGCGCTGGCACTCCAGGGAAAATACGAAGACGCCGCCGCGCAGTTTTCTGAAGCCGTGCGCCTGGCGCCGGATTTCGTGCCGGCCCACCGGAATCTGGGTCTGGCGTTGGAACGGTTGGGGCGACATGAAGAAGCAATTCAACAGTTCAAGGAAGCCCTGCGGCTCGATCCAAGCAATAAAGAGCTGCAACAACGTTTGCACGCTTTGGAGGCGCAGGTGCCGCAATGAACGAATCTGCAAGGCAAGAAATGTTGAAATCCAAGTCCGCAACCCAAACTGTATCAGCACGCGCCGGGTCTACGGTCCGTCCCTGGCTCATCTGCCTTCTGCTGGCCGTCGTCACTATTTCTGTTTACTGGCCGTTGGGTGGATACGAGTTCGTCAACTGTGACGATCATGATTATGTTACCGAGAATCCTCACATACTGGCCGGTCTCACATGGCCTGGGGTGGAATGGGCATTTCAGACTTTTCATGCGGCCAACTGGCATCCGCTGACCTGGCTGTCGCACATGCTGGACGTCGAACTATTTGGCCACGAGCCTGGCGGCGCACATCTCATGAACTTGTTGCTGCACACGGGGAATGCAATTTTGTTGTTTCTCTTGTTGCGGCGGCTGACCAAGGCGCAATGGTGCAGCGCGTGGGTGGCGGCGCTGTTTGCGTTGCATCCATTGCACGTGGAATCGGTGGCGTGGATTTCGGAGCGCAAGGACGTGTTAAGCACTTTTTTTGGGTTGTTGAGCCTGTTGATGTATGTGCGCTATGCTCAAAAGTTCGAAATCCAAGGCGCGAAGCCCAAAATTGCCTACGGTTGTGCGCTGCTGTTCTTCGCGCTGGGATTGATGAGCAAGCCGATGCTGGTGACGTGGCCGATGATTATGTTGTTGTTGGATTACTGGCCATTGCAACGGGTGAAAGGAGCAGCATGGCACCTGTCCAGTTGGCGGCCATTGGTGCTGGAGAAAATCCCTTTTTTTGCCCTCTCGGCTCTGTCATGCGGGGTGAGCTTTATTGCCCAGCAGAAGGGCGGAGCAGTGGTGTCGTTAATTGACGTTTCGGTGTCCGCCCGGATTCAAAACTCGCTGATGTCCTATGCCCGATATCTGGGTAAGACATTCTGTCCGGTAAACCTGTCTATTTCCTACCCATACATTAAGGACTGGCCATGGTGGATGGTGCTGATGGCGTTTGGAATTGTGGTGGGACTGTGTGTGGTTGCCATGTTCGCTGGAGGCAAACGGCGCTATTTGTTCACAGGCTGGTTTTGGTTTTTCGGAATGCTCATTCCGGTCATCGGTCTGGTTCAAGTCGGCGTCCAATCCATGGCGGACCGTTATACTTACATGCCGTTGACCGGTTTGTTTCTGATTTTGGCCTGGGGTGCGGGAGAACTGGCGGAGCGCTGGCCTCGAATGAAGCCAAGCCTGATTGCCGCGGCACTCTTGGTGTTGACGACATGCGCTTGGCGAACGGAAGACCAAATCTCCTACTGGCACGACAGCGGCACGCTGGCACGCCATGCCATCGCGGTGACCAAGAACAACGACATTGCTTATTCAAATCTCGCCAGTTATTTGCTGGAAAAAGGGCAGGTTGATGAAGCGGTCAACAATTATCGAAACGTGCTTCGAACCATGTGGGGCGCTGGCGATGCCCCAGCCGATCCGGTGGCAACCTTGGTCAGCCTCGCATCGGGCGATCAGAGCCGGGAGGTGGAAAGACAACTGTTGCTCCAAGCTGAACCGGGCAAGCGCAAATCCTGCGCCAATATTTTAAACAATCTGGGCACCGCCTTGACTTATCAGGGAAAGACAAACGAAGGGATGGCGCTCTATCATTTGTCGGTATTGCTTAAACCCGACCATGTGCTGGCATTAAACAATCTCGCCTTTGTGCTGGTTGAACAGGGGCAATACACCGAGGCAATCAAGCTTTATGAGCAGGCGTTGGCGGTTGAACCGGATAATCTCAAAATCCGAAATGCGCTCGGCAACGCCCTCGTCAAAGCCGGGAGAGTGGACGAAGGCATCGGCGAATATCGGGCAGCCTTGCGCATCTCACCCAACGATCCGGAAACCCGGCAGAATCTGGGGCTGGCCCTGGCAGCCGCAGGCCGGCCGGCCGAAGCCATCCCTCATTTT
>Ga0265338_10008338_pt1 | contig 12606 bp, 15 predicted proteins | sample 42126metaG_FD_193579 | JGI IMG/M metagenome (GOLD analysis project Ga0265338, IMG submission 193579) | Rhizosphere microbial communities from Carex aquatilis grown in University of Washington, Seatle, WA, United States - 4-21-26 metaG | ecosystem: Host-associated > Plants > Roots > Rhizosphere... | reverse complement strand
CAACCACTCCGCCTCCCGCCCCGCCCAGCCTAATTTTCCTCATAACCCATCACCGTAACCTTGTAAGGTGTGAGCAGCCGCGTCACTCCAATGGGCAACTCAATGAGCTTTAAATCCGTGGTTGCGGATTTATTCTCATAGAGGTGCGCCGCGAGCAAGAGCACAGCCGCTTTGACCAGCTTAGGGCAAGTGTCCACCGTCGCCCCGTCTCCGTAGCTCCCCGCCACATAGGTGATCTTGACGGAATCAGGAAGGTAGGCATCCGCATAAGGCCACGATTTACCGTACACGGGCACCACGCAGCCGGGCGTGCCGTCCGTGTCCACCTTATAGGTTGCCGGATTAACAGTCTGCTCATTGCCCGCCATATCGAGGTAAGAGATACTACTCACGGATACCAGGGACGGGCGAGGCAGCTTGATACGGAAGGCTTTCCAGAATGTGGAGTAGTGCCAAGCCTCATGTATCGAGGTGCTGCGCTGGGTGTTATTCCACCACGGATACAGAGGAAAGTGATCCAAGGTGAGTTGCCAAGTCTGGGCATAGATAGCCCGCTTCATTTCATTTTCGCAAAGCTCGCGGGCCGCTGGCATGTAAATATCGCTCAAGAGGGAGTCATCATCCGCGATAGTCACCCGGCAATGCTGCTTTACTTGGGCGAGCGTCAAAGGCTCATGCGCCGGAGGAGTTAGCATCTTGAGATTCAGTATCATAGTATTACCCAGAATTGAAATTGAGAAAAACGGAGCGAGCCGGGAAAGGAGGAGAAACCGGCTCGCCCCAAGTCAGCCAACCGAAGGATTTATTTCTGAGTGAGGGCAACTATCGGGTGAGTGCCCGCGTCCGTCGAAACTCCACCCGCACGGCAATACCCCAGAAAGCCAACCTCCAGGGTGTCCATGAAGCGCTCATTCAAGCGCACGATGGCCAAGCCCGGCTTGACTTCGCGCAAGAGATAGCCCTGCTTGAAATCCCCGTAGAGCATGGAGACGGCATCCGAATTGGAATCTCCGTCTTTGTCTGCCGCATCAGGCATGTACTGATTGAGCACAACCCGCTTGCCCAGGATGGTGTCAAACGTGCCCGCCGTGGGAGCCGGAATGTACAAGGGACGGCCAAGAGAATCCGTCACGCCCAAGAGCAGGGCGCGAGTCTTGGAGTTGAAGCTCCAGATGGCATCATGCTCATAGGCCGGGTCGAGAGCGCCATAGAGAGCCACGATGTCAGCCCAGGCAATAACCTGAGTCACAGCCGGAGAGCCCACGGAGCCGCCATTCGCGGTTACGCCGGATTCGTTGGCTGCCGCCGTCAAGAGGGATTCGATATTCTGGGCAACCGGAGTAGAGGCGCTTGACCACGTGCCGTTGGTGACAAGGCTCGTCAGACCGCGATAGTAGCGCTTGCCGAAAATGTCACGAATGAAAGCGTCAGGATCAAAGGCGGAATCCTGTAATTCCGCAATCGTAACCTTGATGATGTTGGTCTTGAGGGCATCCGTAGAAAGCAAGAGGCTGGAGAGGCCGGGCTCAACCTCAGACATCGAGGAAGGCTCAGAGTCCAGCATCAAGAGGTTGCCGGTATCGTTGGAGAAGGCAATCTTCATGGGTGCGCCGTTGTCCGTCTTTTTGTTATTCAACTCCGGCAAAATCGAGCCCCACGCTTTCTCTGCCTGTGTCAGCACAGGATAAAATTCCTGTGGAACGAAATAGCCGCCCGAGGTGGCACCCGTGGTAAGGTCGCGCCGCTCCGCCCGCCGCCCGCTGCGCTGCTCTTTCTGGGCATCCGTGGGAGTGTAGGTACGAAGCACCGGAGAGTTATCCCCAAACCGGACAAAGTTAGCAAAAGCGTCTCGCGCCTCATCCGCGCTTGTGCCATTGCCGGAGCCCACGTCACCACGCGGAATCTTGGGCAGAGCCTCATCCGCCGCAATCTTGCTGGCCACGCTTTCCAGTTGGCCCACGCGCTCCTCGATTGCATCCGCTTCCTCAATCATCCGCTTTGCAGATGTCATCTCATCCGCCGTCACCCCGTCTTTAACGAGCAGGGCTTGGGCATCCTTGAGCAACTTGTTGCGTTTATCGCGCAATTCTTTCATAGGTTTTTAACCTCTCTGAGATTGGATTTTCTTACAGACTTGCCCGGCAATGACGGCCCCAGCCGACACCCCAAAGCGCACCAGCACGCGCCCGCCATTCAAGGCAGCCCATCCGGGCACGCGGGCCAGTGATACAGCCGAAAATGTGAAAGGGAAACTTGTTAGACGGTTGCGGGTGTCTCCATGCGCCGCAACACTTCCGCCGCGAGCTTGCGAGCCTCCGCCGTGTAATCCTCAACCGGAGCCGGAGCCGGAGGAGCCGGAGCCGCTGGCGTCTGGGCCTCGCGGAGTCTATCCTCCAGGCCCTCCGGCTTGCCATCCGGCCACAGTGAGCGAGCGCTCACGCTTGTCTGTGGGTAGGCCGGATAAGTAACCGGGCTCACGTCAAAAAGCTCAACATCCAAAAGCTCGCGCAAAACCGTGAGCCGCCCGGCACTATCCGTGCCCTCGCTCCAATTATCTTGATTGACAATGAAACCAAAAGAGCATTGGTCTATGTCACCGCGCCCCACGCTCTGCATAAGATCACGGGCCGCTTGCGTCTCCGGCATATCGCAATAAAAGCTCAAGCCTTGGTCATCCTCCGCGAGACTCAATGTCCCGGCCTTGGTGCGCCCCAGCACCACGCTAGAATTATGATTAAAGAGGCAGCGCACATCCGGCCCGGAATCCAAGCAGCGTTTAAACGCCCCAGGGCGTACCATCTCGCGGAATCCGCCCAAATCCTCGCTCAATTGATTGAATACCGCCGCGTAACCCGCAAGGCTCTTTGCGTCTCCGCTGGCCCGGAATTGCGCTCCACTGATGACTCTGTATTCTCGCTTCATGTTGCCCGCCCTCTGAAATCTCAAATTTCAAACCTTAAATCTGCTGGGCCGCCTCGCGCCCGGCCCGCTGTGCAATCTCCGCGCTCATCACGCGAAAAGCGTTGCGCAATTCCCACACAGCCGCGTCATCTTGTGAAACAAGCCCGCCCCAACCCGGAGCCCGCCGCGCCATGCCCTTTAAGCAATCCGCCGCCACGCCTGAGGCATCCATCCAGCCATCACGGAGGCCAAACTTGGCCCCTAGAACGTCACGCAATTGCACGGATAGACTATCCAATACCGGCCCAAAGATGGGCCGAATAGCCTCCAAATCTCGCTCTTTCCGGTTGCACACCCGGCCCACGGCATCACGGAACATGGCAATATAGGCCAGGGCAAACCGGAGCGAGTCTTTCTGCTCCAGGCCGCCCCTACCCTTATCCTCGCCCTCATCCGTGGCGTCAACATCAATGGCCTTGTCTCCGCCGCCGCCTTGCCGTGGAGCGCCGCCGCCGTTTTCGGGCAAGAGGTTTTCCAGATTTTGCATGTTGATGGGAGCAAGCCGTATGTCTCCCTCTTTGCCTATCGGGTTGTCTCCCATATCCGCGAGGATGTCATTGATTGAGTACCAACCCCATTGGCGGCCCAGGGCGTACCCTTGGGAGCTTGTGGCAAAGTCTCCGCGCAAGCGCTCCCTCACGTCGAATTGAGCAAAATACTTGCCGGAGGAGCGCCCTTGTCTGGGCATGAGCTTGCGCTCCGCCTCTTGCTCAAACCGTGTGAGGTAGGGCCGGAGCGTGTCCGTCACAAACTGGAGAGACTGCTGCTCATGGTTGGAATTAGAGAGCCGCGTGGTGTCTCCCACCATGTGAGGAGGAACCCGGAAAAGCCCGCATATATCCGTGCGGTTATACTTGCGCGTTTCGAGGAATTGGGAATCTTCCGGGCTTAGTCCTATCTGCTGATAAGTCCAATCACCCGGCATTACGGCAACCTTGCCCTGATTGATGCCCGCTTGCATGGCCTGCCAACTCTCGCGCACTTGGCTTACGGTGGTTTCGTCAACCGTTGCGCCCGTGGTTGGGTGCAGGATGCCGCCCGGCTTGGAGCCATTACCAAAAAACCTTGCTCCGAATTTTTCCGCCGCCCGCGCTCCGCCAATGAGTTGCCTTTGCAGGTTCACGGGATTGAGGCCCTTGAGCCCATCAAAGGAAAATAGAGGCACGTGGAAAACGGCCTCCGATGGGATATAGCGCCACGCTCCCATTTTCTCGCCGTCCGTGGTGCGATAGGCTATGTTGCCGTCAGCCAACCTCACGGGCTCCGTTTTATTCGGGTGCAAAGGATAGAGCGCCGAAACCTTGCCCGCCCTATTCTCCACGATCTGGGCATAGCAATTGCCCGTCAAGGCACAGCACCCGGCCATGGTTTCCCAGAAGGTAAAGGCCGTCATCTCCGGGTTGGGCGAGTATTGGAGCAGGTAATAAAGCTCATGGTCAAAAGACTCTTTGCGCCCGGCTGGGTTGATGCGCTCATACACCTTGAGAGGCAATGACGCCACGCTTTCCGAAATCACGCGCACACAGGCATACACCGTGGCTTGCTGGAGGGCCGAATAATCATTGACCGTTTCACCGGCCTCTGTAGTCTCCCCAGCAAACAGCCACGCCCAGAAGCCAGGGCCGCCCAGAGGCGTGGCCGGATTCTCCAGCGGATTGCCGTCTCGCTGCTCCAGGCCGTCACCCAGGCCAAGGCGTATAATATCGGCTTGCGGAGCTTGCCTCACAGCAAGGGCCGCCGCCCGCATCACCATACCCAGCCGCGCTAAAATGCTCATAGTTGACTCTGTGAAAAGTGGTCACTCCGGCCCGGCTTGGGTGTGGTAGCCTTTCCCATTCAGGGCTTGAGGCTCACCCGTGTACCGGGCCAGAGTGTTAAACGATAAAAGGCTTGAAAGGTTTCGGTGGATCAGGCTCCACCATAGCCCGGCTCAGGGCCATGATTGCCGCTACCGGCCCGTCAATTTTATTCTCCGGCTTTTGCTTGTTGGGAAAGATGTTGTCTTTGTGGTCATAGTGAGCGAGCACGTTTGAGAACATCCACTCCATTACCGGGTTGCCATCATGGTGCCAGCGCCCGGCCCGCACCAGGGCGTCAAGCTCTTTCATGGGATCACTGAGGTTTTTGACGGTCTGCCCAACCTCCAGCACGGGAAAGCCCGCGCCCGCAAGGTGCGTACTCATCTGGGTTGCCTGAAAGGGATCATAGGCCACGGAAGCGAGCTTGACTTGGCCGGGCCACGTCTTTAACTCCACCTCGATAGCGTCAAAGTCTATGATGTCTCCGCTTGTGACTCTGATATACCCCTGCTTAACCCAGCCCTCATACTGTGAGTTGTCACTCTCCCTCACCCGCTGCTCTGGGAGCCAAAAGGTTGGAAAGCAGTAATAGTGCCGGAGCCCGGCCACTATCCGCTTAAAGAGCCGGAGGGCAACCGCAATATCAATCTTGCTCGCAAGATCAAGCGAGCCCCAGCAGCGCTCACCCCTGAAAGCCTCAATCTTTAGCGTGGGATCACCCGCCGCCCGGTACTTCTGAATATCGAGCCAAGCCACATCCGCGTTGCACCATAGATCAAGGTGCTTGGTCTTGATATTGTTTTGCTTTGAGGGCGTCTCGATAGCCTCTTTGATGAGCGAGGCCACCACCTCCGGTATTACGCTTACGCCCCAATTAGGATTAGCCTTGGCCCAACTCGCGGGCTCCGTCCAATCATCGCCCTCTATAGGGGGAGTCCGTTTTTTGTCGCCTTGGTCTAAGGTATAGACAACCCCAAATACCTTGTCATCAGTGACCGTGCCCGCCAAAATCTTGAGCACGTACCCGCGCACCTCATAGCACACGCCCGCTTGATCCGTGCCCGCCGTGGTAATGCACAGTAATAGGCTTTGGTCACGCTTGCCGCAGCCCGTCTCCATCACATCGTATACGCCACGGTCTGGGTGAGCGTGCAACTCATCAATAATGGCTAGGTGTACGTTTAGGCCGTCGAGCTTGTCACTATCCGCCGCCAGCGCCTTGAATATGCTAATGGTGGAGACTTGCGCCACGGCATGGGCCGCAACCGTCACCCCAAAGCGCTTGCGAAAGCCCGGAGACTTGCGGGCCATGGCCTGCGCAATCTCGAAAGAAATTTTAGCTTGATCCTTGGTGGTCGCAACGGAGTAAACCTCCGCGCCCTCCTCGCCATCCGCCGCGAGCATGTAAAGGCCAATCGCCGCGCTCAAGGTGCTTTTGGCGTTGCCCCTTGGCACCTCAATGTAAACTTTTCTAAAGCGCCGCTTGCCTGTGGCCTTAGACACCCAGCCAAAGACGGAGACAAGAATAAAGGCTTCCCAGGGCTCCAGAAAAATCAGCGTGTTGGCCTTTGGCCCCTTGATGTGAGGCAGTAACTCAACAAAGGCACAGACGTGAGCAGCCCGCTTGCCGTCGAGCCGGTACGGAAAGGCCGGGCCGCTCTGGGCCTCCACATCCGCGAGGTGCCGGGCGCACGCTTGCCGCACATAGAGGCATGCCGGAATCTCGCCCGCAACCACTTGCTCCGCGTACTTGTTGGCAACCGCGAGATAGTCACGCTTCATTGTGTGGAGGTTTCGCCCGGCAACTCCAGGGCCGCCCAGGGATCATCAAAGGGCAATTCTTTTTGAGTGGCCGCCCGGATGCGCTCACGGTCTACCGGAGTGAGTCCTAACTTGGCCTCTGCTTGCGCCATCGCCTTGGTGTGGGATTCAATCACGCCTAAGATTGGATGGCGGCCCAGCACTCCATTTTCCGCAATGCGGAGCGAGTCCGTCTCACCCAGCTTCTTGTTGGGCTCCAGGCACCAAGCCCTAAACTCGCCCAGGGCCTCGCGCCTCCGCACATAATCCCAGCAATAGCGCTCAAGCAGCCCGCTATCGAGAGGCCGGATCATGCCAGCCGGAGCATTACAGATCACCGCCGCCCATACGCCCCTTTCGGCATCCGTAAAATAATCAGGTGGCGTCATTTCGCCCAGCGGAGGCACGGGCGCATCACGATTGAGCCGGTCATTGCGCACCCGCGAGCCCTCCGCGAGCTTCTGGGCTAGTGGTTTTGGCGGCCTACCTCTCATTATCTAGCCCATACCCCTTCTCTAATTTCGTCCGCGTGCGTGTCGAGCTTGCGCAACGGTCTACAAGAGGCAAGGTAAAAACTACATAGGCCCCCCTACCCCCTTGGGCCGCCCAAAGCCTCCGTCCTCTAGCGCCGTCTTGCGTGCGTGGCATGAGTGGCACAATCCTTGTAGGTTGGCCGGGTCATCCGTGCCTTGAGGTTTGGGTATGATGTGGTCAACATCCGTGCTTAGGGCAACATGGCCCGGTATGTTGAAAGGATTCTTACAGAGCGGATCACGCCGGAGGATGTACTCGCGGAGCTTGCGCCACCAATAGCCGTAACCTCGCTTGGCCGCTGAGTCTCGCTCATCTCTCCGCACAGGCTGGGCCGCCGCGTGCGCCTCACAGTAACGCTCTCTTGTCACCCCAGGGCACCCAAGCACAGCGCATGGGCGAGGAGCGGAGAGAGGCATTACCGTGTTACCCCGCAAAAGGATTGGCAAGCCAAGCCCGGTAATGCCCTCGAATATAACAGCGTTGCTGTATGGCTCTTTGGGCTTGGCTTGCCGGAGTGGTCGAAATTCGATTGCATTCTTCCCTCATATAAGAACGTCCGAAACGGATACATATTAGGTACATCTCAGAAAAGTTTTTTCTTTGCACGTGTGAGCGCAACCTTAACAGCGTTTTCTTCCATCTCCAGGCACGTTGCAATCTCCGCGCATGAGAGGCCCGCCCAATAAAACGCCACAAAAATAGATCGCTCGCGCTCACCCAGCCGGGCCAGATTCGCAGATGTGGCATTCTTAGCCCAGGGCAACCCGTTTTGACGGTAAAACAGTATCCGGGCGCTTGGTACGGAGGATATATCCGCGCTGTGCTCGATAAAATACTCCACCAACTCACGATATGAAAACTGCGCGTCATGCTCCGTGCGCCAGCGCTCCGGTATGGCCCAATTGTCAAATTGATTCCTGTCGAGTTGCCCGCCGCACACGACACCCAGCGGAGAGCATGAGGAGCAGACATACTCCGTGGGCTTGAGGTTGTCGGCTTTTTGGCGCAACTTGGCCGCCGCGAGCGCCAACTCCGCCTCACCCTCAAGGCCCTTGGCAAGCGAAGCCAACTCCTCCGCATATTCCGCTATGGCAACCAACTCCGGGCGCATCCGCGCCACCTCGCGGGCCGTAACCGCGCCCTCCGGCAAGGGCCGTGAGTTAATCCCACACTTCCAACACACCAACTCTTTGCCCGTGTCGGCTTTCCGCGTGATCTGTGCTGGCCTTGGTGCGCCCGCGCCCTCTCGAAAGAAAATATGGATACAGCCCTCCGCGTTGTGATACGCCACGTCAGAAAGAGCGTGAAAAGCCATGCTGGGTGCCACGATAAGGCGTTGCTTATTCATTAAAAACCCCCTTGCACGTGGCGAAAGCCACCATAAACAGTGTCACGCACGCCCGCCACGGCATCACGATTGTTGCCCCGCGTGCGAATCTCCGCTTGCTCTTGCGCCAGAATCTCCGCGAGCTTTCTCTCCGTATAGCGCCGCGTGCCATTCGCGGGCCAGTTGCCCGCAATGTGGTGCTTTGCCGCTGGAGGCTCCCAGGGCTCAAAATTAACCGCCTTAAAATTATGACGTTTCAAATTTTCCATTGTCCCATCTCCTGTGTGGTGTATTTGACTACTCTGTGCTGCATTGCGCAGCCCTTGGTCACTTTCCGGGCCTCCGCCGCCGCCCGGTCTTTGGCGTCTTGCTCTCGAAAATCCACTTGATTGGTTGCCGGTTGCCACTTGTCCGAATCGTGCAGCCGCCAGCAGACAAGCCAAAGCTCCCTCATCTCGCGCCACGCTTTCCGCGCTCATTGGCGCTTTCCGTTGGGCTCCAGTCCGTCTCCTCGAATCCCACGCGGGCCGGAATCCACACCAACGGATCAAGGCCGGTTGGCCCGTTGCGCTGCTTGCCCACTTTCAGCATGATCTGCTTGGCACCCGTGGCTTGATCCGGCTCCTCGCCCGCCTTGTCCCACAAAAACAGGCAGGTATCCGCGTCTTGCTCGATACTCCCAGACTCTCTTAAGTGGTGGAGTTGAGGCTCCTCATGCGGGCCAATACGCGAGAGTTGAGAGAGCGCCAGGAATGTGCCCTTGCAGATGCGCCCTATCTCGCGGGCCGCTTGCTGGAGGCCGCCGCTCACCCGCGTAACCTCTTGGGTACGGTTTTCCGCCTTGGCATGCACTAACTGGATATGATCCACAACCACAAGGCGAGGCTGCACCCGCTGTGCGAGCGCCCGCGCCCGCCACTGTACCTGCTCAATCGAGAGGCCCGGAGTGTCATCAATCCAGATGGGCCAGCCTTGCAACTCGCCCATGGCCTTAACCAGAAACTCAAACTCCGCTTTACTCAGCCGCCCCAGCCGGAGGCGCTGAGAATCGAGTTGGCTTATCCGGCAAGCGAGCCGGAGAGCCAAGCTCTTCTTGTTCATCTCCAGCGAAAAGATGCCCACGGGCACGTTGCGCTGCGCGAGCTTGCGCACAAAATCCAGGGCCAGAGCTGACTTGCCCATGCTGGGCCGGGCCGCCAGTACCACAAGCTCACCCTCCTGCCAGCCCGCCGTTAGCGCGTCCAGCGTGGCAAAGCCCGTGGGTGCGCCAATCACCATGCCCTGCCCGGCTGTACGGTCAAGCTCTGGGATCAGCCCGGCCACTATCTCCGCCATGCTCTGAGGGCCGCCCGCGCCTCCAAGCGTGCGCTCGCTCACGTCAAAGAGTTGCGTGTGTGCCGTCTCCAGCAACTCCGCCACGCTTTCCCGATTTTCCACACAGCGGGCCGCGATATTCCGCGAGGCATTCAAGAGCCCGCGCACTATCGAGGCATCCTTGACCATGCGCCCGTACTCACTCACGCCAGCGGAGGCCAGCGGAACATTGCCCAGGCCCGCGATATACTCAGGGCCTCCGGCCTTGGCCAGATTCCCGGCCCGCTCAAGCTCTCCGCACAGGGTCACTAGGTCAACCTTGCGGTTGGAGCCCGCGAGTTGGCACATTACGGCAAAGATCAGCTTGTGCCCGCTTCCAAAAAAATCCGTCTCCGTCACCAAGTCCAGGGCTTGATAGAGCGCCGCATTGTCCAAAAGAATCGAGCCCAAAAGAGCCCGCTCCGCGTTAAGATCATGCGGCCCGGATTGGTTCATGCTTTCCGCCATTAACTCCACCTCTCCGCGAGCGCCGCGCCCGCCTCCGTCTCCTCTAACTGTTTAAACACCCGCTCCGCGTTTTTCCGCTCCTCATCCTTGCTGAGTGGCTGTAAATCTTGGCCCTCGCTCTTTCTTTCTTTTCTTTCTATTCTTTCTTTCTTATGCGAGGCCGCGAATACGCCCTCTATGATTCGATTGCACTTAGGTAGGATAATTTTGTTCAACTCCTGTTCAACTAGTGCAAGGTCGGGCCATTTTTGTATGAACTGCGCAAGGGTTCGCCTATCAATCACCAAAAGTTTTGCAAGAACCAACATATTTGCTGGGAGTGGCCCGTACTGGTGATACGCCGCAATCAGGCTGATATAGACTCCACGATCTGCTGCCGACATACCCAAAACATCCTCCGAGCCCATCCAACGTGCCGAATAAAACTTGAACCAAAGATTGCTACCTGTTACCAACCGACACCTCCGGCTTGCGAGTTAAAAGCTCCCTTCGGTCAAGCGCTATACGGTTGGCTGATTAGTTTTAGAGGCCCGGCCATCTAGCGCCGCGTGGTCGGGCTCGCACAATAAGGCGTACTTTTCCGGGTGGCGCTGGATGTCTAGCAGTCTATGCCGCTTTCCGCGCCCAGGCCCCTTAAGGCCGGTTGGCTCAAGGTGTGCCCACTCAAGGTACGCTGGAGCGCCGCACCTCTGGCACCTGTTGCCGCGCTCCGCGAGGAGCCGCCGCTCCAGCCGGTCAAGGTATCTCTTAAAGCGCCCAGAATCACTCACCGTGGGCCTCTCCATCATCCGTAAGATAGGCCGCCGCCAATCCCTCAAGCTCTGGCCTTGGCAGGGCCTCGCCCGTGGGAGTCTCCGGCACGCGCTCCGCGCCATATCGGAGCGTGATCCTCACCGTCTCCACCCGCGCCCGGCCCTTGTGCGCCTCCGCCCGCTTTCCAACCTCACGGAAAGCCGTATGCAGGCTGCTGGCGTACACCGTGCAACAAAACTCCGCCCGGCTCGCGGGCAACTCAGGAAAGAGTATATTGGCGTGGTAAGCTCTCATAGTTTCCCGGCCCTCGCTTTCTCCACCAAAGACTTAAAAGGGTTGGGAAAGTGAAAACCGGCAACCCGGTTGGTATGCACCCAGCAGGCCGCCCAATACCCAAACATCTGGAATTTATAGCGGGCCAGAGCGTCAAAGGCTTTCTTCTCCGCCTCCGCCAGAGCCTCGATTAACCGTGTCTCCGTCTGGGCCGCATCCGCGAGCGCTCGCTCCGCCCTCTTGCGGGCAATCAGGGCGGAGTCAAGGCTTGGGATCACCGCATGCACCACAGGGCCGCCGCTCATAGCAACCCCGCATTGATCCGCCGCGAGGTTGTCTGCATCTCATGCCGCCGCGCCCTGTGCTCCAGCCGCCGCCGAGTGGCCCGGTTGGGCCTCGCCACGCGCTGAAACATGCGAGCCCGCAAAGCCGCCCGGAGCTTCCCTATCTCCTCCGGGCTGGGTGGTGCTGGAAACTCGCGCCCCGAAAGGTTGAGCGATTTTCCAAAAAATTTTACTTTCCCCAAGAGCCCGGAGGCCAACCCCGCGAGGCCCAACACAGCCACCTTGCCCTTGTCAAACGGTCTTAGGTTCATCTTTCGCGCCCTCCATTTCGTATGGTTTTTTACACTCGCCACAGACAACCTTGAGAGAGTCCGTGGCCGCTCTCACAATCTGGCCACACCCAGGGCAAGCCCACTTGCGCAGCCGTGTGGTTTGCACCTTGATCTTGGCCGTAAGCTCACCGCGCCCGGCTGGAATAGGCCCCAGGGCCTCGCCAATCGCATTGAGCCGGGCCGCACACTCAGCGCCCGCGTGCGTGTCCGTGGGTTTCCCCTCCAGGCCGCACGCTTTCATGCGCTCGCGGAATTTTCCCTTATGCCCGCAATCGAGCCCGCAAGCCGCGTGAATCATTTCATGGAGCAGCGTCTCCAGCACGTGCAAGCGCTCTGGAAAAATTACCGGGTGCATACTGATAAAGAAACCCTCGCCATCTTTCCAGCCGCTCCAGCATTGGCCAATCGCCATGCGCTTGCCGGAGACCCGCCGCGAGGGAAAGCCCACAGTAACCGCTGCGTGCTCTGGAGCATCTGCCAAGAATTTCTCGCGGAGCATGGCGTATGCCCGCTCAAGCCACATCACCCTCGCGCTATTCGTTGCTGGGATCATTAGGCCGCCACCCTTTCCAGAGGCCGGATCACACGCTTGACCTCCGGGCCGTACAGGGCCTCAAGCTCCGCCATCTGCCTGTCAAAGCAGGAAGTACACAGCCCGTGCGAGGTGCCACCCTCGCCCGGCTCGAAAGAGTGAGAGCAAAGCACGTTGGTGCATACGGCCC
>Ga0265338_10008335_pt1 | contig 12608 bp, 10 predicted proteins | sample 42126metaG_FD_193579 | JGI IMG/M metagenome (GOLD analysis project Ga0265338, IMG submission 193579) | Rhizosphere microbial communities from Carex aquatilis grown in University of Washington, Seatle, WA, United States - 4-21-26 metaG | ecosystem: Host-associated > Plants > Roots > Rhizosphere... | reverse complement strand
AGCGCGGTGCGGGACGACGAGCCCCTACCGCTCATAGACCCTGAGCGCCTTGGCGGTGACGCCGAGCCGCCGGGCTGTCTCCCCGGGGCCGAACCATCGCTCCTTGCCGCCGCCCATACCCGACCTTCCGTTCCGGACCCCCGCTCCTGTAGGGGTGGCCCCAGGGTCCGATGCAAGAGCGCCGGCGGACCCGTTCGCGCCGCCTCCCGCCACCCACGGCCGCCCGGCCCACCCCCCAGGCTGTGCAAGAACTCGATGCGGCGTGGTCGGCCGCAGCGTATGCGAAGCGCTTTCGGCTCAGCTTGGCGTGATTGCCGTAGCGCCGAAGGCATTTGCGGCGTGGAGGATATTGAAGGCGAGGATCGAGAGCGCCGCTTCGGCCTTCACAGCCCTCAGTTCCCTAGTTAGGAATCTCCCGCCGCCCGACATCCGCTTGATCGTCCCGAAGGGGTGCTCAACGGTGCATCGCCGGATCGTCATCAAGCTTGGGTTGACATAGATTCTCGACGCGAAGTTTGAGTGCGGCGGGCCGCGGTATCGACCCTTCTGAGACGTTGGGAAAGTCCGCTAGTCGGTTGACGGGCCTGGAGTCTGGGCCAGCCGCGGTTCGCATTCCTCAAGTTGGGAGCACGAACTCCTTTGCGACTAGGAGGGTACTGTTGGCCGTCGTCCGCAGCCGCAGTTCCTTGAACGGCCGGTAATCAGGGTCATTGTAGAAGGCTTTAAGCGCCTCTTCAGTCGGGAATTTAATCACGACATTGACTTGGCGGCAGTCACCTTCAAGCGACCTCGCGCCGTAATCGGCAACGAGAATTTCCGGCTGATATTTCATGAGTATGGGCATCATGCCGGGGACATAATCCTCGTAAGCCTGCTGCTCCGTCACATCGAAACTCGCAATCATGTAGGCGGGCATAAGTCCCTCCCTTGCGCGGCCTTCGACGAGCGTGGCATGAACCCTACTCTGTGGCGAGAAGGTTCCTAGACTCGGCCGTCGAGGCGAAAGATCCGCATTGTCGAAGGGGCGACGGGCATCAACCGTTGCCCTTGAGGCGGTTGTACTCCGCCATCGCTGCGCCGGCGGCCGCGAGGTCCAGGTCCGGGCCGATGGTTCCGCGGAATTCGCTGTAGAGCCGGGCCATGTTCGGTGCGACGCGCTCGGGATCGCTCCAGGTTGCATATTTGCCGAGGTCGATCTCGGCGGCCGCCCGGCCGGCGCTCACGCCCTTGTCGTAGGCCCTGCGCCCTTCGCGCAGCAGCAGTTGCAGGTAGCCCTTCATCTCCGCCAACTCGGCCTTGCCGCCGACGGGGCCGTGGCCTGGAACGATGGTCTGGATGTTCGGATCGGCGAGAAAGCGGTCGCAGGCCTTGATCCAGTCGGCGACGTACCCAGACCCGTTAAGCGGCGTCACGTCGAAGAAGGCGACGTCGCCCAGGAACGCGATCTTCTCACCCGGCAGAAGGATGACAGCGTCGCCGGAGGTGTGGGCCCGGCCCGGCCAGACCACGTCCACCTTGGTATCGCCATAGTAGAGCGTCATGCGGTCGTGGAAGGTCACCGTCGGCAGGATCACGCGGTTGACATCGCCGGGCCGACCCCATGCCGGGTTGGTCGCCCAGTAAGGCGGCGTCGGCGGCTGGCCCATCTTGACCATCTGCGCCCGGGTCTCCTCCTGGGCCACGATCTCCACGCCCGGCGGAAACTGGGTGAGCCCGGCGATGTGGTCCGGGTGCTCGTGGGTGATCACGACCCGGTCGAAGGGCTTGCCGACCGAGAGGGTGGCCGCGAGGAAGTTGCGAGCGTGCTGCGGGGCCCCGCCCGTATCGATCGCCAGCATCGAGGTCGGCCCGACCACGCAGCCGAGGTTCGATATCGACAGGTTGCTCTGACCTTGCGCCTCGCGCAGCACGAAGGCGTAGGCGTTGGGCGACAACTGCTGGAGCCGGCTGTTGATCACGGTGGCTGGCCGACCGTTGCCGAGCGCCGCCGGTTGGGCTCGCGCCGCCCCCGCCAGGACCAGGGCGGCGCCGGCGCCGAACAGCCCCCGCCGCGTCAACTCGGCGTCTTCGACAGAGTTCGCCTTGATCGCCATCCCATCCCCCGACTGTCAGCTGACTATCGCGCCTGCCCATGTCGAGAGATAGCCCCATGGAGGTCGGAGATGTGAGCGCGACGGGCGCCCTCAGATTTTCCCTTTCCACCCTGGACGCAATTTCAGAAGGCCAGCTTCCGCGCAGCAATGGCGGAGCCGCCATCGTCGGCGGGTCTTTTGCACAGCCTGCCCCGCGTCGCCCCATCTCACGCAGCCGGGAGGAGGCCTTCACCCAACCGCCGTTGTGAAGGTCAACCCGGGATGCTAACCGTCGAGAGGCTCCGCGCCCGCACAGGGCCTTGAGAGCGCGTGCGCCTGCACGCCGCCTCGGGACCAGGCGCCGGGAGCCGTGGACAAATATTTGAGACGCTGGCGGCGTATCGAGCGGGGCTCGCAGCGCCAGCGCCCGGAGGGAGACAGGTCATGCCTTTGGTCAATATGAAGCCGGTGCTCCGCGAGGCCATGGCCAAGGGCTATGCGGTCGCCGCCTTCAACCTGCTGGATTTCTCGACCACCAAGGCGATGATCAAGGCCGCCGAGGAGCTCGACGCTCCGGTGATCGTCCAGGTCTCGGCCAAGACCATCAAGTATTTCAGCCACAAGGAAGTCTACAGCTGGGTCGCCACGGTGGCCGAGGACTCACCGGCGCCGGTGGTGCTGCACCTGGACCACTGCAAGGACCTGGAGATCATCCGGAAGTGCGCCGAGACCGGCTGGACCTCGGTGATGATCGATGCGTCGGACCAGCCCTTCGAGCGGAACCTGGAGCTGTCCAAGCGGGTGCAGGAGATCGCCGACAAGCACGGCTGCGGCCTGGAGGCCGAGCTCGGCCAGATCCTCGGCGTCGAGGACGACATGGTGGTCACCGAGGAAGAGGGCCAGCACCTCACCACGCCGGAGGACGCCGTCCGCTTCACCAGCCAGCTCGACCTGTCGGCCTTCGCCGCCGCGGTCGGCACCGCCCACGGCTATTACAAGGGCGAGCCCAAGGTCGCCTTCGACCTGATCCGCGAGATCAACAGCCAGACCCACGTCCCCATGGCGCTGCACGGCGGCACCGGCCTGGACGAGGACACCATCCGGCGCTGCATCGCCGGCGGCTGCGCCAAGATCAACATCTCGACCAACCTCAAGCACGTCTATGTCGAGAGCTTCACGGGCTTCCACCGCGACAACCCCAAGGACTTCGAGCCCCTGCACCTGATCGACGCCCAGTACCAGGCGTGCAAGGCGCTGTTCAAATCCAAGATCGCCGAGTTCGGCGGCGGCGGTAAGGCCGCCGAAGTGCTGGCCAAGGCCGCCTGAGCCCCGCGCCGGTCATGCAGGCATTGATCTTCGACTGCGATGGCGTGCTGGTGGACACCGAGCGCGACGGCCATCGCGTGGCGTTCAACCGGGCCTTCCAGGCCCTGGGCATCGACGTGGAATGGGACGTGCCGCTCTATGGCGAGCTGCTGCTCGTCGGCGGCGGCAAGGAGCGGATGCGGCGCTACTTCGACACCTACGGCTGGCCCGAGGGCCGGTCGGAGACGAAGGACGAGCTGATCGCCCTTTTGCACAAGACCAAGACCGACTTCTTCACCGACATCATCGCCTCGGGCCAGCTGCCCCTGCGTCCCGGCATCGCGCGCATCGTCGACGAGGCGATCGCGGCGGGCGTCCGGCTGGGCGTCTGCACCACCTCGGCGCCCAAGGCGATCGACGGGGTGCTCGACCTCTTCGGACCCGAGCGGAAGGCGCGGTTCGAGTTCGTCCACGCCGGCGACGTGGTGGCCAGGAAGAAGCCGGACCCCGCCATCTACGAACTGGCCAAGCAGACCCTGGGCCTGCCGACCGGCGAATGCGTGGTCATCGAGGACAGCCGCAACGGCCTGCTGGCCGCCACCGGCGCCGGCCTGCCCACCCTGATCACCACCAGCGCCTACACCACCGGCGAAGACTTCACCGGCGCCATCGATGTGGTCCCCGAGCTCGGCGACGCGCCGAACGTGCGGGTGACGCTGAAGGACCTGGAGCAGCTTGTATCGAAGGCGGCCGCGTGATGGTCTCCGCCCGCCTCATTGGGAGATTTGGACGATGAGTGACATCTCGATCGATGTCGTCGAGCGCACGATCAAGGCCACCGCCACGACCGTGCTCAAGAACGAGAAGCACTTTTCCGACCTGGACGCCCTGGCCGGCGACGGGGACTTCGGCTTCTCCCTGGCGGCGGGCTTCCGCGTCATCGACGCCGACCTGCCGACCCTGGACAAGAGTTCGATCTCCGGCTTCCTGCTGAAGCTCAGCATGATCATCTCCAAGCATGTCGGTGGCTCGTCCGGCCCGCTCTGGGGCACGGCCTTCATGCGCGCGGGCATGATCAGCAAGGACAAGGCGACGCTCTCGCTGGAGGACCTGGAGAAGATCGTCCAGGGCGCCATCGACGGCATCCAGCAGCGCGGCGGCGCCCAGCCGGGCGACAAGACCCTGATCGACGTGCTGATCCCGGTCCGCGACGCCATCGCCAAGCACGCCCATGGCGACGGCGACAACGACGCCGCCCTGCGCGACGCCACCCTCGCCGCCGAGGAAGCGGCCGAGACCGCCAAGAGCTGGGTGGCCAAGCGCGGCCGCCAGCAGTTCACCGGCGACCGGTCCTCCGGCACGCCGGACCCCGGCATGGTCGCGGTGGCGACCATCCTGCGCGACCTTTGCACCGAATTCGGCGTCAGCCTGGCTCCCGTCAGCGCCTGACCAAGACCGATCCAACAAAACCCAACCGATAGGGGGAGACCCGAGTGAAGAAGTTCCTCAACGATCCGAACGACTTCGTCGCCGAGATGCTCGAAGGCGTTCACCTGGCCAATCCGGGCAAGTTCAAGCTGGTGCCCGAGTTCAACCTGATCTACCGCGCCGACCGGCCCGACAATTCCAAGGTCTCGGTGGTCCAGGGCTCCGGCTCCGGCCACGAGCCGGCCCACATCATGGCGGTCGGCCCGGGCATGCTGGACGCCGCCTCGCCGGGCGCGGTCTTCGCCGCCCCGCCGGTGGACACCTGCCTGGCCTGCATCGAGGCCCTGAAGTCCGACGCCGGCGTGCTGGTGCTGATCAACAACTACCAGGGCGACCGCATGAGCTGGGACATGGCCATCGAGATGGCCCAGGCCCAGGGCATCAAGGTGGAGAAGTTCATCATCGCCGATGACGTCTCGGTGCCGAACTCGACCTATTCGATCGGCCGCCGCGGCGTGGCCGGCAACTTCTTCGTGATCAAGGCCTGCGGCGCGGCCGCCGAGCGCGGCGCCAGCCTGGAAGAACTGCTGACCCTGGCCGCCAAGGTCAACGACAACGTCCGCTCCATGGGCGTGGCCCTGACCTCCTGCGTGCCGCCGCTGAAGGGCGAGGCCCTGTTCGAGATGGGCGACGACGAGATGGAAGTGGGCATCGGCATCCACGGCGAGCCTGGCCGCCGCCGCGACAAGATGAAGGCCGCCGACGCCATCGTCGACGAGATGTTCGACGCCATCGCCACCGACCTGCCGTTCAAGTCCGGCGACCGCATCGCCCTGATGATCAACGGCCTGGGCGGCACGCCGATCAGCGAGCTCTACGTCCTCTACCGCCGCGCGGCCCAGCGGGCGCAGGCCGCGGGCATGACCGTGGTGCGCAACTATGTCGGCGAGTACTGCACCTCGCTGGAGATGGCCGGCGCCTCGCTCACCCTGCTGAAGCTGGACGCCGAGCTGGAAGACCTGCTGGCGGCCCCGGCGGAAATCCCGATCCGGGTGTTCTGAGGCAGGGCGGGATCGCCCGCTGCAACGGACGAGGGGCCCGGAACGGATCGTTCCGGGCCCTTTCGATTCCGGCGTCCGGAACGAAGGCGCCCCCTCCCCGCTCGTCCCGGCCTGCGCCGGGATCAGCGAGGTATCGGATCGCTAGGACCGGCGCCGCAGCGCCTGGGGCTCCGGTCCGCCCGAGGCCCAGTCCAGCAGTTCGACCACGTGCACCACCGGCGTCGGCGTGCGGGTTCCGATCTGCACCATGCAGCCGATGTTGCCGGTGGCGATCACCTCGGGCTCGAGCCGCTCCAGGGTCTGGACCTTGCGCTCGCCCAGCTGGCCCGCGATCTTGGGCTGCAGGATGTTGTAGGTCCCCGCCGAGCCACAGCAGAGGTGGGCGTCGGCGGGCGTGCGGACCTCGAACCCGGCGGCCGCCAGCAGGCGCTTGGGCAGGTCCCCCAGCTGCTGGCCGTGCTGCAGCGTGCAGGCCGGATGGTAGGCGACCGCCATCCTTCGCGGCGCGGTCATGGGCGGCAGCTCGATGCCGGCGAGCAGCTCGGAGATGTCCTTCGCCAGGGCCGAGACCCGCGCCGCCTTCCCGGCATAGGCGGGATCGTCCCTCAGCATGAAGCCGTAGTCCTTGATGGTGACCCCGCAGCCCGAGGCGGTGATCGCGATGGCGTCCAGGCCCCGGCTCTCGATCTCGGCGGTCCAGGCGTCGATGTTGCGCCGCGCGGCGGCCAGGGCGGCGTCCCTGCGGCCCATGTGGTGTTCGAGCGACCCGCAGCAGGCCTCGCCCGGGGCCAGGATCACCTCGTGGCCCGCCCGCTGCAGCAGGCGCTGGGCCGCCTCGCGGATCTCGGGCTTCAGCACCGGCTCGGCGCAGCCCTGCAGCATCGCGATCCGCCCCTTGGGCGTGACGACCGGCGCCGGGGCCAGGGGCTTCGCGGCCGCCCGACGAGGCGCCAGGTCCAGCATGGCGCCCAGCGGTCCCTTGCCGAGCAGCGGCCGGGCGGGCCTGGCCAGGCGCGCCAGGCCCAGGGCCAGGCGGAAGCGACCGGGATGGGGCAGCACCCAGGCCAGCAGCCCGCGCAGCAGCCGCTCGCGCCAGGGCCGGCGGTAGCGGTCCTCGACATAGGCGCGGGCATGGTCGACCAGGTGGGCGTAGTTCACCCCCGAGGGGCAGGTGGTCACGCAGGCCAGGCAGGACAGGCAGCGGTCGATGTGCAGCACCACCTCGGGGGTGGGCCGCGCCTCCTGCTCCAGCATCTGCTTGATCAGGTAGATGCGCCCGCGCGGGCTATCCAGCTCGTCGCCCAGCAGCACATAGGTGGGGCAGGTCGCGGTGCAGAAGCCGCAGTGCACGCACTTGCGGATCACCGTCTCGGACGAGGCGGTGTCCGGATCCAGCAATTGCTCGGGTGTGAAATGGGTCTGCATCAGAACCGCCCGGTCTCGAACACGCCCATCGGGTCGAAGGCGCGGCGCACGCGCTCTTCCAGGGCCGCGACGCCCGGCGCGGCCGGGTGCAGGGCGGGGACGGCGGCGCGCAGGGCGTCCGGCGCGCGCACCAGCATGGCGTGGCCGCCGACCTCTTCGGCGTGACGGCGGATCATCTCGGCGGTGGCGTCGACCGGGGCGTTCCAGATCAACCCGCCGGCCCAGTCCATGGCCCATTCGCCGTCCAGGGCCGCGACCACCTCCGCCGCCCGGCTCGGCGGGACGCTGATCCGCCAGAGCACCTCGGCGTCCGCCAGCGGTTGGCGCAGACGCGACCAGAACCTGGCCGCGCGGTCCTCGGCCATCAGCCGTCCGCCCATGGCCCGCACCAGCCTGGCCCGAGCCTCCACCGATGGCCCGAAGCCCTCCAGCCGGATCACCGTGAGCCCCGGCGTGTGGGCGGCGGCGGCCACCTCCGCCTGCGAGCCCAGCGCCCGCGACATCACCTCGATCGCCGCGGCGGGCTCCAGCCCCTGGATCGCCAGCGAGCGCGTCACCTCCGGCCGGGGCAGGACCTTGAGCGTCACCTCGGTCAGGGCCGCCAGCCGCCCCCAGCTGCCGGCCATCACCTTGGAGAGGTCGTAGCCGGTGACGTTCTTCACCACCTTGCCGCCGCCGACGAAGGCCTCGCCGCGGCCGGACACCGCCTTGAACCCCAGCGCGTGGTCCCGCGCCGCGCCCCGCGACAGCCGCCGTGACCCCGACACCCCGGCCGCGATCACGCCGCCGAGCGTCGCCGCCCCCGCCGCCTGGCCGAACATCGGACCGTGATCGAAGGGCTCGAACGCCAGCATCTGCCCTTGCTCGGCGAGCGCGGCCTCGATCTCCACCAGGGGCGCGCCCGCCCCGGCGGTCAGCACCAGCTCGGCGGGATCGTAGTCGAGGATGCCGGCAAAGCCGGTCATGTCGACGATCTCGGCCTCCCGCGGCGCCCCGATGCCGGCCTTGGAGCCCCCGCCGCGCAGCTCCAGCCTGGCGCCGGAGGCCGCAGCAGCGGAGACGATCGTCTCCAGCTCCTCGACAGAGGCAGGTTTCATCGTCCCCTCCCGTCTCGAGGGGCAGGGGTCAGGGGCGGGGGGCCGCGCCAGACTCTCCGCATCGCGGGGCGGTCAGGCCGAGACCGCATGCCGGCGCGGCGCCCCTGCCTCGGTCCCTCCCCCTCGTGCGGGGAGGGAGGATGATGCGGGGCCCACATCCCTAGAACCGCGGCAAGTGGGGGAACGCCGTCTTGCCGCCATGCACGTGCAGGCGGCCGAGCTCGGCGCAGCGGTGCAGCACGGGGAAGACTTTTCCGGGGTTCAGCAGCAGCTCCGGATCGAAGGCGCACTTGATCCTCTGCTGGTGCGCCAGGTCGGTCCCGGTGAACATCACCGGCATCAGGTCGCGCTTCTCGACGCCCACCCCGTGCTCGCCGGTCAGCACCCCGCCCACCTCGACGCAGAGCCTCAGGATGTCTGCGCCGAAGGCCTCGGCGCGGTCCAGTTCGCCGGGCCGGTTGGCGTCGTAGAGGATCAGGGGATGCAGGTTGCCGTCGCCGGCGTGGAAGACGTTGGCGACCTTCAGGCCATGCTGCTCGGACAGCCTGTCCATCCGGCTCAGCACTTCCGGCAGGCGCCGGCGCGGGATGGTGCCGTCCATGCAGTAGTAGTCCGGCGAGATGCGGCCCACCGCCGGGAAGGCCGCCTTGCGCCCCGCCCAGAAGCGCGCCCGCTCCTCCTCGCTGGCCGAGACGCGGCAGGTCGCCTGGCCGCATCGTCCGGCGATGGCCTGGACCTCCGCCGTCAGATGCGCGCATTCGGCCTCGGGGCCGTCCAGCTCCACGATCAGCAGGGCCTCGACGTCCAGCGGATAGCCGGCGTGGACGAAGGCCTCGGCGGCGTGGATGGCTGGGCGGTCCATCATCTCCATGCCTGCGGGGATGATGCCGGCGGCGATGACGTCGGCCACGCACTGGCCGGCCTGCTCCACCGTGGGGAAGCCGATCAGGAGGGCGCGGGCGGTCTCGGGCTTCGGCAGGAGGCGCACCGTCACTTCGGTGACCACCCCCAGCAGCCCCTCCGAGCCCACCACCAGGCCCAGCAGGTCCAGCCCCGCCGCGTCGGCCGTCCGGCCGCCCAGGCGCACGACCTCGCCGTCCATCAGCACCAGCTCCACGCCCAGCACATTGTGGGTGGTCATGCCGTACTTCAGGCAGTGCACGCCGCCGGAGTTCTCCGCCACGTTGCCGCCGATGGAGCAGGCGATCTGGCTCGAGGGGTCGGGGGCGTAATAGAAGCCGCGCGCCTCCACCGCCTGGGTGACCGCCAGGTTGGTCACCCCGGGCTGCACCACCGCCAGCCGGTCGGCGTAATCGATCTCCAGCACCCGGTTGAACCGGGCCATGCCCAGCAGCACCGCATCCGCCAGGGGCAGGGCCCCGCCGGACAACGAGGTGCCCGAGCCGCGCGGCACCACCTTGACCGTCTGGGCGTGGCACCAGCGCAGGATCTCGCTGACCTGCGCGGTCGTGCGCGGCAGCACCGCCAGCATGGGCGGCTGGCGATAGGCGGTCAGGCCGTCGGATTCATAGACCCTGAGCGCATCCCGGTCGTCGATCACCCCGTCCGGGACGATCCGGCGCAACGCGGCGGCGATCTCGCCCCGGCGGGCGAGGACGGCCTGATCCGCTTCGGGCATGTTCAGCGCCATGCCGCCTTCTTACCCGCGCCGGGGATGATCCGGCCAGAGCCGGGACCGCCGCCTACTTCTTGGCGGCGTGCATCACATAGCTTGCGATCGCGTCGATCTCGTCGGGCGACATCTGGCCGCCGAAGGACGGCATCGGCCCGGAGCCGTTGGTCACCCGGTCGACCACGAAGTCGTGGCTCAGGTTGGCGTCGCCGTCGAAGGACGGACCCACGTGGCCGGTGGCCCCGGCGTCGGCCAGGCTGTGGCAGCCCGAGCAGCCGTAGTTGTTGAAGAGGTCCCTGCCCTTGGCCAGCTTGGCGTCATCCGCCGCTGCCGCCGCGGCCGCCGCGGCCGGGGCCGGATTGGCGCCCTGCTGGGCGGCGGCGGGATGGACGAAGGCCGCCGTGGCCAGGGCGACGGCGAAGGTCGCCAGACCCAGCCTTGCAGCTCCCGCCGCACTCGAAAACGACACGTGGAGACCTCCTCGTTCCTGATGGTCGCGATGTGGCTTAACCTCAGACTCGGGCGCAAGCGAGGCGCCGGTCCAAGTTGACGTTGTCAAACGGACTATTGGCCTCTAGGTCAAGGTGCAACCACGCGGCCAGCGCCACTTTGCCTCGGCCGTGGGCGACAGGGAGAGGTTTTCGATGCGCATCGCGGGCAGGATCGGACTGGCTGCACTTCTGGCTTCGGCGGCGATGATCGGGGCGGTGGCGGAGGCGGCCGGACCGGACGCCAAGGCCAGGCCCGCGCCGGCGGCCAAGGCGAAGACGGCGGCGCCCGCCATTCCCGACGGCGACTGGCGCACCATCGGCCGCGACCTCGGCCTCACCCGCTACTCGCCCCTGAAGCAGATCAACCGCTCCAACGTCGCCCAGCTGCAGAGCGCCTGGTCCTATCCGATGAAGGGCTTCAACACCGCCTCGCCCCTGGTGATCGCCGGGACCATGTACTTCCCCGCCGGCAACCGCGTGGTGGCCCTGGACGCCGACACCGGCAAGGAGATCTGGGCCTTCACCGCCCCCGGGGCGCCGGGCGCCTCCGGCGGCCGCGGCGGCGGCGGCTTCTCGACCCGCGGCGTGGGCTACTGGCCCAGCGATGCGAAGAACGGCCCCCGCATCGTGGTGACCATGGGCTCCAAGATGCTGTCGCTGGACGCCAGGACCGGCCAGCCGGTGAGCTCCTTCGGCAAGGACGGCTGGATCGACTACGGCGTCTCCTATGGCGGCACCCCCACCATCGCCAACGGCGTCATCGAGATCGGCGCCGCCACCCTGGAGAATCCGCTGGGCGTGCCCGGCAACTCGCGCGCCTTCGACGTCAGGACCGGCAGGAAGCTCTGGGAATTCCAGAACGTGCCGGTGATCGGCCAGAAGGGACACGACACCTGGGGCGAGGTGGGCTGGTGGGGCCGTTCGGGCACCAACCAGTGGGGCTTCGCCGCCCCGGTCGATGCGGCCAAGGACATCATCTTCATCCCCGTCGGCAATCCCTCTCCCAACTACTGGGGCGGCGACCGGCCGGGCGCCAACCTGTTCGGCAACACCGTGCTGGCGCTGGACATGAAGACCGGCAAGTACCTCTGGCACTTCCAGACCGTGCACCATGACCTGTGGGACTCCGACCAGCCCTCGGACGGGCCGCTGATCACCGTGACCTCCGGCGGCAAGAAGCACGAAGCCATCATGGCGGTGAACAAGACCAGCTGGCTGTTCGAGCTCGACGCCAACACCGGCAAGCCGCTGATACCGGTCGAGGAACGGCCGGTGCCCAAGGGCGACGTCCCGGGCGAATACTACAGCCCCACCCAGCCCTTCCCGGTGCGCCCCGGCCCGCTCAGCCGCGTGTCCATGACCAAGGCCGACATCGTCACCGGCGACGACACCACCCCCGAACACGCCGCGGCATGCCAGGCCATGTGGGACAAGGCCGGAGGCTTCTACAACGCCGGGCCCTACACGCCCTTCATGTTCCACAAGGACGGCGACCCGCCGCACTCCACCATCCAGCTGCCGGGCGGCACCGGCGGGGTGAACTGGGGCGGCCCGGCGGCCGACCTCAAGACCGGCTGGGTCTATGTCAACGCCCAGGCCACCTCGCTGGTGGGCTGGGTCGAGAAGAAGAAGGACAACACCTCCTACAGCTTCGACGCCAACCTCACCGACCAGCCCTATGACCGGGCCAGCGTCGACGGCAAGGGACCGTTCTTCTCCTTCTCGGCGCCGATCAGCGGCAAGTACGACGACAAGGGCCGTCCGATCGGCCCGCAGGCCCCCTGCTACAAGCCGCCCTGGAGCCAGCTCGAGGCGATCGACGCCAACACCGGGGTGATCAAGTGGAAGGTCCCGCTGGGGACCATGGACGGCCTGCCCGCCGGCAAGCAGCTGGTCGGCAACTCCGGCAGCGCCGGGCCCTCGGTGACCGCCGGCGGCCTGGTGTTCGTGGGCGCCACCAACGACAAGCGGTTCCGCGCCTTCGACTCCACGTCCGGCCAGCAGCTGTGGGAAGCCACCATCCCGGGCAACGCCAACGCCAACCCGATCAGCTACCGGGGCAAGGACGGCAGGCAGTACGTGGCCGTCAACGCCGG
>Ga0265338_10008334_pt1 | contig 12608 bp, 13 predicted proteins | sample 42126metaG_FD_193579 | JGI IMG/M metagenome (GOLD analysis project Ga0265338, IMG submission 193579) | Rhizosphere microbial communities from Carex aquatilis grown in University of Washington, Seatle, WA, United States - 4-21-26 metaG | ecosystem: Host-associated > Plants > Roots > Rhizosphere... | reverse complement strand
CGTCTCTGCGCCCTGGAAGGCTTTGCCGGCCACGGCGAACAGGCCAACATCCGGTTGCGCCGCTACGGCGGCCGTAACGTGCCCTATGCCGGGCGGGCCGAGCCTCTGACGGCCAACTGAAGATGCCGGCTCTGCCGAAGACGCCCAGCTTCAGGCTGGACGGCAAGCGGGCCCTGGTGACCGGCGCGGGCAGGGGCATTGGCCTGGCGTGCGCGACGGCGCTGGCCGGGGCGGGAGCCCACGTGGCCCTGGCGGCGCGTTCGCTGGACGAGCTCGAGGCGGCGGCCGAATCCATTCGCGCCCAGGGCGGTTCGGCGGAGGCCCTGCGGTTGGACGTGATGGACCTCGCCCGGGTCAAGACCGTGCTCGGAACGGCCGATCCCTTCGACGTCCTGGTCAACAACGCCGGCGGAAACCAGCCCAAGTCCTTCGTCGATGCGACAGAGGAAGACTTCGACGCAGTTGTCGACCTCAACCTGAAGGCCGCCTTCTTCGTCGCCCAGGCGGTCGCCACGCAGATGATCGAAGCCGCCGTCAAGGGATCGATCATCCACATGGGCTCGCAGATGGGCCATGTGGGCGGGGCGCGTCGTAGCCTCTACTGCGCCTCCAAATGGGCGATCGAGGGCCTGAACAAGGCCATGGCCCTGGACCTGGCGCCTCACGGGATCCGCAGCAACACCATCGCCCCGACGTTCATCGAGACGCCGATGACCCGGCCGTTTCTCGAAGACAGGGCCTTCGTCGACAGCGTGCTCTCCAAGATCAAGCTCGGCCGGCTCGGGCAGGTCGAGGATCTGATGGGCGCGGTCGTGTTCCTCGCCTCGGACGCATCCGCCCTGATGACCGGCTCCAGCCTGGTCGTCGATGGCGGCTGGACGGCGGATTAGCGCGTCATGAGCAGACTTAGCCATTCTCCAGGAGAGATCGCATGAAACTCGCCACCCTGCGCGGCGAAGGACCGGACGGGCGCCTCGTGGTGGTCTCGCGGGATGGCCTTCGCTGCCTGCCGGCACGAGCCATCGCGCCGACCCTGCAAGCGGCGCTCGAGGACTGGGACAGCGTTTCGGGCAGGCTGAAGGCGCTCAGCGAGGCCCTGGATGCAGGCCAGGGCGAGGCGCTCGAAGCCAGCGTGCTGGCGGCCCCCCTTCCACGCAGCTGGCAATGGCTCGACGGATCGGCGTTTCCGACCCACGCCGCTCTGATGCAGAAGGCGTTCAAGCTGCCGCCGATCGAGACCGACGCGCCCCTGATGTACCAGGGGATGTCGCACCAGTTCCTGGGGCCAAGGGACGCCGTGCCGGCGCCCTCGGAAGCCGACGGCATCGACTTCGAGGGCGAGTTCGGCGTGATCACCGACGCCGTGCCCATGGGCGTGACCGCCAAGGAGGCCGCCGACCATATCAAGCTGATCGTGCTGCTCAACGATTGGTCGCTCCGCGTGATCGCGCCGGTCGAGATGAAGACCGGATTCGGCTGGGTTCGGGCCAAGCCCGCCTGCAGCGTGGCGCCCTTCGCCGTGACGCCCGAGGAGCTGGGCGCGGCCTGGCGCGACAGCCGTGTCTGCCTGGACCTCCGGATCGACTTGAACGGTCAACGATTTGGCGCGGCCAACGGGTCGGCGATGGAGTTCGGCTTCGACGAACTCGTCGCCCATGCCGCCTACAGCCGAAACCTGCCCGCCGGCACGATCATCGGCTCGGGGACAGTGTCGAACGAGAACTGCCGCGAGGTGGGCTCGTCCTGCATCGCCGAGCGACGGGGCATCGAGCTCATCGACCTTGGGGCGGCGAAGACGGAGTTCATGCGCTTCGGCGACCGGGTGCGGATGGAAGCCGAGCCGGTGGAGGGCTCAAGTCCCTTCGGCGCCATCGAACAGCCGATCGTCGCCATGACCTCCGGTCGCTCCACACGCCCCTCCTCAGAATAGGCCAGCCCTCGCGCGCATCCGGATGTCGCACGGGGGAGGGGCGACAAATTCTGGCGCCTATCTTTCGGGGCCTTTCCGGGGACTAGTCGCACCTGTCCCACTGGCGACATGCCGAAGACATTCGATAGGCAAATTCTCGATGAAGCTCCATTGTTCAACCCGTGTTTCGGGCATGTCGGCGGCGCTACTGCTGGCCTTGGCGGCCTTTCCGGCCTCGGCGCACCATTCCGCCTCCGTGTTCGACATGTCCAAGCAGGTGACCCTGCGCGGTACGGTCGAGAAGTGGCTCTGGGCGAACCCCCACTCCTGGCTCTACGTCCGGGTGATGAAGCCTGACGGATCCCAGGAGGTCTGGGGCTTCGAGGCGGGCAGCACGGGCATGCTGGCCCGGCAGGGCTGGAACGCCGCAGATATGAAGCAGGGCGACAAGGTCACGGTCAGCGCCGCGCCCGAGCGCAACGGCAATCACGTCGGGCTGTTGAACGAAGTCCATTTGGCGTCGGGCCAAGTGCTGAAGGCCGGCTTTGGGGCGCCCCCTCCTGGCCTCGCCGGTCCGGGCGGGCCGGGCGCACCTCCCGCTGGCCCGAACAATGCTCCGCCCCCACGCTAATCGCCGAGGCCCCTAAGTGATCAAAACCAAGACCCTGCTCGTCGCCGCCGCGCTGTGTTCGGCGATGTTCGCCCTGCCGGCGGCGGCCGCCGTACCGCTGGGATCGAGTTGGGATGACGTCGGCAAGCTGCCCGACTTCTTCACCGGAAACTGGCAGAGCACGACTTCGTTTCTGGATAACCCGACCAGTGTCCCGTTCACTGATCAAGCAAAGGCCTATATCACCCAATACAAGCCTATTGAGGATATCCCTTTCGCGGGCAAGAACTGCAAGACTCCGGGGATGCCGATTGTTCAACGCCTGGGCTCGCCGCTGAAGTTCTTCTACGAACCGGGCATGATTGCAATCTACATTGAAAACACCAGCATGACCCGCTTCATCAGACTCAACGGGGAACATTCCGCGCGCCCAAATCCGACTTACCTCGGCGAGTCGGTTGGACACTTCGAAGGCGATACACTTGTTGTCGACAGTGTCGGATTCGATGACATCCTGCTTCAATACGGCGACTTGCCCGGGAAGGGGACGGGGCCGTTCGTCCTTCCTCCGGAGGCTATATTTGGTCCGCACGGACCAAATCTGCACATGGTCGAGCGCATTCGACTGGTCGATGCGGACACGTTGGAAGACCGCCTGACGGTCTATGACGACACGGTCTGGAAGCAACCCTACGTCTCGACCCCAGTTCAGATCTTCAAGCGTAACCGCGGGGATGATGGCTGGCCCCACGAATGGGTGTGCAGCACGGCCGACATACTGGCGTTCGATCCCAGCCAGAACAAGACCGTCGACGAGGATCCCGCCGAGGTTCTCAAGCGGCTCCAGCAAAAAGACAACCACTAACGATCAAGTTTTGCCAAAGATAATCATCTGAACGGCAAGATGAATGGTGGATTCCGAGTAGCTTGTCCAAGTTGCTATATAGGCTTGGCGGGTAAGCAACAGGCCCCCACTTTGGAAGGATAATTTGATGCGCACGTGTGATCGCACTTTAGGAACCCTGCGCCGCGTGGTGGGCCTCAGCGCTTTAATGTTGCTCTGCGCCGGGCCGGGCTTTTCCCAGGCCGCTCCCAAAGGCGGGTCGGGCTATGTCGCGACGATGAAGGACTGGCTGGGCGTCAACGACGCGATGCAGCGCTATCGCTGGGGCTTGGAGAAGCACGACCGCAAGGCCTTCCAAAGCGCCTTCTGGGAAGACGGCGCCGACATCGCCATTCCCAGCCCCGGCCAGGAGATCAGAATGCCCTTGGATGGCAGCCCGCCGACTGGGGGGCCAATCCCCATGGGCCCACCTCCAGGCGCTGCGGGGCCGGGCCAAGCGCCTCCGGGCGGTCCTCCGGGCGCGGGTCCGCCTCCCGGCGGGGTGGAGGTCTGGCACATGCCGTTCGCGGACTATTTCCACTTTGAAAGCCCGACCAGGGCCACGCACTACGAGTATTTCCTGAGCATCTACCCGCAGTCGGAAAAGACGGGCGTAACACTGCCGGCCATGGAAACGAGGCAATCGATCGTCGGATGGCCCGGCCATTACGAGGACATCCTCGAGAAGCGCCACGGCGAATGGCGGATCCTCCAGCGAAAGTCCTACATAAACGCGAAGTGACACGCACCGTTCGGGCGGGTTCTGCATCGTTTCAGGAGCGTTTTGACGTGTTGGCGAGGCCCCAGAACATGGGTGATCTATGAAGTATTCGACTTCGAGCCTGAAGACGCAGTTCAAGTGTCTTATCATCTTGATCGCCGCGTTCTTCTGCTGCTCGGCGGCTTATGCGCATCACTCGTTCGCCCTGTTCGACCGTTCCAAGCTGACGACCTTGAGCGGCACCGTGCGCGAGTGGAAATGGGCCAATCCCCACTCATGGCTGACCGTCGTCGTGCACAAGGCCGACGGGACCGACGAGCAATGGGCCCTGGTGGGCTCCAGTCCCAATATGATGAGCCGCTGGGGCTGGAACGCCGCCGACATCAAGACCGGCGACAAGGTGATGGTCGATATCCATCGGGCCCGAGACGGCAGGACGATCGGGGAGCTGCACACCGTGTTCCTGCCTGGCGGCAAGGTCCTGGGTGATCCGGGCGGCCAGGGCGGCGAGGCTTTGGCCGGCGGTCCGACCAATTTGCCGACCAAGCCGCAGGGAGAGCCATACAAGTGAAGCCATCTCCAGCGAACAAGTCTCGCCGGCCCGCGGCCTACATGCTTGGTTGCGTCTGCTCCTTCGTCGCCCTCGCCCTGGCGTCGCCATCTGGAGGGGCGTGGGCCGCCGCGGTTCCTCAATCGAAGGCCGAGCGGGCCAAGGCGTGGCGCGACATCGCGGACCTGCCCGATTTCTGGCAGGGGACCTGGCAATCGATCAGCCCGATCGCCGATGATTTCCCGACGCCCCCCGACTACACGCCGGCGGCGCTGGACTACATCAAGAGCTACAAGCCTGTCGAAGACAGCCCGTTCGCCAATTGCAAGCCGCTCGGCCTGCCATTCGTGATGAACATCGGCGGCATGCCGATGAAGTTCTTCCAGTCGCCGGGCATGATCGCGCTCTATATCGAATCCTCCGGCATGACGCGCTTCATCCACACCGACGGCCGCAAGCACAGCGAGCAGCCAAATCCGACCTATCTGGGAGAGTCGATCGGTCACTGGGAAGGTCATACCCTGGTCGTCGACACGACGGGATTCGCGCCAGACACGCTGTTCCAGTTGGGCAGGTTGGACAGTAAGGCGCGGGCGCAGGGCGATCCGTCTCCGCTATCGGGGGTCATCTTCGGTCAGCACGGACCGAAGCTTCGTTTGGTGGAGCGCATGCGGCTCGCCAATTTCAAGACGCTCGAGGTGCAGACGACGATCTACGACGATACCGTCTTCAGGCGTCCCTATAGCCTCCCGCCCCGCCGCTATATTCGCGGGATCGAACGCAGAAACGAGCCGCAAGAGTGGGCCTGCACGGACAACCGGGACTACTTCGACCCGACGAGCGGCAAGCTGGAATACAACGCGCCGGACAAGGCCCAGAGTCGCTAGCCGACCGGACCTGCTAGGCGCTGATCGCCCAAGCGGGCCGGCGTGGCGACGTCCTGACGAAGCGAAGATGGTGACGGAGGCGTACGTGAAGACAACCGCCCCACAGGCCATGTCCCATCGACGCACGTTCCTGGCGGCCTCGCTCGCTGGCGCGGCGGCGCTGAAGCCGCTCCCAGGCTGGACGGCCGCGCGCCGGTTCCGTTTGGATAGGACGGCCTACGACCGCTACGTCCGGCTCATGAATGCAGGCGATCTGCGCTTCGTCGAATACTACGCCGACGACATCAAGTTCGTGATGCAGATCCGCGGCAAGGCCAGCGTGCTGGATTTCTATGCCCGCCAACGCCCCTATGTGAGGGAGTCGCTCGAAGTCCTGTTCTTCTGTTCCGACGCCACGGGGGCCGCCGCGGAAGTGCACAGCGAACTGCGCTGCATCAGGGATTGCCCCGACGCCACGATCTTCGGCCGCACCCTGAAGGCCGGCGAGGTCCAGCGGACACACGGCTATCTTCTCTATGTGCTGGACGCTCAAGGCAAGATCACCGAGATCAAGGCTCCTCCGCCGGAAATCCTGCAGCCCTGGCGGATCGAAGCGGCCTGAGCGCCCGCGAGACCGCCGGCTGCTCAGACCTTGGCGTCTCTGAGATGGCGCGGCCAGATCGCATAGCGGCCGGGGGACATGATGCCGTTCGGATCGACTGCGTCCTTGATCGTCTCCAGGAATTCGCGCAGCGCGTGGTCGTTGTACGAATAGACGCCCATGATCAGGTCGTAGAAGGCGGGCGCGGTCCGATACTCGCCCCAGCCGCGCTCGGCGGAGATCGCCACAAGTTCCCGGATGATGTCCCGCAGCTTGGCGTTGACCGTGGCGGACCGGGTGACCGGGAGGCCGACGGCGAACAGGAAGGCCCTTTCGAACAGCGACGACGGGAACTGAAGCGGCGGGCAGGGCAGCTTGTACTTGCGCGCGATCGCGGCAAAGACATCCATCGCCTCGATCGCCGCTTCGCCCGTCCGGGGAATGACCGGCGAGAAGAAGATATGGCCGACGACGTCCGCCCCTTCATAGGAAAACATTGGGCCAAGATCGAAGGTCCGCAGCGTCGGAATGCCGAAGGGTCCGAGGTCGCGCGTGTTCGCCAGTTCTTGGGGTGGAAGCGGCAGGCGGCGGACCTTGTTGAGCTTGAATCGAGCCCCCGGTATTTCCGCCAGGGCGTCGCGAACGCAGTCCCACTGCGCCTTGATGAGCTTCGCGGGGCCGTAGAAGTTGAGGTCGCACGCCCAGAATGGGAGGCCAGTGGACCTGGCCGCGGCTTCGAGTTTGTCCATGTCGACGCCGTCGGGATCGTTCAGGATGGCGAGGATCCTGGGATCCTGAGGTTTGGAGGGCCCGGCCTCGTGAGCGGCGAAGCCGGGCGTGCCGGTGGTCGGGCTCGACAGCATCCATAAGCCCTGGACGATCTTGCTCTGCTCGAGGCGGCCAATGATGTCGACGAGCGGAATGATGTCCCGGAACTTGGGGACTGTGACGACCCCGGTGGCGAAGTTCTCCGGCGGAGGCATGAGCCAGAAGCCCATCTTGGTCACGACGCCATAGTTCGACTGCTTGAACAGGCCATCGATGCGAGGACCGAACCCCGGCTTGAACTGCTGCCAGGTCCTGGCGCCGGGCAGGGCGCCCATGCCGGTGCGCATCATCCTGCCGTTGGGCAGGACCACCTCGATGCCGCACTGGGCCTCGAAATGGTTGCGGTATGGCGCGAGCGTGACGCCGACGCCGCCGTCCAGCGCGTTCCCCAGCACACTGCCCCAGCCCGGGCTGGGAACGTCGATCCAGAGCTTCAGGCCCTTTTCCTGGATGTGATTGTACAGGTCGAAATAGCTGACGCCCGGCTCGACCACGACATAGCCGTGTCGTTCGTCGATCTCGACGATCCGGTTCATCCGCTTCAGGTCGAAGACGACGCTACCGGCGAGGGCGGGGGCGGCCCCGCCGTAGCCCAGGTTCTTGCCGGTGGAGATCGGATAGATCGGAATGCGATACCGGTTGGCGACCTTGACCAGCTCGACGACCTGGTCCGCGTTGTCCGGAGCCACCGCTGCGGACGCGGTGCGCTCATCGGCTTCCCCCCACAGGATCGAGTAGGAGTCGCGATAGAGTTCGAGGTCCTCGTCGGAGGTGAAGACCCATTGGTCTCCGACGATGCCGGCGAACGCCTGGAGGGCCGCCGTGAAATCGGCCTGGCTGACATTTGGCGGCAGTTTCACGGTCAGACCTCCCAGCGGCCCTGACCAAGGCGGCGGCGGGCGGATTTTTGCATGAACCAGGCATGCAGCGTTCCGTCCGACCGTGACGGTCGGTAGGCGCGGACCAGCGGAGCGGGGTTTGCGGCGAGGCGCTGTGCGCCGTCTAGAAATGCAGCCACATCTTGCGGACATGCGTGGCCGTGCGCATCGCCGACGGACCACTGGCTTCGCGCCGTCAGGCGGAAGCCATGATCCCAGGCCATCCGCTCCAGACAGAAGAGGGTGGCGCCGGAACTGATGCCGGCGATGGCTTGGCTCTTGTCCAAGAGGCGCGCCAATCCGGCTTGCGCGGCCGCGTCGAGCCGCACTCCGACGACCGCGGCCTCCCGCCTGCCGGCCCTGACCGACGCGGCCAACTGGCGGGGAATCTCAATGGTCTCGTCGATGAGCAGGGCGTCGATCGACCGCGCTTCGCGGGAGCCTCGCTCGGGCGCGCGGCAGGCGTCGAATCCGGCGGCGCCGGCCAACGAGGCGAAGGCCAGGCCGGCTCCGACGGCGGTCCGTCTCGTCACCATTCGCGCTTGCTCCCCACGGGCCTTGCTCAGGGCCGCTTCGTCGCTTGGTGGGTCTCACCCTGCGAAGGCGCGAGGTAGGCGGCCAGCAGCGCCAGATCGTCGTCGCTGATCTCGGTTTTCCGGAAGGACGGCATGAAGGAAACGCCACGCCGGACCGCCAGCTTCACGTAACCGGGACGCAGGTCGCTCCGCTGCTCGAGAATGGCGGGGACGGCCCCGCGGTACTTCCGCTGGAGCGCCTGGCTGCCCGGCCCCTCCGCCGTGCTGTGACAATCGCTGCACCATTTGTCGAAGATCTTCCCCCCCGCCGACCGCACGGGTTCGGCGGCAGGGACGGTTTGCGACGAGGGGCGTGTCCACTGCAGCGCGCAGCCGCCCAGGGTTACGGCCAGGGCGGCGCAGGCCGCGACAGCGCGGCCTGGCCGGAGTTGAAAGCCCTTCGCCGCGTCCCGAACCCGTGCTGCGAGGAGCGAGGACACGGGCCCTCAGTACTTGAAGGTGAGGATCACCCCGAAGGTTCGCGGATCACTGAGGGCGAAGGCGCCATTGCTCACGATGGGAAGGCCGCCTGGAACGGGGCTCGGGATCGCGGCCGCGATGCCCCATCCATCCGGAATGTACCGGACGTCGGCGACATTCCGGACGTAGCCGGTGATCGAGTAGTGGTCTCCGAACAACAAGGTGGCGTTGAAGTCGCCGACGGCCTGTGACTCGACGTGCACGAAGGGCTGGGCGCCGACGGCCGCGAAAGCTTGGGGGATGGATGACGTGTCGTGACCCGTGAAGAAGTGGACGTCCCCGTGCAGCAGCAGGGTGGCCTTGCCCATGGGGATGCGATGGTCATAGGCCGCGCTGCCCTGGAAAGGCGCCACGCCAGGGACGGTGTCATTGGAGAACAGGAAGGCATACTGGCCGAAGCCGCCGTACCGGGCATGGGTATAGGACGCGTTGAGGCTGAACGTGCCGTTGGCCCAGGGCCGCGCCAGCACCTCCAGCTCGGCGCCGTAGGACTTCATCGGGGAGGCGACGGTGTTGAAGGTGGGCGTCGCTGGCGTCTGGGGCGAGGTGTTGAGCCCAGCGGTCTGGTAGCCCCCGTAGTTGTAGTAGAAGACGGCGCCATTCACCTGCAGGCGATTGTCCAGGAACCTGTTCTTCGACCCGACCTCGTAGGCCGTCAGGGTTTCGGCCTGCAGGGTTTGCGCCACGGGGTGGAAGGTGGCGTCCGTGGTCAGGGTGATGTCGCCCGGAGAGAAGCCGGTGGAGATCGACGCGTACAGCAGATTGCGCGGCGTCAGATCGTGTTCCAACCGCACCTTGTAGGTGACATTGTTGAACTTCCGCAGGCCTTGATCGCCGGTCAGTGACTGGGTGATCCCGATGATGCTCGTATAGTCCTCGGTATTGCGGATCTGGGTGTGGTCGTAGCGGATCCCGGCGGTCAAACGGGTCTCAGGCGTGAAGGCATAGGTGCCCTCGGCGAAGGCCCCTTCAGCGGATGTAACTTTGTGAGAGTTCGACTTGAACGCATACGGTCCGTTCGGCAACATGAACAGGTTGTTCACGTCGGTAAGAGTATTGTGATAGTATAGGAACCCGGCCTGCCACTGCAGCTTGGCGTCCCTGTCCGTATTCCGGATCCGCACCTCCTGGGTGAGGAACCCGTCATCCGGCGTGAAGACTGTCTGGTTGGCGTTGAAAAACAGGCTGCGCAGGTAGAGGGTCGCGTCCTCGTACCAGGTGCGATACGTCGGGATATAGGTGATGTCCACCGATCCGAGGTTCAGATTCAGCTCGGCCCAATACTGGTGGAAGTCGTTCTTTCCAGGTGGAGCTATCTCCTGCGGCGTGAAGACGAACGTGTCGGGCGTGACTTGATTGATGGTCACGCCCCCGGAGTGGGTCGTGTTGTATTCCTGAGTGTAGCCGAGCAAAGCGGAGAAGTTGTCGGTCGGGGTCCAAAGGGCCTTGACCCTGATGTCCTCGTTCCTGAGCGCGCCCCCTTCTGCCGTATAGTAGCCGTCCCGTTCGTAGAAGTTGCCCGACACCCGCACGGCCAGCTTGTCCTGAACGATCGGGATGTTCACGCCGCCGGTCACGTGGCGCATGGCGTAGTTGCCGAACTCCGCCGCGCCTTCCGCGCTGAACACCCTGGTGCTGGGATCGCGGGTATGGATGGCGACGACGCCTGAGGTGGCGCTGCGGCCGTAAAGCGTGCCCTGCGGTCCGCGCAGGACCTCGACGCGGTCGATGTCGTAGCCGCCGCCAATGCCGTTGTAGACATCGTCCACATAGATGGCCGCGGGCGCCGCGGTGGAGGTGATGCTGCCGCCGGCGCCGGAGTTGGCCTGCACGCCGCGGATGATCAGGCCCGAAGCCGGGTTGTCCGTGCCGCTGCCTAGCGAGGTAGCCGTCGAGGTCGCCGCGCCGCCCCTGACGCCAGGCACGTCCTCGAGGATATTCTTGAGCTCGTAGCGGCCCTGGGCGAGCATATCATCGCCGGAGCGGACGCTGATCGAAGCAGCGGTCTTCTGGGCCGTGCTGGCCCGGTGCTCGGCGGTGACCACCACCTCTTGCACCCTCTGACCGTCCTTCGACGTTTGGGCGGACGCGTCCTGGGCGAACGCCGGTTGGGCCAGGACGGCGCACCCAAGCGCCGTCGTCGACAGCAGCAACTGAATCCGATTCATTTCCCCTCCTTTTCGCCTGGCCTGGGCCAGGCGGACTTGTCGTTTTCTGAGGACCGTTGAACCGGTCCACGAAGGGGGCCGCGCCTTTTTCGCTTGCCAATCAAGCCTCGCCCGACGCCCCTCCTTGGCCTTCGTCTCCAGCGGTGCAAGTGCTTGCTGAACCCATCTTCCATCCCCCATGGAAGACGACCGGGAGGTGACGAAGAACCTCAACCGCCGATGCTAGCGGGCGCTGGAAACCAAGAAAGGTGCATGAATTCCGCACCTCTCTTTTCCTGAGGCGGTGACATGAATCCACGAGTTGGTTTGCTGTCCAGGCGAGGAGATGTCGGCTGGTCGCCCGTTCAACTCTCGCGATCATAGTTATAGAGCGAAGACGTGTAGGACCGGAAATATCGGCTGGTGAGGCTCCCACCCGGCCTACCATTCTCTGATCCGACGAACCGCTTTCAGGTCCGTAGGCCGACGAAGTTCTCGGCCGTCACAGCCGCCCCTAGTCCGACCCGCGCAGATCGTCGAGCTCGGCGAGATGCATCTTGGGGCCAAAGGCGTCGGTCTCGGGGAAGCGGTGCATCAAGTTGGTGAACCACCAGGAGAAGCGCTCGGCCTTCTCAATGCGCTTCGCCTGCAGGTTCGCCCGGGCATCGCCTGTCTCCCGCGCAGAAGCGCAGGAACGGCGTCGGGCGGGCGACCGTGAAGGCCGCCGGGCCCAGGCCGGTCGCGCGCGCGCGTGCCGCGATCCAGGCGGTGTCGAGGCGTGGCCACCGGCCGGTCTCCAAACGGCTTCGAAGCGTCTCCAGCGCGGCGACTTGCTCGGCGATGGTGAAGTCGCAGTGGCCGGCGCGTGCGACGTAAAGCTGGACGAGATCGCGGCCGCGGCCCGCGGTTCGGATCGCCTCCAGATAGCCGCGTTCCAGGGTGGGGGACGTGACCCCGTCGCCAATGGTGTGCATTGTCAGGACGGGCGCGAAGATACGACCCGTGGGAGTGAAATTCGCCTTCATCCAGGAAACGGCGCGAGGATCGGCCCGGATGCGGGGCGCCTGCGCGAGTTTGGCCAGATCGATGGCCAGATCCAGTCCTGCGGCCCTGTAGAGCGCGTCGATCTCGGCGCGACGTCCCGACCGGTCCAGCTGGATCCGGTAATCCACGCCATCGTTCCAGGAGAACACGCCTCCAGCACGCGCTTCCTGGTCCGCGCGCGGCAGGAAGACGCCGGTGGCGAAGGCTTTGGCCGCGTCGGCCTCTGCCGCCGCGGCGTCGCTTGGCGCAGGTTCCGGCCCGGACGGATCCGTCCATCGCGGGATGCCGGCCAGGGCCGCCGCAAGGGCGATGCGAGCCCGGCCTTGGGGCGCGGCCTGGGCTTTCTGCAGGACGGCCGCGACTTCGCGGCCGTTGGCCAGGTCGTCTTTCGTCCCGGTGAGCCGGATGCCGGCGTCGTCGGGAGCGAGCAGGGCCTTGAAGACGAAGGCGCCGTCGAGCCCCAGGTTCATCATGCCCACTGCGCCGCCGACGGACCCGCACATGGGCAGGGCTCCG
>Ga0265338_10008332_pt1 | contig 12610 bp, 18 predicted proteins | sample 42126metaG_FD_193579 | JGI IMG/M metagenome (GOLD analysis project Ga0265338, IMG submission 193579) | Rhizosphere microbial communities from Carex aquatilis grown in University of Washington, Seatle, WA, United States - 4-21-26 metaG | ecosystem: Host-associated > Plants > Roots > Rhizosphere... | reverse complement strand
TCTCGGGCTATGACCTTACGCCTCGTGGCATCGCCACGCTCTTGAAGTTCGATTCCGTGCGCTGGGCTAACACCGCCGCGTGGGGACACTTTGGAAGAGAGTTCAGTTGGGGATAGATTCGCTGCGTGCAGAAGATTAAAAAATCATTAAAAGAATTTTGACTTCATTGCTGGTTGCGATATCATGATTACAAGGCGACGGTCTGTTGGACTACGGACCGAAAATCTTCGTTTTGGCGCAAGAGCAGTCACTTTGGTGGCTGTTTTTGTTTTAGATAGTTTTAATCGGTGATTATCTACACTGCTTTTGCCCCTATGGATTTGGGCTCGTAGTTTAAGGAGTAGAACGTCGCTTTTTGCCAAAACGAAGATGCGGGTGCAATTCCCGTCGGGTCCACAGGGGCAAAGGGCGATGATACGCAGTATAATGAATTTATGGAACAACCTGCTTCTCAATATATTCCCGGCGTGTGCAATATCGGTCCTGCGGAGATCCGCCTGCGAAAGCGGCTCGGCTGGTGGGGAATTTTAATAACGATCGTCGTCTGGGCGTTGCTTATGTGGCTTCAACTGCCGGTGGCGTGGAGGATCATCTTATTTCTCCCGGTATTTTTTTCCGCGAACGGATTTCTTCAGGGCTTCATGCATTTCTGTGCGGGCTTTGGCATGAAGGGAGTCTTCAACTTCGGTTCTTCCGTCGGCAAGACCGATACCGTCTCGCAGGCCGAGTTCCGTGCGAAGGATCGCCGGAAAGCTCAGCAGATATTTGTCTATGCAGCGCTGATTGGCATCGCGGTAGTGCTTATTTCGTTTTTTATCTGATACATAGCCCATGCGCATTTCCTACGTCCTCATTCCACTCGTCACGATCCTTGTTGCGTACATTGGCGGGCGATTGACGGCGACGTCGGTCAAGACGTGGTATCGGGGCTTGCGAAAGCCGTCATGGACACCGCCGGGTGGCGTGATCGGTGCGGTGTGGACGGTGCTCTACATCCTTGCGGCGATCTCGGCGCTTATCGTATGGAATTTGCCCGGTGGGATCTCGGTGCCTTTCATGGTCGCTTCGCTATTTGTTTTGAACGCACTGCTCAATGTGTTTTGGAGCTATGTGTTTTTTTACCTGCACCGGCCGGCGCCGGCGCTGTGGGTATGCCTTCTCCTTGATCTTACGATCGTGCTTTTGATCCAGCTCATTTCGCCGCTTTCGCTCCTTGCGGCGTGGCTGCTTGTGCCGTACGCGTCATGGGTGACGTTCGCGTCATATTTGAACTATCGGGTGTGGGCGATGAATCGGTAAGGATTGTGAGGTTTTTTTAATATAGTTTTAATCCGCGGTTGCTATAATGCGGCGATGGAAACTAATTATTTGACACCAAGTTTATCTAAAGATAAACTTGAAGATATGAAAAAGAAGACCATCGTGGGGCTCAAGGAATTGCGCGAGAATATTGATAACTATATTTCCCGCGTGGAAAAAGGGGATTCTTTTGTGGTGGTCAGGAAATCAAAGCCGGTATTTAAGATATCTCCGCTCGATGACGACGCGGAATTGTGGGAGTCTGTCATTGATTTCACAAAGATCAAAAAGGGCGGTGTTGCCATCGCGGACCTGCTTTCGCGGTTATAACGTGATCATATGGATGCGATAGAGAAAGCGCTCAAAAAACTTACGGTAAAAGAGCGTGGTTGGGTAAGGGAAGTTTTTGAAAAATTGATATCAAATAAAGCACAGGGATTGGATATAAAAAAGCTTCAGGGTCGAGATGATATTTTTCGCGTGAGAAAAGGAGATGTTCGTATTGTATTTCGAAAAAATAGCGGGATGATATCAATTTTACTTATCGAGCGCCGGAATGAAAAAACCTATTCTTGATCCGTAATGGGAGATACGCAAAAAAAGATCACGGTTGGGGACGAAACAATCCCGTACGCCCTGCGCCGCAGCGCACGCGCGCGGCGGATGCGGCTGGCGGTGCGCCGCGACGGATCGGTGATGCTCACGATGCCCGCGCGATCCACGCTTTCGTTTGCGGAATCATTTGTGTACCGGCAGAGGCAGTGGCTCTTGGAGAAGCTCGCGTTCTTTCGCGGGCTTCCGCCGCTTGATCCGATCGCGCGCTTTGGCCGACGCGAATATCTGCAAAATCGTGAAGCAGCACGGGCGCTCGTCTCTTCAAAACTTACGGAATTCGCCCCGCGTTTTGGTGTATCGTATGGCCGCGTTTCCATCCGGAATCAGAAGACGTGCTGGGGGAGCTGTTCGCGAAAAGGAAATCTCAATTTTAATTACAAACTATTATTCCTGCCGGTGGATTTGCAGGACTATGTGATCGTGCACGAGCTTGCGCATGTGCGTGAGCTTAGCCACTCGCCCCGTTTTTGGGCGCTCGTCGGGAGCGTGGTACCGGACTACGCGGCGCGCCGACGGGAGCTGCGGGGGAAACGTATGCTGTGATATGGTTATGGCAATGAAGAAATTGGAGATTGCGCGCGCGGCGCACGTGCTCGCCCGTGGCGGTACGGTGGTGTTTCCGACGGAGACGCTACGGTTTTGCCGCTATTGCTACGGACAAAGACGCGGTGCGCGCGGTGTATGCCATCAAACGCCGGCCGCGGGAAAAGTTGTTGCCGGTGATCGTGGGTAGTTTTGTGCAGGCGCGGAAGTTTTTTATATTTTCCCCGGCGGAGTTATTGCTCGCAAAGAAATTTTGGCCGGGACCCCTTACGCTCGTGCTCAAGACACGTTCCAAAAAGCTGGCAGCGGCCGTGGGAAGCGATCGTGTTGCGGTGCGCTACTCGGCGAACGCCATCGCCTCGGCGTTGGCGCTCGGCGCCGGAGCTCCGATCACCGCCACCTCGGCGAACATATCGGGCAAGCCGGGCTGTTTCACGATCGCGGCCGTTAAGCGACAATTTACTTCCGCACGTCGCCCCGATCTGTTTCTGAACGGCGGAATGTTGCCGCGATCGCTCCCGTCCACAATCGTTCGCGTGCAGAGGGGACGTCTTATCATTCTTCGCGAGGGCGCAGTGCCGTCCGAATCTTTACAGTTTTCATAATTTGTTTTAATATACCGGCAGAAAGGATGTGGTGCCGGTATGACGCTTTTGAAAAAGAATGACCCGAAGCGGCGGTGGAGGTCCTTTAAGCGGCATGCGGTATTGCTGTTTAAGACGTTCTTCCTTGCTTCGGTCATCACGACGCTTTGGTATCAATGCTGGGTGCGTGGATATCACCTTCCCGAGGACGATGAAAATTCAATCCTTGCGACGGCGGCTGCCCTTGGCGTTGTCTACGCGGTTTTCATGAGTTTGACGGCCGCGGCCGCGTCAACGAAGTATGACACGGTCATCTCCACTCTGTTTGATGAAAACAAACGAACCTACCTTCGGTATCGCGACGAGCGACCGCCCATTGCGGTTCACCTCACGATAGCGTTGCTATCGGTCCCGTTCGACGGCATGAGCTGTCTGTGGCCGTATCGGCACGTGGAGACCGGATTGATCTGCGTCTTCGTGACGTCGGTTGTCGTCTTTGCATTCTGGTTCCTGATTGCGATCCTGGAGCAACCAACAAAAAGCGCGTGGGTTGATGAACGGACGCCGAAGGACTGGAAAGATGCCGACGTGGATGAATTCTTTAAATTCGGGGACGCGAGAGATCGCCACAAGGTCATTCACGAAGTCCGCCCATCGTGACTGAAGATTTGCAGAGCTGCCATGGCACAACCACGGCAGCTTTTTTTATATGATGATTTTGACTGCAAGCCCCGATAATACTGCGTTCTCCAGGACTTGCTTTTTATATGCAAATGTATTATAATATTGCCAGCGTATAAGGCGGATTTACAGCTGAATACGCAGGAGGAACTCCTGTGAAGATGAGAGTGCATTTCTATGCGGGCGCGGTCCTTGTGGTCGGCACGCTTTTTGCGGTCGCATGCTGGCAGACTGGCCTTAATGAGAAAAAGGATCAATCTGCTTCGCTGCAACGGTATGAGACCCTTTCGTACCATGAGTGTGCAGTTCGGTTTGCGGCCTTGAAGGATGTACTTTCCCGCACTCCGGCGTCGCCACGCGACTATTTCGCCAACCTTGGTCGCGCCAACATGTTAGAGGGCGCTGCCACGAAAGCACTACAGCATCAGTTGCCAGTAGTTCTCACACCGGAGGGCGATCGCGATCAGATTATCACCCGCGACATACCTCGGCAGATTGACGATCTCGTAAATACCTATGCAAGCAAACGGACAGGGCTCGTGTTCATGACCCCTGCGCAAATTGCTGAATGGCAGAAGGCACAAGATGAGTTTGAAAAAAGCGGAATGGATCCGGACAACAATCGATCCATGCCGTCCACTTCGGAAGATGGAAATCTCACGCGGTGGTGGCTCTGGTTCCAGTTTGGAGCGGTGCCATTCATCCTCGGTCACTACATCATCCGCATCCGTGATCTTGGGATGAAGGTGCGGTACGAGCTGTTCGGTAATCCTGTGGCATTTGTCCTGTGGCTGATCGTCTGGGAGGTCGGACTTTTCCGGTATCCGAGAAAGATCAGCATCATGGCACAGCTTCGTCGGGCACAGCAGTGGGCAGCTTTTTTTCTGACCTCTGTGCTTCCGTGCTTGGCTGCAAACGCGGGCGCGGGCAAGGAGTGCGAGAAGGAGCCGATCAAGTGGTCGCTCACCACGGGCACCATGTCGAACTACATGGGGCTTGCGGCCGAGAAGCTCTCGGGGCATCCGGTACAGCAGACGAGCCTCACGGTTTCTCTGCCGTGCGGGGTGTATGCCGGAACTTTTAATTCGGTATCGATCGTCCACACGGATGATCATCCGAATTACGGCAACGAGACCGACGTATCGCTTGGTTGGAGCGGTTCCGTAAAAGGAAACGCCGTCGACATAAGCGGCACGTACGTGGGCCTCTCGCCGGTCTTTCGGCTTCCGGAGGATGACGCATTCCAGTTTTCTGAACGGGTGAGCAGAAGACTGCCACTTGGGAAGAAAGCCGCGATTGCACCATACGCGTGGTTGCGGGAAGTCATGCCCGTTCGTGGTGGCGTGGTCGGTGGATGGTTCGGGCACGGAGGGGCGGTCATCACCCGTTCCTTTGGCTCAAAGCTTTCCGCCGCTCTCGATGTCGCGACTGTCTGGGACTCGGGCGCCTTGGGCAATAACCCGGGCTTCATCGGAACGGCTACGCTGACACCGAGTTGGAAGATGGGGGAGCATGTCTCTCTCCAGGTTCCGCTCAACGCGCAGACGCCGCTCACCCACACCGCTGACGGTCGGCGAGGGGTCGCTACCATCGGCATGAGGGTCGCATTCAACTTCTAGCGTATTCGACAAGCTTCAATGGGCCCGACGGATTTTTCTTCCGTCGGGCCCAATTTATTATTTCTTCACACTATCGGTACACGCACAATCCCGCAAAGATCGGCTGGACCACGAGATATATTTCCACAAGGAAGATGGCGGTGAAGGTGAGGAATACGGCGGTCGTGATGATCTTCTTAACGTCCCACTGGCCTTTATTTATTTTTGCGTAGCGTTCTTTGATGGCGGCATACAGTGATTCCACGAATGCGAATGCGATGTAGATGAGGCCGAGGAATATAATGGTGCGAAGCGCATCATTACCGGCGGGTCCGCGAACGGAGTCGGGGACCGCGCAATACGATTGCGCGAGGAAGACGAGGAGCGAGAGCTCGGCGGCGATAAGAAAGAGCGATTTTACCACGACAAATCCGGCAAGTACCGCGATGAGCGCGATCGCAATCGTCAGGATGGTGCTCACGACGATCCATGCGACGCCCAGGAACGATACGCTCGAGATGTAGGTAACGGCGAATATCACGGCCGCCGCGATCGCGGAGAGGACAACGGCGAGAGTGGTTCGTTTCATTCCCTTTATTTTATACCAGAATTCCCATATTCACAGCTTTTCCACGTTTCATTTGACAACCTTGGACGATTCCCATACAATTGCTTGGTAAATCCCTGAACGAAAAAGAAAGTCACTTAGGTCGATTGGCTATAGATTTTCACAGCTCTTGCAGCTGTTTTTATTCGGAAAGGGATGCGCTGGATGCAGTATAAAAAATAAACCATTAATTTTTAAACACTATGGCAGAAAAAGAAAAGTTCGACCGGTCCAAGCCGCACCTTAACGTAGGTACGATTGGCCACGTCGATCATGGCAAGACCACGTTGACCGCGGCGATCACCCACGTTCTGTTTTTGAAGGGTTGGGCAAAGAAAGAAGAGAAAGTCGATCAGATCGACAATGCTCCGGAAGAGAAAGCGCGTGGTATCACCATCGCGTTGCATCACTCGGAATACAATTCGGAGAAGCGCCACTATGCGCACGTTGACGCTCCGGGACACGCCGACTACATCAAGAACATGATCACCGGTGCCGCCCAGATGGACGGTGCAGTGCTCGTGGTTGCAGCGACCGACGGCCCGATGCCGCAGACGCGTGAGCACATCTTGCTCGCTCACCAGGTTGGTGTGCCGAACATCATCGTGTTCCTCAACAAAGTGGATATGGTGGACGATCCGGAATTGATCGATCTCGTGGAATCCGAGGTTCGTGAGCTCCTCACGAAGAACGGCTTCGATGGCGACAAGGCCCCGGTCATCCGCGGTTCCGCATTGAAGGCGCTCAACGCAACTTCGGCGGATTCCGAAGACGCAAAGCCGGTCCTCGAATTGATCAAAGCGATGGATGACTACTTCCCGGACCCGGTTCGCGAATTGGACAAGCCGTTCCTTATGCCGATCGAAGACATCTTCTCCATTGAAGGCCGCGGTACGGTCGTCACGGGACGCATCGAGCGCGGACGGGTGAAGGTCAACGAGGAAGTCGAGGTTGTCGGTCTCAAGCCGACCGCCAAGACCGTCGTTACCGGTATCGAAATGTTCAACAAGAGCTTGGATGAGGGCATGGCAGGCGACAATGCCGGTTTGCTCCTCCGCGGTCTCAAGAAAGAGGACGTGGAGCGCGGACAGGTGCTCGCAAAGCCGGGTTCCGTAACCCCGCACGCCGAGTTCGAAGGCGAGATCTACGTGCTCTCGAAAGAAGAGGGTGGCCGTCACTCTCCGTTCTTCAAGGGTTACAAGCCGCAGTTCTACATCCGCACCACCGACGTGACCGGAGAGGTCACCCTTCCGGAAGGAATGGAAATGGTCATGCCGGGTGATACCGTCAAGATTGTGGTCAAGCTCATCACCCCGGTCGCCATGGAAGACAAGATGCGTTTCGCCATCCGCGAGGGCGGCAAGACCGTCGGCGCAGGAGTCGTGACGAAGATCATCAAGTAGCAAAAACAAAACACCCCCTCCTTTTCAGACGGAAATGCCAGGTAGGAACCTGACCGTCTGAAAAGGAGGGGGTGTTTTGTTTTTGCTCGGTGAATAAAGAGAAGTGATATAATTTAATTGTGGTCATTTATATTTTTGCAGTAATTTCTGCCGGGCTTTTGCAGATCGGGACGATATATTTCCTAAGAGGTAATTTTTTCGGCAATTTCCTCTACACGATCCCATTTATTCTTTTATATCAGTTCTTATTTCTCTGGAGCTATGAAAAAGCACCGAACTTTATCGTCATCTGGTTCATCACCACCGCTCTTACGAGCGTTCTTTCCTTTGCTATGGGTTATTACTTGTGGCACGAGCGCGTCTCTCTGGTGAATTTGATAGGTATAATCTTTATTATTGGCGGTGTGGCATTCCTTAATATAAAATAAAACCATCCTGATTCGTCAATATCGAGTGAATCTCCGCGGGGGATAGCGCGGCGGTTCGAACATCGTTCAGGAGGCTTCATCAGCTGCGTTGACAGGTTTGGCAGATTTGCTATACTCTCTTGGTACTCAAATGGCAAAGACTGATACTCCACAAAAGTTGCGTCTCCGCATAAAGTCCTACGATCACAAACTGATCGATAATTCGGCACGTCAGATCATCGAGGCCGCCGAGCGGAACGATGCGAAGGTTGTGGGTCCTATCCCGCTTCCCACGGAAACAAAGCATTACACCGTCAACCGTTCGACGTTCGTCCACAAGGATGCTCGCGAGCAGTTCGAGCTCCGTATTCATAAGCGCCTCGTCGAGATATTGAACCCCAGCCAGAAGATCATCGAATCACTTTCGAATTTGAACCTTCCCGCCGGCGTCGATATCGAGATCAAGATGGTCTAGCAGCCAGCTGCAAAAATCCCCGCGAAAGCGGGGATTTTTGTTATGAGGGCGGTATAATAAAAATATGAAGGGATATATTGAGCATCCGGGGAAGGCGGTGGAAACGGACGGAAGGTTCGAGCACGTGATGGCGATCTCGCTCGATCCGCGCGCCGGCTATAAAGACGGTGTCATTCGATGCATCACAAGCCGCGAAGGCGATGTTACCGCTTCCGGTTATGTTGATAAAAGTGTGTTGCATAAAGTACGGGGAGACACGCTGGAGCATTTCTCTATCGGCGAGCAATTGGTGATTCGAAATGCGGAAGAAGTTATACAACAATTGAGCGTGTCGGGATTGGAGTTTCTCGGCCTAGAAGATCCGGATATTTGGATCGATAAAAGGACGGGATTGATGCATCTATACTTTACAATGCCGTTTCATGACGTGAGCCTCGAAGATAATGGTCTGGTTCATCTCGGGCATGCCGTGGGCTATGATCTTGATTCTCTTGAAATGACGATGCCGGTGCTGATGGGTAAGGTTCATCAGGCAGCCAAAGAGGTTTCTATAGCGCCCATAAATAAGCAGGGATTTCGCTATAATTTGGTGGAGTCCTCGATCAAAGAAGAAGATTTTATCTACTCCACGGTGCGTGTTGCGATTGCAGAGGATATGGGAAAATCATGGAAATTTGGGGAAACTGTTTTTCATCCCAAGAAACGAAACATTCCCTGGATCGGCGGCCATGCTTCTCCGGGGCCGTTATTTCCAAGCAGTTTTATCGATGTCGGCGAGGGGAAGTTGTTGGGCGTTTTGAACGGCCGAGAAGCGAATCGGCGAGTTGGCGATAAAATACAATATGGAATGTTTTCGGTGGGATTATTTATTTACGATTATGAAAATGGCAGCATCGATTGGGCTTCGTCCATGCCGTTCATTCAAGATAGCCACGCGCAAACGATCACTTTTGCGAGTCAGTTTGTGGAGCAGGAAAAGGGGACCGGCACTCTTTATGCACACGTGGACGATTCGTTTGTGCGGGCATATACACTGAACGCGGAGGAGATTAAAAAATTGTTAAAAGTGGTATAATAGGGGTATGGATGAACAAAATAAGGAACAGGAGCATAACGCTGAAATCAACCAGGAGGCCGGTCAGAGCGGCCCTCGAGTGCATCTTTTCGGTGCTGAGGTAAACGGCGATGGCTGGGATAAGAGTAGTGATTGGTCAAAGCATAAGGACGAGAGCAAAGAAGAGTGGCGCAAGCGCAGACAGGAGTGGAAGATGCAGCGCCGGGAATGGCATCATGAGCACGGGCACGGCGGTGGCGGGATCTTTTGGGGAATGGTATTGCTCTTTGCGGGCGTCGTGGCACTTTTGTACACGATGGGGCTCATCTCGCATCCGTTCTGGCATGCGATCCTACCGTTCTGGCCGATCCTGCTTATTATGTGGGGCGCGAGCATCATTCTTGGCCGCCACTGGTTCGCGCGGTTCATTCTATTCCTCTTTGCGCTCGCATTCCTGATCGTGATCATCTTTTATGGTCTTGTTAAGAGCGATTCGCCGCTTGTGAGCATGCTCTCGCCCAACGTCGTTTCGGCGATCCAGACCGCGCCGACACAATAATATGGGAGGACTCATCGTCGGCATCATTCTTATCTTGATCGGCATCAGTGCGCTTACCGGCATCTCGCTCGGCAGTTTCATCGTCGCCGTCATCCTCATCGCGATCGGTATTCGCATCATCGCGAGGCATTCAGGACCAAATGGATGGCACTCGCATGATCATCGCGGCTATCACGGCACCATCCCGTCGAGCGAAATGAGCATCGACGAGGTCGCCATCTTCAGCCCGCTCAGCAGGACCGTCGCTACGGAAAATTTCAAAGGAGGAAGGATCGTCATGGTCTTCTCCGGCGGGGAAGTGGATCTTAGCCAGGTCAAGACCGAAGCAACCGAAGTTCAACTGGAGGTCTCGGTCGTCTTTGGCGGCATAGACATCACCGTTCCCAAGGATTGGAAGGTCAAATCCAACGCCAATATTTTCCTTGGTGGCGTGGATACTCACGAGGCCCAAGGCGGCGACAGCAATGTGACACTGACCATCCGCGGCGACGCCGTCTTCGGCGAGATAGCGGTGCGGAAGTAGGTAGAAGGTGACATGGAACAAGTATTTATTGATTGGGCCGAGAAAAAACTGGGCATTGATGTTGTTGTGACAAAAGAGCCGCATGGTGATCAAAGCACTGTTTATCACCTAGCTTCGCCGCACGGAAATTATTTTCTCAAAATTGCATTCGGATTAGAAAAGGAACGAGAACGACTTGAATGGCTGGCTGGGAAATTGCCAATCCCCCGGGTGATTGGATTTACAAAAATCGAAGACAAAGACGCTCTTCTGTTATCCGCAATCGAGGGCGATAATCTTGCAAAGCTTAAGAAAAAATGGCCGGCAGATAAAGTTATAAAGAAATTGGCCGAAGCATTGCTTGAATTTCACGCGGTGAGCACAAAAGATTGTCCATTTGGAAAACTGGGACCGGGCAAAGTTTTAGTGCATGGCGATGCCTGTCTGCCGAACTTTATATTTAACGGGGACATTTTTTCGGGTTTTATTGATCTTGGAGATATGCGGATTGATGATGTTGAGGTCGATCTCTCCGCTGCCGTCTGGAGTTTGCAGCACAATCTTGGTCCGGGTTATGGAATGAACTTTCTTAAAGAATACGGAGCAAAAGATGCTACGGACGAATTGGCTGAAAGACTAAGATTGCGGTACGAGAATATGCAGAAGGAGTGGGGTCTTATTTAATCTAACGAAAGGGGGATTTGACATTGAGTCCCGTTTTGCTATAATCGTCATCAAGGTTTGCTCGGGTAGTTTTTATGCAATATTTCATCGCTTTAGCCTTGGCTATGAACGCGAAATGTGTTCGCGGGCCAGGCGCAGAAAAACGGTCGCCGTTTTCTCTGAATCCCGCTTAAAAGCGGGGTAGGTGGGTTGGTTTTGCAAAAACTCCGGGATAAAAGCCGGGGTTAATTAATTTTTACTGGATTCCGCGACCGTGGATTCAAAGCCACGACCCTCCGGACGATCAAGAGAATGTCATACATATTAGGTAAAAAACTTAAAATGACGCAGATTTGGAAGGACGGCAAAGTCGTTCCTGTTACTGTTGTTCACGCGGAACCCAACAAGGTTTCCATTTTGCGCACTGCCGAGCGGGATGGCTACGAGGCCGTTCAGCTTAGCCTTGGCAAGAAAAAGCGCGAGTTCAAGAACCGCCCCAATCAGAAGGTGGATATTTCTACGTTAAAATTGGATGACGCGATTGGCGTGGATTCCTTCGCCGAGGGCGACAAGGTGCGCGTGAGCGGTATTACGAAGGGGCATGGATTCGCGGGCGTCGTCAAGCGGTATAACTTCCGCGGCGGCCCGAAGACCCACGGTCAGAAAAATCGTCATCGCGCGCCGGGTTCCATCGGTTCCACCGCATTCCAACGCGTCGTTCCGGGCCGCCGCATGGCAGGACACATGGGCGTGGACCGCGTCACCATCAAGAATCTTGTGATTGCCGCTATCGATAAAGAGAACAATTTGCTTTTCCTGCGCGGCGCGGTGCCGGGCGGTCGCGGCGGATTGATCGAAATTTCAACATCAAAATAGTCATGAAAGCCGACGTATATAATTTGAAGAATGAGGTGGTGGGAACGGTTGAATTGCCATCCGCGGTTTTTGGCACCAAGTGGAGCCCGGTGCTTGTCCAGCAGGTGTTGGAAGCGCAGATCGCAAACGCCCGCCAGCCGTGGGCGCATGTGCGCGATCGCAGTGAAGTGAGCGGCGGAGGCAAGAAACCGTGGAGGCAGAAGGGAACCGGTCGCGCGCGTCACGGATCCACCCGATCGCCGATCTGGGTGGGCGGCGGAAAAGCGCATGGACCTCGCAACGACAAGGATTACTCGCAGAAAGTGAATAAGAAGATGAAGCGGGTCGCGCTCTTTTCCGTGCTTTCCAAGAAGGCGAAGGATGGTGAGGTAAAGGTGTTTGACACCCTCATTCTCGATGCGCCGAAGACGAAGAATGTTGCAGCGGCCTTGAAGATGGTCTTGTCACCAAAGAAGGGCGATAAGCGCTTTGACGTGCTTTTGGTCTCGGAGAACAGCAACAAGAATCTTTTCCGCGCCACGAGCAATCTTCAAAAGACGAAGGTCATCGAAGCCGATTCGTTGAACATCTATGACATCATGAACCACAAGAACCTCTTCATCGACAAGAGCGTCGTCGATACGATCGAAAAGCATTACAAGATCTAATATGACCGACCACCTCATCATCAAAAATCCGTGGATCACCGAGAAGGCGACGATGCTGACCACTTCCAATCAGTACGTTTTTTTGGTAAAATCCGGG
>Ga0265338_10008330_pt1 | contig 12611 bp, 9 predicted proteins | sample 42126metaG_FD_193579 | JGI IMG/M metagenome (GOLD analysis project Ga0265338, IMG submission 193579) | Rhizosphere microbial communities from Carex aquatilis grown in University of Washington, Seatle, WA, United States - 4-21-26 metaG | ecosystem: Host-associated > Plants > Roots > Rhizosphere >... | reverse complement strand
CTCGGCTACCGCTACGAGACCCGGGAGATCAACAACAACTTTTTCGACTTCCAGAATTTGACCTTCTATCCCACGCTCGCAACCCGCGGAGTCTGCGCCACCGTGGTCCTGGTCAACGGCGTCTGCAATACCACCGCAAGCGAGACTGGTGCTGAAACCATCGACGTTCACGCCCACTCCCTACTGGCGGGCATCTCCGCACGTCCCACGAACAAGTTCCGCACTACGCTCGACTTTGAACTCTTCTCCGCCGACAACGCCCCGACCCGCATCTCGCCGCGCAACTTGCAGCACTACAAGGGTCGGGCAAACTACAAGCCGACGTCCTGGCTTGATATTTCCGGCACCGTGAACGTGCTCGAAAGTCGCGACAACGTGCCCGAAGTCCAGCATCGGGAGCACAACCGCAACTACGGATTCACGACCACCATGAATCCCAAGCCGCGCTTCGGCTTCGAATTCGGCTACAACTACGACGATGTCTTCTCCACTACGAACATCTGCTACATTCTCACCGCCACTCCGCCCGTAAACTCGACCGCCTGCGGATCGGGAACACCGTACTTTTCCGCGATCTCGCTCTACGCTGACAAGGTTCACTTCGCCTACACCAACTTCATGTTCAAGCCAGTTCCCCGGGTTACGGCCAACGTCGGATACAACCTGACCAGCACCAGCGGCTCTACCCCGACCCTGGCCGATCCCACGATCCTGACGTCGCTGGGCTTCAACTATCACAAGCCCATGGCTTCACTCGACGTGAACCTGGCCAAGGGACTGACGTGGAGGACTGCGTGGGGTTTCTACGATTACAACGAGAAGTTCTTGCCCACGCCATTGCTGGCTCGCGACTTTCAGACCAATACGGCGACCCTGTCATTGCGCTACGAGTTTTGACGCGGGACCTCGGACCTCGGACCTGGCGGCTTTACTGGAGCCGAATGGGCCGCAAATCTAACGCCTGAGGTCCGACGCCCGACGCCCGAGGTCAAGCCCCCCGCCTCAATGACGGGAGCCAATCGTTACGGTGGTTACCTTCTCAGGTAACGCTCAACCCCCTACACTCCGACGTAGACCAAGCTTTCCCCGATGGGGAAAAGCTCGTTTCGGGATGAGCAGGCTCCGCTGCGGACAACGGAACCTTTGTGCGGATTCAAGTTCCCCGAGGCGAAATTCAGTTTTCATGAGGACGGGACATGACAGTAAAGAAGCTCGGAGTAGTGTTTTCTTTTCTCGCGGCGTTGATCTTCCCACTCAGCATCTATGCCCAGGGCGGCGCGACTGGCGCCATCTCCGGAGCCGTGGTCGACGCTAAGGGATCTCCTGTCTCGAATGCTCAAATCGAGATCGCGACTGCGGGCAGCGACTCGGCCGGGCGTACCGTCTTTTCCGATGCCAACGGCAACTTTACCGCGCCCTCGCTGCCCGTAGGCAGCTACGACATCACCGTCAAAGCTTCAGGATTCTCCCCTGCCAAGTACAGTGACGTGACGGTTCGACTGACGGAGACAACACGATTTAATCCTTCCCTCGTTGCCTCGAAGAGCCCAACCTCAACGGAATCGTCCGGCTCCGAGCAAAACGAGAAAGTCATGGTGGTGAGTGCGCCTCCGGTGGTCGCGGTGGAAACCAGCAGCCCGGCAACGGGGCGCAGCGTAGAAGACGACGTCATCGGCACCCTGCCGCTGGCAACCCAGAATTTTCACCAACTCCTGACTCTGTCCTCGGGCGCCAGTTCCGACCTGAACGCTTCGGCGCAACTGGGCCGGGGAGACGTGGGCATCAACGTCAACGGTCAGCGCCAGGACAACAATAACTATCTCCTCGACGGTATCAGCGTCACCGACCTCCGAAATTCGGAATTGTTCAACACTCCTTTGCCGAGCCCCGATGCGGTGCAGGAATTCAAGGTTCAGACCAGCTTGTATGACGCAAGCGAGGGTCGCAATGGCGGCGGCAACATCAACGCCGTACTCAAGAGCGGCGGCTCGCGCTGGCACGGCTCAGTTTTCGAATTCTTCCGCAACGACGTCTTCAACGCCAACGAATTCTTCCAGGCGAGGAACGGACAGCCCCGGCCTTCCGTGAAGCAGAACCTTTTCGGCAGTAGTATCGGCGGTCCTCTCGGTCACGACGCCAGGGATGGCTATCTTTTCGTGAACTACCAAGGCACACGGCAGAGGAGCGGGCTCTCCCCGGGGGCCATCATCAGCACCGTGCTGCCGGTTCTTCCGTCCGACCGTTCAGCGGCCTCGCTGTCAACCGCGGCATTCGGCAACCCGTTTACTCCCATCGATCCGGTCGTGCTCGCGCTACTGAATGTGAAGAGCGACCAGTTCGGAGGGGCGGGTGGAGGCTGGCTGATTCCGTCTCTGCCTGCTATCGATCCCTCGAATCCGGCCGCCGGAGCGGCGTTCAACTTCAGCCGGGCGGGTGTGTTCAACGACGACCAGTTCACTACGTCCTACGACCGGCAGTTCGGGGATGGCAGAGATAAGATTTCAGGTCGCTTCTTCTTCTCGAATTTCCACTCCTATCTGCCCTTCGGAGCAGGCGATATACCGAATTCCCCCGGAGAAGACCTCACCTTCGGCGCGCTGAACTTTCCCCTCGACCTGCCCGTACACAACCGGTTTCTCAGCGCCACGGAGACTCACATATTCGGACCGCGCATGGTTAACGAGTTCCGCTTCGGCTTCTTGAACCTCGAGAGCCAAACGGTGAATCAGTCCATCGTGACGGCCAACCAGTTGGGAATCGTGCGGCCCAGCAATAACGACACGAACGATATTTATCGTTTCGATCTCATGGGCCTGGGTATCGGCCCGAACGACAGCTTCAATCTCACGCAGGCACAGCACAACTACACCTTCGCCGACACGATCAACTATTCGCGAGGAAAGCACTTCCTGCGCTTCGGCGGACTCTACACCCACACCGGCATGGATCGCGACTTCCCGCAGGACTTCAACGGACTTGTCTATTTCGGCAGTCTGCAGACTCTCCTCCTGGGTATTCCGTCCTATGCCTTTAATGCCAGCGGCGTCACCAACCATCGTTTTCTGCTCAATGACTATGCGACGTTCGCCCAGGACGACTACAAGGTCAGCCGGAATCTCACTGCCAACCTCGGGGTGCGATGGGACTTGATCAGCGCTCCCCAGGATGCCCTGCACCGCATGGCCAACGTGATTCCTGGCCTGATGGCGCAGGGTATGAGCCCGTTTGTGTATTCGAAATCTGTAAATGGTCTGAATATTCCCGGACTGAGTGGCACTGCCAGCGAAAGCCTGCACACCAACAATTATTCCTCCAATTGGGGACCGCGAGTCGGGTTCGCCTACGATGTTCTGGGGAAGCACACCACCTCTGTGCGTGGAGGCTATGCCATCTACTACGAACGCACCAGCCTTGGGGTCGCCCAACAGTTGAGCAGCCAGGCGCCGTTCACACCGAGCATCACGGTTTTTGGCCAGCAGCCTGGCCAGTTGGGAACTCTGTTCAATGGCCTGCTGCCCCCGGCCGATACTGTCGATCCTAACTTCGTGCCTCAGGCCTCACACCTGGTTGGTTTCATCGATCCGACGACCGGGCAGCCGACGGCCGATCCGAATATGTATCCGATCTTTAGCGGCAGCACGTATGCGTTCACTGCCATGTCTGTGCCGCAGCGCTATCTCTCTCCGAGCACGCAGCAATGGAACCTTTCGGTGCAGCGCAGCCTGCCCAGCAACTGGCTGCTTGAACTCGGCTATGTGGGGACGAAAGGCACGCACCTGTCGGATGTACTCGATCCCATGCAGGCGAGACTGGCGAGTGCGCAGAACCCGATCGTTGTACAAGATGTTTACGGCAACACCTACACCATTACTCAGAACACACAGCTCAACGTGGGAGCGCGATCGCCTGTGTTAGGACTGAACCCGCGCGGATTTTTCCAGTTCAGCAACGACGCAACTTCGCGCTACAACTCGCTGCAGGCTGCGCTAGCCCACCAGTTTGCCAAAGGCTTTCATTTCCAGGGCGCATACACCTTCTCCAAGTCAATCGACCCGGTCGTAACCCAGAATGCGGGGATCTATCAATTCCCTCTCAATGACCAGACAAGCCTGGCGCATTCCATGGGTCTGTCCGACTTCGACCGTACGCATCGGCTGGTGGTCAGCTACGACTACGCCCTGCCCTTCTTGTTGCACGCAAAGGGATGGCAGAGCGCCGTGCTCGGACACTGGTCCGTCAGCGGTATCTCGGTCTTCCAATCCGGATTGCCTTTCCGGATCACGGACTCCGCGGGCGCTTCTGCGTATGGCACGCCCACGCCGAATACTGCGACTGCAAGCCTAGCCCCTGGATTCACGCTCGCAAGCGCGCTAACTTCCGGATCGATCGAGGAGCGACTGAATGGATACCTGAATCCAGCAGCCTTCGTTCCGGCGCCGGTCGTCGGAATCGATGGCTCGACCGGCTTCGGCAGTCTGGGACGCAATCCCTTCCGCGGTCCCTTTCAACAGAACTGGGACATGTCCCTCTCGAAGATGTGGACGGTGACCGAGAGCCAGAATCTCAAGTTCTCGGCGGACCTGTTCAACGTCTGGAATCACCCGGTGTTTGACAAACCTTCCATCACCGACATTGAGAACCCATCGTTTGGCCAGATCACCAACACGGTTGGAAATCCCCGGCTAATGCAGTTCTCCCTGCGGTATGCCTTCTAAGGAATCACAGTGAACCGAATGAAAGCGAGGGTTCCCCTGATGTTCCGCAATGGCCTTATTCGTCTCTTCCAGCATGGGGCGCGTCCGCTTGGCGCTGGCGTCCTGCTGGTCAGTCTTTTGTGCAGTGGGGTTTCTCTAGCGCAGGAGACCTCACGTAAGGTACTTGCCAGGACGGCGCCCAGCTATCCGGACCTGGCCAAGAAGATGCACCTGACCGGCAAAGTAAAGGTGGAAATCAACATCAACCCGGCTGGCGCAGTGACCTCCGCCAAGTTGATTGGAGGGAACCCAGTCTTCGAATTGAGCGCAGTGGAAGCAGTAAAACAGTGGAAGTTCGAACCTGCGCAGATTCCTTCCAAGGGCGTCATCGTCCTGGATTTTTCAGGCGACTAGGCAGACGCGGGCCGGGTTCGGTTCTGACCACAATAAGTGTTTCCCCACGCCGGGGACTTGGTGGCACAATACCACCCCATGTTCCCTTTCCGGATCGCATTGCTCTCACTGCTGCTGTACGCATGGCAACCACTCGCCCTGGCCGCAGGCCAACCCCAGACTCTCCGTTACACCATCTCTTCAAACGGCAAGACCGCCGGAAGCGAGGTCGACACCTATCTGCCCAATGGCCGGGTGGAGAGCACCTTCGAATTCAATGATCGCGGCCGTGGTCCCAGGATTTCTGTCGTCTACGCGCTTGATCCGAAGGGAGTCCCCGTTCGCGTGGATGAAACCGGCAACGACTATCTGAAAGCTCCAGTCGACGAACACTTCGAAGTGAAGGACGGGATCGCTCGCTGGAAGAGCACGGCAGAAAAGGACCAAGCTCCAGCGGACGGCTTTTACCTCAGCAACAATGGCGCTGCGGCAGAAGTGGCGTTCCTGGTTGCAGCGCTTGAGAAAACTCACGGAGCACCGATCCACCTGTTGCCCGCAGGCGAGGCGCGACTCGAACGCCTCGCCGACATTACGCTCGAAGATCACGGGCAAAAGATGCACGTAACCGACTTCGGCGTGACCGGAATCGCGTTTGAACCGCAAACCGTCTGGCTCGATGACGACCTTCACCTCTTCGCGATTCCCGGAAACTGGTTCGCCTTTCTGCGCGAAGGTTGGGAGAAAACCAACGATCAACTCTATGCGCTCGACGTCAAACTCCGCGACGAACGTTACGCCCGTCTCGCCAAGGATTTGGCAAGACATCCCTCGCATCCGGTCGCTATCGAGCATGTGCTCCTGTTCGATTCCGAACAAGCCGCCACCCGAGAAGACCAGACGGTCATCATTTCTGGCGAGCGGTTCGCGGCCGTCGGGCCCAGCAGTTCCGCGCATGTTCCCGCCGACGCCGAACACATTGACGGCACTGGCAAGACGATCCTTCCCGGACTGTTTGACATGCATGCCCACGCCCAGGCGCTGGATGGAATTCTGAACGTTGCCAGCGGCGTGACCACTGTCCGCGACATGGGGAACGATATCGATGAACTCCAGCGCCTTCAGGATCAGTGGCAGAAAGGCACGACCATCGGCCCGCGCATCTGGAAATCCGGCTTCATCGATGGCCACAGTGAATTCCAGGCCCCGACCGGCCTCTATGCTGACACTGAGGCCGAGGCAGTAGCTGCGGTCAACCGCTACGCCGATCTCGGCTATGTTCAGATCAAGCTCTACAGTTCCCTCAAGCCTGAATTCGTACCCGGCGTAGTCAAGGCCGCGCACGCCCGCGGACTGCGGGTGAGTGGCCACATCCCCAACGGCATGATCGCATCGCAATTCGTTGAGCAAGGCGCCGACGAAATTCAACACATCAATTTCATCTTCCTCAACTTTCTCGCGTCCCAGGTGAAGGACACACGCACGCCGGAGCGCTTTACCGTAGTTGGTGCCAACGCAGCCAAGATCGATCTGCGCTCGAAGCCGGTGAACGACTTCATCGGCCTCCTGCTCAGCCATCGCACCACCGTCGATGTCACGCTGGCCACCTTTGAAGGTATGTTCACGGGGCGGCCGGGACAGGTTTCCCCCGATCTTGCTCCGGTGCTGAAGCGGCTTCCGGCGCAAGTGCAACGCAGTGCGTATACCGGTGGGCTTCCGGTCACAACTGCAAACGACCAAATCTACAAGGATTCCTACCGGGCCATGCTGCAGATGACCAAGCGCATGTACGACGCTGGAGTCCCGATCCTGGCGGGCACCGACGCCATCGCCGGAATCATGTTGCATCGCGAACTGGAACTCGAAGTCCAGGCCGGCATTCCACCCGCTAAGTCGCTGCAGATTGCGACCCTCAACGCGGCCCGCTTGCTGAAGCAGGAGAAAGACCTGGGCTCGATTGCGGAAGGCAAGCGTGCAGACTTTCTGTTGGTGGAAGGAAATCCGGTCGAACGCATCAGCGACATCCGCCGCTGCCGACTCGTCATGAAAGACGGTACGCTCTACAAGAGCGGAGATCTGTACTCCGCCGTCGGCATAGGGCCCGCAGAATAATCTCGCAGTACTGCGGTCGCATAGCTGAGGGCGAGTGCTGACGCCTGCTGTCCTACACCTGCTGCCGCGCCTCGCCCAGCGCGACGGTCATGTCTATCTTTTTCTTGTTGCGGTAGATAGTGATCTTCACGCTGTCTCCGGCGCGGTGGTTGTCCATCATTTGCGACAGATCCTGCTCATCCTCTACCTTCTGACCGTCGATGGCAACGATCAAGTCGCCGCCGAGCATGATGGGAATATTTCCCAGGTAGGCTCGCTCCGTGCCTCCCCGCAATCCTGCCAGTTCCGCGGAACCGCCGGGGGTCACCTGCACGATCAGCAATCCATAGTCGACTGGCAATCCGATTTCATCGGCGAGTTCCGGACTGATCGGGATCGTCCTCACGCCCAGCGCCGGACGCCGCACGCGGCCCAGCGTCATCAGATCATTCAGCACCGCCTTGGCCGTGTTGATGGGAATCGCAAAGCCAATGCCGGCGCTCTGGTTCGCGTTCGAAAGGATCATCGTGTTGATGCCGATGACCTCCCCGTGCCAATTCATCAGCGGCCCACCCGAGTTGCCAGGATTGATCGCCGCATCGGTCTGAATGGCCTCGTCAATATAAGCGCCGTTCGGCTCGCGAACCGGGCGGATCGAACTCACAATGCCGCGTGTCATCGTCCCGGCCAATCCAAACGGATTGCCAATGGCATACACCTTCTGCCCGACCTGCAGGTTGCGCGAATCGCCGAGAACGGCTGGCGTCAACTCGGGCGCCTTGATCTGGATCACCGCCAGATCGTGCGCAGGATCGGTACCCACCACCGTCGCCTTGTATTTCTTGCGATTGTGCATCGTCACTTCCACCTGCCGCGCATCGGCGATCACGTGGTAGTTGGTCAGGATGTGCCCTTCCTTGTCGATTACGAAGCCCGAGCCCTGCCCTTCCTGTGGTACCAGGCCGTAGAAGAAATCAAAAGTCATGGCGCGCGAGGTCACGTTCACCACCGAAGGGATGTTCTTGCGGTAGACGGAAATATTGTTCTGCTCCTCACCGTCGAGCGTTTCTCCGGGCGCGGCCTCAGTGATCTCCACTTGCGCAGGACGACTCAACCAGTTCGGTGGATGCAAACCACCCGCCTGCGAGTTCGAACGCCAGGTTGTGAAATAGAAGAATCCGCCGGCTATTGCCAGCGCAAAGATCAGTGGCCGCATGAGTCTCATAATTCAACCGTCCGAAGGTAAGTACGATGTCGGGGAGAAGAAAGGTCCCTGAATTCAATTCTAATCAATGTAAGGCAACCCATGTGGGGACGGCCGCCCCAGCCTGCCCCGAGCGAAGTCGCAGGGTGTCCTTCGTGATGAAAGGTTAGGCGTTAGGTGTCCGCGCGGAGTCTTTCCCACACCTGTCGAACTTGCTCCCGGGAATGGTCGAGGGTGCCGGAATTGTCGATAACGTAGTCGGCGGCTTTGATCTTTTCTTCGTCGGGGAGTTGGGCGGCCATACGACGCAAGACTTCCTTGCGGGCAGCCTCCAGGTCGATCTTCTGGCGGGCGGCGAAGCGGACCACGCGCTGCTCCTCGCTGCAGGTCACGACGATCAGCCGGTCGAAGTGCTCAGCCGCACCAGATTCGAGAATCAGCGCCGCCTCGACGATGGCAACAACGTGCCGGTCCTGCATCCCCATCTGCTCCATCCACTCATCCTGACTGCGAATCACCGCGGGATGTACGATGCGATTGAGCTCCTCGATGCGTGACGCGCGCTGGCTTTCCGGAGCGCCAGCCGGCCCGAAAGCCACCTCCGCCAGCTTGGCGCGGTTGACGCTACCGTCAGGATTGAGAATCTCGCGGCCGAAGTGGCGGACCACTTCGTTGTAGACGGCCTCGCCCGGCTGCATGAGCGAATGGGCAATGCGATCCGCCTGCACCAGGCGAGCACCCAGTGCGACAAACATCTCGCCGACCATCGACTTGCCAGCGGCGATGCCCCCGGTGAGACCGACCTTCAGCATCGCTGGAGTTCCGGAACACGACTGCCGCGCCGCATCTTCGCGGCCTTGACGGTGTTGAACATCAGCATCGCGATGGTCAGCGGCCCGACGCCGCCCGGCACCGGAGTAAGCGCCCCGGCGATCTCCGCGACTTCGGGATGAACATCCCCCATCAGCGTCGATCCCTTCTTGCGGAAGTTCTCTTCCCGCTTGGCATTGCCGGCAAAAAATCGCTGAAACTCCGCCGAGTCTGTGACGGTATTCATGCCTACGTCAATCACCGTCGCACCCGGCTTCACGAAGTCGCGCGTGATCATCCCCGCACGCCCGATGGCCGCAACCAGAATGTCCGCCCGCCGGCAGACTCCAGGCAAATCATGCGTCTTCGAGTGGCACACGGTCACCGTGGCGTTCGCGTTGAGCAAGAGCATGGCCGCCGGCTTGCCGACGATGTCGCTCCGCCCAACCACAACCGCTTCGCTCCCGGCAGTCGGGATGTTGCTGCGCTTCAGAATCTCCATGACTCCAGCGGGCGTGCACGGCACGAGGCCGGCCCGCTGCGTGGAAAGATAGCCGACGTTCACGGGATGGAATCCATCCACGTCTTTGGCCGGATCGACCGCCATCAGCACTCGTTTCGCGTCCATTTGCGCAGGCAGGGGCAGTTGCACCAGGATGCCATCGACGTCATCGCGCCGGTTCAGGTCATCGATCACGGCAAGGAGTTCCGCCGTAGTGGCAGATGCAGGCGGCGTAAGCTTCTCGCTGTAAACTCCGACCTCTTCGCAGGCTTTGACCTTGCCGCGCACATAGATCTCCGACGCCGGGTTGTGTCCGACCAGCACCACCGCCAGACCAGGACGAACTCCTGCGGCCGACATGAGTCTCACTTCCGCGGCAACTTCGCTGCGGATCTCCTGAGCGATCTTGGTTCCATCAAGGATCGTAGCTGGCATGGGTTGGGCTTCCGGCGCCCGCTTCGGGCTTCCGATCTGAAATCTTACACTGTTGATGAGCAGAGCGGATGGAGCATGACAATCGAGCCATGCCAATCGCTGCCCGTTCAATCGGTTTACTGCGCGTCCTTCGCGGCCTTTCTATGTGACCCTTGCTTCTAAAGTCTTCTGCTTTAACCAAAAACAAGAGACGCGGACCGCAAAAAGTGACCGCCGGAAACGCAGAGACCCCAGCCGCGGGCGCGAAGAAGGCAAGCCCCTACCTGTCTGTCGTACAATTCTGCTGTGACAATTGCCAAAGACCTGCTGGAAATTCTCGTCTGCCCCGCCTGCAAGCAGGCGCTGGAATATCGCCAGAACCCGGAAAGCCTGAAGTGTACGCAATGCCACCGCGTCTATGCCGTGAAAGATGACATCCCTATCATGCTCGTGGACGAGGCAACGGTCGAAGCTTAGGTCCGCAAACTGCGGTTTCCCTGAAGGTTGGGGCGGCCTCCTCTTTTAACACTGCGTTCACATTGCCGTAATACGATGTGCGGATGCCTCAGGAGCCCTTGCACATCGAAGACCTTGGCGAATCCCCAGTGGGCCAGCGCGTGTTGCGCCTCAACGGCCCTATCCTTATTACGAACTTCTTTGAGTTCCAGGCACTAGTACGTGCCGACAAGTCCCGCACTCTCATCCTCGACCTCACCGGGGTTCCCTACATCGATTCTGCCGGCATAGGCGCGTTGGTTGGCACCTACGTCAACCATCAAAAGGACGGTCGCGGCCTCGCCTTGGCTGGAGTCACGCAACGCGTCCACGACGCGATGAAGGTTACGCGGGTCGAGCAATTCTTCCAGTTCTGCGACACCGTCGAGACGGCACAGAGCGCTCCGCCCACGCCTTAGTCAGTCCTCGCTACCCCCTCTTTTTTCGCGCCGGCGAGTAACGCTTTGGGCCGACATCCCACTATTGAGATAGACCGATGCGGGCCGCGCATAGTCGCGGCCTCCTCCCGCAAGTCCGATATCCCCGACCGTTCTTTAAGTGAGACTGTCGCATAACGGCGCTTCGTCCCGGAAACGACACATTGTGTCAGTCTTGAGATTACTTTTGGGTACCAAGGACACTCAAGGCGACCGAATGTCCTCTCTGGGTTGCCCGCAACTTTCGATATTTACAGGGGTTAAAGGAATCTAGAGGGGCTTGGGGATCGTATAGCAAGAGTGGGGCAATTGCGGCAGCTGAATTGCATGCAACTATCACAGCTGCCGATGAGTCTAATACGGCAATGAGGCAACAGGTCGGAGTCGGAGGTGATGACGGCCATGACGAACGAAATGAGTGAGAAGATGAACGACAAAGACAGATTCACGATGACCGAGCTGGCGGCGCTCAGGAATGACCTGCTGCAGGGTGGCATGATCGATTCTTGGGAGGCGGCCGAACTCCTCCAAGTGTTTCTGATGGGCCGTGGCTATGGGGTTTCGCCCAAGGCGGCGCTTGACGCGGCAGGCCGCGTCGAAATGGCGGGGTGCGCCCTGCCGGTCCTCCAGCTTGAACTGGAGAACCTCGCAATGGTGATGTAAGACCAAAGCAGCAGCGTGCGGGCCGGTGAACCCGCCTGGTGCTGAAACGGGACCGCGGCTTCAAACCTGCGCGAGAACGCGCGCAACGGTGAGCTGAATGCCGCTGAAGCCCGGCAGAGTTCTAGAGGCTTTGACATCCTGGTTCGAGCGGTCGAAACAAAATCGCCAAACCAGTTCCACAAAAGGAAGGCCGGGCCAACCAGCCCGGCTTTGTGGCGTCTGGGCTTTTCCGAAACCTGAATAACGGATGGGACTCCCCTTCCGCCTCTCACGTCAGAGTGAGTCCCAGCCGACCAGTGAACCTTGGACCGGAACCCGCCACTCCATAATACTCAATACATAATTGTACGTATATAGTTGCCATAAAAGCGTCCCCGCAAGAACACTGTGAAGATCTTGGCGGCCGACTCTAAGTCACTCGTAGCGCAGGCTCTCCACTGGGTCAAGCTGAGACGCGCGGGTCGCCGGAATGGTCCCGAAGATGATCCCCACAATTGATGAGACAACGATGGCAATGATCGCCGACAGCCCTGAAATTGGAAAGTGGTAGTCCGTCAGGAGGCGCACGGAAAAAGGAATGGCAAGGCCTGCCAGGATGCCAACAACGCCTCCCGTCAACGAGATGATAATCGCCTCGGCAAGAAACTGAAATCGAATCGCACGATTCGACGCGCCGATCGCTTTGCGAATTCCAATCTCGCGTATGCGCGACGTCACTGTAGCCAGCATGATGTTCATGATGCCAATACCGCTCACCAGCAAGGTGACGAAAGCAACCAGCATCAGCACAACCGTGAGCGCGTTGGCCGTTCGCTCCGCTACAGTGAGAAGCTGCGTCAGGTTCTGCACGCTGTACACCGACTCGGCCCGATGGCGCGACTGCAGCACGCGTTTGATCGCCGCGGTCGCGG
>Ga0265338_10008329_pt1 | contig 12612 bp, 9 predicted proteins | sample 42126metaG_FD_193579 | JGI IMG/M metagenome (GOLD analysis project Ga0265338, IMG submission 193579) | Rhizosphere microbial communities from Carex aquatilis grown in University of Washington, Seatle, WA, United States - 4-21-26 metaG | ecosystem: Host-associated > Plants > Roots > Rhizosphere >... | reverse complement strand
AAATGGTTCCCCACCCCGCGAGCGTTCCCTGCTTGGATCTCACGCAAGTCAAGAATCCGCTCTCCGATTGGCCGTCAAACATCACACCGGCTGACCAACAATATTGGTACGGTCAGCGGCGCGCCCTTACCTACTGCCGTTCGCTCGAACTGTTGCGCCGGGAGGCCGCGACGCCCGGCAGTCAAACAGCCGGCGCAATCGAACTCTCGTGGATGGGCACCATTGCTGTCGACAACTACACGACTAAGGTAAATGCAATCTATGAAGCGTCTGACACCTACGGTGTCCCCGCGCATGTGCTGACGGGCGCGGTTTATCAGGAGTCGCTCTTTGCCGAACTGGGGATCGCGGCGGACGGCGGTAACTATTCCTGCGGCGTCGAGCAGATCAACTTGATCGGTTGGTGTAACTGGGCGAATGCGCAGTCAGCCGCCGAGAAGCAAGCCATGAACTGGCCGGCCATTCCGGTTAACTGCGGCGATCCGAATGTCATCACGCTCAAATTCATCAAACCGTTTTACGACATCGCGCTCACGCATTTGAACGGTTTGCCGGAATACCGCCTGCAAAAGCAGCACTTCCAAAATATTGCGCTACAAGACGTGCAGAGCGGCTGGCCCTCCGGCAATGCGGCGACGAATGCGCTTCGCTACCAAACGATCATGTCGTTCATCAACAATTGTTCGGATCCGCGCTACGGAATTCTGGCGAAGGCCAATGAACTCCGCTCCATTTACACGCAGTACATTTCGCCGGCCTTTCAGAACAAGGACCGCTACTCGGGAGCCACGCGCTTCCAGCGTCAGTGTCTGCAAACGGCGAAAGACAACGCCTACCCGCTCCATAGCGGTTGGGTGATGGCCGTGGGGGCTTACAATGCCGGCCCGCGCTCGATCGATGCCGTCACCTATTACAATGAGTGGGATGACAATGGGTTCAACGATCCTTTGAGAGTCGGCAGTTTCACGCCCGATCAAATCATCTCGTCTATATATTGGTCCGGAAAATATAACCCCACGACCGACAAAATCGATTTCGCAAACCGCGAGGGGGCCGCGCGTACATGGAATTGGTATGTCGGCTGCGTGAATCAGCGGCATGTCGCGCGCGTGATGCAGAATGTGACCTTAATTCCAGATTACTTCGTCAACAGCCTCGAAGGCGCCTACCCTTGCGCGCAATCAACGGTCGATCCGAATGGAAATGTCATCACGTCGGTGCCGCCGCAGCGGCAGACGACTTCGGGTGTCTTAGGCGGAAATCCTTAAGCGCCGACGTAACCCAGGCGCTTGACCGAGCGGATTAAGCGCGTGCGGTCGATCGGTTTCGTGAGATAATCGTCAAATCCCTCAAGCACGGCCTTTTGCCTTTCGCTACTGAGAGCGTGCGCCGTGAGCGCGGCAATCGGACGGTTGTACCCTTGCGCGCGCAACTGCGTGACGGCTTGATGCCCGTCGAGACCTGGCATCTGAATATCCATCAACACGACATTGTAGCGCTTCGCGAGCGCCTTCTCGACACCGGTAAGCCCCGAGTCGGCAACATCGACAAGAGCCCCTTCGCGCACGAGCAAATTACAAATCAAATCTTGGTTGTCGGGCGAGTCTTCCACCAGAAGCACTTTCATGCCTTGCAGCTCATAGTCACGTGAGGGCTGGGGCATGGCGCAGACGTCAGGAGCGACCACTTCTTCTAAATGGATATGGAACTTAAAGCAGGAGCCTTTGCCGAGTTCACTTTCAAAGAGAACGACATCGCCGTCCATGGCTCGCGCCAGCCGCTTCGCGATCGTCAGTCCAAGTCCTGTGCCTCCGAAGCGGCGGCGAGTCGACGAATCGGCCTGAGTGAACGGCTCGAAGATCGATTGCTGCGTTTCGATCGGAATGCCTACGCCCGAATCACGCACAGTCACGCGTAGGCTCTGATCGCCTTCGTAACACACTTTGACCGAGACCCAACCTTGCACAGTGAACTTGATCGCATTGCCAATCAGATTCAACATCACCTGGCGGAGGCGCGTCGGATCCGAGCGCACCCAATCCGGCACGCGGTCACAATCCCAAATCAAGTCGATATTCTTTTCTTGGGCTTTGAACGCGGCCGTGGTGCGCACGTCTTCCAGGATTTCTGAGAGAGAAAACTCAACCGAGTCGATTTCAATTTTCTCGGCCTCAATTTTGGAGATATCGAGCACTTCACCGATAATTCCCGTAAGCTGCTGCGTGTTCCGGCGGATGACCGAAGCCCAATGCCTTTGCACGGTCGTCAGGCTTGAGTCGAGCAACAAGTCGACAAAACCTTGAATCACGCCAATCGGCGTGCGGATCTCGTGACTGACGTTGGCGAGAAACGCGGTTTTTGCGACGTTCGCCGCTTCAGCTTGTTGACGCGCGAGTTGCTCGCGCTCCATGAGGCGCACGCGCTCAAGAGCTTGCGCGCAAAAGCCAATAATCGTTAAAATGAAGGTGCGGTCGATCTTACGTCTCGGCTTTTTATTATAGGAGAAGCCGAGCATGCCGATCGACTCGTCATTTACGACTAGCGGTGAATAAGCAATGACTTTGCGGCCGGATTGCTCGATCATGCTCTCGGCCTCGCGCACTTCTTGTTTCAGCTCGTCGTTGCTGCCCACGAACAAAGCCTCTTGCGGATGCTTCGACATCAAACGCGGCAGATACGCCTTGGGAATGATCCGCCACTCCTTTTTAAATCTGTCAGTACAGCCCTTCTCGGCAATGAGTTCATATTCGTCGCTCTGGAGCAGGTAAATGCAAGCCGCATCACAGCCGAGGGCCATTGAGCATTCGTCGACGACGATTTCGGCCATTTCGCGCACCGAGAGATTCTGGGTGAGCGCCGCGACGATACGCTGTAAGTGCTTAGCTTCCGTGCGGGCGCGGAAGAGATCGGGTAAGTAGCGTTCGGCGAGCCAACTGATTAGACGTCTCATTGGACCCACTCCACGTCTTTGCTCGATTTATGGAGATCTGTGACGACTTTGGCGAACGCCTCACTGTCTAAGTCGAGGTAACTGAGATACTCAGGTTCACCGACTTGTTTAGTGGGTAACCGATCAAAAATTTCAAATCCATAGCGCCGGAACAGCCGCGAGGTCAGCGAGTCTCCGCTTGCCAAAACCGTCTTCATACCGCGTTTTTTTGCAGTCAAAAGGACTTCGAGCAAGAAACGGTCGTGAATGTCGCGGGGAAGTGTTTTGTCGACCTTCGCATAACGCATAAATTCACAGGTTGTCGCCGGATCAAACCGCGAGTAAACGCGTTTTACGTAGTTCTCTCGAATAATTGGAATAATGCGAGCCTCAAAGGGCAAAGCGTCGTCTTTTTTGATTTGCCGCATTCCATTGACCGCAAGCGCGCCCTCGAGAGTCGGGCGTTCAAAATCTTTTTTCCCGAAATACATAATTTGAATCGTCAGGGCGACCTTGTCTACCAACGTCTGCAAAGTCATTTGATCGGCGGTCAACGGCTCACCATTCACGATCGCAAATAAATCTGAGTTGTCCGATTGCGCATTGGCCCAGTCAAGCATAGCCATATCACCCTCTGTCAGATACTCTTTCATTTGCTCGTATCTATTGAGAACCACGTCGTGGAGTCGCCAACGCATAATTTTGAGCCGTTGCCGTTCTTCCGCACGCTTGACCGAAATATCCAACTCGAAGGGAGTGCGTGGCGCATTTTCCATTTGATTGGATACAACCCAGTTGATTTCGTCCATGTCGTATTCGAGATTTTTAAAGCCCAAGTCAACAAAGTTGACCCGCGCCTCCTGAGTTTTCCAGTGGTCAATGCGCCAAATGGACTTTGACTCCGCGGGATGAAGCACCGGAATCTGCGGCGGTACGATGGGATCGCTCGGACTAAAAATGAATCCCTCGCCGCCAGGCAAATTACCTATTGAAAAACTACTGTAGGACTTTAAAATGTTGATTCGAGCAATGGAATTGGCCAGGGAGCTGGAGGCCAACGCAAAACGCGTGACCGAAGTCAAACGTTGGTCACATGCCGCCTTTTGATTCGCATAGACGTTCAATTCGAACTGCGACGAGCCGGAGTCCGCATGGAGGGGGAAAGTGAACGATAAAATTAAACACAGGAGTCCCCCAACTCCAGTCCGCATTAACATTGGCTTCACAGTGGAGTCATTTAGCATGGTTGCCGGACTCTCTCAACTCAAGATAACTAAATCGTATTTAATTACCGGTCTCAACCGCGGAGAGCACTATGAGTAACCCCATGAAGCACTCTTTATGGTTGCGAGTTCATCATTGGTTGAACGTCCCGCTCCTCCTCTTGATGATCTGGAGTGGACTCCTAATCTACTGGGCAAACGACGTCTATGGCGTGTTTTTTCCCTCTTGGTTTTACAAACTTTTGAACTTGGAATCGCAGCTTGCCGACGGGATTTCTGTCCACTTTTTGGTCGGGTGGTTCTTTATTTTAAATGGTATATGTTACATTGTTTATTTAGTTGTCTCCGGCCATTGGCGGGAACTCTTTCCCACTCGTCAAACAGTTCGACAATTAATCCCGACGATTTTGCATGATCTTGGCCTCCGCGATGAGGCTCCCCCCCATGGCAAGTTCAATGCGGCTCAGAGTTTTGCTTATACGTCGGTGATCTTTTTTGGCGCCTTGGCGGTTGCGTCGGGCTTCGCCATTTATAAACCTGTGCAACTAGGCTGGCTGGCGCACGCGCTCGGAGGGTATGAAGTAGCGCGCGGACTTCACTTTCTATCACTGCTCGTCATTTCCGGCTTTATTTTTGTCCATATCGTACAGGTCATCCGGGCCGGTTGGCCGAATTTTCGCGCGATGGTGGCGGGCGCCGAATTTCCCGAAGTCCATCGCAGCCGCGTGAGCTTTGCCCTACTTATTGCGTTTTTCCTCGCGTTCAGTGCCACATGGGCCGGATTGCGTTTGGCACCCCAGGCCGACGAGGCACCCGCTCCTTTTCGCAAAACGCTCGAGTTGAATGGAAAAATCTGGAAAGCGTTTTACAATTCAGGCCGCCTGAACCTGGCGAGCACGAATCCCTCCGGAAAGATTCCGCGCGTGAACGGCGACATCGGTTTGGGCGGAGTCACCGATCGGGACTCGTGGGAGCTTGTCGTCGACAGTAATGCTGACGATCAAAACAGCAAAAAACTCACCCTCCATATGAAAGACATTCTTGCCTTGCCACGCACCGAGACCGCGACCGAATTTAAGTGTATTGAGGGATGGAGCGAAGACATGTCGTTCGCGGGCGTCAAGTTCAGCGAGTTTCTCAAAGCTTACAATATCCAAGCGAAGCCCTACGTCGGACTTGTTTCGAGCGACGGCGAATATTATGTCTCGCTCGACATCGAGAGCATGATGCACGATCAGACTTTACTCGCTTATGAGATGAACGGTGCCCCTCTGAAACCCGAAAACGGCGCACCTCTACGCTTGGTGATTCCCATCAAATACGGGATCAAGAATCTCAAACATATCGGCAAAATCTTTTTCTCCGATATGCGTCCGCCCGACTACTGGGCCGAGCGCGGCTATGATTGGTACGCGGGGCTCTAAGTCAAGAGCTTGATCTCCCTAGCCTACCCGCGCACAATATCAAGTAAGAAAGAGGTGCCTGATGAAACTTGCCATCGCCGCTGCTCTACTCGTCTTTTCCCAGTTCGCGCTTGCGCAGACGAATGTGATTTTATCTTCGGACAAGGCAACGATTCTAATGCTGGCGATGAATTCCAATCCCGATGCGACGGCCTTGGATAGTGCGATTTCCGCACAATCCCAGGATGAAAACGGAAAATTGGTCAAGAGCCTCGACTTCAAAACCAGCGACGGCAAACCCGCGTTCGATATTCAGTGTGTGTTTTCGAAACTCGTTCCCGGCGAAGGTTCATGTATCACCGTGATCCAGGCAACTTCGAACTTGCAGATGGACACGCAAAACAATCGCTTGAAGTTTCATTTGGAAGGCGCCGATGCCGCGGCCCTTGCGGAGTTCTTCGTGCTGCCACAAGACGGCACGCGCATATATGTTTCCAGCGATAATAAGATGGTGATCGACGCCGCTAGAGATTCCAGCGGCGCCATTGACTCATTCACGGTCACTTACGGTTACTGAAGTCCCGCTAGGTACGTTAAGAGTGCATTCGCTTTCATCGATCCCAATCCGGTCACGGCATCCCAGCCCTTCGCGGCCTTGTACGCGCCGTTGCTTCCGCTCGTGATGTCATTAAACAATGACGTGCGCGTCGTGCTCGACGCCTGGTAAATCAACGGGGCCACGTAGCCGAGCGTTGATTTGCCGTTTTTCGTGCGCGCTTCGTTCACCAGTGCGAGGAAGCCTGCCCACTGTGGCGACGCCATACTGGTGCCACCGATCGTCACCCAACCGGCCTTGCCATTCGTATGGATATAAACCGGCTCACCCGTGTTGGGATCCGCGTTGAACGCGACATCCGGGAACGACCGCATCTTGTAAGGAGCCTTCAAGGCGGACTGCCAGCTTGGCAGACCGAAAAGCACGCTAATGCCGCCGCCGCTGCCGCTCCATGCAGTCTCGCGCCCTGAGGATCCACTAACCGTTAAAGAAGTTCCGCCGACGGCGACAACGTTCGGACTCGCGCCGGGCCAATCGGCTGACAAACTGCCGTCCCGGCACCCGTCAGAACCCGTATCACCGGAAGCGACCAAAATGTTCACGCCCTGAGCGATGGCACGATTGAAAATCGTTTCCATCTCGTCTTTGTGATCGCTGGCCAAATTGGCTTCGCAACCGCCCCAACTATAATTGATGATATTCGCACGGCCATCATCGAGGATCGCCGTGAACATCGCCGCTTCGCCGGCATCGTCATTTGTCGCCGACGCGAACACGTGAATCTGCGCCCCGGGCGCCATCATTCCCGTGAACTCGGCGTCAAGCTGTGTCTCGCCGGCGGCGTCTTCGTCGTACGCCGGTGTGCCGTTGAATTTCACCTGATCCACCTTGGGAACGGGCGAGAGATTCGACGACTTATAGTAACTTTGAACGTCGGCGATCTTAAAGCCCATGTACGTCGCGACCGCGATGTGCTGGCCTTTACCCGTCACGCCCGACGCGTAGATCGGATTAAACCCGTAGACGGTCTTGATCGTGGCCGGCGAGATTCCCGCAGGCTGCGTGGTTTTTGCCATCCTTTGCATATGGTGATGACGCTTGTGGGTGGTGTCGAGGCCGATGACGGCTTCAACTCCTGACAAACGGCTCGGAACCAAAGCCTTGAACATTTGATGGCGATTCACACCGTCGGATTGCACGTTCGTGCGGAATGTTTCGTTGAATTGTTCAGAGTCGGCTTCAACCTCAACCCACAAGTGAGTTTTGGATTCATTGACGACTTTAAAGCCTTCGTCTTGTAGCTGCGAGAGCAGCATCTTGTAGTCCTGATCAGCCGGGCCCGCGAATTCGCGGATTTCCTGCGGCGTAAAGTATCGTCCATATCTGGACGAATTTGGATTTTGCACATCGGCCGCCAACTGTTGCATGCTCACGCGCTCTTTTAGCCGCAAGATCGCACGCACCGGCTCAGCCGCACTCGTCGCTGCGCTTAAGGCGCAGCCTAGTGCCACTACGGACAAGATTCCCCTCTTCATGTTTTCCCCCTCCTTGAAACATGTACCGCCCCGTGCCCCTCACAGCGCGACTGGTAGACGATAGCCTGGGAAAACTTTTTTTTAAGGAAATCTTTGTAAGTTTCTTGAAAGGTGAATCAGAATCCGCGCAAGTGCGGCGAAATGCATATTAAAAACATTGCGCCGGATAAGGTCCCATTTATGAACGCATAACCGGCGCTACCTTGTGAATCGGAAGTGTTTATCTAGGGAGAAAGGTGGTCGAAGTAATTGCGTAGCGATTTCTTAATCGTAAAGCCCGAGCTTGAGACTTTTTCGATACGCAGAATGGGCGCTAGGTCGAGATTGGTCAAACGATAGACGTCAGTCATGTTGCTTACCGAATACGGCGTATCATGCAACAACGGCAGGTAGTGCTCAATGTGCAAAGTCTCCTCGCGGCGGGTGGGATCAAGTGGCCACCATGTCCCGTCGTCAATCTTAAATTCCACCCAGGAGTGACCAGCGTAGCCGTCTTCCCACATATACAAACCGTCCGTCACACGCGCGGGAATATTCAAACTGCGTAAAATTGCGACGGCAACCGCCGCGATATGCTGGCAGACTCCGGTCTTCTTCTGCAAAATAATATTCACGCTTTCCGCAGGAACGTCATTCGAGTCAGCCATCACCTGATCGTAGGGAATGATCTCGTGCACTTTCTCCATGACCTTGCGGGCCACTTGATAGCGGTTCATTCCCACGAGTTGGGGACGTAGTTCGTCGGCAATCGGCTTGACCGCATCCAATGTCAGCAAAAGCGTGGGCTGCAAATTCGGGTCGTTAGCGTCAGGCCGATCAACCCATGGAATAGGAGTAGGATGCAAGTTCCAACGGTTGGCGACGACATCGAAATCAACATAGCCGTTTTTCTTTACAATATTTCTGATTTGGAAATATGTCTGCACGTCATCAACCATCGGAAAAAGATCAGTCGCCGTAACATGGTAGACAAGCTTGTCGCTGGAAAAATCGAGCGCGTCGAAGTGATAGATCCAGCGTTGTCCGGGAACGCGGTCGAAAGTCGAAGGCATTTTTGCCTTTAGATAGGCTTCTTTGCTGAGATACTGAGTCGTTTCGACCTCACCGTCCGTTTTTTCAAACTGCCAGAAGTGAAAACCGTTATCCGCTCCATAAAGCGTGAATATACCTACAGGCTTGCCGTCGAACGTCCCGCTCACCTTAAGACCTTTATCGAAATTTTCAATGCGGTTGGAAAAGGTATTGTAGGCGCGCGTCGGAGTGGCCTGACTGAAAGTGAATGCGTATTCATTGACTTCGGCATCGATAACCCGAATCGGCTGACTCGTCATCATTTCGGGGTCTTTTAGAATTCCACTGATGTCGTTTTGGGAGAGGGCGTGTGAATGTCTGAGCACGGAGACAGGAATTGTGATAGCCGCAGGACTGCCCTTATCGGCGTCGGTCTTCTTAATCGCAAGAACATTGTTCGCATCCTTGGTATCCGGGGTGAAGCGCGTTTCATACCAACTGTTCACATGCACTTGACAGTTTTGATCGAGGATCGATTTCACTCCCGAGGCGTAGATCGGGAGTCCATCCGGCTTTTCTATGGAAGTGTCTATCTCCACCTGGTAATCGTCTTTTGAATCCTTGGGCAAAGTACTGAGGCGAATTTCCTGACGAACTTTGAATAGGCCGGTGTGGAACTCATAACCGTACGTGAGCTCGGAATTCATTCGGTCCGATTCTTTAAAAGTACGGCTGAAATCTTGACTGTCAAAATCCAGCCGATTCACCTCGGCGGCAGTCAATCCGAGGGTCTTGTACGCACCCTCTCCGAGGGAGCCCCTTTGGTTGAGGAGAACATCTTTATAGGCCGCAAGACATTTATCGGCACCAGCATGCGCCGCAGGGACCAAAAATGTTAAAAATAGGGCAAAAACGAGAGTTCGCATGCACTTTAACCGCTGGTTTTGAGTTCAGCGGCTAAAGTGCAAGCTGTAGGCCGTTAGTTGGCGACCGTCACGGTCATATGAGGAGTCTCATAAACTTGGTCAAAGCCTGTGGTTTTCACGTGACCGACCATCCAGATTTCATAGCTGCCGTTGGGCCCAAGATTGGTTCTCCAGCCCATCGTCATTCCGCTCACGACGACATCGGCGGCACGGGAATTATCGACGCCATCGGCACCGCGATAATGGAACTCAACGGAGCTCATAGGAACGGAGCTCGAAGTCGCCGTTACGGCCACTTCGATCCGGTCTTTCAGCGGTTGACGCAAATCGGTCCCATTCGTGCCTGTAAAAGTGAGATTGAGCGCCGGCTTGCTGTTGGCGACGTAGAAAAACTGACGAACAGAGTGGCCGAGCTGTTGGCCATTGGCGCCCATGGCGTAGGTTTCAATTTCATAGCGGCCATCGGCAAACGTGGAGACATCAACCGTGTCGGTGCAGTTTGCGCCGGTGCACATGCCACCAGCCACCGATTTATTGTTGGCATCGAAAATCGAATACGTGATGGAGTCCGTTCCACCGAAGGTCGAATTCGCTTGAACCGGCAATTTGCCCGTTACATACGTATAATCCATCGGGCTCTCCGTCGAAACACCGCCGGCGAGCGAGGGCATTACGTATTGCCATGTATCATCGCCAACTCCGGAGTAATCGCTATACGCGACGTAGGCGAAACCTTGCTCACCCCAGCTCGTATTCCAGCTATTTCGAATAATAAACGCCTGCTGATTGTCGTCGTAGCCGACGATCGAAACCGCGTGACCGCCTTCAAGCTCGCCCGTCGTGTGTTTGTAAACACCGCTCGAATAAACCATGAAGTCGGCATACACGCCCAATGTCGTCACGAGCGGACCGTTTTGTAGTGCGGTTTTGACCGCGTTCACGTCGAGTGTCGTGCGTGTTGGAGTAGTGAACGATGCGATCTTTACACTGCGGGCCGGAGCGTCCGCGCAGCGCGCACTGCATGCGGCGTCCTTGCCGGTCGCACCGGCGGTGTACGGCATGCACGACTCTTCAGGAACGCCCGAAGACTGAATGTAGCGAGCGGCGCTCGCAGGCTGCCAACCAAAGTCACAGTGGCCGCCGCCGCAGGAGAACAGACTCTGCGGACTCAGTTTAATATTGAAGTTCGAAAAGCCAGTCGAAATCTTATATTGAGTTTCGAGAGTCGCGATGCTTGCGAAAGCCACACAGCTGCCGCAGTTGCCTTGGTCAAGAACCGGCGAGACCCAGTTCACGCCGTCTTTGTTGCGCCAATCGAGAACGGCAGGAAGGCCAGCCACTTGCGGCGTCATTTTCTGCGGAAGCGAGAACCGCACGCTATCGACGGGCTTGGCCAATCCGAAGTGCATCTTCGCTTCACCAATCGAGAGTTCATTGAGCTCGTTGGTCTTAGCGACCCAACCGGCGTTGGTTTTTTTTAAGACCTGGTTGAGCTTTTCAACGTCGACGATGGCAGCGTTAGCCGAGCCCGCGACAAAGAGTAAGGCGAACAAAATCCGTTTCATGAACCGTCCTTCCGTGGATGTACTCAGAAATCATTTCGTAGGGACGACTGGATTGTTAAGCGATGGCTACTGGTGCCATTCCAGAACTAGACGAACGTCTTTGCAATCGTGGAAAGAGCTTCTTCGTATTGGGCGGCGGTCGAGACAATTCGGCTTGCGAATTTGCGCGAGGGTTCCACGAACTGATCGTGCATTGGCTTTACTTGTGAGAAGAATTGGCGATGGACGCCTTCCGGGGTCCGGCCGCGTTCCTTCACATCGCGTTCGAGGCGGCGTTGAAATCTGAGTTCTTCAGGCGTATCGAAGAAAATCAAATTGTCGAACAATCGGCGGACGATGTCGGAGTGGAAAATTAAAATGCCGTCGACAATAATGATGGCCTTCGGTTCGACAGCTTCGGTTTGAGGGTGTCGCGAGTGAGTGGCAAAGTCGTAGATCGGAATTTCGGCGCGCTGGCCCGCTTTGAGTTGTTCGAGGCGTTCCGCCAAGCAGGCGAAATCAATGCTCGACGGGTGATCGAAATTCACGGCGCCGCCGTCGTGGTCGAAGCGTTTCGATTGGTCGATGTAGAAACTGTCTTGATAGACAAGTGCGCACTTTTCGGCGCCGAGACGGCATACGAGATCGCGCGCGAAATACGTTTTGCCCGAGCCGCTGCCGCCCGCGACGCCGAGTAAGAACGGCTTACTTGGTTTGGTAGAGCCGGTCACCCGCATCTCCCAGTCCTGGAACCAAGTAACCCATTTCGTTGATTTCTTTTTCAACGTTCAAGGTCCAGATACGCACGTCCGGGTGCAGGTTATGAATTTTTTCGATCGCAAATTCACTGGCTAAAATCGTAAGAATGCGGATCTCTTTCACGTCGTAACTTTTCAAACGGTCGATGGCCGCGATCATCGTATCGGCGGTCGAAACCAGAGGATCGACGAGAATCGCCATTTTGCCCGCGATATCGGCGGGCATTTTGAAGTAATATTCGACGGTCGTGTGCACGAACTTGTCGCGGTAGATTCCGATAAAGCCGACCGACGCGAAGGGAATCATCGACAACACCGCATCGAGCATTCCGTTTCCGGCGCGCATGATACTCACGACGACGGGCGCGTTGACGATACGTTCGACTTTGGCTTTAGCGATCGGCGTTTCGATGTCGATCTGCTTCATCTCTTTCCAGTCGCGCATGACTTCATGGGCGAGGATGCGGCTGATCTCTTTGATCAAATCGCGAAATTCGCTCGAGCTTGTGGTCTTGTCGCGCAGGTAGCCCAGTTTATGCTTGAGCAGCGGATGATCGACGATTTCGATACGGCCTTTCATAATCTCCCCTTAGAAAACGGTTCCATCACTTTTAATATTTAACGGCGGCGTGCCGCCCGCGCGTTTTTCCTGAGCCAGGAAACGTCCCGCCCACCATGTTCCGCCTTCTAAGACTTTCGCCAGCGGAAATTCCTGCGGCGTCTTACC
>Ga0265338_10008328_pt1 | contig 12613 bp, 14 predicted proteins | sample 42126metaG_FD_193579 | JGI IMG/M metagenome (GOLD analysis project Ga0265338, IMG submission 193579) | Rhizosphere microbial communities from Carex aquatilis grown in University of Washington, Seatle, WA, United States - 4-21-26 metaG | ecosystem: Host-associated > Plants > Roots > Rhizosphere... | reverse complement strand
GGAAACGGTCCTGGGCGTATCCCCGGAGGGTGTCGCCGCCGCCCAGGGAAAGGAGGGTTTGGACCGGAAGGCCTTGCCCCGATAGGTCCTGGAGCCGGGCCCGGAGGGCCAACACGGTCCGGAGGACCGGCAGTCGGAAATACCGGCGGACGGTCAAGGTGGATTCCCGATCGGACTCGTCCCCGAGGGCGCCCCCGGGCGAATCTTCCCACTCGCCCTCCAGGACCCACCCCCGGGTGGGGACCAGGTAGGAATCCCGCGTGTCGTACCGGAGGTTCAGGAAGGCGCTCGCCCCTTGGACCAAGCCCGCGCTGCCCCCCCCCAGGGTCTCCAGAAGTCCGCCCGCGACGAACCGCGAATTCCGGACCCAACGGTAGCGCAATCCGGCCTGGAGGAGGATCCGATGGGAGAAGGCGTGGCTGGCGGTCCCCTCGACGAGAAGGGGTTCCTTGTTGAAGGTCTCGAAATCCGAGGATTTGGACCTGTTCCCCACGCCGTAGAAATGGCTGTGGGTCATCCGGTCGTAATCCACCTTCAGGTCAAGGGCCAGGGGAAAGATGGTCCCTTCGCGCGTCCCGAAGTCCGGGTGGGACACCACCACCTTCGCCCAGCGTTCCCCCTTGGTGCTGGCGAAAAGGATGACGTCCAACGATTCTTGGCGCTGGAGCCGGTTCAGCAGGAAGGTTTTGACCCCCAGCCCGTAACCCGTGTCGGTGTCGTAGGCCGCGATGGGGAGGGTTTCCCATTTGGACGGGGCCGTCGGGGTCGGGGTCTGGGCCCCGAGGCACGCCGCGGCGAGGAAAAGGCCCGCGGCGAGGCGGCCACCCCTCAACCGAACCGGAGGGCCGTCCAACGCCGCTGGATCATCCGTTCCTTGATATCCATGATGACCAAGAAGCCGCCCTCGAAATCCACCCGCGCCGAGAGTTCCACGCCCTCGCCCCACTGGTTCCAGGTGGTCTTGGTGAACCAGCCGTCGGGCGATTCGTAGAAGAACGGCGCCTGGAGCGTGGTCAGGTACGTCTGGGCCTTCTCGACCAGTTCGACCTTGCTCGGCTCCGCCCCCTGGAGGATCAAGGCCCTTTGCTCCCGCGCCGCCCTGCCCCAGACCACCTTGAGCGACTTCATCGTGACTTCCTCCCGCGTTTTGTTCCGACGGGAGGATGTTATCGGGAGGGGTCATTTCGGTTGTCATCCTCTTGTCAAAGGCGGGTCAAACTTCAGGCCGACCTAACCACACCCAATCACCACAATGGACACGAGGGGCCCAATGGATTCGCCCGGAGAATAGAAGTCGAAGGCATTTCCCGGAGATCCAACTCTCGTCGTTCCATTGAGGCCATGGTGACCATGGGGCCCATTGTGGTGAACTGGTTTTGGGCCGTCAGCCTTTGCTTTTTTCGCCTTGGGGATTCATTTCGCTTTTTTTACCGGGGTCCTTCACGAACTTATAACCCGAGGCATGGAGGGTCACGAGGTGCCTGGGCTCCGCCGGGTCCTTCTCGATCTTCTTGCGGAGGGACAGGATGTAGTTGTCCACGGTGCGGGTGGTGGGCTGCACCTCGTAACCCCAGACATCGGTCAGGAGCATTTCCCGCGTGACCTTCTCCCCCTCGCGCTGGAGGAAATACTGGAGGACGGCGAATTCCTTCGCGCTCAGTTTCAGGGCCTTCGAGCCCCGGTAGGCCTCCTGGCGGCGGAAATCCACCCTCAGGTCCCCGAAAGCCACGTCCTCCAGCTCCTTGCGGATCGGGCTGCGGCGCCGGAGCAGCGCCTTGATGCGCGCCTTGAGCTCGGGCACGCTGAAGGGCTTGGTCACGTAGTCGTCGGCCCCCATCTCCAGCCCCAACACCTTGTCGGTCTCCAGCTTCTTGCTGGTGAGCATGAGGATGGGCGTCTCGACGCCGGCCTTACGGAGGTCCGAGCAGATCTCCCGGCCGTTCTTGCCGGGGAGCATGAGGTCCAGGATGATGAGGTCCAGGTTTTCCTTACGGGCCAGCTCGTAGCCCTTAAGGCCGTCGTCCGCCGGGAGGACCTGGTAGTTCTCCTCCTGCAGGGAGATGCGGAGTCCCGACAGGATGGCCGGGTCGTCCTCGACGATCAAGATCCGCTTCATGCCTTCTCCTCCAGGCCCGGAAACCATAGGGTGAACACGCTGCCCTGACCCGGCACGCTCAGGACGTCCACCTGGCCGCCATGGGCGTCCACGATGTTCTTGACCAGGGCGAGTCCCAGGCCCACGCCGCCCACCGAATGGGCCAAAGGGTCCGTGGACCGGAAAAACGGCTCGAAGACCTTCCCCTGCTCCTCGGGCGAGATGCCGATTCCCCAATCCTGCACCCGGATCCCCACCCAACCTTCCTCCAGCAGGGTCGAGACGGCGAGGCGCTTCTGGCCGCCGGAGTACTTTAACCCGTTGGCCACCAGGTTTCCCACCGCCTCGGACAAGGCGTCGGCGTCCCCCCGGATCGGGAGCGGTCCCCGGCGGAAGGCCTTCCTCAAGGTGAAGCCCCCGGCCTGGAGGGGGTAGGCCATGGACCGGAGGGAATCCCTCACCAGGCGGTTCACCTCGACCACGTCCAACCGGTACTCCCGGCGTCCCTTTTCCATCCTCGAGAAGTTCAGGACGTTGTCGATCAACCGGGTGAGCCGGTCGGTCTCGCCCTCGATGATGCCGAGGTAGCGCCTTTGCTTCGCGGGACTGGTCCGGTCCCCGTCCCGCAGCATCTGGGTGTACATCTTGATGCCCGTGAGGGGCGTCTTCAGGTCGTGGGACACCCCCGACACGAAATACGACTTCATGCGGTTCAGCCGTTCCCGCTCCTGGGCCTCGAAGAGTAGGTTCACCAACACGGCGGCCGTCACCGCCGCCAGGGCCGAGTGGGTGACCACCCAAAAGACCCCCGCGGCGGCCGCCATGGACGCGTAAACCATCCCCTTTTGGAGCACCAAGTCCACGTCCAGGAGCCGGTATTGGATGATGGCGATGGCGAACGCCACCGGCGCCGTGGCCAGGGACGCCAGGGCGTATTCCTCCGGCAGTTGGAGCGGGACCCCCGCCAGGATGGGCACCTGCCAGGCGGCCAACCAGACCAAAGGCCCCGTGCCCAGGCCCAGGAGGATCCAGTTCATCTGGCGCCGTTCCACGTCCCCGGAGGCCTTGAAGCTCGAGAGGATCTGGAGCAACACGGAGGCCAGTACGCAGAAGGTGAGGAACCAACGGGAGGCCGAGTAGGCGGCGGTGAACCGGGCGAACCCATCCGGGAAGGCCGGGTGCCCGAACCCCACCGTCACGAACCCCACCCAAACCGACAGGGCCAAGGCCACGGCGTAAAGGACCCATAGGTAGCGCCGAAGGAAAGCCTCGGACACCCGTCGGCGCGGGAAAACCAGGCCGAAGTGGAGGAAGATCGCGGGGAAAAGCCCGCCCCCCGCCGCGAAGACCCAGTCCACCAGGCGGCTCAACCCCGTGTAGGGGGGGGCGAAACGCCCCGGCGTGGTCATGGCCATGACGCCGACCAGGAGGAAATCCCAATGCAGCAAGACCGCCACCGGGTCCTTCGGGCGTTTCACGTAGAGGAGGAGCCCGATGAAGAGGAAGAGGCTTCCCACCAGGCTTTGGACCAGCAGGTAGCGGAGGTTGAAGAAACGGACGAGGGGCGCCTTCAGGTCGAGGGGGACTCCGGACCGCTCCAGGCGGTAGGTCGGGGTGTCGCCGATGGGAAGGTTGTTGGTGAAGAACTCAAGTTGGCGGGGGCTCTCGATCGGCTGGCCGTCGATGGCCAAGATCCGGTCCCCGACCTTGAAACCCTTGTCCGGTCCCGGGTCCAGGCCGGTGACCGTCAGGACCCCCCCGGACAGGGCGGTGTCGGCGGGGGTGACGGCGCGGACGCAGGATCGGCGGAAGGCCGCGAAGGCCACCAGGACCAAAAAAAGGTCCAAAAGAAGGACCCACATCAGGCGTTGGGGGGCGTTGTCGTTCGTCATGGAAGTGGCGCGGTTATCCCTGCCTGGGAATCCTGTCCAAGATCAGGGGACACTATAACATCCACGAATACACGCGGGTCCCAGGAACATGGGGTCGATCATGACGAAATAAGGGGTTTTTGCGGGTCATGGGCCCGGAATCGGCCCCTGGGTTTTCGTTCAGGCAGGAATGAATTATTTGATGGGGGCGACCCGGCGGTCATCCATGGAAAATCACAAAAATAATGGGCGAACCAGCGGCTCGCCTCTCCTAGGACAAAAACACGTCAATAGGGGCCTAATGAACCAATTGATTAATTATTCCCGAAGCCGTCCGTCACCGCCGACTCGACATCCCGGAAAACCTTCAGGATCGAGTTGAACTCGAGGAGTTTGAACACGTTCTCGATTTCCTCGTTGAGGCCCGTCAGGACCAGGTCCCCCTTGTTCCCGCGGATCCGGCCGATCTCCCCGATGAAGACACCCCAACCCGCGCTGGAGATGTAGTGGGCGTCCGACAGGTCCACGACGATCTTATACTTCCCCGCGTTCAGGAGGCCCTGGAGGGATTGGTCGAATTCCCCCACCGTGGTGGCGTCCAGGAAACCCCGCACGGACACCAGGGCGACATCCGAACGGAGAGGGAGTCGGCCCACCTCCACCTTGAAATTCCTCACGGGTTCCACCCCATACGAGATTTCCGCCGATAACGGCTCTTCGTCCCACTGGACCGGCCTGCCCCGATCGGGCAAGCCCAAGTACCTGTACCTTGTTTTCACGAGGCCGTGGAGTTCCGTTCCGGCCCTGAATAGAATGGGCCAGACTTGGAAAAGGAGGGCTGGGACGAGTATCGACCCACGTTGATATCGAGTTCCGTGACGGAGCGGACGACGCTGCTGACGCGGCCACAGGCCCCGCATTGGACCAAAGCCTTGAGAAGGCCCCCAAAGGGGGCTTTCGTCAAACGCGGAGCTTGGGCGACTTGCATCGCGCTCTGGCCGCAACCTTTGCAGACAAGTTCGTATTCGTTGAGGGTAAGCTCAGTCATGGGAGTCCCGCCGTAAAAGTCGATTACTTGGCTCAAGGCTTGCCTTTAGACAAGAATTCATGTCCTCCCAAGGGGAGGTAAACCCTTTTACCGATTACCATCAAAAGGGTATCGCCGGTCCCTAAACCGGTTGTCATGGTTTTGTCAAAGGGTTGTCATGGACGGGTCAAAAGGGGAAAGGCAGCCAACCTTCTTGGCAACAAGGCCCGATTTTCAGCCGGTTAGCCGCCACGCTTGGGGCCTGGATGGATAACATATGGACCATTCCTGGGAGGCCCCATGAAACCCAAAACGAACCCATCCACCGCCGTCGAACTCCTCAAAAACGGGACGGTGAACCTCCGGCGAGGGGGCAAGTTGATCGCCTTCCTGGCGCCCGAAATCTTCACCGAGGGTTGGGCCAAGAACGCCCTTTCGGACAAGCTGGGCGACCAGCGGTTCAACGGCGTCATTCCCCTGGTCACCGGTGGCCGGGTACCCATTCAACCTGTTGACCCCAGAACCTCCGGTTCTGGGGCAAAGAAGAATGGGTTACCCACATTTCCTTTCGCGGGCCCGGCCCGCGGTCTCCAACCCAAGAAGAAGTGGGTAGGCCTCCAGACCTCCATCCAGGCCGACCCCGCGGGGATCCACTTCAAGTTCACCCTGACACCCCTCGAAACCGTGAAGGCCATCCATATCCGTATGGTGGTAAACCTTCCTTATAAGGATTGGCGGGGCGGTGCCTACCGATTGGGTCCCTTGAAGGGAACCATTCCTGTCCCGGCCCCCAAGGACAACCGACTCGCCGAGGCGAAGTCCGGCTCCTTGAGGTTGGGCCCCTCGAAACAACTCAAGGGCTTGGGATTGGGGATGGAGGCGCCGGGGCTTTTGACGGTCCTGCAGGACAACCGCCAATGGACGCCCTACCTGCACGCCTTCGTGACGGGCGGCGAAAAGGCGGACAAGCCTTGGGTTTGGAGGAAGGGTCAAAAGAAGACTTATGGGTTGACGCTGACGATTCAAGAGGCCGGAAAAGCCCGGGGCTAAGGCCGGGTCGCGGTCATTCCATCGACGGGCGCCGCGTAACGCCGGCCCGTCAGGGGTCGGTGCTCCAGGACCTCCCGGATGAAGCGGGAGGCGGCCGCCAGGGATTCCGCGGTGATGGTGTGGGGCATCCGGAACAGCTTGAGATAAGGGCGATATCCCTTTTGGTCCAGGGCCGCCGCGGCGTCCATACAGCGTTCCACGGGTACGGTGGGATCCGCGAGGCCGTGGAGCAGGAGGATCGGGGTCTTCAAGGGGGCGATTGTTCCGGTCAACGTGGCTTTCGGATTCGGCAGATAGCCGCTCATGCAGACCAGGGCCGCGATCTTTCCCGGGTAATGGAGCCCACCTTCCAACGCCATGACGCCGCCCTCGGAAAAGCCGAGGAGAATGGCGGGCCTGGCTTTCGCCTTCCCCGCCCGGCCGGTCGGGGAGGCGGCCCCTCCCAAGAAATGATCCATGACCCTCAAAAGGTAGTCGCGGCTCGCCGTGATTTCATTCCGGTCGTCCCGGGGAAACACATACCAGGCGCAGGCCCCCGGGGGATAGCCCGGAAGCGAGAGGGGGGCGTCGGGTAGGACGAAGAGGCAGGGGGGGACGCGGAGATCGCGGCACAGGGACAGCAGATCGTCGGCGTTGGCGGCGAAGCCGTGCAGGATGAACACCACCGGCGCGTCGGCCGGGAGACCCGGCTTCCCCACCACCAGGCACCGGTGGTTTTCAAAAGTGGTTTCAGTGACCCCCGTCGCCGCTTGGAGCCAGGCCGCCGAAAAGGCCGCGAGGAGTGAAACCACCAACCAGAGTTTCCGACCGGGGCAACCCATTTTGACACTCCATTCATCCGTTGAGCGAAGTATATGAGTCCACCTGCATCCGGTCAACCGATGCCCGGTCTTCCCAGACGGGACCAGTCGATTTGACCGGCGGGGGGCCGTTGGCGCGTCCCAATCAAATTGGGAGCCAGGTCCCATCCATCGTCCTTCTGGAAGAAATAACCGAAAGTCGTAATTCCTCCCTTCAAACCTGGCAGTATGGATGCGGCTCCCCATCACGGGGAGCGTCCAACGTCGAATTCGGGGCCTCGCCAAACTCCGGAACATTCCACCCACTCGGAGTTTCCCTTGGGCCCGAAGAAGGAATCCCGCCTCACCCTCCGCGCCGCGCTCGTCCTGTTTTCGATCCTCACCCGGTCCGCGGCCGGGGAAACCCTCCCGCGGGGCGATGTCTTCAACCCGCTTTTCGCCGACCCCAAGGAGATCAGGACTTCGGTCGACTACGTCTGGACCTCCTCCGCGCGGACCAAGACCGCCCTCGTCATGGTGGGGGTCGGCGATCATTTGGGGCTCTTCCGTTGGAGCGGCTCCCACCCGGGTGAATCCTGGCAAGTGGGCGTCACCGGGGGGATCTTCGCCCAGTTCAACATGCATACCTTCTCGGACGACCTCCTGAACGCGGATTACCTCGTGGGGCTGCCCCTCACGTGGCGGCTCAACCGGACCTCCGCCCGGTTCCGGGTCTACCACCAAAGTTCCCACCTCGGGGATGAGTTTCTCCTGGACCACCAGGTGACCCGCGTCAACCTCAGCTATGAATCCTCCGAACTGGTCGTCTCCCAGGAAATCGGCGCCTGGCGGCTCTACACGGGCGGCGAGTGGCTGTTCGCCCGTTATCCCCCGGAGCTCAAACCTTGGGTATCCCACAGCGGGTTGGAATACAGGGCGCCGCTGCGCTTCATCCACCTGGCCGCGGGCCGAAGGGCCGAATGGGTGGTCGGGGTCGACACGAAAACCACCCAGGAGCACGGGGTGAATACGGGATTCGACTTCAAGACCGGCGTCGAGTACGGCCCGATCGCGGGCTCCAACCGAGCCGGAAGAAGCTGGAGCTTCACCGCGGAGTTCTATGCCGGCCGTCTTCCGTTCAGCCAATATTTCGAGGACAAGGTCACTTCGATCGGCCTGGGTTGCCAACTGGGCTTATAGGGTGGGGCGATCCCGATCATTATGGGAATCCAAACGCCCCGGGACGGACCCGAGGGACGTAAACCTCCGATAGTCGCCCCGTTCCCCCCGGAACCTGACAGTATGGAAGGGGCGCTTCCCACAAGGGCGGCGACCCGCGTTAACCTCGGGGCCCCACGGATCCCCGGATCAGGTCAACCGCTTGGAGTTTCCCATGGGGTCGAAAAAGGCGTTCCGGTTCCTCATCCCGCTGCTCTTCCTGCTCCTCCCGCCCCCAGGCCGCGTCCTGGCCGGCGAGTCGTTCCCCCAGGGGGATGTTTTCGTCCCGCTCTTCTCCGACCCCAAGGAGATCCGCAGCACCCTGAACTACCTTTGGGTCTCGACGAAGGGTTTCAACGCCCCGGTTGTCCTCCTGGGTTTCGGGGAGCACTTGGGTTTTTACCGGTGGAGCCACGGGCCCGACGGGGCCCAATGGCAATGGGGGCTGTCGGCCGGGGTCTTCGCCCAGTTCAAGATGGATACCCTGTCGAAGGAACTCCTCAATAACGACTATTTCGTGGGGATCCCGCTGACCTGGCGGTCGGGGAAGACCTCCGCCCGCCTCCGGGTCTACCACCAAAGCTCCCACCTGGGGGACAGGTTCCTGGTGGGGTTTCCCGTGCCCCGGGCGAACCTCAGTTACGAGTCATCCGAATTGCTCCTATCCCGGGACATCGGAAAATTCCGGTTTTATGCGGGCGGGGAATGGTATTTCGCGAGGTACCCGGAGGAACTGAAGCCCTGGGTTTTCCACAGCGGGTTGGAATTCAGGTCACCCATGGGGTTCTTCCACCTCCCGCCGGGACGGGACGCCCATTGGGTCGCCGCGATCGACGCCAAAACCTCGAAGAACGACGCCGTCATCACGGGTCTTGATTTCAAGGCCGGTTTCGAGATCGGGCCCACCGAGGAAAGCGACCGCAGGAGGAGGCGGTGGAGCTGCACGCTGGAGTACTACACCGGCCCCCTGCCCTACAGCCAGTTCTTCACGGAACGGATCGAGTATTTCGGGCTGGGATTCCAGTTATCCACCTGACGGATGGAGGCCGCCGACCCGACTATTTTTTCTCGCGGCGGTCGCCGAGACGGCGGTCGCCTTGGCGCTTGCCGCCGATCTTGGACGCCGACGTGCGCCGGGCTGATTTCCGGCGGCTGATTCCCCGTTTGGCCTTCACCATCATTCACCTCGCGTAGATTGATGGACCATCATCCCCAAGTGCGGCGCGCGGTTCAACCTCCATCCACGGCGATCCGGCGCGGCGATCAATTTGAGAACGGTTTTCCGCGCAGGTCGTTTGTCGGGTCCCTTCGACCCCTATGAAACGGCGTAGGGGTCCAGGGTCCTCAACCGACCGTCCTCGACCGGCGTGCCCACGGTGAAATGGTAAAGGCTCTGCCATTCCTTCCCCTTGAGGCCGAAGGCCTGGTGGACCGGGTCGTCGAAGAAACAGCCGATCCCGGTCCCCCGGAGTCCGGCCGCCTCCGCCTCCAGGTAAAGCGCTTGGCCCACCAAACCCGATTCCCAGAAAAGGTTGCGGTAAAACGGGGTGCCGTGAACCACCAGGCTCTCCAGGTATTCCGCCAACATGCCCAGGCTGAAGGCGCCGTTCCCCGCGATCGTTTGGCCGCAGGAAAGCTCCGCGGCCAAGCCCCGGACGTCCCCCTCCTGGAGTTGGAAAAAAGGCAGGCCCGCCGGGCAGGAATCCGGCTTCAACCATTTGAACCCCCCCGTCAGGGCGTTCTTGAGCTCAGGGACCTTCACGGGGTCCCGAACCAACGCGTAGAGGCCCGGCGCCAGGCCCGTCACCCGGTGCACGAAAAGAAGGAGGTGGATTCGGGGCCTCCAAGGGACCGCGTCCCAAGGCGCCCTCCGATGGCCTTGATCCGGAACGAGCCGGGCGAGCATGGAGTAGAAGGTTTCCAGGGGTATTCCAGTCGATCCGTCCATTTGGACCGCGCTTCGGCGTCCCAGGATGACCTTTTCCGCCGTGGGGGAACCGGAACGCGCCGGGGTTTCGGAAAGCCCCGATTCCGGGGGAAACCCCGACAGGTCCTCCGGATCCGCCGAGAAAAAACCTTCGGTGGCGGACGCCGCCTCTTCGATCGCATCCCAGTCCAACCCATGCGCCGGGCTCAAGGCGTTCGCGGCGCCGGTCCATTCGCCCCCCGCGATTTGGGCCAACGCCTCGTTCGGCAGGACGGTTTTCCCGCCCTCCCCCCCCGGCGCGGGGGAAACCACCGCCAGGAACTCGAGGTCCTCCCTCTCGGCGGAACCGTAGTCGAGGTCCCGGTCGACCCCCAAGAGCCGGGCGGAACCGTCGTTACGGTCGAGCAGGCGCAACGACCAGCCCAACGTGGCCGCCGCGTACCGAAGGCTCCCCCAGGCGTGGCCGGCGTCGTGCTGGCAGTACCGGAAGGCCCGCTCGCCGTACTTCCAGGCCTCACGCCAGTAGATCGAGGTGATCCCCACCAGGAAGGTGGCGTCGGGCATCCCATCCACCAGGGCCTTCCAGGTTTTTTCACCGAACTCCGACCGGCGCTCCAAGGCATGTTCCTTGGGCGCGTAATGGTAGACCCCTGGCCTGGGATGGAAACCCTGGACGGCGGGAAGGACCGCGTACCCCTCGGTCGGGTGCAGGTTGCCGCTGGAGGGGTTGGCCCTCAGGGACCAGGACTGGTCCCCGGCCCGCTTCTGGGCCGTCAACGAGAGGGCGTATCGGAAAAAACGGGAGAGGGAGTCGGCGTTGAGGGGAGCGGGCGTGACGGCCCGGGGAATATGGAGTTTCCAGAATGGGAGGTCCAGGTCGGGCAACGGGAGGGGTAAGGGGATCACCGGCGCGCCCGCGTACCGCCGGAACGGGTCGGGTTGGGTGTCCCAATCCATGGAACCGGCCGAGCGGGCGAACCTGCCGTAGAAGTGCTTGGTCCGTTCGTGGTAGGCCAGGATGACTTCGCGATCGGACATCGACGGAACGCGGCGATTCGGCTTCAAAGCCCCCCCTCTCATTTACCGGGGATCGGATGCGCGGGCCCCGCCAGGGGCCGTTACCTTGGCTCCCCGCGCAAGGGGGCGTTCCCGCCCCCTTTCAGGACGAAACCCAACCCGACGGACAACAGGATGGCCCCAAAGGCGAGGTAGCCGAGGTCCCAAGCCGTCCGGTGGTTCCCGAACTCGATCACATGGTGGAGTCCGAGCCATTGGTGGTCGATCAGCCCCTCGACGAGGTTGAACGAACCCCATCCGGCCAGGAGGGATCCCAGGAAGGTCCTTCCCGACCAGGGGACGTCCTTCCTCCCCCCCGCGCGCCAAAGGACCGCCAACCCGAGCACGGTGACGCACCAGACGGACGCGTGGAACATCCCGTCCCAAAACATGTTCACCTTGAGGTTCACCAGGTCGTTCGGCGTTAGGACGGACGAGAGCATGTGGTGCCATTGGAGGATCTCGTGGAACAGGATCCCGTCCACGAACCCGCCGAGGCCCGCGCCCATCAGGATGCCGGCGCTGATGAGCGGACCCTGCCGCGGCTTATCCGACACGGGTGGGTCCCCTTCCCGGCCGGTTCCCCGGAAGTTCGACGAAATACAAGGAGAGGCCGATCGCCGCCAGGACGAGGGCCGGGAGCGACAGGAGGATGAGGCGGTCGGCGAACCCGGGGGCCAGGATGCCCGAGGCCACTTTCGCGCGGCAAAGGGGACAGGCCCGGAGGGCGTCGCCCCAGGGTCCCCAAACCAGGGCCGGAACCAAGACTCCCTTCGCGGCCTTTCCCATTCCAGCACCCCCGGCGATTCGTTCGAGCGCGAAGGCCATCCTACGACGCGTCCCCGGGGAATTGGAACGGTGGGCGGGTGAAAAAAACCCGCGAGGCGCCGATGCCCCAACGATCAATTTGAGACCCCGCAACCATTAATCCAAGGCTTTTGGTGGGGGGCCGTCGGGGGACCCAGCCGCCTGTATCCAACCCGCCTCCCAGGTGCCACACTGGGCAGGAGCCCCCTCATCCGTTGGGGGCAATCCCTCGAACCGAAAGGCCGTCATGAAATTCAAGAAGTCCCAGAAGAACGCCAAGGAAGCCGCCGCGAAGACAACTCCCGAAGCCCTCAAGGCCGCCCTGCCCTTCTCGGGCGACGCCCTCACGAAGCTGGTCCGGGGATTCCACCAGGAGGACTCCGCGACCGCCGTCGCCAAGGCCGTGAAGGAACTGGCGGGCGAGCGGGGTTACAAGGCCTTCAAGGGCAAGGCGGGCCAGGCCGAACTGCTCTTGGTGATGGAGGGCAAGAAACGCTTCAAGGGCCAGGCCACCGACCCCAAGTCGGTCCTCACGACGGGTTTCGTGAAGAAAGCCGTTTAATCCATCCAGAAACAAAAAAGCCCCGGGGTCACCCCCGGGGCTTTTTTAATTTCAGTCTTGGTGGATGAGCCTCTAGACGATGACTCCGCCCGTTACCTCAGGATCAAAACCTTCGACGTGGCCCGGCTGTCCTGGCCCTGGGAACGGACGGAGACCTCCACGTTGTAGAGCCCGTTGGACAGGGGCGCCCCCGCCGAATCCCTCTCGTCCCAGTACAGGGT
>Ga0265338_10008327_pt1 | contig 12614 bp, 12 predicted proteins | sample 42126metaG_FD_193579 | JGI IMG/M metagenome (GOLD analysis project Ga0265338, IMG submission 193579) | Rhizosphere microbial communities from Carex aquatilis grown in University of Washington, Seatle, WA, United States - 4-21-26 metaG | ecosystem: Host-associated > Plants > Roots > Rhizosphere... | reverse complement strand
AGTTCCGGTCGTGAGGGCGGTAGTGAAGGCGCGGATCGCCCGCAGCCATTGCCGCCATGATCCGGCGGGGCGACTCATCTTCCGGCGCGTCGTTGTGCAGCTCGCACACCCAGTCGGTCAGGGTCTGCCGCAGCAGGCTGCCGAGCGCCCGCGGCAGCAGCTGCGGGCGGTGGCAGGTGAGCAGAAAGATTCGGACCCGGGCCATGGCGTCACTGCCGCTCGAAAATGCGATTGTGCCCCACGTTCAGGATATTCTTGAAACCGAGTGCGGGCAGCTGGCGGCACGCCCGCGAAACCGACTCGTGGCCCTTCCAAAACGCCGTGCCGGGCAGATCGTACGCCGCGTCGTCCATCACGAGCCAGCCCCCGGCCGCCACCTTGGGACCGAAGTTGGCAAGGTCGGCGCTGGCGACCTCGAACGTGTGCCCGCCGTCGATATAGACCACGTGAAAGCGGTCGGAGCGCACGGCGGCGAGCACGCCGGGATCCTGCGAGTAGCCGCGGATCCAGCGCACCCGGCCGAAATCCAGCTGGTAGTGCGCGAACAGCCGCCGGACCGTCTCCTCATAGTCATCGTCCGGGTAAAAGTCGCCGCTGCGGAGCCGCTCCCGGAATCGCGGGTTGAGCCGGGCCTGCAGCGCCCGCCACCACCGGACCCCCGGCAGGGGCTGGCCTGCAAACGGAGTGATGGCGTGAACGGCGAGCGGCCAGCCGTGGGTTTTCGCCAGCAGGGACCACAGGGAGACGACCTGGCCCTTGAACACGCCGATCTCGAGGGCCGCGACGCTGCCGAAACGATCGTGGGCCGCCGCCAGGAGGCGCTGCCACATGGAATGGAATGCCGGATCGCCAAAGCCCAGCCGGTTCTCCTCGATGTATCGCCGATGCCCCGACAGCAGCGGATCGGCGGCGGTGGCCGCGGTGAACTCCGCGAAAACCTGATCATTCGCCGCGGCCGTGTTTTCGTAGCGGTCCGCGCGGCGTTGGAAATCCTCCGCCAGCGGGTTCATGAGCGAAACCGACGGCAGAGACGGCGGGCCAGCCTCCATCCACAGAGGCGGGCGAGCATCCGCTCGTGCGATCCCCGTTCGGGCGGCAGGGTCGAGCCGCCCAAGGCCCGGACCTCCGCGGCGGCGCGCCGGCCCAGCCCCGGGGCGTCGGGGTAGAGTTCGTACACCAGGCGCTGCCAGTAGTCCGCCAGGGCCCGGCGCACGCGCGGTGAGTCTTCGATTCCGCGCACGTGACCCGCAATCAGTTCGACCGAGCGGGCGAGCGACGCGAGGGCCGGCGCGCTGCGCCGGCGGCTGAGGCTGCCCGGAAGCCGGCTGCGGTAGAGCGTGGCTCCGGCGGGAGAATAGACAATGCGCCGGGCGGCGGTGACCACGCGGGCAAAATATTCGCCGTCGTCGTTCAGGGATAGTGCCTCATTCCACGGGCCGGCCCGGTCCGCCACGCGGCGCGGGGTCAGCCAGGCGGCCGGATGCATCATGCGGTGGTTCCCGGTGTGCAGCAGCAGGAAGTCAAGGGGGGCCAGATCGCGAAACAGATCATCGTCGATGAAGCGCGCGGTCGCCGGATCACCGGCGAAACGGCCCCAGCGGCAGGTCGCGACGCAGTCCCGGCCATGCGATTCCAGCAAGGCGACCTGGGCGGCCAGCTTGTCCGGCGTCAACAGATCATCCGCATCCACGAACTGGACGTAGTCGCCGCGGGCCTGCTGCATCCCGGCGTTGCGCGCGGCGGCGGCTCCGCGATTTGCCTGGGCGAGGACGCGGACGCCGCGGTTTTCGAAGGAACGGGCGATGGCCAGACTGCCGTCGGCCGAGCCATCGTCGACCACGAGGATCTCCTTCTCGGCCCACGTCTGGGCCAGCGCCGACTCCAATGTCTCCGCCAGCCACGGCGCGGCGTCGTGACAGGGAACCACGATGGATACACGCGGTGCACTCATGCCCGAAGAAGGGGATCCCGGACGCGGCGCCAGGCGTGGCGGAAATACCCGCGTTTGGAGAGGTCCACATAGTGATGCATCACGGCCGCGGGTTGGCGCGCCTCCGCCTCGGACGGCATCAGCAGATAGTCCCGGGCCGGCGCCACCGCGCACTCCCGGCCAGCGAGCATCAGGGCGACGAGGGCCTGCTCTTGGTAGTAGCTGGTGCCCTCCGCCTCCTGCAGGCGGCGGCACCATGATTCCAGGCGCTCCCAGTCGAGCTCGTCGCTGCGCAGCCCGCAAAGTCCGACATTGAGCCGGTGAGGCATCGGCCGTCCGGCGAGCGTTGCCAGAAACTCCGCCGAATAGCCGTAGGCATCCCGCACGTCGGTCATGTGGAGCGGCCGGTCCGGCGCGGCGAGCCACCGCAGCAACAGATCCGGGCGCCGGAAGAAGAGCAGGTCGGAATCCAGCACCAGGCGCCAGCCGGCCGCACCCGCGTGAACGTCGGTGATTTTGCGCAGGTTGGGGTACTCGAGGCGGCGCCGGCGCAGGACGGGAAAACGCACGGCCGGCAGGTTCCGCTCCAAGCCGGCCTCGATCTCGGGCGCCCGGACGACGCGTGAGCCCGGAAAGAGGCGCCCGGCCTCGGCAGCCTGCTCCGCAGCGAACGTCCCGTCGTCCCAAAACACGGCGCGCATGGTCCGGCCGGCCTGCCGGCAGAGGGACCAATGGCAAAACGCCGTCTGGAACCAGAAGCGGCGGCCGGTGAGGTAGTTCACCTCGGGCGCGTCGGGTGCCGGCGCGCGCAGCGGGGGCAGCAGGCGGGCGGCCGCGATCATTTCGAGACGTCCCCGTCGCGTGATCCATTGTGCAACCGGTCCGCCTTCGCGCCACGAGCGCTGCAGCCAGCCGCGCGGCTGGTACCAGGCGAGATAGAGGAGGCGGCCCGTGGTCATTAGGGTGGTAGCCACGGCCGGGACACGTGCAAAAGCATCCCTTCGCTCACGAACAGGTTTCCAGGAGAGAAGTCGCGGAAACAGCGCAGGTCGCCGCCCGTCGCGATCGCTGCCTCGCGCAGGCGTTCGCGGCATTGGCCGGAGATGCGCGGCTCGTCGGTGTTGTCAACGTAGACGGCGCCCCCGATGCGCACTTTGGGCAAGGCCGCCAGGAGACACGCTTCGCGCGGGCCTCCGTCCACGATCACCAGATCAAGGCTGCCGTCCGCGAACTCCCGGAAATCGCACATCTCCTCCACCCGCCACCGGAAACGCAGGTCAACATGGGTGTAGCCCTCGCCCCGGAGGCGGCCCTGCACGCGGTGAAACCACGGTTCGTCGGCCTCGATGGAAACCAGGCGCGAACAGCGGCGGGCCAGCCAGAGCGTGGACATGCCGCTGCCCACTTCGACGACGATCGAGGCGGCGGACAACTGGCGGGCCAGGGCGCGCGCGGCCGAAAACGGAATCCAAGGAACCGCTGGCCGCCACGGGACGACGCGAGGGCCCAGGATCCACGGCAGCGTGGCCGGGAGACGCAGGCAAGCCGACCACGCAATCGGATCGCCGCAGGCCGTATGCAGACGCGAACGACGAGCCGGGTCGCCGGCTTTGAGCAATTTGGCTAGCACGAGGATGACGCCGTTTCGCCGATTCCCGGTGGAAAGTCGACGGCGGCGGGTGGGCGGACGGGGCTGGGCGGGTCGGCGATCAAGGCGCCAGGCTCCGATCTGTGGCCGCGTTCATCGCCCAGTCGAGAGCCAGCCGCAGATCCGCCATCGGGAATACCGGCGCATCGGGGGATGAGCCGGGTTTCGCGGCGACCACTGCGACCGGCAGTTGGGCAGCGCGGCAGAGCCACGGAATGTACGGGAGGACGCCGGGATGGGGCAGCAACACGATCACGCGGGTTCCCGGGGCGGCAAAGCAGACGTTGAAAAGATTGGCTCCCTCGACTCCGATAATGATCCGGGCGTGCGCGCAGGCATCCAGAGTGCCGGCGTCGGCGGCGCCCTGAATCGCCCGGTAGCCGCGGTGGGCGAGTTCCCGCTCGATCTCGTCGGCGTTGGCCGGATGCCGCAGCCAGCCCTGGCGGGTGAGATACACGGCCTCGCGCGGATTCTGGTCGGGAACGAGGCGCCGCAGCCAGGACGCCGCGTCTGGGGAAATCGCCGGCGCGGCGCCGGGGAACGTCGTGGCAACCATCTCGGCGCACTCCAAGTCGCAGCGCTCATCGTATGGAACAAGGCGATCGGCGGGTATCCCGGCGGCCGCCAGCAGCCGAAGCACTGGCGGAGTACCCGGGTGATAGAGCACGATCTGGTCAAAGTCAGCGCCGGCGTGACCACCGTCCTGCAGCAGACGCCAGCGCGGCAATGCATCAGTCAGAAAATGTCCGAAGCCGCCAATGGCCCAGTCCGAGCCGATCACCGCGGTCCGGCCGGCAAGGCGTCGACGCGGCCGGCCCCGACGGCGCCAGAAAAGTTTCCGCCCGTAAACCGGTCCGGTCAGCTCGCCACCGCGGTGCCAGGCCGCGTCCCACAGAAAGGTGTCATCCGGGGCGACCAGATGGGCGTCCGGACCGTAGACGGCGGCGTCCTGGAGCCGGAACACTCGCGGGGCGGGAATCGCGACGGCGCGTTCGGGGACGTAAGCAGCGTCGACCGGGCCAAAGGTCACGACCGACGGCGCCGGCACATTTTCGGCGGTACCGGCGGCCAGAGTCTCCAGGGGGGCCCGGCGGGCGTACTCCGCAACGCTGGCGCAGCGGCGCGGCGGGCCGAACCAGCGCGAGGTGCCCGGCAGCAGGCGCGCCCAGGCGGGCGGCACGGGAATCCGAGGCAGCGAAATCGTCATGGTCCCATCAGGGTTCAGGTAGCGCGGAAAGCAGTTGGCGAAACTCGGCGTCCCCAATCCGGCCGGCTGGCTCGTACGGACGCGCCTGCCACCAGCGCAGCAGCCGGGCCGCGCCCACGGCGCCGGCAACGGCGGCCAGCGTCCGGAAACCGCGACCGCCGAGCCGGTCCGTGCGTGTCTCGCGGCGGAGGCGCCGCCAGATCCCGAGCTCCCGTTCGGCAAACTCGGTGGAGAACCCGGACGGAAGTCGCCGCCAGGAGACAAATGCTTTTTCCGCGACAAGCTGGCGGACGTGGGCTGTATCCGGCGTCTCCGGGCAGGCGCGTGCAAATGCTTCCATGACGCCGAGCGACGCCACGCCCAGTCGTTCCCAGCAGCCGGTCAACCGCACGCCCGGATGCGCACCTCCGATGGCATACGGGCCGGGCACCTTGACCACGCGGGCGGGCTTCAGGGCGGCGTTGTGATAGAACCAGATCTCCGCCACGCTGTTGTAGAGAGACTTGGGCGGGAACAAAGGCTCGGCCACGATCCGCTGCAGGTAGTCGGTGCGAAAGACGGGACTGTGGGGTGCCGGCTGGATCGTGATATAGAAAGTCGCCGGGTCGGCCGTCTCCTCGTAGGGGGCCTCGGGAATGATCGACAGGCGGTCGAAGTCCCCGTTCAGCGCGCATCGGGCGGCGTCTGTATAGCTCAGGTCCGCTCGCTGTGAATCCATGACTGACACCTGTAACCGCAGCTTGTCGCCGCTGACCAGGTCGTCCGAATCGAGGAACATGACGTAGCGACCGGTGGCGGCGGCCAGACCCGCCAAACGGGCGAACAACAGTCCTCGGTTGTCCTGACGGATGCTCCGGGTCGGCGCATAGCCAAGTCGGGCGATGGCCTCGGCCGCAGGCGGCTCGGAACCGTCGTCGATCACCACCACCTCGACGGCAAGCCCACGCGAAGCGCGCGCCACGCTTTCAAGCGTGTAGTGCACCAGGTCGCCGCGATTGTACACCGGAATGACGATGGAAAGGTCAGGCGGCACGGGAAAAGGCCTTGACGACGCCCGCGTACAGCGCGGCGCTCCGCTGCGCGAGCCGGGCTCGCGAGAAACAATCCCGCACTCGAATCCGGCCGGCTTGCCCAAGGCGCCGCCGTAAGATCGGGTCCTGGAGCAGTTGGATGAGCGCGCTCCGGATGCCGTCGCAGTCGCCCGGCGCGACCAGCAGTCCGGTTTCGCCGTCAAGCACGACTTCCGGGATGCCGCCGGCCCGGCAGCCGATCACCGGTTTACCCCAGGCCATCGCTTCGGCGTAGATCAATCCGAACGACTCGTAGCGGGAGGGCGCGACGAACACATCGCACTCGCGGTAGGCGGCCCTCAGCACGGGGGCATCGACCGGGCCGGCGAAATCGACGCGCGCTCGCTCGACGCCCGGATTCTCCGCCCAGAATCGGCGCTCCCAAAAGCCGTCGAAGTCGCGGCCCACGAGGCGGCACGTGGCGCCGGGCACGGCCGCGAGGACGCCCGGCAGCGCCGCAAGGAGGGTGTCGATCCCCTTGCGCGCCTCAAAGCGCCCGACGAACAGGAACTGCGGCGGGCGGGCCGGTCCGGGCGGCGGCAACTCATTGTCCGCGGGAATGGCGATTCCGAGGGCGAGCAGACGCACCTGGTCCAATTCAAGGCCGAATTCCCGCGCGACCTGCTGCCGGTGCGCCTCCGTGTGCGTGACAATCACATCGCTCGCGAGGACGAGCCGCCGCTCCCATCGCTGCAAAACGCGCTCGTGCCAACGCGGGCGATTGCCGCCGTGGGCGGCCAGTTGCGCCTCGGTCGTCGAGACCCGAGTCACCACGGGCGGGCGGCGGCTGTGGCGCAGGAAGGCGAGAGCCAGCAATCCACTGCTATCGGTCTCGATGCAGTTGAACGGGCGCCGGGCGTGTTCCCGCTGCAGAATCCGGGCGGCGCGCCGGATCCGCAGGCGTTGCCCCGCAAGCGTATGGAGAGGCCAATGCCACCCCGCCAGGCGGTGCAGCCAGCCGGGCATTTCGGCGGGAATCCGAATGAACTCGACTGGGGCGAGCTCGGGGGGAGGGGCTGGAACCGCTGAGCGGGAGGAAGTCACCAGCACTCGCACCGGGTGGCCCAATTCGGCCAGCCCGGCTGCCAGTTCGGCGAAATGGGTGGCGATGCCGCCGTCGATGGCGTTGTAGCCGCGACAGGCCGGCGTTAGGAGCCCGATATCAAGGGCGGAGTGGGCGCGCTCCACGGTGTCTGGCACGAGGGTCACGAGGGAGAGTTTGGGCCAAGTGGCGGCGCCGGGCCGACGCGGCGGCCGACCATCGCCGGTTCGGGCGGCGGGGCTTAACGAGCGGGCCGGCGGTGCGCCTGATTGGCGGCCGCCAACCGCCGAAGCGTCTGCTGGAATCGCTCCTGTTCCGCCGCCGGTCGTGGCGGCGCCGGCGGCACCGGCAGCGGACGGCGAACCAACGCCTGGAACTCGGTCGGGCCGTCGTAAACATGCACTCCCGAGGTGCCAAACTGGTCGCGCCCCGCATTGGTGTTGGCAATGACCGGGACGCCGGCCAACAGCGCCTCCGGAATCCGCGTGACCGCGCCGGCGCCGCCTTCCGTGTCCACCAGCAGGGCACCGCAGTCTCCCAGCAGGCCCTGCAGGACCTCGGTTGAGACGGACCCCAGCAGACGCACCCCGCGCCCCGCCATGTCGGCGAAAACGGTCTCGGTCTGGTTGCCGGCGACGGTGATTCCGCCCCCGGGGGCGCCGGCCTCCAGCAGCCATTCCATCTGCCGCCGCATGCCGCGGGCCGTGGCGGGGTTGAAGGCGCTGCCGAGCAGCAGGAGCGGGCCGGCCACACTCCCGTCGGGACGGGCGCGGCTTTCCCGGCGGGTCCGAACCTGGCGACAATCGTCGGCCAGGACCGGATCAGGGAAAAACGGCAGGTAGTGCGGGCCCAGGCGCTGAGTCTCCAGCAACCAGCGTTCCTCTTTGGAGATCGTAAAGATCGCATCCGCGGCGGCCAACCGCGCGACCTCATCGGCGAGGGCCAAAAACGTTTGACGACCGGGATTCGCAAAGGCGGTCGCAGTGACGAACGACTCCAGGTTGTGAGGCAGGGCCACCACCCGATAGCCGGCCGCCCCGGCCAGAGCGGGCAGGAGCGAATCGTACGTGGTCTCCCAAAGGAGCACCCGCGCCCCCTGATGGCGGGCGAGCGCGTCACGGTAGAAAGCCGCGCGGTAGCCGAGCAGACCGGGGCCGGCCCGATCGACGGATGCGCCGGCTCCCAACCGCAGGCGCGCGGCCAGGCCCCCCACCCAGACCCGCCAGCGCGGCACCGCCGCGGGCGGCTGCATGTCGACGAGCCCAAGGCCGGCGTCTTCGCACAAGGCCCGGATCTGGGCGCTGCGTTTCTCGGCGCCCGTGCCGCGGGAATTACTCGCGAAGCGCGTCCAGCGCAGCAAAGTCGGCGCGGCGGAATTCATGCGCCGGAGAAGGGTGGTCGGCGGTTCACAGGTCGACAAAAATGGCGGGCGGCTCAGACTCGGAGCTGGGCCCAGAGGTTATTCTCCGGAAGCGGTTGGCCGGGTCGGTAAACCGCCCCTTCGACGGTCCGCAGATCGTAGCCGTGCGAGGCGAGCCACGCGGGCAGTCCTTCCGGAACGCCGTAGTCAAAGAACTCCGGCAGGAATTCCATGAGCAGATTGGGCGGCTTCGGCAGCGCGCTTTCGAACAGCGAAGCGAGCACCGACCGCTCGTGGCCCTCCACGTCGATCTTCACCAAGTCGAGGGATTCGGGCGGGATTCTGGCGGCGAGGCTTTTGATCGGCCACACCGAAATGTAGACGGGCACGGCCTCCTCTTCCCCAACCGCCGGGGCGGTCGCCCCGAGGTGGGCGCCGCCGGTGTTGTTCGAAAACGGCAGTACGATGCGTCGCACGGCCACGGAGTCCGACAGGCCGAGTGCGAACAGCTCGAAATTGAACACGGCGCTTAGCTGCGCATTGCGCAGGAGCCGGGCGGCGTTTGCGGGGGTCGGCTCAAAGGCGAGGACGCGGCCGTGGCGTGCCGCCAGGGTCCGGGCGGCCCGCAAGGTGTATTGGCCGTGGTGGGCGCCGATGTCGACAAAACCGCGGGCCTTGGAGAGGAGCCGATCGAACAGCCGCAAGGTCGCGACCTCGTAGCCGCCCTGGAACAGGATTTCGCGGTTCACGTAGTCCGCGTCATCCAATTCCATGATGACACCCGGGAACACCTCGACCTGGACGATGTTCACGCGCAGGAGCCGCTTGGTCCAGCGAAGCAGCCGGAGTCTCGCCGGGTGCTCGGAGGCCCGATAGTAGCGCGCCACGATTCGGTGGCGCCAGTTGGGTCGGACGGGAGTCATTGGGGTGCTGGCCATGGTTGGGGTCCCTCCGGGGAGCCGGGAGCCTCGATGCGCTGCTCCCATTGGTGGGGGAGCAGAACGATGCCTTCGCCGGCATCGGGTATGATGCCGGTGCCGAAGCGGTCGCTGTCGACCGAATCAAAGATCAGGGCCTCGGGAAGGTCCACCAGCGTCTCGCGCCGGTAATTCAAATGCACCTGGACGCTCATCGGCATGGCGCGGAACGGCCATTCGGGTACGGCGCAGCGGATCGTGCCCCGGCCCACTGCCGGCAGCGTGCGACCCAGGCCCGCATTGCTCCAGAAGTTCGCCAGCTTCTGCCCATTCCCGTAGATCATGAAGCCGCATTCCAGGCCGTCCGGGAAACGGCGGGCATCCGGGCAGTGGTACCGGAGCTGCAATGTCGCCGTGGCGCCGGTCGGCACCGTGGACTGGGGCACCCCGTTGACCAGCAGTTCGACCGCCTCGATGGTGAGATCAGGCGTGCGGCGCGCAAAGACCCATGGACTTCCGCTCCGGGTTGGGTCGCTATCCACCAAATAGCGGTCCACGACTTCCCGGGCCCGGCCGTCGACGACGATGGATCCCTGGCGCAGGTAGAGGCCGCGGCCGCACAGGCGCTGAATGGCGGGCATGTTGTGGCTCACGAAAAGCACCGTGCGCCCGCCACCCGCGACCTCCGCCATTTTGCCCAGACACTTGCGCTGGAACTCGAGATCGCCGACGGCCAGGACCTCGTCCACGATGAGAATTTCCGGCTCGAGATGCGCCGCCACGGCGAACGCCAGACGCACGTACATGCCGCTCGAGTAGTGCTTCACCGGCGTGTCGAGGAACTTCTCCACCTCGGCGAACGCGACGATGTCGTCAAATTTGCGCCGGATCTCCCCCCGCGACATGCCGAGGATGGCGCCGTTGAGGAAGACGTTCTCGCGGCCGCTCAATTCGGGATGGAACCCCGTGCCGACCTCCAGCAGCGAGGCCACCCGGCCGTGCAGCGTGACGCGGCCGGTCGTCGGTTCCGTGATGCGCGAGAGGACCTTGAGCAGCGTGGACTTCCCCGCGCCGTTGCGCCCGATGATGCCGAGCACCTCGCCCCGCCGGACCTCGAAGGACACGTCGCGCAACGCCCAAAAATCGGCCGGATCACCCCCGGGGGGCTGGCGGCCCCAGCGCAGCGGGGCGCCCAGGGCGTGCGCGAGCCGGTCGCGCAGGGTATCGTGCCGGACAAGTCCGAGCCGGTATTTCTTGCCGAGCCCTTCAACCTGGATGATGGCGTCCGACATGGTCAGATGACGTCGGCAAACAGGCGCTCGGTCGCCCGGAAGTACCAGAGTCCCGTCGCCAGGAGCATCGCGGCGATGACCAGCGAGGTGGCGAACCCGGACGCCGAAAAATCCGTCCCGCCCCCAAGCAGGCACCAGCGGAAGCCGTTGACCACGCCGGTCAGCGGATTCAAGTCCAGCAGTGCGCGCCAGTTGGGGAGAAGATCGGTGCGGTAGCCGACCGGCGTGACGAACAGCCCGATCTGCAGCAGGAACGGCGCGATAAAGCGAAAGTCGCGATACTTCACGGTGAGGGCGGTGATCCAAAGGCCGGCGCCGAGCGCGATGAGCAGTGTCGCGAAAATGAAGACCGGCAGGAGCGCCAGCCGCCACGTCGGGGCGAAGCCCCCGAAGAAGATCAAAGGCAGGGCGAGCACCAGCAGGACGGCGAGATCCACGAGGGCGACCGCCAGCGCCGCGAGGGGAATCGCCAGGCGGGGAAAATAGACCTTGGAGATCAGGTGCGCGTTGCCGACGAGGCTGTTGCCCGCCCCCGAGAACGCCGAGGAGAACAGCTGCCACGGCAGCAGTCCGGTCAGCACGAGGAGCGGGTAAGGCACGCCCCCGTCCGGCATCTTCGCCAGTTTGCCGAAGACGAAGGTCAACAGGACGGTCTGCACCGCCGGCTGGATGACCGCCCACGCGATGCCCAGCACCGCCTGCTTGTAGCGCACCTTGACGTCCCGCCACGCCAGGAAGCCGAGCAGCTCACGGTAGCGCCACAGGTCGCGCCAGTAGTGGCGCTCGGTGCGACCGGCCTCGATGACCAGCGGAGCAGGGGACGATGGGATCATGTTTCAGCGGCGAGGGCCTGGCGCAGGCGCTCGCGAAACACCGGATAGCTGAATTGCGCGGCGCGCAGGCGAATCTGCGCCGCGTCCCAGGGGTGATGCAACGCCCAAACCAGCTGCGCGGCGATCTGCGTCACATCGCCGTAGTCCACGAGAACGCCGGAGGCTTCATCGATGATCTCGGGAATGGCCCCGGCCCGCGCACCCAGGCAGGGCTTCCCGTGCGCCATCGCCTCGAGAAACACGATCCCGAAGCCCTCGCCGCGGCTTGGCAGGGCGAAGAGGGTGCACGCGCGATAGGCCGCGCGCAGCGCCGCGTCGTCCACCGGTCCGGCGAACTCGACCGCGCCGCCCGGGGCCACCTGTTCCGCCTGCTGTTTCAACCGGGCCAGATCGTCGCCGCCGCCGATGACGCGCAGGCGGGCATCCGGCACCGCCTGGCGGACCGCCGGCAGCGCCGCGATCAGATGATCGATCCCCTTGTAGCGTTCGCGGGAGTCCAGGCGGGTCACACTGAGAATGACCGGCGTCGGGGCGGAAAGCAGAGGGCAGTCGATGTCATCCACAAAATACGGATCGAGCGCGTTGGGCACGACGGCAAAACGCGCCGCGGGCAGCCCGCTGCGCCCCTGCACCTCGCGCCGCGTGAATTCACTCACGCAGAGAATGCGCCGCGCGCCGTGCAGGGCCCGCCGCTCCAACCAGGTGTACGGTTTCCACACTTCAATGCCGTGGGCGACCAGATAGTAGTCGAGCCGGGGATGGAGCCATCGCGCCAGCCAGGCGACGGGAAGCTGGCCGAGGTGACCGCATACGATCCGGTCGGCACCCGCCGCCGCCCGCAACGCCCGCCAGACGAACGCGGCCTTACGGCCTCCGCAGCCATGCCGTGCGATCAGCCGGTCGCCGGCATAGCGACGGAGGACGGCATCGGGCATTTCGGCATCGTTCAGCACGACCAAGGCCACCTCGTCGCGGTCGCCTGCGAGGTCGACGAGCGCCTTGAGGTAGAGCCGCAAGATCCGCTGGATGCCGCTTTCCCGCGCGAACAACTCCGGACACAACAGGATCGTCTTCATCGCCCGGGCCGCCGGTTCAAAAAGGCCACCAGGATCGCCAAGCTCCATACCCGCGACCAGGCGCGGTCGTCCCGGCCGGCGAGAAAGGCCTGCCAGAACGCCTGGACGCCGGCGGCGTCGAGCAGGCCCGCCCGGCCAACCGAGGCGGCGGCAAACGTGTCGTCGAGGAACGGCCTCAGTTCCCGCCGCATCCACACGGCAAAGGGCAGGGTGAATCCCTGTTTCGGGCGGAGGCGGAC
>Ga0265338_10008326_pt1 | contig 12615 bp, 16 predicted proteins | sample 42126metaG_FD_193579 | JGI IMG/M metagenome (GOLD analysis project Ga0265338, IMG submission 193579) | Rhizosphere microbial communities from Carex aquatilis grown in University of Washington, Seatle, WA, United States - 4-21-26 metaG | ecosystem: Host-associated > Plants > Roots > Rhizosphere... | reverse complement strand
AACGAACACGATACGGGCCGGGCTCGTGTTGTTGGTGGTCGGCCCCCAGCGCATGAGATCGTAGATCGCCATCAGCATTTGCGGCGTCACAGGTTCGGGGCGCCATTTCCTGTGCGTGCGCGCTTTGCGGAACAGAACGTCCAGCGCGTCGTCGTTGACGGCTCGGCTCACTTTTGGCCTCACTTTGACAATTCACGGTTAGACGGAAGATAGGCGCGGGGCTTGGCGCGGGCAATGTCCCGTCTTTAGCGTCCGGCTTTCACCCTGGCCTCGATAGCATCCCAAATCAAAGCCGCGCCATCCGCGCCGCCGAAGCGTTTGAGTTCCTGAATGCCGGTCGGCGAGGTGACGTTGATCTCGGTGAGGTAATCCCCGATCACGTCGATGCCGGCGAAGATGAGCCCGCGCGCCTTCAGCTCGGGCCCGATGATCTCGCAAATCCGCCGATCGCGCGCGGATAGCTCCACCGGCTCGGCGCGCCCGCCCACATGCATGTTGGAGCGGGCTTCGCCTTCCGGCGGCACGCGGTTGATCCCGCCGATGGCAACGCCATCCACCAGAATGATGCGCTTGTCGCCCTGGCGCACTTCAGGGAGATAGCGCTGCACGACCACCGGCTCGCGATAGAATTGGGTGAACATTTCGAGCAGCGCGTTCAGGTTCTCGTCGCCCGGCTTCAGCCGGAACACGCCGGCCCCGCCATTGCCGTAAAGCGGCTTCAGCACGATGTCCTTGTACTCCGCGCGGAAAGCGCGAATCTCGTGCGCGTCCGAACTGATGAGAGTCGGCGGCATCACGCCCTTGAAGTTGGTGACGAACAATTTCTCCGGCGCGTTGCGGACATGGAATGGATCGTTCACCACGAGCGTTTTCGGATGGATGCGCTCGAGCATGTGGGTCGCGGTGATGTAGGCCATGTCGAACGGCGGATCCTGGCGCATCAGCACCACGTCGGCCTCGGTAAGGTCGTAGCCGAAAAATTCGCCGAGACTGAAATGGTTGCCCCGCTCGGCGCGAACGCTGAGCGCCCGCACGCGCGTGACCAGCGCGGTGTCGCGTAAGGATAGATCTTTCGGCCCGTAATAGAGCAGCCTGTGCCCGCGGGCCTGTGCTTCCAGCGCTAGCGCAAATGTGGAATCGCCCCGGATGTCGATCCGCTCGATCGGGTCCATCTGGATCGCGACGGTCAGCGTCATCGTGGGCGCCGTCAGTTGAGGCGGCGCTTCAGCGCGTGCAGCGCGAAGGCGGCTTCGTTGGAAATGTCCTCGCCCGGGCGCGCGAGCGTGAGGCAGGTCTCATAGGCGCCGCGAGCGGCCGAGAGCGAGCCCAGCGATTCCTGCGAATGCGCCAGATCCAGCCACAAAAGCGCGCGGCGCGGCGCGATCAGCACCATGCGCTTCAGAAGCTCGATTGAGCGGCCCGTCTCGCGGCTCTTCACTGCGCGCGTCTTGATGTTGTTCAACAGGCGCAGCAGGACATCGGCATCTGCAACCGGCGAAAGCGCGTCTGGCGGCTCCGACCCGCCCGGCTCAGGGACGAAGTGGGGCGCAAATCGCGGCGCGTCGATGTGCTCGCGCTCGACCAGCGCGCCGCCGTTGAACGGGTCGATCAACGCTTCGCTCCCCTTGACCGTCACCTTCAGCAGGAAATGGCCCGGCGATAAGAGGCCGCACGCCTCGACCCCTGCAGCGCGCGCGGCATGGACATAGAGAATGCCGAGCGCCACCGGCAGGCCGCGCCGGCGCTCGATCACGGTCATCATGTCGGCATTCTGAGGATCGTCGTAATTTTCGCGATCACCCTCATAGGCGTAGCGCCCCGAAATGACAGCGGCGAGCGCATCGGCCGCACCCTCCGCATGCCGCGCGAAGTGGCATTGGGCGCGCGCCACTTCGGCGAGTTCGGAAAGATGGGCGCGAAATTGGGCGAGCTTCTTTTCCGGATGATCGAGCGCGGCCAGCATCAGCGCTGCTTCGGCGAGATCGTGCGGCCCCTCGCCCGCCTCGCCGAGACGACGCAAATAGTCCAGCGGGGCGGATTCGGCCGCAACGGCTTCAGCGGACAGCGCCATTCCCGTCATGGGTTGAGAACGGGCTGGTCGGAAACCGCCGGGAGGTTATAGCGGATCGGATCGTCCTTCAGCACGACATAGTTCTCCACCCGTCTCACGCCGTTGAGCTTCTGCGCGTGCGCAATCACCCGGTCAAGCTCCTCCTTATTTTGCGCGATACCCATGAGATAGACCACGCCATGCACCACATCGGTGGTGTAATTTACATCCTTGACGCCTTTGTCGGCGAGGAGGGCAGTGGCGAGCTCGGTGCGCATGATGAGGTCGGCGGGACCGTCGAGCCAGCCGGAGATATCGGAAACTTCGATGTCGTTATCCACCTTGCGTACGCCTTCGACGCTCCAGGCGACACGGCTTGCCGCCAGCCGGTTTTCGGGCACGTCCACCCGGCCGGTCAGCAGCACGCGGCCCTCCACCACAGTGGTGGCCACCCGGAGATAGAGCCCGGGCGATTCCTTCGCAAGGCGCGTGTCCAGCGTCGTCTTGATGCGGGCATCGTCGACCGCGTTCCCGATGGTGCGTTCCTGCCGCGCCGCGGATATTCCTGCGACTCCGGCTCCGGCCGCAACCAGCACACAACCCGACAGAAGAGGAACGAGCATCACGACAGCGCACCGAACCAGAACGCGAAACATCGGCATCCTTCACTCTCCTCTAATCCAAGGCATCGGGCCGCCAGGCGTCCTTGAGATGAAGCGGCCAACGCCCATGCGCCACCAGGATCGAATCGAATCGCACGCCTTTATGGCGCAAACCGGGCCGAGCGCCGACATAGAGCCTGGCCGCGTGGGCGATTCGCCGGCGTTGGCGCGGCGTCACCGATTCGGCCGCATCCGTCTCCCGTGACCGCGCCTTGACCTCCACGAAGCACAGGATGCCGCGGGGACTCAAGGCGATGAGATCCAATTCTCCGGCCCGCGTTTTCACGCGCCGTCCGATCACGCGGTAGAGTTTACAGGCGAGAAACAGGGCCGCAAGCGTTTCGCTTCTTCGGCCGTGGACTTCGGCTTTCCGGCGGCGTTCAAGCTTCATCGGGGCCGGCCGATTTGAGCGCGAGCGCGCGCTCATAGACCGCGTGCCGGCTTGTTCCTGTGGCGTCGGCAATGAGGGCCGAAGCCGCCTTGACGGGCATGAACGGGAGCGCCTGCCTCAGCAGCGCATCGATGCGTGCCATATCGGGCGGCTCCTCCCGCGGGGGCGGACCGATGAGGACCACGATCTCGCCTTTGGGCGGAGCCGCGGCCTAGAGGTTCGCAATCTCCGGAAGCGTTCCCGACCGCACTTCCTCGTAAAGCTTGGTCAGTTCGCGCGCGACGGCTGCCTCGCGCGGGCCGAACAGGTCGGCCATATCGGCGAGAGATTGGGCGAGGCGCTGGGCGGACTCGAAAAATATCAGCGTTGCGGGGACGGTTTTGAGCTCTGCCAGGCGCGTGCGCCTCTCACCCGCTTTGGCCGGGAGAAAGCCGGCAAACAGAAAGCGGTCGCTTGGCAATCCGCTGGCCGTAAGGGCGGCGAGCACCGCGGATGCCCCTGGGATCGGAAAGACGGAAGATCCCTGTTCGCGCGCTTCCCGGACCAGCTTGTGGCCCGGATCGGAGATGAGCGGCGTACCGGCATCGCTGACGAGCGCGAGTTTCGCGCCCTCGCGCAGGCGGGCCAGCAATTTTGGACGCATCGCGTTCGCATTGTGGTCGTTATACACCAGCAGCGGCCGGCTGATGCCGTAGAGGGCCAGGAGTTTCGCCGTGACACGGGTGTCTTCCGCCACAATCGCATCGCAATGTTTAAGCACATTCAGCGCGCGCAAACTGATGTCGGCGGCGTTGCCTATAGGTGTGGCGGTGACGTAAAGCCCGGATGCGGGCACGAAGGGTGCCGCTTTACCGGCGCTTTCGGCCATCCTAGGGTCGGAATCGGATTCCGTGACGGGTGCGTCTTCGGAACCGGCCGATGGGCTCACGGGCCCCAGAAAGGAAGCAACCTGGAATGGGTGTTTTCGCGACTTTTTCCGCAGACGCCCCAAATCCGGCTACTCCCTCAGAGCCCCGTTCGCGCCTGCCAAGGCGGTGGCGCGAATCGAAGGCCCCAAGAGTGTGCGCGATTGCGTTCTCGCTTGCGATAGGGGGCGTTCTCGCGGCCTGCCAGACGATGCCGGCGCCGATGGCGCCACCTCCACCGCCACCCATTCCGCCGATGCGGATGGTGATGGCGCCGCCGCCCCCGCCGCCGCCGCCACCAGGCCGGATGGAGCTGCCCAACTTCTACCGCCTGCGCAACACCCCGGCTGAGGCGGTGCCCGCGCGCGTGGCGTTGCTGCTTCCCTTCTCCGGCGGCACGCCGGAGACCCGTGCACTCGCGGAATCGCTCGAAAAAGCCGCCGAATTGGCGGTGCTCGATTCCAAGAACGGCGACATTCTGCTGATGCCGCGCGATGATGGCGGAACACCCCAGACCGCCGCCGCCGCCGCCACAAGGGCAATCGCGGACGGTGCGGAAATCATTATCGGGCCGTTATTTTCGCAGAACGTGGCGGCGGTGAGCCCCATTGCCCGCGCCGGCCACGTACCCGTGATCGGGCTTTCGAGTGACCGCTCGGTGGGCGGCAACGGCGTCTATCTCTTGAGCTTCCAGCCGGAAACGGAAGTAAACCGGATCGTCAGCTATGCGGTGCGCACCGGGCACACCAGTTTTTCAGGCCTCATCCCGAAGAGCGCTTATGGCGAGAAGGTGGTGGCCGCTTTCCGCGATTCGGTCATGCGCGCAGGGGCCCAGATTGCGGCAATCGAAAGCTTCGACGAGCAGCCGCAAGCCGTGACGGCTCCGGCCAAGGCTGCCGCCCAGGCGGGAGGCGATGCCATCCTGATTGCCGAGGGCGGCACGATGCTGCAGGCGCTGGGGCCCGCTCTTGCGCTCAACGGCGTGACGCCGCGCAGCGTGCAACTTTTGGGCACCGGCCTGTGGGATGACGTCTCGATCCTGCGTGAGCCGGTGCTGGCCCAAGGCTGGTTCGCGGCCCCGCCTCCCGACGCCTTCCGCAATTTTGCCGCTCATTACCGGCAGATCTACCAGGCTGCGGCGCCGCGCATCGCAACGCTTTCCTATGACGCGATTTCGCTGGTGGCGCTGCTGACGCAGGGACGGCCGGGCTTGCGCTTCACCGATGCGGCGCTGACCGATGCAAGCGGCTTTGCGGGCGTGGACGGCATTTTCCGCTTCCGCCGTGACGGTTCGGCCGAGCGGGGACTTGCGATCCTGCAGGTTGACCCCAACGGCTTTCGGGTGGTCGATCCGGCGCCGAAATCGTTCCCCCAACCGGGATTTTAGCCGGGCAAGGCTTCCAGTTCGGCGAGCTCGCGAATGAGGCTGTTCAGCACCAGCCGGCCACGCGGAGTTGCCGCGAGATGGTCCCCGTCGAGGGACGCAAGGTTCTCTCGGACCAGCGCCGCGATACGGCTGCCCGAGGGCGCCGTTCCCCACCGGGCGCGGTAGCCGGCCAGGTCCAGGCCTTCGCGCAATCTGAGCGCCATCAGCAAATGCTCGCGCGCAGCCTCGGCGGGAGCGATCTCCGTCAACGCGAGGCTGCTGCCTGTCTGCTCCAACAGATCGAGCCATTTCTCCGGCAGGCGTTCGGCCTGAGTTGCCAAACGGCGTTCGGCAAGCGTCAGGCGACCGTGCGCACCGGGACCGACGCCCGCATAATCGCCGTAGCGCCAATAGGTCAAATTATGCCTGCTCTCCGCACCGGGCTTGGCATGGTTTGAGACCTCATAGGCCGGAAGCCCGGCGGCCTCGCATATCTCCTGAGTCGCTTCGAACAGGTCGGCCGCCAAATCCTCGTCGGGGATTCGGAGCTCTCCCCGGCGCAGCAGCGTGGCGTAGGCCGTACCTGGTTCGATAGTAAGTTGGTACACCGACAGGTGTTCGGTTCCAAATGAGAGCGCCTCTTTCAACTCCGCCGCCCATGCCGATACGGTCTGGCCGGGCCGGGCATAGATCAGATCGAAGCTCACCCTCTCGAAGATTCCCTGCGCGAGCCTAACGGCCGCCTTGGCCTCCTCCGCGCCATGCAGCCGGCCCAGCGCCTTCAGCGCCGCACCGTCGAGCGCCTGGACACCGACAGAGACGCGGTTGACCCCCGCCGCACGGTAATCGGCGAAGCGGCCTTGTTCGACGCTGTTCGGATTGGCTTCGAGGGTGATTTCGGCATCCGGAGCCACCCGCCACAGTCCCGCGATGGCATCGAGAACCGCCCCAACGGCTGCACCACGCATCAGCGACGGCGTGCCACCGCCAAAGAACACGCTTGTGACGTCCGGCCGCCCGCCACCCTGGAGCGCCGCCACCGCAGCCAACTCCCGCGCGATCCCACGAGCCCAGCGCCCGTCGTCATAGCGCTCCCGCACATGGGAATTGAAATCGCAATAGGGGCATTTCTTCGCGCAGAACGGCCAATGCACATAGATGCCGAACGCGCTCATCGCGCCGTGCCCGAAAAGGCAGCCTTCACGAATTTCTCGAAGGCTCGCGCCCGATGCGACATGGCGTGCTTGGCCTCGGGCTCCATTTCGCCGAACGTAAGGCGGTATCCTTCCGGCACGAAAATGGGATCGTAGCCGAAACCTTTGCCGCCTCGCGGCGGAAAGGTCAGGGCCCCGAACACTCGGCCTTCGAAGATTTCCGTCTCGGCACCGGGTGCTGCCAGCGCCAGCGCGCAGACGAAATGAGCGCGGGTATCGGGCGTCCCTTTCGCCGCGAGTTCGTCTTCCACGCGCTTCATGGCAAGGCGAAAATCCTTTGCCGGGCCCGCCCACCGCGCGGAATAAATCCCAGGCGCCCCATCGAGTGCGGCAACACAGAGCCCCGAATCGTCTGACAGCGCCGGTAACCCGGCCACGTGGGAAGCCGCTTCGGCCTTCAATCGCGCATTGCCGGCAAAGCTCGATTCCGTTTCTTCCGGCTCGGCCAGACCAAGCTCGGCCGCGCCCAGCGTCCTGATGCCGAAGGGCGCGATCAGCGCGCGGATTTCCCTGACCTTGCCCGGATTGTGACTCGCCACCACCAGCGAATCGCCGGGCCGCAACGCGATCACAGCTTCAGCGCCTGCTTCTGCAAGGCCACCAATTCGGTCGCGCCCTTTCGCGCAAGCCCGAGCAATTGGCCGAACTCCGCTTCGCTGAAGGGAACGCCTTCGGCCGTGCCCTGGATTTCGACAATGCCGCCACCGCCTGTCAGCACGAAATTGGAATCGGTCCCGGCGGTCGAGTCCTCCGCATAATCGAGGTCGAGCACGGACGCCCCCTCGCAGATGCCGCAGGAGACGGCCGCGACGTGGTCCTTGATCGCGTGTTTCGCGATCAGCCTGGTCGCCGCCATGAAGCTGACGCACTGATAGAGCGCCACGAACCCGCCGGTGATCGATGCGGTGCGCGTGCCGCCATCGGCCTGGATGACATCGCAATCGATGATGATCTGCCGCTCGCCCAACAGCTCGAGTGCGGTCACTGCCCGAAGCGACCGCCCGATCAGCCGCTGGATCTCCTGCGTGCGTCCGCTTTGCTTGCCGGCGGCCGCTTCCCGCCGCATCCGCTCGTTCGTTGCGCGCGGCAGCATGCCGTATTCGGCCGTCACCCAGCCGCGGCCCGTACCGCGCAGGAATGGCGGCGCCTGATTTTCCAGGCTCGCCGTGACGAGCACATGGGTGTCCCCGAATTTGACCAGGCACGAGCCTTCGGCATGCTTCAGCACCCCAGGTTCCAGGCTGACTTTGCGCATTTCGTCGAAGCGGCGGCCGGAGGGGCGGCTGAAAGGGCCCGTTGTCATCTGAACCTGCTCGTCTCTTGAACTTGGGTGTCGCGGCCTTTACCTAGCGGCCGTGGCTTCCGGGCGCAAACGCGTAAAGGCCGGCGCAGCCCTGCGGCAAGGAAGAAATAGGGTTGAAGCAGCAAGAATTTAGTTCCCCTCCTCCGATGGAAGCGAGACCCGCGAAAACCATGGCCGGCGACCTTTTGACAAGCGAACTGGGCAGCCGTCCGCGCGAGGTGTTCCGGCATCTGGTCGAGGCATACCTCTCGACCGGTGAGCCGGTGGGCTCGCGCACGCTGTCGCAGCGCCTGCCGCTGTCGCTCTCGCCCGCTTCTATCCGCAACGTCATGGCCGATCTGGAATCCATGGGGCTGCTCTATGCGCCTCATACGAGCGCTGGCCGTGTGCCGACGGAACGGGGCTTGCGCCTGTTCGTCGACGGCATGATGCAGGTGGGCGACCTGACCAGCGACGAGCGCGCTTCCATCGAGGAACGCATCGCCTCCTCCGGCCGCCCGCTGGAGGACGTTCTCGGCCAGGCCGCGAGCCTGCTCTCGGGCCTCTCGCGCTGCGCCGGCCTTCTGGTCGCGGCCAAGCAGGAAGTGGCGCTGAAGCATGTCGAGTTCGTCGCGGTCAGCCCGGGCAAGGCGCTGGCGGTCCTTGTCGGCGTAGACGGCAGCGTGGAGAACCGCCTGATCGACGTGCCGCTGGGGCTTTTGCCCTCCTCGCTGACGGAAGCCGGCAATTACCTCTCGGCCAAGCTCCAAGGGCGTACCCTCGATGCGGCACGGGCCGAAATCCTGAAGGAGATCGAGGAGGAGCGCGCCGAGCTGGATGCCCTCACCGTCCGCATCGTGGCCGAAGGGCTCGCCACGCTGTCGGCGCGCCCCCATGAGGGATCGTCGGCCAGCGATAAGATCCTGATCGTGCGCGGCGCCTCCAAACTGCTGGAAGACGTAGAGGTCCAGACCGATCTCGCGCGGCTGCGCACTTTGTTCGACGATATCGAGCGCAAGAACGACCTGATCGCGCTCCTCGAACTTGCCCGCCAAGGCGAAGGTGTCCATATCTTCATCGGATCGGAGAATAAATTGTTCTCGCTTTCGGGTTCCTCCATCGTCGCCGCCCCCTATGCCGACGCCAAAGGCAAGGTGGTGGGAGTCGTCGGGGTTATCGGTCCGACCAGACTGAATTATGCCCGCATCATTCCCATGGTCGATTATACCGCACGCGTGGTCGGCCGCCTCTTGGCTTAGACCTCCGCGCGGGTTGCGCGTTTCAAGGAGACTCATGTCCGCGGAAAACGACAACGATCCCTTGCCCGAAGAGATGGGACAGGGAGACACGGCCGAGCAGGACCAGGTCCACGGCCTCATCAATGCGCTTCGCGCCGAGGCGGACGCGCAGAAGGATCGTGCGCTCCGGGCGCTCGCCGAAGTCGAGAATGTGAGAAAGCGTCTCGAGCGCGAGCGCGACGATGCGCGCGTCTACAGCGTTACCCGCTTTGCCCGCGATCTCCTGACGGTCGCGGACAATCTCGCGCGCGCGCTCTCCGCTTTGCCCCAGGACACACGCGCCAAGGCCGACGACGCCATGAAGGCTGTGCTCGACGGCGTGGAGGCCACCGAGCGCGAGCTTCAGGCTACGCTCGCGCGCCATGGGGTGAAACCGATCGCGGCGGAGGGCCAGCGCTTCGACCCGCATCTGCACCAGGCGATTGCCGAAGTTCCGGCCGAGGCAGCGGAGCCGGGCACCGTCATGCACGTGGTTCAGCCGGGCTACACCATCGGCGACAGGCTGCTGCGCCCGGCCATGGTGACGGTGGCGAAGGCAATGGGAACCCGTCCCAATGGCGGGACGGGAGCCTAGCCGATACCACGGCCCGAGTTTCGTGCTAGTTTGGGGGCTCGATCGGCGAGGACTGGCAATGAATCGTTTCCTTACCCCATCACGGCCCGGCTACATGTTCGCTCTTCTGGCGCTGGCGTTGGGACTCGGCTTCGTCGTGACGGGCAGTGCAGAGGGCATGCTCGCCGTTGCCGTGCTGGAGGCCATGTTCTGGGCAGGCACGCAATATTTCAAGGACCGGCGGGGCAGGCGTCTTAAGCCTCTATCATGACCCCCATTCGCGTCACCGTTGCCGGAGCGTCCGGCCGCATGGGCCGCACCCTGATTCGCGCGCTTGGCGAGGCGCAAGACATGCAGCTTGCCTTCGCACTGGAGCGCCCCGGCCAAAGCGAGCTTGGCAAGGACGCGGGCGCACTCTCGGGCCAGCCCCCGAACGGCATCCTTCTGACGGACGATCCGCTCGCCGCGCTCGCCGCATCCGACGCGGTGCTCGATTTCACCTCGCCCGCCGCAAGCGTCCCCTTATCGGAACTGGCCGCTCAGGCGCGCATTGTGCACGTCATCGGCACGACCGGATTTTCGGACAACGACCTCGCCCGGCTTCGGGCCTCAGCCCGTCATGCGGTGATCGTCAAATCCGGCAACATGAGCCTTGGCGTCAATCTGCTCGCCGCCCTCGTCAGGGAGGCCGCCAAAGCGCTTCCCGAATTCGACGTCGAGATCCTCGAGATGCATCACCGCATGAAGGTGGATGCGCCCTCAGGGACAGCGCTGCTGCTGGGGGAGGCCGCCGCGGAAGGGCGCAGGCAATCGCTGAAGGAACACGCCGTCCGGGGCCGCGACGGTATCACGGGTGCCCGGCCCGACGGGTCGATCGGCTTTGCCTCGTTGCGGGGCGGCACTGTGGTGGGGGACCACACGGTAACGCTGGCCGGCCCCTTCGAACGCATCGAACTGACCCATCGCGCCGAGGACCGCATGATCTTCGCCAAGGGCGCGCTCGCCGCCGCCCGCTGGGGCCAGGGCAAAAAGCCCGGTCTCTACGGCATGACCGACGTGCTCGGGCTGGCGCGCTAGGAGGACACCATGCGACGGAAAGCGGTTCTGCTTTTCTCTTTCGCGCTCCTCCCGGGCGTAGCGCTGGCGCAATCGGATGCGGATTTCCGCACCTGCAACGGCGCCGACCCGGTGGCCGCAATCCTCGGCTGCACCAAGGTGATCGAGGCCCGCGATTCGTCCAATCCGTTGAAGAGCGGCGCTCTGGTCAATCGCGCCAACGCCTATCTGAAACGCAGCCAACCCGACCGGGCGGTTGCCGATTTCGACCGTGCGGTGATGCTCGATCCCAAGAGCTCATTGGCGCTGGCGGCACGCGGGGCCTTCTACCAGAGCCAGGGCGACAGCGATAAGGCGCTCAAAGACCTCGATGCCGCGGTCGCGGTCAATCCGAAAGACGCGAATGCCTTTCTGCAGCGCGCCAATTTCCATCTCATCGCGGGCGAGGCCGAACCGGCAATCGCCGATTACAGCCAATCGATCCTGCTGGATCCCAAGAACGTGTCGGCCTACGTCAATCGCGGCGAAGCCCAGCGCGTGCAAGGCGAGAACGAGCGCGCCATTGCCGATTTCGATGCTGCGCTGAAGCTCGATCCGAAATTCACCGCGGCCTATGACGACCGTGGCTTGGCTCTCACCGCCAAGGGTGATTACGACCGCGCCGTCGCCGATTTCGATTCCGCGATTCGGCTCGACGGCAAATCGGCCGGCGCCTTTACCCATCGCGCCGTCGCCTATGAGGCAAAGGGCACCCACGACCGCGCCATCGCCGATTTCGGCCAAGCCATCGCGCTCGATCCCGGGAATGCCGAAACCTATCTCAGCCGCGGCAACATCTATCAGGATCAGAACGACCTCGACCGCGCGATCGCCGATTACAGCCAGGCGATCATGCGGGACGCGAAATTGGCCGACGCCTTCGCCAATCGCGGCAGCGCCTATGCCAAGAAGGGCGACACCGAGCACGCGATTGCCGACCTCGATTCCGCAATCAGGCTCAATCCCGCACTCGGCCCCGTGTATGGAAATCGCGGACTCTTGTTCCTGAAGGCCGGCCAATATCCGCGCGCGGTCGCCGACTTCAGCGAGGCGCTGGCGCGCAATCCCAAGGACGCCTTGAGCCTCTACAATCGCGGCGTCGCCAAGCAGAAGATGGGCGACAGGATCGGCGGCGATGTCGACGTGCTTGCGGCGCACGGCATGGACCCGAACGTCGGCAAGTAGAGCGCAATCCGGCGAAGTGGATCGTGCTCTGGTCAGCCCGCCTGTGCGGCTTCCAGAGCCAGCATCGCGCGCTTGCGCGGTACCCCCCAATGATAGGGAATTATATACTTTAGTCCCTTGACTATCGCGAGGGAGTTATCTACATTCCCGCCATAGCAAGAGGGAACTAGGTCATGGCAAACATGAAATACTTCGCGGACCTGCCGAACGGTTCGACCCTGGAATTCAGCAAGGTCGATTACCGGAGTCGCAAGGATATTCGCGGTTATGACCACGCGACCGGCCAATGGGTGCAGTGCAACCGCACTGTAGAATTCAAGGGCAACCCCTCGCGCCATGAATGCGATGACCGCTGCATCGGCGCGACGGGCCGTACCATGCGCTGCGAATGCGCCTGCGGCGGCAAGAACCACGGAAAGGGCCACTGATGAGCGGCTACAGCCTAAAGCCAGTCGCGGCTCAATACCCCACTTTGGCGGACCTTCTTCGGGCGCGTGCCGAAGAAATCGACAATCGCACCGGTCCAATTCCCGGCAATGTCGCTGACCGTATCGCGCTAGAGCTTCGCCGCGCCGCTGAGGGCTTGAACCGTGGGTACTGTCCGAATTAGGAAA
>Ga0265338_10008325_pt1 | contig 12615 bp, 5 predicted proteins | sample 42126metaG_FD_193579 | JGI IMG/M metagenome (GOLD analysis project Ga0265338, IMG submission 193579) | Rhizosphere microbial communities from Carex aquatilis grown in University of Washington, Seatle, WA, United States - 4-21-26 metaG | ecosystem: Host-associated > Plants > Roots > Rhizosphere >... | reverse complement strand
ACGGGTCTGACAGCAGCACTTCGCCCGCCGGAATGACAGCCGAGGGCGCGCCGTGAAAGGTCAGCGCCTTGTCGGTGGCCGGGTTGATGTTGCCGGTGCCCGCGCTGCCCGCCCCGGCGGCCAGCGCCACATGAACCGAAGTCAGCGTCACCGAACTGGTTCCATACGCATTGGAAAATCGCACCCGCAAATGTTGTCCGCCAATGGTCACATGAACGAATTGGCGGAGCGTGCTGTTGGCCAAAGTCACCGGCGGCAGGTTTCCGGGTTCGGTCAATTGCGGCCCGCAAGCCCAGGTGCCCACCCAATGGCCGCTTTGCGCGACAACGGTCTGCTGCAAAAGGAAAAGGGCTGCTGAGAGAAGCGAACCGGTCAGCCGGGTCAGTGCAACATGCGCAAGATTTTTTTTCATAAATTGAATGTGTTAATGTGAATACGAACGATAAAACTGCACGGGAAACTGGTTGGTGCCGGTGAATTGCCACGCGCCGCCGGCGTCGGCCACATTCGTGGATACATTCTGCCAGACAACGGGCGGTGCCAGATTGGCCGCCACCTGGACGACATTGGTGGAATTAGGACTCCCGAGGAAAAAGAGCGTCACACTGCCATTCAAATTTTGGACAATGTTGGTGACGAGAGCGGGAGGAAGTGGAAGTGGCAAACTGAACACCGTTCCCGCTGCGCCGGGGCCGCCGCCGAAGGTGGTGCCATACAATGAATTTCCCAGCGGCAAAACTCCGGCCACCGGAAACGCGCCGTCGCGGTTCGTGCCGGTCGAGGAATTCACGGCGGTAAAGGCGTAAATGGTCTGGAATTGCGTGCCGTTCGTATTCACGGAAAAAACAGTTCCACTTGCATTGGCGCCACCGGCCGAGGCCGTGCCGTAAAGGACGTTGCTGGAAAGTGCCAGCGCTGCGCAGGGGGAAGCGCCATCCACGTTGGTTCCCGTCAGCGCATCGGTGGCGGAAAAATTGTGCAGCACGGAAAAGCCAAGGCCATTGGCGCCAACGGAGAAAATCACGCCTTTGCCGCCCGTGCCGCCGGCGATGGTGGTTCCGTAAAGCATGCCATTCGACAGGACCAGCCCACCGAATGGAAACGCGCCATCGCCATTGGTAGCGGCCAGCGGATCCAATGGCGTGAAGCTGTGCAACGTCGTCAAACTGCCGCCAGTCGTGCTGATGGAAAACACCACACCCGCACCGCCTGCGCCACCGGCGGAAGCAGCGCCATAAAGCGTGCTGCCGGAAAGAACCAGACCTCCGCACGGCACCGCGCCGTCTGTGTTGGTGCCGGTATTCGAAGCCAGCACCGTGAAATCGTGCAGCACCGAAAAGCTGGAACCATTGGTGGACAATGAAAACACGGTCCCGTTGGCGGCTGCCCCGCCGGCAGTCGTCGTTCCGTAAAGCGTGTTGCCGGACAAAGCCAGCAATGCGCTTGGGCTGGCTCCACCCGAATTCGTGGCTTCATCCGCCGAGACGACAGCAAAACTCCGAATGACGGAAACGCCGTTGGTGCTCCCCAGAAAGATCGTGCCGACGCCGCTGTTTCCGCCTGCCGTGGTCGTCCCCAGAAGGCTGCTGCCCGAAACCGCCAGATTGCCTTGCGGATTGCCCGCGTCCGGCGCGTTGGTGAAAGTGCGGAAGGTGCTGAAGTTCGTTCCATCCAGCGTCATCCAAAATGCCGTGCCTGCACCCTGCGTCCCGCCACCGAGCGTGGTTCCCAACAAGCCGCCGCCGGAAAACACAAGTCCAGCCGCCGGATTGGCGCCATCCAGATTGAGGCCATTGGTAAGCGCGCTGAACCGGTGAATTGCGATTCCATCTGGCCCGACAAAAAGGTTTGTGTTGATGTTGGAGGGGGGCGGGATGGTTCCGGAATCCAGATTGGACACCGTGAAAGCCGTGCCAATGGTTCCGAACGCGAGCTTATCCAGTTCCAACCCTGATTCGCGCCCGCCAATTTGAAATGTCTGTGTCAAACTTCCGGCGCTGACGGCGAAGTTTACGTTGCCGGCGAACTGCGAAAGATTGACCCATTTCCACATGCCGTTGCCCAGCGATCCACCGCCGGTCACCACGTCCGTGCTGTTGCTGAAGCCGACGCCAGCCAGTCCATTCACAAAAACCCAGGCCGTCGTGCTGGTTGGCGATGGACTGCCAAAAGTGTTCGCGTAAAACATGCTGTCGCTGTTGTATCCTCCCGGGCCAACCAGGACCCGTGCATAGAGTTGATAGGTTCCAGCCGATGGAAAGGTGACCGAATAAGCCGCCACGTTTGTGGCACCTGGATAGGATAGGTTTATGCTAGTGGTCGCGACGGTGATATACGCCGGACTGGCGCTGTTGCTCACGGCCCAGTTCGAACCGAGCGTGGTTCCGGATTCCGCCTGAAAGGTCACCAGGCCGTCCGCCTTGGAAACGTCCAAACCCGCGAATACAACCGCCATGGCTGCGAGGAAGATGATGGTAGAACGATATGGTTTCATAGGTCAGTTTATTGATGGAAACTTTCCGGCGGGCCGAGATAGCTTGGTTTGACGCCACCGGTGTTGACGACGATTTTTTCCAGGACAACGGCGGGATCCACCATCCAGATTTTTAATATGTGGTAGCCCGGTGTCGCGATTGTGTCGGTTGATTTAACGTGGCGGCAGTTGTTTTTGACCGACTCTTCCCAGTCCCGATTGCCATTGCCCGCGTTGAAATCAGCGGGAACAACGGTCACGATTTTCGGCGTTTCATCGTCAAGTGAAACCGCGTAACGCAACGCGCGTCCATGTATGAAATTCAACGTCGGGCCGACCGTCGTTTCGATCCCCAATTTCCCCGTGTTGAACAAATACATTTTGTATTCGAGACACGGCGAATCCTTCCCCGGCGTCGCCTGGGCGTCGGCGGGCGCATCCGCGCGCATGGCCGAAAGCGTGTGGCCGTAGTTCGGGATCTTGATCCAGCGATTTGCGCCGGCGTCGGTTTTTTGGGTGAAATGTTCCGCCTCGATGGAAACGCAGCCGTCACCCTCGACAAACCCCTGCAGCGAATCCCGCGTTGGCCCGGATGGGTTGAACACGTCCATTTTTACCATCACATCGTTGCCCGTGCCGGAGAATTTAATTTCACCGCTGCTCGTGCTTCTTGGCGCCTTGCTCCAATCCACGCTGATCCACAGGCGTTTTTCTTTTTCAACGGTTCCCGCAGTTTCACTCAAAATAATCCACGGCGCGGCGGCGGTGGCTGTGAAATCAAACGGCGTTTTCCCCTGGTTGAAAACATCAACGTAGCGGCGCTGCCGGTTGAACGAGTCAAATTGTGGCAGCGTCGCTTCCCCGTTTGTCACCCCCGTTTCCGAACCTTCCACAGCCACGCCCATTGCCGCCGCGTCCGGCACTTCAATTTCCTTCAGCTGAACCGCATCCAGATTGTTTTGCTTCGGCTCGTTCCAGGTGACATAACCAATATACGGTTGGTCCATGAAATGGCCCCACTTGCCGCCGGCAAAGGTGCGATTGAAATAAGCCATCAAGTTGGTTTGCCCGGCAAACTGTTCGCGCGTTTGCCCGGCGAAATCATTCGCGCTGGCCCGGCCTTGTTTGGCGTAAAGCGCGTTCTTGGCGGCGGCGAGATACATCGCATTTAATCCCGCGCCGGCTTTTGCGGGAAACCAGACCAGTTCATAAAACGCGTCACGGCTTTCCGGCGGCAATTCTCCACTGATCTTTTCCGCTTTATCAGCAAGCGACTGGTAATCCGCCACAACTTTTTCAAACTCGCCGTAGTTCACCAGGCTGTAGGTGTTCACGTCCAGCAACTCCGGTTTGCGGCGGCTGTTGAATTTCGTATGGTCCGAGACGATGCCGGCGATTTCATCCGCGTGTTCAGGCCCGAATTCGCGTTGCGCCCAGAGCCGGGTGAATTCATCGAGATTTTCGTTCGACCAGCGCGGAGTGTCCCACGCGAGGCTCAGGAAATATTCCATCGGAAGTTCGTAGCCCTTGAAATGGCCGACGTTGACGATCCAAACCCGGTCCGCGCCGTATTGCTTCGCCAGCGACATCTGGTCCCAGATCTTCGGAATCGGGTCGGTGTTGATCCATTGATAATTGCGCGGGCCGCCGTGATAATCGAAGTGATAATAAATGCCCGCGCCGCCGCTGCGTTGGCGTTCCTCGGCGGAGGGCAGGCGGCGGACGTTGCCCCAATTGTCTTCCGCCCAAAGCAGTGTCACATCGTCCGGCACGCGCATCCCGGCGTTGTAATAATCCATCACTTCCTTGTAGAGGCACCACACCTGCGGCACTTTGGTCACATCGGGATTGACGACATCGGCCAGGATCTTTCGTTGATCAACCACGATTTGTTCCAGCAAGGCCTTGTTTGTTTCCGGACCGCCTTCGGCCATCGGCGTGTCATTTGCGCCGCGCAGGCCGATGGTGGTCAGATTTTCGTAATGTTTATTGCGCTCGATGCCGTCGCGCCAGAAATTTGAGACCACATCGGGAATGCACGCGTAGTTCCAACTGCCGTATTCCCGTGAATAATTTCGATCCCATTCCTTTTGCGCACGCAGCATCGGTTCCTGATGCGAGGTGCCCATCACGATGCCGTATTCGTCGGCCAGTTTTGGGTTTTCGGGGTCGTCTTCATTAAACGCGTTGTTCCACATGGCCGGCCAGAGGTAATTTCCACGGAGCCGCAAAATCGTCTCGAACAGGTTCGTGTAAAATCCACGGCCATAATTCGCCACGCCGGGCAGCCCCGGCACCGTGCCGAATTTTTCGCGAACCCAGTTTGACAAATCCGGCGCCTCGTCATTGAGAAAGATGCCGCGGTACTTCACCGACGGCGGCCCCTGGACAAATTTTCCCGCCTTGATGAAAAGCTGGTCGTGATGTCTTGGCGGAACGTCCGCCCAGAAATACCACGGCGAAACACCGATCTGTTCGGACAGATCGTAGATTCCGTAAATCGTTCCGCGCTTGTCGCTGCCGCAAACCACCAGCGCGTTTTCAATTCCCGGAAACGGCTTCGGCACGACTTGAATCTGAAACGATTCCCACTTGCCGGAAATTTCCGAAACTTCAATTTTTTTCTCCCGAATCAGCTCGTCAATGAATGCACTCTTGCCAACCGTGCCGATGATGACGAGGTCCGTTTGGCCGGATTCAAGTGCGTTGGTGAAGCTTGGTGTTTTGTCCGTGACGCGGGCGATGTCCGCTTTCAAATTGTTCGCCGCGAGGAGAACGCCCGGCCAATCGTTGGGGTCCGCCAAAATCGCGGCGGCCTTTTCCTTGACCAAGGCAAAGCTGTCCTGGCTGGGAGTGGTTTCGACCCGGCCGGGTTCTCCCAGGGCAAGGCAATTTTGGGCCAGCGAAAGGAAGCCAGCCAGCAGCAGGGGAAAAAAATGATGGCAAATGTTTGGTTTCAAATTTTTAAGGCGGGGAAAAATTTACTGGGATGATTGGCGCGGAGCCGGTTCAAAATATCTTTCGGCAAATTTCAAAAACACCGGCCAGTTTGGCGCGTCGGTGTGTCCGGCGCTGTGCTGGCGGAAGGCGATGTCACCGTCCATCAGGCCGGTTTCAATTGGCGGAAAATTAGTCGTGCCCAAATCGTTTTTGCCGAGCAACCGGTAAACCGGTCCGGCGGCCGCGGCGGCCATGAAACTGCCCCTGGCATCCACCCACGCGTCGCCATTGGTCGAGCCGGCGCTGATGAAAACCGGCCGCGGCGCGCAGAGCGCGATCAATTCATGCGAATCCACGGGCAGATCGCTCCAGTTCAGCGGGCCGGAGTATTTCATAAAATTTCCCGCCATCCAATGATATCCACCGCTGCCCGCAAGGTTCTCCACGATTTCACCCCAGTCGCGGCGGTGCAACTTCGCTCCGCCTTCGCCCGACGAACTGACATAGGCGATCGCAAAACGCGGGTCGTACGCCATCGCGACGAGCGTGGCCTTGCCATACCGCGAATGGCCTTCGATGCCGACGCGTCTTGCGTCCACCGATTTGTCGGTTTCAAAATAATCCAGCGCGCGGCTGGCGCCCCACGCCCACGCGCGCAACGCACCCCAATCGTCCGGCTGGCGCGGCTGTCCGCGATTGCACAACCCGATGATTCCACCCGTCAACCCCGAGCCATTGTCCGCTTGAATGCTGGTGGGAGTCAACGTCGCATAGCCCCAACCTCTCGCCAAAACCTGTTGCTGCCAGGTTGGACCGTTGCCGTCGGGATTTCCGCGCGAAAAAATATTTGTGCCGGCATTGTTCGTTCCGCGATTGCGGGCAAAAAAGCCAGGCGGGAAATTGAAAATGAATTGCATCATCACTGGCACGGGATGTGTCGCCGCGGTGGGCGTGGTCAGATTCAATTCAATGTTCACACTGATGTTGGTATCGGCGGAATTGTCAACGCGGCCGATGAGTTTTTTGGTGACGACAGGGACGTTGCCATTGTTTGTGTGAATCGTTTCAACGATTTCCCAATTTACCTTCGGGGTTGTCGCGGGAACGCGCCCATAAATTTCACGGTCAAAATCTTCGGCGATTTCCGGACGGCGCTGGCTCCACCACGTTTCCGGCGACGTGACGGCTTTTCCATTCTTCAATGTCAGCGCATCCGGCAGGTCGGGAAATGGATTCGCCTTGGCTTCGTCATAGTTTGCGGGATTGGGCGATTGCGGGTTGCCGCCACGTCCGGGCCGCAGGGAAGTGATGTGCAACCATTCCATCATCCGGCGATGGTCCTGCCCGGCGGAAATTTTTGCGGCGCTGGAATTTGAAACGGGAATGGTCGTGGCGTTGGTCGCGGTGTCAGCGGCCATTATTGCCTTAGGAAGATTGAAGCCAAGCGCGCCGCCGAGGACAATGATTTGCGCCAGTTGCTTCATCGAATTTGATATTTTCGAACAAAAGCAACCATTTGACCATACGACATTTATCGTAATGACGGCAAAACGGCGTTTTAACGTTTTTAAGGGCACTGGGGCAAAATACGACGTTTGTCGCATAGCGTCAGAAACCCTCTTGGTGTACCTTGATGAGAACTCATATACCACCGTGTGCGATGCTATTTGTTTCAGCCAAACCCGACAGTCTGCCCACATGTATGCAAAAAACCAACTCTAGTGTAATCATGAAAACGAAAATAACCCCAAACTCCATGCCGGTCTGGCCGTCAATCGAAAATTTACCGCTTTTCAACATCAGATCCAGAATATTCAAACACCTCATTGTTTTGTGCTGCGCCTTCGCCACGACGGCTGCCTTCGGCCAGACTGTTCGAACCTGGACCGGTGGAAATGGCACAGGGACAGACCTTGGTGCTGCCACTAATTGGAGTGGCGGCGTGGTGCCTGGCAATGGTGATGTCGCCCAATGGGACGGCACTTATACCGGAGGTGGCAGTCTTTCATTAACCTACAATGCCAACATTGGCGGCAATTATCAGACGACGGGAACGAGTTGGAGTCTCGCGCCAGGTCAGACCGGTAACGTGACCATTTCGGCTCTGAACGGAAGCTCCGGGTTTCTGTCCGTGGACCATGTCACCAACTCCAGTTCCGCCGGAGCTGCTTTGATTCTCGGTGACAACTCGGCAACTGCGTTTGGTGTTCAGTGGCGGGCTGATGGTGGAAATCCGCCCTATGTCCCGCACGCTCTTATAAATAATTCTGCAAGTCCGAATGTCATATGCCCGAACGTCAAATGGTCGGCGGGCGGCGGCAACACTCACACGCTGCTTTTTGGTGGATCAGGGAATTGGAACATTACCAACAGCATGATCTGCGGCAATAACACTCCTACGCTTATCGGAAAACTGGGCGCTGGCAAATTGATATGGGCTGGTCCTTCCATTGCCGCTGCGGCGGGCAACAACGTTATTGCATCCCCGCTCGATTTTGAAGCTGGCACGGTGGTTCTCGCGAACGGCAATCCGTTGACCACGCAGAACATCACCAACAATGGGACTCTGAAATACGACGCGCTTTCGGCAACTCAGACTCTCTCGGGTGCCATTATTGGGACTGGCACAATGGTGATGAATGCTGGCCAGCTCACGCTTTCCGGTGCGAGCGTCTATACTGGCAGCACGGTGCTTAGCAACGGCGTCCTGGTTCTCGGCAGCGCCCATAACCCCGGAGTGTCCGGACCGATTGGCATCGGCGGCACGATTTCGTTCAACGGCGGCACGCTGCGCTTCAGTTCGCTCAACACTTTCGATTACTCTCCGCGCTTCAACACGGCGGCGAACCAAGTGTATCTGTTTGATACCGCCGGCCAAATCGTGACTTTGGCGACTAACATGAGCAGCAGTGGCGGCACGCTCACCAAACTCGGTTCCGGCACGCTCACGCTTTCCGGCACGAATTCTTACAGTGGGGCGACCACTGTCAGCGTCGGGAAACTGGTGTTTCAAGGCGTCACGACCGGCTCCGGCAACATCACTGTCGCCAACGGCGCTGCTCTCGGTGTCACGGACACCGGCACGCAAATCACGCCGGCTGCGCTGGCTTTGGGAACGAGCGCCGGTGTGACCTTGGAATTCAACAACGTCACCAACGCGTCCACCCCGATAGTCAATGCGACCACAATTTCAGCCGGCGGCACGGTCACCGTCAACGTCAACGGCGGCAATTTTTCGCCCTCAACGAGCTATCCGTTGCTCCATTGGGCCGGCGGCACAGCGCCGACGTTTGTTCTGGGAACTGTGGTCGGCGCGGTTAATCCCACTCTCTCGGTTTCCGGCAACACGCTTTTCCTGAACGTCACCCTGGTGGCGTATGACTGGACCGGCGCGAGCAGCGGCAGTTTTGACTTGGCCTCCATAAATTGGATCTTCTCCGGCAATCCGGCTCATTTTGTTAATGGCGGCAACGCGTTGTTTGACGACACAGCCACCGGGCAGACCAACGTGACCCTCAGTGGTGTCGTTCTGCCGGCGAGTGTTACCGTTAATAACAGCAGCAAGATTTACAGCATCACCTCCAGCTCCGGAAACGAAATCGGCGGCACCAACAGCCTGACCAAGGCCAACACCGGCCTGCTGACGCTGTCTGGTGGCTTCAACGCCTACACCGGCGCCACGACCATCAGCGGCGGCACCTTGAGCGTCAGCACCCTGGCCAACGGCGGTTCCGCCAGCGACATCGGGGCTGCAGCCAACAGCGCAGCCAACCTGGTGCTCAACGGCGGCACGTTGCAATACACCAATGGCGGTGCGACGAGCAGTGATCACCTGCTCACGCTTACTACCAGCGGCGGCATAATTGACGCCTCGGGTATCGGCGCGTTGGTCTTGAACAACACCGGCTCGGTCGGCTTGAGCGGCTCGGGCGCGCGCGTGCTCACTTTGACGGGTACCAACAGCGGCAATACACTTGCCGCCTCGCTCGGTGACAATGGTGGTGCAACTTCGCTGACGAAGAGCGGCTCGGGCAGATGGATTTTGAGCGGAACCAATACGTATTCCGGCGGGACCTTGATTTCTGGCGGCGGAACGCTGCAAATCAACGAAGGCGGCTCACCCGGCAGCGGCATTATCACCGACAATGGCAACCTTGATTTCAACGTGTCCAGCACCCTGACCGTTCCAACTGTCAACGGCAGTGGCTCGGTTACCAACGATGGCAGCGGCACGGTCATCCTTCCCAATAACAACGGTTATACGGGCGGCACAGTCATCAACGCCGGCACGCTGCAAGTCGGCAACGGCGGTGCCACCGGTTCGCTCTACGTCAACGGGGCCATGGTTGACAACGGTCTGCTAGTCTTTAACACCACAGGCTCATTTAATTATACTGGAAACGGCCTTATTAGCGGACCGGGAAATGTAATCATAAGCGGTTCCGGAGGTCTGATAAAGGCCATTGGTGCCAACACGTATACCGGCTGGACGCTCATCAATCCGGGTGCCACATTTCAGCCTGCCTCCGGCAACCAGGGTACCCTGGTCAGTTCCGTCGTGACCAACAACGGCATGCTCAGATTTGACCGTCAGGATACCGGGGTTTTTGGTTACACTAACAACATTGTAGGCACCGGTATCGTGTGGAAGGAAGCCGCCGCCAACGGAAACTTTGGCGATGTTACGCTCAGGGGCACGAATACTTATACTGGCGGCACGGTCATTAGTGGTGGTGCAATCATCCTCGGTGATGGCACCCCCGGTGCCGGCTCGATCGTCGGTGACGTATTCTTTACCAACAGCTTGTATGCGGAATCCGCTCGGCAATTGACATTCAATCGTCCCGACAACTTTACGTTTGCGGGAAACATCACCTATTCAACGAACTTGCCGTTTGGCAACCGGGGAATAGTGGCGCAAAGCGGCTCGGGAACAGTCACGCTTACTGGTAACAACACTTATCCCGGTGGCACAATCATCAACGCGGGCACGGTGCAAGCCGGCGCGGGCGGCACGAGCGGTTGGATCGGCACCGGTCCCTGCACCGACAACGGCGTGCTGGTCTTCAACCGATCGGATGCCATGACTTTCGCCAACATCATCAGCGGATCGGGTTCAGTGGTCCAACAAGGTCCCGGCATCCTGACGCTTACTGCCACCAACACCTATAGTGGCAATATGACGGTCAGTAACGGCACGTTGCTTGAAAACGGCCAGGACTTCCCCGCTGCACTCAACGTCATTGGCGGCACGCTCGGCGGCACCGGCGCGGTTTACGGACCGATTACGCTGAACGCGGGAACCACGCTCGCGCCCGATGCTTCAGTCAGTTCGGTCGGCATATTCACGGCCGGCAGCGACCTGACCATCGGTGGCAACGTTATTGTTGATGTGAACAAGAGTCTCGCTCCGCAGTCCAATGACCTTGTGGTTTGCCAAGGCACGCTGTCCAAGACCGGCACGGGAACACTCACTGTGATGAACCTTGGTCCGGCGCTCGCGATTGGCGACAAGTTCACCCTGTTCAGTCCAGCCCTGCCAGGCGGCGCGGGCTTGACTGTCACCGGCGCGGGTGCGACCTGGACCAACCGCCTGGCGCTGGATGGTTCGATCGCTGTTCTAACGGTGGCTCCGCCGGTGAACACCAATGCCCCGGTGATGCAGGCTTCTGTGTCCGGAAGCACCTTGAGTCTGGCCTGGCCGACCAATCTCGGTTGGACGCTCCTAACCAACAGCGTCGGTCTGACCGCAGCCAACCAATGGTTTGCGTATCCCGGATCGGCGACGATCACCAACGTGAACATCACCATCAACCCCGGGAAGACCAACGTGTTCTTCCGGATGGTTTATACGAACTCACCCTGATGGTTTTCAGGAATAAATATGAATAACACGGCCGCCGCAGTCTTAAAACTGCGGCGGCCTTTGATAGACGGTCAGCTTTTTAAAATATGAAGAATGGTAAATTGAACAAGTCGGGTCTCAAGAAGAAATCTGGTTTTACGTTGATCGAATTGCTGGTGGTCATCGCCATCATCGCGATTCTGGCGGCGTTGCTGTTGCCGGCGCTGGCGAGTGCCAAGGAAAAGGCCAAGCGAATTGCGTGCGTGAACAATTTGAAGCAAATCGGAACCGGCATGGCCGTCTATGCCGGAGATAATAATGATTATGTTCTTCCCCTGCGGATACCCGTTCCGAACACCCTCACCGATCCCGGTGCTCAGGCGGCAGCGTCAGTGGGGTTGACCGTCTCGTCGAACTCAGCTTCCATCTGGTCCTGTCCCAATCGCGGACTGATTAGTCCAGGCCTGCCGAACCGTGAAGCAACAGGGAATCCGGCGCCAGATGATTTTCAATGGGTTATTGGTTATTCGTACCTTGGCGGTCTGACCAATTGGGTCACGGAAAGCTACGGCACCTTCACGGGACATAGCCCAGTCAAATTGGGCCAATCCAAACCGTATTGGGTGCTGGCGGCCGATTCTTTGATTAAATATGACGTGTCTGGTTCGGGTCTAATGTGGGCTGATCAAGCAGACACGCCGGTGAACGATCCTGCACGTTGGTACGTTTATGCAAATTGTCCACCCCATAAGAAGGGCACCGGCGCGGCGGGCGGAAATGAAGTTTTTGCCGATGGTTCAGCCGGCTGGCGGAATTTTGAATCCTGGCGTCGTTATACATGTTGGACTGGGAATGCTATCGTGAAAAATGTCTATTGGTCACAGGAGGCTACCGACTTTCAATCCAGCCTGCTTACAAAAGTACAGTTTTTGAAGTGAACTGGGATTCAGTTTTCATTCAGGCCACCAGGTGTGTGGGGATGGCTTGAAGCCAATCTTTAGTGAATTGCTTGGGCCGCCGGCCAGGAACGACCATGCTCCGTCGCCCGCCGGCGATCCGAGCGCCCATGCCAGTTAAGGAACATCATCACAAACCATTGACGACCAAGGCAAAGGCTCATGATTCCTTCTGTTAATTCCAAACAACTCGGTTTCTCATTGAGAAACCATATAGCTGCCAGACTTCTGGCTGTAGTTTCATTTTTGCTCGGCTCAATGTTGTTGTCCGGTTCTTTGCTGGCACAAACCGCGCCGCGAAACCAGATTTCCCTGGATTCCGGCTGGACCTTTCAGTTGGGCGATCCGGTGGATGTGACCACGAATGTCACCTACTATCCCGAAATTCCCAATCTGGAAAA
>Ga0265338_10008324_pt1 | contig 12617 bp, 12 predicted proteins | sample 42126metaG_FD_193579 | JGI IMG/M metagenome (GOLD analysis project Ga0265338, IMG submission 193579) | Rhizosphere microbial communities from Carex aquatilis grown in University of Washington, Seatle, WA, United States - 4-21-26 metaG | ecosystem: Host-associated > Plants > Roots > Rhizosphere... | reverse complement strand
AAAGCAGGACGGTCGCCGCGCAAACAAGTGTGGCGTGAATGGCGTTTCTCATAGGCGGAGATTGTGCGGGCAATTGTTCACCGTTGCGTTGAGCAAAGCAAAGGATTTTTGAAATGGCCGATGGCTCCACATGCAGCGTCTTTTGAACAATGGCGGCTATGATTTTGGTTTGCCTGGCACCGGAAATTTTTTGGCGGCATCATCCAGCACCAGCACCCAGTCGTCGTTGGTGCCGCCGGAGGGCGTGGTGAATTCACGCGTGCCGGTCTTGGCAAAACTGCCGGACTTTTTTGCCCTGCCGGTCCGCGGGTCGAACCACCACGCGACGAGTTTCTGGCCAGAGAGTTTGCCGGTGTTGATGGTGACGTCGGTTTTGCCGCTGGGCAGATAGACAAATGCATAGCTGCCGTCCGCCCCGCGCATGGCCTCGACCCGTTCGACAGCACGGTCGCTGACTTCACCGGCAATCAGCGATTGATCGGGCATGCGTTCGAGCATCGGGCGGGATGCGATGAGGCGTCGAATGTATTGCACCTGCCCGGAGGCGGGCAATTTCAAGGCTTCCTTCCACGACATTGCGGTGCCCCAACGGGTGATGACTTTTCCGCCGGGATTGAAACCGTAAACTTCGCCCTGCCCATACGTGAGACCCGCCGCGCCGGCAAACACGTCCAGATACGCCGAGCGCCGGATATCCACGGCCTGAAGCCGCCGGGCGCCGGGCGTGCCGGACAGCCGGTCGGTTATGTTTTCGTAGCCGGGTTCCATGTCGAGCGTCGGCTTCGCCGGAGTTTTGGCATAATCGTCTCCGACGAGCTGAAAGTTTATCGTGTTGATGAAATGTCCCGACTGGATGGAATTGAAATCAAGCCACGACCGGTCATGGAACCAGAAAGATGAACTTTGCTCGCCGGTGGGATGGTAGCTGATCATGATTTTGTCAACGCCTGCGGACTTGGCACCTTCGATAAGTCCCTGCGCTTCGAGATCGGTGATGTGTTGAATTTTCAGGCCGGCCTCGTCGTTCGCCGTCGAGTCGCCGCCGAGAATCCAGAAAATGTTCCGCTTGGCATATCGTTGCGAGAGGAACATGCAATATGCCTGCATCTTTTCCGGGATGCCATTGGTTCCCAGTCTGTCCCCCGCATTTTTATGCCAATAAGGAAGGATGGCCATATACATCCCATGCGCCTGGACTTTGTCGAGGATGGAATCCACGTTTGTGTAATACGCCTCGTTGATCTGCCCGAGGTCACGATTCACAAAGGGAAGCTGGCCATCGGTGTTGGTGTGCCGGGTGTAGTCCCAGAGGGCGATGACACCTTGAATGACGTTGAAACCCTTGGCCTTGCGATCGGCTAGGTAGGCATCGACATCGGCGGGGGCGGCATGATTGAAGATGCCCCATGCGGTGTCCGCCTGCCAGAAGAACGGCGTGCGGTCGGCTTTGACGAAATAATGGCCATTATCGGAAACGCGGATTGGCTGCAATGGCTTCGTTGCGCAGCCGGTGGCCACCACACAGCACGCCAGCGCAAAGAGAATCGCCAGCGTTCGAACCTGTAGTTGAAGGAGAATTGTCTTCATGAATGTAAAGTTAGACGTTTCTTTCCAGAAAAGGTTGCAATTGGATAAGTGCGACGAAATCTGGCCCAAAGGAAATCGGCACTGCTGCCGCGCACGAAGGCGCGCCGACCTGTGCTCAACAAAGCATTTTTTGTTATGCTTAATATCAAAATATGTTGTATGTTATGGGCGGGATGCGTTAAGCGCTGACATCAAATTTCAGGAAATAGCCGGGATAGCGCGATTATTTAACGAGCGGGCCGGCCCGTTTCCGGCGGATGAGCAAAGGTGTTGATGGAACCTTCGATGCAACCGGGTGAAGAGCGTTATCGCGAGGTGGTCGAACTGAAGGCCGCGCTCGACGAGCACGCCATTGTGGCCATCACCGATCCTCAGGGAAAAATCACCTACGTCAACGACAAGTTCTGCGCCATCTCAAAATATCCGCGAGGGGAACTGCTGGGTCAGGATCATCGCATCATCAACTCCGGCCATCATTCCAAGGAATTCATGCGCGGCTTGTGGACGACCATCGCGCAGGGCCGGGTCTGGAAGGGCGAAATCAAAAACCGGGCCAGGGACGGAACGTATTACTGGGTGGACACGACCATCGTGCCGTTTCTCAACACGCAGGGCAAACCCCGGCAATACATCGCCATCCGCGCCGACATCACCGACCGGAAGCGGGCGGAAGAAACGCTCGCCCGACAGGCAGCCATCATCGAGTCATCGGACGATGCGATCATCAGCAAGACGTTGGACGGAGTCATCATGACATGGAACCGGGGCGCGGAAATAATCTTCGGCCATACGGCGAGAGAGGCCGTGGGCCAGCCGATGCTGATGCTTTTTCCGCCCGAGCGTGTGAAGGAGGAGACGGACATCCTGGCCCGGATTGCGCGGGGCGAAAGCGTGGATCATTTTGAGACCACGAGGGTGCGGAAGGATGGGAAACGCATTGATGTCTCGGTGACCATTTCACCCATCAGGGACAGTCAGGGCCGGATTGTCGGTGCCTCCAAAATCGCGCGCGATATTTCGGACCGCCGGGCACTGGAGCTGGCCGTGGAGGCGGCGGCCGAGCAGGAACGGACGCGGATTGCCCGGGAATTGCACGATGGTTTGGGGCAGCAACTGGGCGGGTTGCGTTTCTTGATGGAGGGCTTGCGCCGCGATTTGCAGTCGGCGAACGCGCCGCTGGCAGAAACCGCCGGACAGCTTTCCAAAGAAATTGCCACCGCCCTGACGCAAGCGCGCACGCTGGCCCACGAATTATACGCCGTGCCGCCTTCGCCGGATGGGTTGCAGCAGGCATTGGAGAACCTGGCCGAGCGCGCCAGCGAGCGCGGAATCGCCTGCCAGTTCACGAGTGAAACGTCCGTCCTGATGCCCAATCAAATGGTGGCCAGCCATCTTTACCGGATCGCGCAGGAAGCGGTTCACAACGCCCTCAAGCACAGCCACGCAACGCGGATTGAACTGGAACTGGTTCCGCAACCTGACAGCGTGGAATTGCGGGTAAGGGACAATGGCGTCGGTTTTCCGACAACCGCCGGTCCCCGCGGCCTCGGCCTGCACACGATGGAACAGCGCGCCCGGCTGGCCGGCGGACAGTTATTGGTGCAAAATCAACCTCACGGCGGCGTCATGGTGATTTGCTCGGTGCCCAAAGCGATTCTGCAAGTGGCTGGTGCTGCCGGATGACCCTGCCAAATCCCAAAACCATGCCCGCCAAAAAACCAACCGCCTCCGGTATTAAGCGAAAGAAAATATTGCTGGTGGACGACCATCCCCTGATGCGGCGGGGACAAGCCGACCTGCTGGAACGCGAATCGGACCTGGCCGTGTGTGGCGAAGCCGGCACGGCGCGGGCGGCGATGGAGGCCATCGCGAATTTGAAACCCGACCTGGTGGTGGTTGACATGGCGTTGCCGGACAAGGACGGCTTGGAACTCATCAAGGACATCCAGGCACTTCACCCCGGGCTGCCGGTGCTGGCGATGTCCATGCAGGATGAATCACTTTATGCCCCACGGGTTTTGCGGGCGGGCGGGCGCGGTTACGTGATGAATGGCGACGCGCCGGAGCTGCTGGCAACGGCAATCCGCACAGTGTTGAGCGGCCAGGTCGCGTTGAGTCCGCGCATGTCCGCGAAGATGCTGGAGTCCATGGTCGGTCCTGCCGGTCAAACGGGCGAAGGTCCGGAGGCAAAATTATCGGACCGTGAACTGGAAGTGTTGCGGCTTTTTGGTGGAGGCTGGAGCACGGACGAAATCGCCAAACGTCTTCATTTGAGTCCCAAAACGGTTGACGTTCACCGGGCACACATCAAGGAGAAGCTCGGTTTGAAAACCACGCCGGAATTCCAGCGGTTCGCCATCCGGTGGGTCGCCTCCCAAGGCGGCCCTGACGCGTAAGCCGTCGCTTTAACCGGATAAGCATTTTCCCTATCAGCCGCGTTTTCCCGGCCTTACGCGCGCGCGTCTTTCGTGCCAATAGGCAGGAACTCGTTTCCGATTTAGTCTGCTCCCATGAATGCAACACGAATACCGATTCAGTTTAACGAGCCTGCCCCGCAACTGCCCGTCGCGTTGAGGCAGGGAATGCCCGCCGCATCCTGCCCACCCGCCGTGCTCGGAATGAACCTGAACCGCTCCACCGGCAATTTCACGAAGGCCGCCAGTGCCAACGGCCAGTTGGTCAAGGCGCTGGCCGGGTCCGCGATCTTCGGCGAATATCAACGGGCCTTCGAGGCGGCCACGGGATTGCCGCTGACCCTGCGGGCGGTCGAGGGCTGGCAACTGGCCCACCACGGAAACCGGCGGCAGAACGCTTTTTGCGCCATGATGTCAAAGGAAAGCCGCTCGTGCGCGGGTTGTCTGCGGATGCAGCAACGGGTTTGTGAGGGAGTCAATGGCGTGCCCTGCACCCTGCGCTGCACGTTCGGACTCAACGAATCGGCCGTTGGCGTGAAAATCGGCAAGGAGATCATCGCCTACCTCCAGACCGGCCAGGTTTTCTTCAAGGCGCCGAAGCCGCAACAAACCAATCGCGTCCTCGATCTGCTCAAGGAATCGGGGCTGGACGTGGACCGGCAGGAAGCCGCGCGGCACTACAATGAAACCCCCGTTGTCCAACCTGATGAATACCAGGCAACCATCCGGCTGCTCCAGTTCTTTGCCGACCAGCTTGGCGCGCTGGCCAATCAAATCCAGTTGCAGCAAAAGGATTCCGAACCGGAACAAATCACGCGTGCCCGGCAATACATCGAGGCGAATTCCCAGGAGGAACTATCCCTCGCCGAAGTGGCCAAGCAGGCGGGGATGAGCACGTTCTACTTTTGCAAGATGTTCAAGAAAGTCACCGGCGTGAATTTCGCCCACTATGTTTCCGGAGTTCGCGTGGAAAAAGCGAAGAACCTGCTGCTGAATCCGAACTACCGGGTCAGTGAGATTGCCTACGAGGTCGGCTTTCAGTCCCTCACCCATTTCAACCGGATATTCCGAAGCATCGCCGGCCAGTCGCCCACCGAATACCGCCAGCAATTGTCAACGAATTGAGGCAAACCAATGAAACCGGATCAACCAGCGCGCGCGCCGGACAAGCAGCACGCCATCAAGAAGCGGGTCTTCCTCGTTGAAGACCATCCCTTGATGCGCCGTAGCATCGCCGAGGCCATCGAACGCGAGCCGGATTTGACCGTGTGCGGCCAGGCGGAAGACGCGACCTCGGCGCTGGCGGCGGTCTTGTCGCTCCCGCCCGATGTGGTGTTGACCGACATCCAGCTCAATTCTTCCAGCGGGCTGGATTTGATCAAGTTCGTCCGCGCCCGTTTGCCGTTGCTGCCCATCGTCGCCACCACGATGTTCGACGTGCGGCGCACTGAACGTCTCGTCCGCGCGGCCGGCGCCTCGGCTTTTGTCGCCAAAGGCGACGGGCCGGACAAATTAATCGCTGTCATTCGCGGGGCTTTGAAAGGCGGTGAACGGGATGAAAGCCTTTGAAATCCCGCCTTCCGCGCTGTGCGATCTTCCCCTGATCGAAACAGCGCGTCCAATCACTTTGCCGGGGTCTTCGCCAAAACCATTGTTGTATCATTTGGTGTTTGACGGCGGCCACTGAAAAGGCGAAAAGGAACCAGCCATGAATCTGAAACGCTGGTTTCTCTGGTTGTGCCTCGCAGTGGTTGTGGTCAGCGAGGTCATGCTTTTCAAGGCCAACCATCAGCTGACCGCCGCGGTTATCGCGCGCGACACGGCGCAGCACAACGCGGACAAGGCGCGCGCGGACTTGGAACAATTCCAGGCTTCCGCCGCCGCAGCGCAAGGTGCGGAAGGTGACCGGTTGCGTCGGGAGAACCAGAATCTTATCCAGGCCCTCACCCAGTTGAAAACCGAAACCAACCGCTTGCAGCAGGTCAATCGGCAATTGACGCAGCAATTGACGGCCATTGGCGCAACCGCCCAACAGCAGCAGGCGCAGTTGCAACAATGGCAGGCAGCGAGCCAGCAGGCTCGCGCCGTCGTGCAGCAATCGCAATCACAGGCAGTGATCGAACGCAACACCTGCATCGCCAATCTCAAGCTGATTGACGCGGCCAAATTGCAGTGGGCGCTGGAGAACAACAAGGCCGAGGACGCCATTCCGATCGCGCAGGATTTGATGCCCTATTTGAAGGACGGAGTTTTTCCCGTTTGCCCCTCCGGCGGCACTTACACGATCAATGCTGTCGGCCAGGCGCCGACCTGCTCGATTCCCGGCCACGCGCTGCCGCAGTAACGCACTTGGCACAATTTCAGTCTTGGCTTTTGCCGTTCCCCGCCTAGACTCTGCGTTCCATGATTGAGACTGACATTGAACTTTTGAAGGGTATCGCAAACCAATTGCGGATTCATTCCATCACTTCCACTACCGCGGCGGGCAGCGGCCATCCCACTTCGTGCTGCTCGGCGGCGGACGTGGTGGCCACGCTGTTTTTCGGCCACATGCGTTACGACGCGAAGAATCCGCACTATTACAACAACGACCGCTTCATCCTTTCCAAAGGACACGCCGCGCCGCTGCTCTACGCCGCATGGGCGGAAACCGGTTTGTTCCCCGCCGGCGATCTGTTGACGCTGCGCAAATTCAACTCCAACTTTGAAGGCCATCCCACGCTCCGGCTGCCGTTCGTGGACGTGGCGACCGGCTCGCTCGGCCAGGGCTTGAGCGTCGGCGCGGGCATGGCGCGCGCGGCGCGGCTCGACAAACTGGATTACAACACCTACGTCCTGCTCGGCGACGGCGAGATCGCCGAAGGCTCGGTCTGGGAGGCCGCGTCGTTTGCCGGCATTTACAAGCTGAACAATTTGATCGCCATTGTGGATGCAAACCGCCTTGGCCAGAGCGAGGCGACGGCGTTCGGCCACGACATCGGCGTCTATGCAAAACGCTTTGACGCCTTCGGCTGGCGTGTTGAAGTGATTGACGGCCACGACATCGAGGAAATTGTCGAAGTGTTGAGCGGCACCGGTCTGGACGACAAACCACTTGTCATCATCGCCAAGACTTACAAGGGGGCGGGCGTTTCTTTTCTGCAGGATCAGGATGGCTGGCACGGCAAACCGCTGAACAAGGAAGAGGCCGCCAAGGCCATCGCCGAGCTTCAGCCGAGTTCGAAATCCGGCATCGGCGTGCCGATCCCCGCACCGAATCAGTTGCCCGCACCGGCCAACGCCGTGCCCGCCAGCTATCCGGCGATTAGTTACAAACTTGGCGACAAGGTCGCCACCCGCGAAGCCTATGGCATTGCGCTCGCGCGCATTGGTGAGGTTGACCAGCGCATTGTTGCGCTGGATGGCGACACGAAAAATTCCACCTACGCCGACAAGTTCTTCAAGAAATTCCCGGAACGTTCCACCGAATGTTACATCGCCGAGCAAAACCTGGTTGGCGTGGCCACCGGTTTCGGCACGCGCGGCAAGGTGCCGTTCGCCTCGACGTTCGCGACGTTTTTCACCCGTGCCGCCGATCAGATCCGTGTGGCGGGCATTTCGCAGGCGAATCTCAAACTTGTCGGCTCGCACGTCGGCGTCAGCATCGGTGAGGACGGCCCGACACAGATGGGCCTGGAAGATCTGGCGCTGATGCGCGCGGTTGTCGGCAGCGTTGTCCTGTATCCGAGCGACGCGGTCAGCACGGAAAAATTGCTTGAACAGATGGCTCTCGCTAAAGGTGTTCATTTCCTCCGCACCTCGCGCCCGAAATCGCCGGTCATTTACGGCAACGACGAACAATTCCCGGTTGGCGGCGCAAAGGTTCTCCGCCAGAACGCCGGAGACAAGGTCACCGTCGTCGCGGCGGGCGTGACGTTGCACGAGGCGCTCAAGGCCGCTGAAGCTCTCAAGGCCGAAGGAATCGGCATCACTGTCATTGACGCTTACAGCATCAAACCGCTCGGCAAAAAGGAAATTCTTGCCGCCGCCCAAAAGACGAACAACACCGTCGTCACGGTGGAAGATCATTATTCCGAGGGCGGTTTGGGCGACGCGGTCGCGGGCGAATTGAGCGTGGACGGCGTCAAGGTTCACAAGCTCGCGGTGAACGGCCTGCCGCGTTCCGGCAAGGCCGAGGAGCTGCTCGCTTACTTCGGCATTGATGCCGCGGCGATTGTGAAAAAAGTGAAGTCGTTGTAACCGCCAAGGCGCAAAGAACGCCACGTTCTACGTATTCAAAGCGCGGGGAAGAAATTCCTCTCGTTTTTCTTTTTTGCCAGACGGCCATTTCTGGTGCAGATTGACATCAGCAATGAGCGGGCCGGCAAAATATCTCAAGGGCAGGCTGCTGCTGGACGGCGGCGGCTTGCGCGGCTCGTTTTTCCACCGCACGGTTGTCCTCGTCTGCGAGCATAATGCCGAGGGCGCGTTCGGCCTCGTGCTGAACCGCTCCGCCGGAAACAAGGTCGGCGAGGTGCTCGTGGCCGACCTGCCCGACCTCCTCAAGGAATCGCCCCTGTTCCTCGGCGGGCCGGTGCAGCCGACGGCGTTGAGCTTTTTGCACTCGGACAGTTTCATTCCCGACGCCAATGTGTTTCCGAATCTCGCGCTCGGCCATTCACTCGACGATTTGCTGGAAATCGGCGAATCGTTTTCGCCGGTGAAAAAGGTCAAGATGTTCGCGGGCTACGCCAGCTGGTCCCCCGGCCAGCTTGAAATGGAAATGAAACGCAAATCGTGGCTGACGGTTCCCGCGTCGCTGGAACTCGTTTTCGAAGCGCCGCCCGAACAGCTTTGGCAAACAATCATCAAAAGCAAGGGCGGCTGGAAAAACAAGCTGCTCTCGCAGATGCCCGATGATTTGTCGTTGAATTGAACTGGCCATGAAGAATAAATTTGTCGCCGACGGACTCTCCCGGTTTTTGCAGGGCAAGAAAAACGCACGATGCGAATCCATCGAAAAGGAGTATGCCGCCGAATTGGCAAATGCGAGTTTGGGCGAGAAGGGGAAAATCAACGAAAGGATGGCAGCGGAAATTCTGGGGAGCGAAAAGGCGCTAAACCACAAGCCGTCGGCGGCGACTTCATGGTGAAATTATTTCGGCTCGGCCTCGACGCATAGAAACGTGGTCTGCGCCTCCGCCTTGATTTCCACGCCTTTTAAACTGGCGGGAATCAAGCCAAACTGGCCGGGCTTCAGCTCAACGGAAAATTTGCTGTCACCGTCCAGGATTGTGGCAGCGCCTTTGACGACCGCGATGATGCGCAACAGTTGCCCCGCCAGCATAACTGATCCAGCAGTTTCAAAAATCATTTCCTGAACGTTGAACAACGGGTCTTGAACGAGATGACGGTATTTGAATTTCGGGGTTTGGTTGTATTTCGACGGCACCAGCTTCGGCTCGAAATCCTTGAAATCAATGCTGGTAAGCGATTGCGTGATGTGCAACTCACGCGGCTTGCCGTCCAGCCCGACCCGGTTCCAGTCGAAGACGCGGTAGGTCGTGTCCGAGTTTTGCTGAATCTCGAAAATCACAAGTCCCGCGCCGATGGAGTGGACCCTTCCACTGGGCAGAAACATCGCGTCACCCGCCCGCACCGGGATGCGATGGAAACAATCCGCCACGCTGCCGTCGGAAATCTTTTTCTCAAATTCCGCCCGTGTTACGCCGCGTTTGAGGCCGACGTAAAGGCTCGCATCCGGAGCTGCATCGGCGATGAACCACATTTCAGTTTTCGGTTCGCCGTGCAATTCCGCCGCCTTGGCCGCCGGACGGTGGACTTGCAGCGACAGTTTTTCCCGCGCATCGAGAATTTTGCAGAGCAGCGGGAAGCGGCCTTCCGCCGCCGGTTTCGCGTCGCCGAGAATTTCCGCGGCGTGATTCTTCATCAGCCAGCGCAGGGTTTTGCCGGTAAGCGGGCCGTTGGTGACGACACTGGCGTCGCCGGGCCGGTCGCTGATTTCCCACGATTCGCCGATCGGTTTGCCGGGTGGCAGTTGTTTGGAGTAAAGCCGTTCCAGATCGCGTCCACCCCAGATGCGTTCCTTGAGAAGGGGCTGAAAAATGAATGGATACAGCACGGCGGATTAAGCGGGTGCGGCGATGGGAACAGCGCCGTTTTCAGCCGGCTCGACTTTCTCGTTGAAATGCCCGTGCGCGCGGAACTTTTCGTAACGTTTTTTCAATCGCTCGGCGACCGGCAATGCGAGAATTTCCTCGAGATGTTTGAGCAGATGCGTTTTGAGATTCGCCGCCGCCGCGGCGTAGTCGGTGTGCGCGCCGCCGAGCGGCTCTGGAATGATTTCGTCTATGATTTTGAAACCGAGCAAATCCTTCGCGGTGATTTTAAGCGCGGCGGCGGCTTTGGGGGTGGCGGCGCGGTCTCTCCACAAAATCGCCGCGCAGCCTTCCGGAGGGATGACGGAATAATAGGCGTTTTCCAACATCAAAACACGGTCAGCCACGCCGATGCCAAGCGCACCGCCCGAACCGCCTTCGCCGGTGACCGTGGCGATGATCGGAACTTCGAGCAAGGTCATTTCACGCAAATTGACAGCGATGGCCTCGGCAACATGGCGTTCCTCCGAACCAACGCCCGGATACGCGCCGGAAATGTCAATTAAAGTGATGATTGGCAGCGAAAATTTATTCGCCAGCCGCATCAGGCGCAGCGCCTTGCGGTAGCCTTCGGGATGCGCGGAACCGAAATTGCGAAATATGTTTTCCTTGGTGTCGCGGCCCTTTTGCGTGCCGATGACGACGACGCGGTGTTCGCCCAGTTTCGCAAAACCGCCGACCATCGCGCGGTCCTCGGCGAAGAGCCGGTCGCCGTGCAATTCCTGAAAATCCGAGAAGGATTCCTTGATGTAATCCAGCGTGTAAGGCCGTTTGGGATGGCGCGCGAGTTGGACGCGCTGCCAGGCAGTGAGATTGGAAAAGATATGCCGGCGGGTTTCCGCCAGCTTTTTCTCGATGAGCTGGATTTCCTCGTCGAAGCTGACGCCGAGCGCATGTTTTTCCGGGTGTCCGCGCAGATCATCCAATTTGGCTTGCAGTTCGATGATCGGCTTCTCGAAATCGAGCTGATGTTTCATGCGTGGGGAAGTTTAAGCTTTTTGTGGCGGCCAATCAATGGGAATTCCAGAAAAGCGAAAGGCCGGACTCGCGTCCGGCCTCTCTTGGTGACGAGGTTTATACGCCTTCACCCAGGCGCTCAGAAGGGCGACGCGACCAACTTGGGGGCGCTGTCCGAGCCGCGCCGCGAGCAAAACCTCTCTGCCAACCCTAAACGGACAGCGAAATCTTTCTTTCCCCGCCACCTGATGAATGAGACATTGCTCATTTCATATCGTTCAAAAGTTCTCCGAAATTTTCCCAGCGCAAATGGGGCATCCGCCCCATCCGTTCCACTCCTCTTCCGTATTTCGAACGACAGACGCAATGTATAACCATTTGGTTACATTAGTCAAGTCGAATATCACTGAAAATCTTTGTCTTGGAACGCGTTAGCATAACGCGCGCCAAAGGTGTCCGGCCCTTCGAACGCAACGATTCCCGCAATGCCACTGCTTTCCCAGCGCCCGACACGAGCACCCAGACCTGCCGCGCCGTAGTGATGGCGGCGTAGCTCAACGTGATCCGCTCCGGTGGCGGCTTGGGCGAATTTTCAATGAACAAATACGGAACGGTGCCATTGACAATTTCGGGCGCCGCATCGGGAAACAGCGACGCCACGTGGCCGTCCTCGCCCATTCCCAGAAAAATCAAATCCAGCGCTGGCTGATTGCCTGATTTAAGTGACAGAACGCGCCGTAATTCTTCTTCGGCAGATTTGGCGGCGGCTTGAGGAGAATCTTCACCGTGAATCCGGTGAATCTGGCTTGCCGGGATTTTCAGCGGCGCGAACAAAAGCTCGTTCGCCAGTTTGAAATTACTTTCCGGGTCATTGGGCGGGACGCAGCGCTCGTCCGCCCAGAAAAATTGGACGCGCCTGAAGGAAACCGCGCGGACCTTGGCTTGCTCAACGGTGGCGGCGAAGAATTTTTGCGTGATGCGCCCGCCGGAAAGCGCGACGCAATGCGCTTTGCCCGCGCAGTTGGCTGATTCGATTTCGTCCAGCCACGCACTGGCGGCACGTGAGGCCAGTTCGTCGGCGGTGGCAAAGGAAATCAATTCGACGTTGCCCATATTCGCAAATCAAGCTGGAGGGGGGCGGACAATCACTTCCGTCTTCACAGAATTGGCGATGTAGCATTGCTCGTGCGCCAGGTGGTTCAAACGCTCCACGTCCGCGGGTGCGGGCGTTTTTTCACCGCTGTAAACAATCGCCGGGTTGAGCGTGACCGAACTCATCCACGGCACGCCCTTTTCATTCTTGGCCATCACGCCAACGGCTTCATCCTCGTAACTGTCGACTTGAAATCCCTGTTTGGCTGCCAGATAAAGGAACGTCAGCATGTGGCAGCTTGAAATTGCCGCGACGAACGCCTCTTCGGGGTCAACGCAGGCGGGGTTCGACCACGGCGTGGGCACGACGGTTGGTGAAGGCGACGCCGAAATAGTCGCACCACCGTCA
>Ga0265338_10008323_pt1 | contig 12617 bp, 7 predicted proteins | sample 42126metaG_FD_193579 | JGI IMG/M metagenome (GOLD analysis project Ga0265338, IMG submission 193579) | Rhizosphere microbial communities from Carex aquatilis grown in University of Washington, Seatle, WA, United States - 4-21-26 metaG | ecosystem: Host-associated > Plants > Roots > Rhizosphere >... | reverse complement strand
ATTGTTTGGCTAATCGTATGTCGCGGTCTTGCGTCCGCTTGTCACCGCCGCAGAGCAGCACGACCAGCGTGCGTCCTTTCTGGCCGAAATACACGCGATAGCCTGGCCCGTAATCCACCCGCAACTCGCTCACGCCTTCGCCGACCGGCTTGCAATCGCCCAGGTTGCCCTGACGCACCCGCGCCAGCCGGGCGAGCACCCGCGCCACCGCTCGCTTATCCTTCAAATCGTCCAGCCACTCCTCGAACGGCACTTGCCCGTCTCGCGTGCGGAACGCGACGACTTCTTTGGGCGTGGCGAACACGGACATACTGTAGTTTATAAGCTACGAACGGTCAAGCCCGACAATCAACCTCGCCGATGGTGGCGGCATTGATTTCGACCAGCTCCTCGTTGTTGGTCAACTTGCGAAGCGGCGTTGGGATGCGGACTTTTTTTGGCATAAATTCAAATTCAATTTTTCTAGGTGATAAAGAGCAGAAAACAAATTTCAAGGGTTTGCTGATGATGGTGATTTTTCTATTCCTTCTAATGAAAAGTCTCCATTTTTGATGTCTAGTGTACCGAAATCCAAATAGTGAGAATTGGATACAACTTTAACGACCGTTTTATTTTGCTTTGCCCATTTTTCTTCAATCCCTCCGCCTGCCTTTCCAATATATCGAATTGTTTCATCTGCAAATGGCTTTCGATGCCAAAGAGTCTTACCGTCCGAGTTAATCGCTGTAATGTATCTTCCGTCAACTTCAACGCGGAGACTAATTCCAGAATTTGTTTCTGTATAGGTGTAAGGAAGGGGAATTTGTGCTCGGTCACCGACAGAAATCCAATTCGAACCGGAAGTATAGTTGGTCATATGGAAAACAATTCGGTAATCGCTGTTTGTTGTAAATGAGTAATGGGTTCTGCTTCCAATAGGTTCTTGCTCCCTCTGGATTTCTTGAAGTCGTGCAACTTCACGTTCAATCTCGCGCTGACGATTGGTGGCGGAATTTATTGAATTGTCATCAGCAAATACGATAAGCGCAAATAGCGATAAAATTGCAGTTAGCGTTTTCATTTTTGCAAATTACACATTCACTTTTTCCTCATGCGCCAGCAGCGCCTCGAATTCGCGCAGGCTCGGCTTGATCTCGCGCGGCTTGCCGACGTGGTTTTGAATGGCGTCGAGCGTTTTCAAGCCGTTGCCGGTGACGCAGATGACGGCGGAAGCATCGCGCGGGATTTTTCCGGACGCAATGAGTTTCTTCGCCACGCCCACGGTCACGCCGCCGGCGGTCTCGGCAAAAATACCTTCCGTCTCGGCCAGCAACTTGATCGCGTCGCGGATTTCGTCGTCGGTCACGTCGTCGGCCGCGGCGTTCGTCTCGCGCATCACCTTGAGCGCGTAAAAACCGTCCGCCGGCGTGCCGATGGCAAGCGACTTCGCAATGGTGTCGGGCTTGACCGGCTTGAAGAAGTCGAGTCCGGCCTTTTGCGCGACCGAAATCGGCGAACAACCCGTGGCCTGTGCGCCGTGAATGTGCGTGTCGCTGCTCGCCACGAGACCGAGTTTCACCAGTTCCTGGTAGCCCTTGTGGATTTTCGTCAGCAACGAGCCGGACGCCATCGGCACGACGGTGTGCTCCGGCAACTGCCAGCCCAGCTGCTCGGCGATTTCATACGCCATGCTCTTGGAACCTTCGGCGTAGTAGGGGCGCATGTTCACGTTTACGAACGCCCAGCCGAACTTGCCCGCGATCTCGGCGCAGAGCCGGTTGACCTCGTCGTAATGGCCCTTGATACTGATGACGTTCGCGCCATAGACGAGCGAATTGACAATTTTGCCGTGTTCCAAATCCGACGGAATGAAGACGTAGGATTTCAAGCCGGCGGCTGCGGCGTTGGCGGCAACGGAATTTGCCAGATTGCCGGTGGAGGCGCAGGCGACGGTTTCGAAACCGAGTTCGCGCGCGCGGCTCAGCGCCACGCTCACCACGCGGTCCTTGAACGACAGGGTGGGGTAGTTGACCGTGTCATTCTTGACCCACAGTTCGCGGATACCGAGTTTCTTGGCCAGGCGGTCCGCCTTGACGAGCGGCGTGAAACCGACCTGCAGGCCGACCGTGGGATCGTTGGCCACGGGCAGCAACTCGCGGTAGCGCCACATGCTCTTGGCGCGCGACTGGACGGCGGCCTTGGTCAAAGATTTCTTGATGCGATCGTAGTCATAGACCACTTCGAGCGGGCCGAAGTCGAATTCGCAGACGTGCGTCGCGGTGAGTGGATATTCGCGTCCGCATTCGCGGCACTTGAGCGCCTTCATGAAACCGTGATGTTCACTCATAATACATTCCAATTGTTGCCACCGAGTCACAGAGCCACGGAGAAATAAACGTAATCAAACTCTGTGCCTCTGCGTCTCTGTGGCCATTTGCTCCCGGGCAAACAAAAAAGCCCCGACTCATGATGAGAAGGGGCTACAAATTTCTTGCGCACTTCTCATTTTTCCCAAGCGAACCGCGCTTGAGCTGGATTTGGCACCTGCATTGAAATCAATTTCCAACCGGTTGCCGTGGCGTCATCGGGCCAGTCCCTCAACCACTCTGCATGAGACCGTTGTATCAACGGATGCGGATATCATGATATTGAATTGATGATGTGTCAAAAACTTTTTTGGGCGGCGATCGGACAAGGGACGGCTGGTCTGCTAATTTCATGATCAAAAACCAGTTGACCAAATCGGCTTGAAGTCGTATAAGAACAACGTCGTATTAACGTTTTGAAGCAGCGGTTGTTGGCGCAAAGCAAATCACGGTTCCTCACCAATTAGTTGTGCCACAAGCGCGGTTGTGTGCTTTATATTGTGGTTTTTTCTTTACTTGAACCGGCAATTTTGGTTGCCTAACGCAAACATTAAACATGTATCTCAAGAATTTGACGCTTTTGGGGTTTAAGTCCTTCGCGGACAAGACTTCGCTGAACTTTCAGCCGGGCGTAACTGCCATTGTCGGCCCAAACGGGTGCGGCAAATCCAACGTTTCTGATGCCATCCGCTGGGTGCTGGGCGAACAATCGGCCAAGGCCTTGCGCGGCGGCGAGATGGCCGACGTGATTTTCACCGGCACCGACGGACGCAAGCCGATGGGCATGGCCGAGGTCTCGCTGATGTTTGGCGGGGTGGACGAGGAACACCTGCGCGCGGCGGGCGTCGAGGTGGCCTACAACGAGGTCACAATCACGCGCCGGATTTTCCGGGATGGCGGCAGCGAATATTTTGTCAATCGCACCCCGTGCCGGCTCAAGGACATACAGCAGTTGTTCATGGGCACGGGCGTGGGCCGCACCAGCTACAGCATTCTGGCGCAGGGCCACATCACGCAGATCCTTTCCAGCAAGCCCGAGGATCGCCGGATGATTTTCGAGGAAGCCGCCGGCATCACGAAGTACAAGAGCCAGAAAAAGGAATCGCTCCGCAAACTGGAATACACCGACCAGAACCTGTTGCGCATCGCCGATCTCATCCGCGAGGTGAAACGGCAGATCGGGTCGCTCCAGCGCCAGGCCGGCAAGGCGCGCCGTTACAAACAGATTTCCCAGGAACTTCAGCACCTCGACACGCAGCTCGCGCGACATCAGTTCGACGTGCTGCAATCCGAGATCAGCGAAAAGCAAGACGCCGCCGAAAAGCTGCGCGATGGAATTGAAACGGGTTCCGCCGACGTGCTGCGCTGCGAGGATGAAATCAAACAGTTGCGCGAGCGGCTTTCCGAACTCGAACACGAAGTGGCGGGCAAACAGCAGCGCGGTCTGGAATTGAAGGGTGAGGTGGACCGGCACGAAAGCCGGATTCAATTCAACGAGGAACGTCTGCGCGAACTGGCCGCGCAAAATGCCAGGGCGCTCGCGGACATCACGCAGGCCGAGGAACGTTGCAATGCCGCGTCCGATGAATTCAAGGCGGTGGTGGAACGGCTGGCCGCGTCGGAAGCCGCGCTCCTGCAGCATCGTCAGACGCTGGAACAGAAACAGTCGGCGTTGAGCACGGTGGAAGAAGATTTGCGCCAGCGGCAGGAGTCGTTGCGCCTGGCGCAGTCGGCGGCGTTCGCAGCGGCGCAGGATTTGTCGCGGATCCGCAATGAAATCACCGCGCTCGATTTACAGAAACAAGGCAACAGCATCCGGCTCGAGAAACTTTCCGCCGAAAAAGTGCAGCTGGAGGAGGAGCGCACCCGGCTTGAGGCGCGTTTGCAGGAATTCACCGCGAGCGTCGAGGTGGAAAAGCTGAACGCGCAGACCAAGCGCGGCTCGGTCGAGCAGCGGCAGAACCGGTTGCGCGAGCTGCAGGTTGAGCTGCAGGAATCATCCGCGGAGCAGGACCGGTTTTTGCAGACGCAGGCCGAGAAACGTTCGCGCCTGAATGTGCTGGAGCAGCTTGAAGGGTCACACGAAGGTTTCAGCGTGGGCACCCAGGCGGCATTGCGCCAGTCGCGCACGGTCATCGGCTCGCTCGCCGACCGCATCCGGGTCCCGGAACAGTACGTGGTGGCCGTCGAAAACGCGCTCGGGCATCATCTGCAGCTCGTCCTGACCGAACAGCCGGAATCCGCGCAGGAAATCATCGCCGACCTCAGCACCAACAAGGTCGGTCGCGCCAGTGTGGCCGCGCTTTCGCTGGAATACACCAATGACAAGCAATTGTCTTTTGAAGGAGATCTGGCGCCGGGCAGCGGTTTGGATGCGATTCAAAACGGTTTGAAGCACGGACAGATCATCCATGCCCTGAGCGTGGTCCAGGCCGAGCCGTCGGTGGAAAAACTCCTGAAGGCGTTGCTGGGCCGCACGTTCATCGCCTCCGACCTGACCACGGCGACGGCCCAGATCCAGAACGGCCACGCGGGTTGTGATTTCGTCACGCTCACCGGCGATTTGCTCAGTCGTCACGGCATTTACACCGGCGGTTATTTGAACGGCAGCGGCAACCCCAAGGCGCCGGCCTCGATCCTCGGGCGCAAAAACCAGATCTCCGAGTTGCAGGGTGAACTGACGGAAGTCCAGACCCGGGTCGCCGACATGAGCCGCCGCCGCGGCGCGTTGTTGAGCGAGCAGACGGAATTGCAGGCGAGCCTCCAGCAGGCGCAGACGGAATTGCGCGAGCAGGAAGTGGCCATCGCCACGCGCGAGGGCGAATTCAACGCGCTGCAAAATTCCAACCGGCTGCTGCACCAGAAGATCGAGACGGTGGTTTTTGAAGTTCAAAGCCTCGCCGCGCAGGAGCAGGAAGGCTCCCAAAAACGCAACGCGCTGGCGATCCAGTTGAACGAGCTGGAAGCCCGCGAACGCGCCGGGCAGGAACAGGTCGCCGCGCTCACGGCCGAGCTGGAAGGTTTGCGCCAGCAGCGGGACGCCGCGAATACGGCGTTGACCGAAAGCAAGGTGGCACTCGCAGCCGAAGAACAACTTTTGGCATCATTCCGCCAGCAGCAGCAATCCTTGGAACAGCGCATCCGCGAACTGACCCAGGCGATCGAGCAGCGCCGCAGCGAAGCATCATCCTTTATTGGGCGGAAGGAACAGGCGGAGTCGGAAATCCAGGATTCGCAGGCGCAAATCGGGCGTTTGCAGCACGACCGCGAGCAGGTGAATGCGCAAACCGCCGAATTGCTGGCACAGAAACAATCCCAGGAAACCAACGTCGTCGCGCGCGAGGAACAGTTGCGCGAGCAACGGCGGCAACTGACGCAGTTGCAGGAACAGCGCGGCACCCTGGACGTGGAGCTGGCGCAGAAGAACATGTCCGTCCAGAACCTGCGCGAGCGGATCCAGCAGAAGTATCATCTCAACCTCGACGACGTGCGTAGCGAGTGCATCACCATCACGTTTGCCGACGAAGGCGCGGCGAAGGTGCATGTGATGTCGCCGGAGGAAATGGCTGCGGCGGGTGCGGCGACGGACTGGAATGCCGTCCAGCAGCAGACCGAGGCGTTGCAGCAGAAGCTCGATGAAATCGGCCCGGTGAACCTGGTGGCCATCGAGGAATACGAGGAAACCGAGCAGCGACATCAATTTCTCACCAAGCAGCACGACGACCTGGTTTCGGCCAAGGCGCAACTGCTGGAGGTCATCAACCGCATCAACGTGCAGACGCGGCAGATGTTCGTGGAGACGTTTGAAAAGATCCGCGACAATTTCCGCGCGATGTTCACCGAGGTCTTCGGCGGCGGCAAGGCGGACCTGGTGCTGTCGGACCAGAACGACGTGCTGGAAAGCGGCATTGACATCATGGCGCGTCCTCCGGGCAAGCAACTGCAAAGCATCTCGCTGTTGTCCGGTGGCGAACAGACAATGGTCGCCGTTTCGCTGTTGTTTTCGATCTACCAGGTCAAGCCGAGTCCGTTCTGCGTGCTGGACGAGCTGGACGCGCCGCTCGACGAATCGAACATCGGACGCTTCGTCCGCATCCTGCAACGGTTCCTGGGCCAGTCGCAGTTCATCATCATCACGCACAACAAGCGCACCATCGGCATGGCCGACGTGCTGTACGGCGTGACGATGGAGGAACGCGGCATCAGCAAGATCGTCAGCATGAAATTCCACAAGACTGGCGATGCCGCGCCGGTGGTGGAAACCCAGGCACCGGCCCCCGAGCTGGCGATGGCGAAATAAGGTTCGCAAGGGCAGGAATTCCCGGGTTTACCGATGACGGCCTGCAGGCCGCCATCGCAGGGACCACTTTTTCTCAATCCAGTTACAAGGAAGACCCTTGCATTTGACAGGCTAGGCAGATTGCCTGATCTGGGACAGGATGGATCTGGCTGAAGGTTGAGAGCTAACGGACACGGCGTCTACTCCCGCACTTCAGCCATAGAGAGAAATTTATGCCATTTCAAGCCAGGGCGAAGCCTCGATTCCTGTCACCGAACCTAGTCCGCGTTTTTGCTTTAGTCGTCGCTACCACCATTTTGCTCCTGATGGCCGGGTGCGCGAGTCATAAGGCGGCAACACAGTTGAAGGTGGCGCCGTTTTATCTGGGTGCGGATATTTCGGCATTGGGCACAATTGAAGAGCGGGGCGGGGTTTATCTGGATGGAGATCGGCCCGGCGACGCACTCGCGATTTTTATAAAGCATGGCTGGACCTGTTTCCGCCTCCGCATCTGGGTGGATCCGACCAATGGCGTGAACGGGCTCGACTACACGATCAAGCTGGCCAAACGCATCAAGGATGCCGGTGGCGCGTTCATCCTCGATTTCCATTATTCCGATTGGTGGGCCGATCCGCAGAAACAGAACAAGCCCGCCGCCTGGGCCAACCTCGATTTCGACGCGCTCGTCAAACAATCCGGCGCTTACACCGCGTCGGTGGTCAAGGCGTTAAAGGACGCCGGGGCGATGCCGGATTTTGTGCAGGTGGGCAACGAAATAACCGGCGGCATGTTGTGGCCGGATGGGCAGGTAAAAGTCCCGGTCTCCACAGTCAAGGTGTTTGAAGGCGATGTGACGGTGATGTCGCCGCCCGAACCGTATGATGATGCCAAACAATGGGACCATCTGGTCCGCCTGCTCAAGGCGGACATTGACGGTGTCCGCTCGGTCGCCACGCCCGATGACCCGGTGCGCATCATCATTCACATTGACTGCGGCGGCGACTGGCCGGTGACGAAGTGGTATTTCGATCATCTTACCCAGGCCCATGTGGATTACGACGTGGTGGGTCAGAGTTATTATCCGCACTGGCACGGCTCGCTCGAAAATGTGCGCGACAATACCCGTCAGACCATCCGGCGTTATGGCAAAGACGTGATGATTGTGGAAACGGGCTATCCTTCGCGCGACACACATCCTTCCGTCGCTGCCGCCAAATACATGCTTTGGCCGGAAACACCGGTCGGGCAAGAACAATTCCTGGCCGACCTCATCCGGACAGTCAAGGAAAGCGGGGGCGTCGGCGTCAACTACTGGCATCCGGAGGCGACTTACGTTCCCGGAGCCACCAACCGCTGGTGGGGGCCTGATCCGAATTCGCTTTTTGATGCCAAGGGCCATCCGCTGCCGGCGATGAATGTGATGAGAATTGAAGCGCCGGTCCCGGTTGCGGCACTGGTGACGCATTCGAATCCATGAAGGACGCCGAATCGGTGTCCGGCGTTCCAGTAACAACATGCTGCGCTGGCTGCCTGAAGGTGGAAACCCAAACTGAAGGCGTTCCATTTCGTCGTGCAGAATTTGATCTGACCAAATATGCTGGTCTCATGCACGCAACCCTTTCAACCTGGTACCGGCTGGCCAGCGTTGGTTTGTTGGGCGCAGCACTCCTGACGCGGACGGTGGCGGCGGAGCAGGGGACGGACGGCTTGCCGGCCTGCGATGTGACCAACGTCCTGCAGGTTGCCCGCCTGGGTTCGGAGGGTTCCAACGTCAGTCATTCCATTCGTCTGGAGGGAGCCGTCTGGTGGGCGAACCCGGCGCAGGGACGATTCGTTTTTGAAGATGAATCCGGGACGGCAGAACTGGAAGTGGACCTGGCCGGCCAGCCAATTCAGCCGGGCCAACAGGTGCGCGTGGAGGGCAACGGCATCATCACCCGGAGAGGCGCCGGGTTCCAGCTGGGTGCAAAGGGGCTGGTGGTGGACAACAACGGCATCCACGGGATGACTGAAAAATCCGGGGCGGTTTATTTGAAGGCCGGACGGCATCCACTCCGATTGGATTGGTTCAACGGTGTGGAAAAATACGGGCTGGAAGTGGAATACGAAGGTCCGGGCCTGCCCCGAGAGAAAATTCCCGACACCGTGGTTTTCCGGATGGACACGACGGGCGGGACCAACCGTCTCGTGAACGGATTGGAATATCATTGTTATGAAGTGCCCGGGGAAGTCCTGACGGATTTCAGCCAGCAGACGGCGATTAAAAGCGGCACAACCGCCAATTTTGATTTTGGGGTCATCGCCCGCCCGGAGCATGTGGGGATTCGCTTCACCGGTTACCTCGAAGTTCCCCGGGACGGCCTGTACACATTTTACACGACGTCGGACGATGGCAGTGAGTTGTTCGTTGGCGAACCTTCCCTGCGGGTGGAAGTGATTGGACAAGTGGGGTTGCCCGTGCCGCGGCCAATCATCATCGGCCAGACCTTGCGCGAGGGAGAAGACGACCAATGGGCGGTGGTGGAGGGAAAGGTGACGTTTGTGAACGAACAGCCGGATGGGGTGAAGCTGGAGTTGAGCGCCGGTGCCGACCGGATGCGGGTGGAGATTGCGGATGGCTCGCAGTTGCCCGCCACGCCGCTCTTGAACAACCGAATCCGCGCCGTGGGTTTTTGCGAGGGTGCCGCCACCGGTGACGGACAGGAAGTCCCCGGTGTTTTATTGGTGTCCAGCGGCAGGGGAGTTGAACTGGTGGAAACGCGGCCGGAGGCCATGGGCAACCTGAGTACCAACGCGGGGGAGTTACCGGTGCTGACCACGGCCGGCGAAGTGCACCGGTTGAAACGGGAGGAAGCGCAGCGTGGATATCCGGTCAAAATCCGGGGCGTGGTCACCTGTGTGTTGCCGGAACGCCAGGCCTTCGTCATTCAGGATTCCACCCGCGGGCTTTACGTGGAGGACCACTCCGAAATCCGGTCCGGTCCACCGCAAATCGGGGAGTTTATGGAAGTGGAAGGGGTGACGGACCCGAGTTTGTTTGCGCCGATTGTACATGCACAACGGTTGCGCAATCTGGGCGAAGGGCATCTGCCGACCCCGGTTTATCCAACCTGGGACCAGTTGTTAAACGGGAGCCTGGATGCCCAGTATGTGGAAATCCAGGGCATCATCACGGCGGTGCAAGCTGATGGGGTGACCCTGCTCACGCAAGGAGGCCGGATCAAGCTGGCCTTGCGGGTGACCGGCCTGAAATCTGAAATGCTGGCACACTATGAAGACGCGCTGGTCCGCCTGCGGGGATGTTTATTGGCTTCCTGGGATTATGTGACTCACGAGGTGAAGGTGGGTGAAATCCGGATTTACGGGGCAGACCTTTCGGTGGACCAGCCGGCGCCGGTGGATGTGTTTGCCATTCCCGGGAAAGCAGCAGCAGATTTAATGCTGTTCGACCCGCAGGCGAGTGTGTTTCAGCGCGTAAAGGTGTCCGGTCAGATTGTGCACGTGCGGGACACGGAATATTACATGACGGACGGCCAGAGCGGTCTGCGGTTCGTCACCAAAAAACCGGAGACTCTGGTGGCCGGTGACCAGGTGGAAGTGGTGGGGTTTCCGGAATTAAGCGGTGCGTCGCCCGTGTTGCGCGAGGCGGTGGCGCGTAAAACCGGTGCCGGCCCGCTGCCCGAGGCGAAAAGCCTGCCGACGGACAAGCTGATCCAGTCGGATTGTGATGCGATGCGCGTACGGGTGAAAGGCGTGCTGGTGAGTGTGCGGGGGACCCAGACAGAACAGGTACTGGAAATCCAAAACGGGGTGCGAACCTTTGCGGCGCGGCTGGATGCGACCAACGGGTCGGTGGAATCACTGCCGGTGGGCAGCCAATTGGAATTGACTGGCGTGTATTCGGGACAGGGCGGCAACCGGGCGGTGGGGCAGGACATATCGTCCTTTGAATTGCTGCTCAATTCGCCGACGGACATCACCGTGCTGGCGAGACCGCCGTGGTGGACGCTGGAACGGCTGTTGATCGGCATGGGCGCACTGGCGTGCGTGCTGGCCGTGACCGTGCTCTGGATCACCCAGCTCCATCGCAAGGTGGAAGCCCGCACCGCCGAGTTGGAAGTCCAGATTAAGGAACGCCAGCGGGTGGAGCATCAGCGGGCAATGGAACAGGAACGGGCGCGCATCGCCCAGGATCTGCACGATGAACTCGGGTCGGGCATCACCGAAATCAGCATGCTGGTGACCGTGGCCGGGTCGGCGTCCGACGCCGACAACGGGCCGGGCCGGCACCTGGACGAAATTGGCGATCGGGCCCGGCAGATGGTCACGGCGTTGGATGAAATTGTCTGGGCGATGAACCCCAAGCACGATTCCCTGATGTCGCTGGCCAGCTATTCCTGCCTGTACGCGGACCGGCTCTTGAAGCTGGCGAACATTGCCTGCCAGTTGAAGGGGGCGGTTGATCTGCCGGACCGTGCGGTGTCGTCCATGCACCGGCATGAATTTTTCCTGGCATTCAAGGAGGCGCTCACGAACGTGATCCGCCATTCCGGCGCCACCGAAGTCCGCCTGGGGGTGCGGTTGATCGGCAACCGGTTGCGGTTGTCCATTGCCGACAACGGAAAGGGGCTGGCGCTCACAGCCGCCCGGGGAGGCGGGAATGGTCTGGTGAACATGCGGGCGCGGCTGGAAAAAATGGGCGGCCGGTTTGAGATAGCCAGCCAGTCCGGGCGTGGGACCACGATACGTTTTTACGTGCCCTTGAACTGAGATTTATGATCCGCGTCGCCATCGTCGAAGACAGCAAAACCATCCGGGAAAGTCTGACGCATTTTGTGCAGACGGACCCGGAGTGCCGGTGCGTGTTCGCCTGTGCGACAGCCGAGGAGGCGCTGGTGGGAATTCCGAAGCACCAGCCGGAGGTGGTGTTGATGGACATCCAGTTGCCGCAACTTTCCGGCATTGAATGCACTGCCCAGATCAAGAAGCTGTTGCCATCCGTCCAAATCATCATGGTGACGGTGTATGAGGACACGGACCGGATTTCGGCAGCGTTGCGGGCGGGCGCGTGTGGTTACCTGTTGAAACGCTGCACGCCGGCGGAACTGGTTTCCGCCGTTCGCGAGGCCCGGATGGGCGGTGTGCCCATGCCCCGCGAAATCGCGCGCAAAGTCATCGCTTCGTTCCAGCAACCGCTCACGGTGGCGGCGGCGATGGATGAGTTGAGGCCCAGCGAACGGAAAATCCTCGAGTTGCTGGCGATGGGGTTGGCCAACAAGGAGATTGCCGACCGTCTGGGTTTAAGCACCGGGACGGTGCGATGGCACCTGGAAAACATTTACAACAAATTGCATGTGCATTCCCGCACGGAAGCAGTGTTAAAGTTCCGTTCAACAAAGGCTGCATAACTTTTTTCAACAATGGTCTGCCGCCGGCCGCCTTGAGATCCGCCGGCGTTTGGACATGCCAAGGGAGGCATGGCGGTGCCGATTCCACGCCCTTTTTATTGAATTTGAGAGCCTGACATTTGCCGGGCTAGGCAAGCCCCCCAAAAACGTTACCTTATAATCAAATAAACCTTAAGAGCGCCACGTAAATTGACGCATATATATCTTAATCGCGATGGTTTATCAAACAAAGCCATACACAAGATACACAACTCGAATGATTCATCCACCGCCGATGCTTGCATTAAAGCCGTCAAAATCAAAGAACGGTGCTCGACTCCGGTCGGGCTTCACTCTGATTGAACTGCTGGTGGTCATAGCCATCATCGCCATTCTGGCGGCTTTGTTGCTGCCGGCCCTTTCCAGCGCGAAACAAAGGGCGAAGCGTATTCAAGACATATCAAACCTCAAACAGTGGGGACTGGCCTTCCACATGTATGCGGGTGACAACAATGACAGCATGCTGGCGGGGTGGGATGATGCGAACGGGCTTTGGATGATGGCATTGCAGCAATATATTCCCGGGGCCCAAATTGGCGGGGAGA
>Ga0265338_10008322_pt1 | contig 12617 bp, 27 predicted proteins | sample 42126metaG_FD_193579 | JGI IMG/M metagenome (GOLD analysis project Ga0265338, IMG submission 193579) | Rhizosphere microbial communities from Carex aquatilis grown in University of Washington, Seatle, WA, United States - 4-21-26 metaG | ecosystem: Host-associated > Plants > Roots > Rhizosphere... | reverse complement strand
ATGGTTGGTTCCGTCGTATTCAGTATCGCTGATAACACCAAGGTGCTCCGCAATGGCACTCATTGGTTCACTATGAAGGACACCAATGGCTTCACCAGAACGCTTGGCAGCCTAGTGCTGAGACCATTACCATGAAGATCACCTTCGATCAGGCCCATGACTTCCTGAGGGGGATCCATGAAGTTTGACTTCACTGAAGAGTGGTGTAAGAAAGCCGCAGACCTCGAAGAAGGCTACAACGTATCAGCAGGAGTACCGATGAAGATCAGCTTCGATGATGCCTTAGATTTCTTGTGCCGATATACCAAGGCGTGGTCCTCCTTGGATGAGTTGATGTCCATGGAGTGCTTTACCAAGCCTAACCCCAAGGAGTCCTATATCAGGCTCTACGATAGTCACGGGGACTACGACAGGTTCATTATGGCTAAGCTCAACGATGAAGTAGAAGTCATTGACGGGCGTCTTTGGTTCGAGGTAGCAGAAGAGTGGTACCCCGACCCCCGTAAGGCCTTCATACAGATAATACCGCTGGAAGAAGTACTCTATGATAATAACGTTTCAACAGGCTCTTGATTTCCTGGAGGATGCCGACGACTACTGGTTCTGTGGTATGAACACCTACATCATCAAAGTAGTCAACACTAAGACCAGTAAGTACATCGACGCCGACTGCCAAGACGCTATGTACTGCAATAGGCACATTATAGAAGACGAGATAAAATCAGTCTTCTACTCCAGGGGCATTGTTACCTTTAAGTATTATGACGGTGAAACTATCTACATAACCCCAGTTGTAAAGAAGTTCTGGTGAATACAGTCGACTGGAAGAAGGCCATTGATTTAGCTAAGAACGCCAAGGATTGTCAGGTATTCAAGTTTGAGGCAACGATGCACCTGTGCTACGACGACTTCAGGCGTCCCTACTTCTTAGTCGTAGCACCGGACATGATTAACAAGCACTACTACGTCACCGAGGAGTTCAACAGGAACGTCTGCATCGATGACAAGCACCTCACGTTCTACGCTGAAATAGTAGAAGACGAAATGACGTTCCACTACGATATCAAGGTACCACTGCCGTGCCCCTCCTGAACTGGTTCCTTCAACTATTTCGATGTAGTCATCATTTCAAGACCTATGTCGGCTCTACAGAAGATCTAGCGGATCCCCATGCTAGATTGGTGGGGTTCACTAAGACCTATCAGTGTATTCGATGCGGCAAGTACATCCGGGAGTACGAGAGATACACAAGATGATCAAAACATGGTCAGAGGCGCTTGACCTTATTGAACGAGCCGATGATTGCTTAGTGAACGGTGCCAGGGATTACCGAATCGAAGTAGTGCGTGAGCCCTACACGTATCTGTGGTTGCACCATGTCTTTAGGAAAGAAGGCGACCAATGGAAGACGTGCTGTATATACCCGTATTACAGTGATACCAAAGGTGGATTGCTCCCCCTCGTTGTTGAGATCCAAATGAATGACAACATCTTAAAGTTTACTAGTACCATCAAGAACTTCGAAACATTCACGGTGACGTTGGTGACCAAATGAAGACCATAACGTTTAGCCAAGCATTACGCTTCCTAGCAGATGGTTGTGGGGTCGCCATTGACGGCCAGTTCTGCGAGCATCGCGTCTACTGGGATATCGATAATAATCACTTAAGGATAGACTACAGAGACGCGTTATTGATATTCGACGAAGGGCTAAATCCAATGGTTCGAGTAGACGGTAATCTACTACTTCTCTATGAGATCGATGGAATAGCCTGGAGAGTTGTTAGTCTAGGGCTACGCAGTTACACTGCTTGATGCCATGAATTGCAAGGTGCTATTGATTAGTGCTCCTGGGGCTATAGAGTACAGCCATGGAAGAAGTCCCAGGAGCACTGGATCTCGTCACAACCGAGGAGTTAGTCGAAGAACTGATCAAGAGACACAGAGGAACTCATAGGAGTCTGATCATCAGTAGCTGTACCCCTAAAGAAGGCACAGTCTCCCAGATGGAGCTAAGAAACGTAGTTATAGCCAATGATACCAAAACTGTCATAGCCATGTTACGTGCGGTTGGAGAATCCATGACGAAGAAGCCTGAATAGTGTCCGCGCAAACAATGATTCCCTTCAGGCTAGCCGTACATAGTAGTGCATGTAAGTTGCTGGGCTACTGGTTCTTACGTGAATCAGGGCCTGGCCAGTACGCTATGACCACAAGGGATCCCCTACATAGGAACTTCATCCTGAAGACCGCTGAGACCCCTGAGGACTTGGTTAAGCTGTTCTTCAGCTCGTACACCAAGTACTTAGGTAGACTAGTAGCTCAAGTGGAAAAGGATATTGCAGAGCTACCAACTCAAGAGTATAGTAAGCCAGGATTTAGGAGCGGATGGTTAGTGAAGGCCAAGAGGGACTTAGTATCCCGTAGAGCTGAGCTGATCTGTTCGAGCCGGCAGAAGTACGCGGAAGCCGTGACGGTGCTTCGCAGCAGAAACTGGCCTCCTGTGGCGCCGCTGAAACTACCTTGGGACCGAGTCGATGTCAGTAGAGCAACCTTTATCACCGGGATCAGAGCAAGCAGTCCTGGAGCTGTACAGCCAGGACATGTCGATGAACGCCGTAACCAAGGCAATGGGACTCCGGTATCCCCAGGTTCGGCGCATCCTATTGGAGCACAACGTTCCGATCCGAGGCAAAGCCGTCATGAGCCCCCGGGGTTCACGGCACCCATCTTCCCGACTCAGCGAGGACCAGCGAAACCAATTGCTCCTGGACCTCCAACTGGGCCAGACAAGCCATAACGAACTGGCTAAGCACTATGGCATATCTCGTGAGCGTGTCAGACAAATTGCTAAGGAACACCAGTGCCCCAGCGGACGAGATATCGCCCAAGTCCGTAGGGAGCAACGCGATGAGGCTAAGCAGACAAGGATCATGGAGCGTAAGATTCAGGCCAGACGGCGGTACGAACACCGGTACTTGGTATGGCGCGACCTCTGGGCTCAGGGAAAGAGCATAGCTGATATAGCTGCTATCATGCAGACAACTGTTGGGACAGTAGGGGTCCGTATAGCTGAGATCAGGAAGAAGTTCCCGAGTTGGTTCCCATATAGACTACCCCGCATAACTCGCGAAGATGGTGTGCAGTCCTAAGGACTGCGGAACCCCTATTTTTTAGGTATGACATGGCGAAGACTGACGGCTTAATCTGGCCCACCGGCGATAACGGATGGAAGAAGATCCCTACTGGCCCCGGGTATGTAGCTACGGTCTCTCCGACATCGACAGCAGTACAACTACGATGCGTCAAAGGTGCCGGCCCCGTAGCTGGTGCCCCTGGGCCAGTAGTCGACTTCACTAGCCCGGACCAATTGGAAACAGCTAACCCCCCAAGAGATGGCAAGCCCGTCGTGCTGTGGGCTGGGGTCCATCCAACAGCGCTTAAGACTGCTTTAGTGGTATGGTCGTGCCCAGTAGTCATATTGGATAAGACGAAGTTCAACACTACGGGTAACATATCGGTCAATGGCCGTGTTATGACGGTTGAGTTACTACAGAGCGTCGACATCGACGGTGGTAACGCCCAGAACATTACGATTCATAGTGGTGCCGTTGGCGGCTACGGTACCACAACTGATACGACACCACTACCCAGTGGTGTCATCGCAGCTGATACCAAAAACGACACCACTGATGTAGCCAGTGACTCAGCATCCCCTACAGCTGGTGAGCAGATCCCGGCGTTCTTCGTTAATGATGAGACTACTTTAAACGTCATCTGCGTGTACCAGTTCGAGATGCTCAGTGTTACCCATTGCGGTGGTGCTAAACCCCACAAGGCCTGGGGTATCTGCTGGTGCATCTGGGGCTCTACTACTCCAATGGACTTGTTCCCCTTTGGAACGTTTAAGACCGTTGATACCGTGAATATGGTACCAGCGGCATTGCAGCACTACGCCGGTGCAATGACAGGCTTTGCCGATAGAGGCGTACCTACCCCAGTTAGTCTCGTGGGGGTAGCTGGGGCAGCTGTTACTGTGCAGGCCTGCTTAGAAAGCGGAGTCGCACTACAAAAAGGTGAATTCGTCGGTTTCGATGATTACGAATGTGACACACTATGTAGTCACAGCGGCATGACGAAGGTGCGTAGAGACGAAGCTATCCCCTTTGTCGATGAAGATATCATTAAACCGGCACTGAGAACGTTACCTCTGGTATTCTTCACTACAGCAGCAGCTTTCACTACGGCTACTGTACCGATCATTACTACTTCGACGTTCCAACCGTTTACCCCAACTACACTTGGGCATACAACGATTCCGTTGTTTACTACATCGATGTTTGCTACATTGATGACATGGAACAATCCCCCGCCTATCCCGCAGGGGACGACAACTATACTGTCGAACGTTTGTAGCGGTAACACCCCGATTAAGGTCATTGGCTCCTCACTGACCCCGATCCATACAACAGTACTATCGACGGTTGACCTAGTAGTCTGTCTACCAGGGGGCGGTAATACGACACTGCATCTCCTAGCTCTGGGTGCAGCTGGGTCAGTGACGGTTATCACTTCGATTGAGACCGAGTTAGCAAGTTCGCCTAACAACCTAGATGATATAACGTATTTTACCCCGACAACTACAGGCTTCACGCTTCAGTCAGTTGTTGAAACACTCCCCTCTGGATTGACGCAGCTCGATGTCGTCCTGAGAACCAGTGGTACCAACTTAGTCCTAGGCACCCCCATTGGACCAGCTATCCCGTTTAGTGTTGGTACCGGCAGTACTACAACAGCCTTCGTACCGGACCCCAGTGGTACCCTCCACTTGGCAGCTATCGTGAGTACTAGCTCACCTACGGATGATATGATTCAGGTCCTCACCGTGACTAACAGTGGTAAGCTCAAGCAGACCGGTACAACAGTTACTGCCCCCGGGACGTGCAGTACAACCCCGGAACCAGCTACAGTAGTAACCAGTGATGCCGGCTTATACGAAGCAGCGACAGAAATTGTCATACTGAAACCTATTATTGTTCAGAAGTCCCCGGGTAACGAACAGGCCTGCCCCTGCTTTACTACTCCAGATGGCACCCCTGAAGCTAAACCAGGCTCAATAGAGGATGGGTTCAACAGCGGTGGTAGCGAGTTCAACCCCTGTACCATCAAGGTACGTAGGCTACAACATAAGCGCTGCCTAACGAGTTCCTGATGGCTTTCTATACCTTACCATACAAGACCGATGGTACCTGTTGCCCGACATGCCCAACGGTACAGAGCTGCAATTGTGATCAAGCCACGAGCTGTTTGTTCTGTTCCACGGATACCAGTTGTAACCCCAGCACTTTTCAGCCGAGTTGCCATATAACTACGCTAGGGCTTACTATCCCTTTCGTTAGTACGTCATCGGGACCTAATACATGGCATTACGTACTAACCATAGACAGTAACTGTCAGGCTACCGTAGATATCAACTGTGTCCCCTTCGTACCGGGGTTCTATGAAGTTATTGTATCCATAGTAGGTGCAGCAGGGGTATGCCCAGCCGCTGGTAGGACTACATGGCGAAAAGGGTTCAGTGAAACCGACAATGTCATCTGTTGTGTCGGCGGTACTATGACGGGTACAGCAACTGGTCTTACGTTGATACAAGCAGACTGCTTCCCCGATATCCCGTGCTGGGGCGGTGGTCTCCCGTTCGACGTTGACGTTACCTTCGGATAAAAGGATTACTGTGACCCCTTACCTCAGCGCTGTACAAGCGATGATAGACTTATGCACGCAGTACTATGGTCCCCACAGAGATAAGGCACTCTATATCAATAATGGAGTCTTCTCAGTAAGTACTGTACTGGCACAGCAATGGCCTATACTGTGTAAACAGTTACCACAACAGACGTTAGATATAGAAATTCCACTTGGTATCAATAACTCTGTAACGCTTCATAGAGACGGAACAGTTCTGTACTGCTATAACAAGAAATGGGCAGACATCCCTCCCTGTATTGCTGACGCCCTGAAAGCCTCTGCCCAGCTCGACAGAGCCTGTCTTGACATATTGAGTGCTGCCGGTATATCTGTGCCTGAGCCAATCGTGGACCATAAAGCACCTACTACGGTTCAAAAGATATTCAGCTTAGCCGACGCTATGGTCTCTTGGGCCGCGTCAGGCTTTAAAATCGCTCCTGAAGACTCCTACAAGGCTAGAAAGGCAATCTGCTTGGCCTGTGACCAGTGGGATGGAGAGGGTTACTTCGGTGCTGGGGCCTGTAAGCAATGTGGGTGCAGCGGGGCTAAGCTGTACCTCCAATCCTCTACGTGCCCCCTTAGGAAATGGTAATGAACATTACAGCCTCAGCTATCCTATCCTTCTTCCGTCCCGTAGACGGTAGTAAGCCCAGCCTGATTGAATCAGCGCTATGGATGTACTTCAATGCCGAGTTCCCTGAGGCCCAGGGCGACTTGTATAGCTACATCGAGAACGCCCAGTGCAGCTGTAAAGCTAAGCTGATGAGACTACTGAATCTCAACCCCGATAAGGCCAGGGCTTGTATCGATATCATATACCAGGGTACCGATAAAGAGAAGCCCACCTTCGTAGTCAGCCAAGACTTGGCTACGGACCCCACTGAGCTAGTATCCGTAGCCGGTACTGTCATGACTATCCCTGCTGAGGTTGACAGCTACAGAAACTGTGTTATGAGATTACACAGCGAGAGAAAAGTGTATCAAGGTATCTTCATTAAGGATCTCCCCGATAAGCGGTGGCAACTCTTCTTCTACTGACATGTTTAAAATACTCTCAATATGCAAGGGTGGCCATTACCACTACTGCCGAACTGACCCTCCGCATCCAAAAGCTAATGCTAAGGGTCTCTATCCCCTACACAGAGTGAAGGCGGAAAATGCCATTGGCCGACTCCTTGCGCCAGGCGAAATAGTTCATCATAAAGACGAAAATAAGCAAAATGACGATCCCTCTAATCTAGAAGTGTTAACTAATTCCGAACATTGTAAGCAGCATAAGCTAGAGCGTGATCCAAAGAACGTCTCATTCACATGCAAATGCGGTAGAACCGTTGAATTGAAACCAGGGATGCGCCGACTTAGAATCAAGAATTCTCAGCACGGTCTCCTATTCTGTTCAAGATCATGTGCCGGGCGCTATACAAGCTCGCTCCCTAAATTAGGGGAAACCAATGAGTAACCCAGGCATCGCTGAGATCCTAGACATAGCTAAGAAGCGCCAGGCCCTCTGTGGTGATCCCCCGACATGCAGTTGTGGCAGTAAACAGGTACAGCTTATCTCATGGATAACTACGGTTCGGTGGCGGTGCCGTGATTGCCGAGCCGAGATAATAAAGGAACCCAATGGACCCACCTAATGGCATACCAGCTAGACCGAAGCATATCCACTTCCCCGGAGAAACGATGTTTGACCCCAAATCTAAAGAAGCCCTAATCAAGAACCTCGTCGATACCTGGGGTCCTGAAGGCTTCCGCCAGGCTGCTGAGATAGTAGCCCAATACGAAGGTGAACCCACTATGCCTAGACCCGCTGAAACCGCTATGGGCCAAGTCCCGCGCCCCAAGGGTGAGGATATACCAGATCTACTCCAGATACGCCAACGTCTCGTTATGCTGGCTCAGCGACGGCTATCGCTGCATTGTCACATGGACCATATTAGTAACGACCTAGCTGTCCTTATTCATGGTCAAGGCACACTGTGGAAAGATCAGAAGTGCGACACCGCCATGAAAGGCGTAGATTACGCCAGCATGGGTCTATGGCAACTACTGGAGTTCCTAGATGTTCAAGCCGACACTGATCAGACCTCGTTGCTCAGTATCCTAGCCAGATTAGACAATGAAGCCCCACGAGCAGCCAATGCTTGATTACGGCCCCCACACCGCAAACGAACATACTGACGCCGTCACGGCTAAGCTCTATGGGCCACGTATCCTCCAGCAGCACTACGTCCAACAGGTTAGACCCAACCTGACAAACCCCTATCTCGTAGCTGAGACGGCTCAGCGAATCTTCTTAGAAGCTATTAAAGAGCAAGGCCAAGAGCCTGTGTCAGCCAATGAGCCCAGAGAGGATTGGGCAGCTAACGTAGCTAAGGCCTCTATGGAGATCGCTAAGGCTCTCCATGCTGAGTTCAAGAAATATGAAGACGAAGTAGAGGGTGAAGCCATGGCTGGGGCTATGAGAGATGTTCAGAAGAATAAGGAGCACAACAAGTTCATGACTGAGCTACTGGACCCCAAGGGGCCAGCGATCCCGATGATAAATACGAACGCCAACCTCACATGAGATGCCGGGGCTACAGATCTTGGGGTGATGCCTTGGATAGAAACCTTAAAGAAGTGAATATTACTATAACTCCAGAGGATCTTAGACGGCAGCGGCTCAAGAAGCCACGTCACAAGGTTTACATTATTAACTATGAAACTAACGAGTTAGTACTCGTAAAGGATACCCGTGCTCGCCGCACCCCCTAAGACATATCAATTTGTTGGCGCAGACATTATCTTGCGCAGCACCCAGTACACCTATGACTTCATTCTTATGAGAGTCAAAGAACTATGGCCGGGGGCTATAGCGGTCAACGATAGCAACGAGTACTTCTATGGTACCCAAGCTGTCCCAGCCCCAGGCGCATATGGTTATGACATCTATCAAGACTCCGAGCAGTACGTCCAAAGGACTATCGACTGTGGTGAGCCAACGCCGTACCTGAATGTCCGTATAGACGGTGATAAGCTAAAGCTCTTCGGTGACCCCTCTATTGTGGACTACGTCTCTAAGCTTGCCCTGTGGAAGCGCCCGTGAGTGAACCACTTCCATTGGATATCCATAGGGTGCTCAACCTAGAACAGGAGAACATGCATCTCCGGGCTATGATATCCAATAGAGACAGCGAGATCTATGATCTCCAAAATCAGCTCCGTGAACTCCAGTCCGGTATACCACATGCCAAGGTAGAGGACTATGAGTTCTGAACAGATCAACGAGGCTGTTAAGCCCCTGACACACCGCGAGCTGTTCAAGCGTGCCGAAGCCCTTGGCATTCCGTTCTCCGACCCAGCAGACATACCAGAACTAGACAAGGACTGCCATTGCCGTAGGTGTGACGATGAACGTGGTGACGCCAAGTTCGCCTCATTGGATCTTGGTAACGGCGCCCACGCCCTCATGAACTTCAGCAGCAGGTTCTACCTCTGTGAGACCTGTGGCTGTAAGCGGTGTCCCCATGCTACTGATCACCGCTATGCCTGTACCAACAGTAACGAACCGGGACAAGAAGGAAGCATTTATGGGTGACCTAGCTATAGATAAGAAGTGGATCCACTGTACCTCAGGCAACGAAGTCGTTATAGACTCCGTGATGTATAATCCGTTTGATCAGATAAACACTATTATCTTCAATGAGATCCCTAACACCCTTGAAGAGGGCTACCACCTATTACTGAGGGATGAAGAGTTCTTCAGTCTCTTTGAACCGGTGTACTACCCCCATGACTGACCCCTTCAAACTATTACAACCCGACAAAGCCCCACAGGCTATTGTCAGACAGGCCCAACATGAACAAAGCAGTGGTAGTCTGGGTATGTGGCGTAATTGCCATATCGCTTTACCTGATCTACACGTTATTGACCCAAACCAAGTAATTAAGCCAGCAGTAGCCGATGACGGCCAAGAGTTGACCTTTGAGAGGCGTCAAGAGCTGATGAAGGGTAAGAAGACGTTCTTCGAACAATCAGAGGATCAGGCCAATGCTCCGCTATCCGGTGAGACCTACCATGATAAGTTCACTGAAGTCGAGCCAGAGCGCTGGGGTAAGTCAGCTGAAGATGCTCGGCCAAAGGGTATGAAGATTGTCATGCCCAAAGAAGCTAAGATCGAGCTAAATAGTACAAACACCGACATATCGGTGTTACTGTGAAGTTTAACACTTTCACTGAAGAGTGGTGTAAGAAAGCCGCAGACCTCGAAGAAGGCTATAACGTAGCCGCAGGAGTACCACCGATGACAGATATATCACTTTACACAGTTCTAACGAGGGACGCCTTCGTTGAGGAGTTCAAGAAGATAGCACGACAGGAGCAGAAGCTGTTATGGGCTGGCAAGGCTAAGTCCGACGATATTGGTATGGGCACTATTACGGCTAGCTTTGAGACCTTTAAGAAGATCATCAATGGCTTCTCTACTAGGAAGCTAGACAGTGATGAGACAGTAGCCAGAGCCCAGGTAGCCAAGCATAACCTCATGGGAATGAAGCTTGTTATAGCTGACGGCATGACTTGTGTTGAGCTACGTTCGTCTCTTCCAGAGGTAGACCCAATCCGGTTCTGCTTTACCGAGTACACCAATGAGCATCCTCCATATGATTACCCGTGAAGAGTTCGATGCCCTGAAGCAAACTGTAGCTGAGCATCAAAGGATCATCGATTCGCAATGGACTGCCTTACAGCAGGCTGGTATGCGCACTATGGTCTTTGGCCCCGGTGATAATGACTATGGCCGTGATACAGACCGCATGAAAGCATTCGAAGACGCTGTACGGGAGTTCAACGCTCCTAAGGCTACACAGGAGAAAACCAACGGAGAGCTACTAGCACAGTGAGCCCAATACGTGGAGTTCTTGAGTTATTTGACTTCATCATCCCCCGCGTTAAGAAGCCCATTATGACGACCTCGATTGATACCTATTGTGGTATAGACTTCCATCCGTTTAACCCAGTCCCAAGCATGGTAGTCATAGAAGACATTGCCCATGCTCTTTCTAATCTGTGCCGCTTCTCAGGTCATTGCTCTTCTTTCTACTCGGTCGCAAATCACAGTATTTTAGTTGCTAGTATCCTGCCCAAGGAGCTACGCCTAGCGGGGCTGCTACACGACGCTAGCGAAGCTTATCTGCAAGACATTTGTAGCCCCATTAAGAAGTCCCCCGAGTTCAAGATGTATAGGGAGCTGGAGGCTAATGTAGAAGCTGTCATAGCCCAGAAGTTCGGTTACAGGTTCCCACTAGACCCACGAGTCAAAGAGGCCGACTGTATCCTATTGGCTACTGAGATGCGCGACCTGATGCCGTATCCACTCCGTTCAGAGTGTAAGCCCCTCAAAGAGACTATTATGCCGATGAGCCCCAAAGAGGCTAAGGCAGCCTTCCTACAGGCGTATTACCAGATCAGGCACGATGAGAATGAGGACTTCAGAGGATGACCCCTAGAGAAGAGTACAAGGCTAGCCTCAAGCTAATCCTAGAGCTGGCTCGTCATGATCTGGTTTACATTACTAATAACATGGTCGAGAGTTTCTGCTATAACTACAAACCCCTTGATGGCCAACCAGATCCCCAACAGCTAGCTGAACTAAAATGGTGCAGAGACCGTGAGATGGAGCTTTACAAACTCATAGAAACGATTAAAAAGGCGCACGATGCAGTTGATCACTGATAAACCTTGTCTAGCCAGCCTGCGCTGTGGTAAGTGGGCACTCATCAAGCAGGTATACCCTAATACCACGTTCGGTCTTACTGGGTTCATACTTGATCGTTTGCCGACTAAAGAGGACATGTTCTATAGGGGTGCTGAGCATTTCTATAGAGCGTGGACCTGTGATGGGCATATCTACCAGGATAAGGAGGATGACTACGACATCATAGCTGTACAGCCCTTTCCTAGAGAAGAGCTACAGCAGCGTGTCGATCAACTGGAGAATGATCTTAAGATCGTAACTAAGAAGGAAGCCATAACTCGTGCCTATTGCATGGAGTTACGTGCCTTAGCCGCTGAGATAGTTCCAACAGATGACAAAGAAGCTTTTGACAAGTTATACGCACTAGCAACCAGGCCACTATGAAACCCGAAGCCGAACCCATTGACGAAGACGAAGACCTCACACTAGGCGACATCCTTGATAAGGAAGTCGTTGAGCCCGGCGTTAAGTGGGTGCTCTACACCTACAAGGATGGGACAAGGGATATTAAGCCGTTAAAAGGACGGCTAGAGAGCTTGCATGTCAAGAAAGCTGTGATATATGATCGTCATAGCGAAGCCGCTAGAGATCTGAAGAAAGGGTCAAAATGAAGCTCGAAGAAGCTGAAGCCAAACTCCATGAAGCATCCCATACATTGGATGTTATCCGTGGCTGTATCCTAGACATTATCACGGACTCCTACGCTCTCGGTGAGCTGGCGCCTCAGCTACGCTATGATGAGCCAGTTAAGATGCTGGATCCCCTCGTGAAGCTTCTAGGTAGGGATCTATACCAAATGGCTAGTGAACTACGTAAGAAGGTACATGCTCTCCGTGAAGGTTCTACGCTACTCAAGGATAGAACAGTACCGTGCGCCACTGTGGAAGTAGTCGTGGATGACTGGCATACCAAACATGCCGCACCGACTGTAGCAGTCGTTGATGGGGAAGTGAAGTACCCAATCGGCTTAGCCGTAGAAGAGCTACCAAAGAACAAGGACGTGTGATGCTACACTTCCTTAATTACTTCATTCTCCAATGGTTCTTCATCAGACTAGCCAGCGTACACGATACAAGCTGGGAGCGAGTTGGATGGACCGTACTAAGAGTCTGGCCATTGTCAGGCTATAAC
>Ga0265338_10008321_pt1 | contig 12619 bp, 13 predicted proteins | sample 42126metaG_FD_193579 | JGI IMG/M metagenome (GOLD analysis project Ga0265338, IMG submission 193579) | Rhizosphere microbial communities from Carex aquatilis grown in University of Washington, Seatle, WA, United States - 4-21-26 metaG | ecosystem: Host-associated > Plants > Roots > Rhizosphere... | reverse complement strand
TCGGCCTCGACGCGGGCGAGGTGGGCGAGGCGGGCTCGCAGACCGAGGTGCTCGCGCTCGGCTCGCCACCCGCACGCGGTGACGCGCGCAAGCTCGAAGGCGACGCGAACGCAGCGCAGGCGATCGTCGACTATCTCGCCGAGAAGAGACTGATCTAGCGGTGCCCGGCATCCTCGTATTCCTCGAGCATCACGGCAGCGAGCTGCAGAAGGGCTCGCTCGGCGTCCTTGCGAAGGCTGCGCAGCTCGGTGACGGCGACGTTGCCGCCGTGCTCGTCGGTGCGAACGTCAAGGCGCTCGCTGCGGAGGCCGGCACGTACGGAGCGACCAAGGTGCACGTCGCCGAGGACGCTTCACTCGAGCCGCCGTTGCCGCAGGCGCGCGTCGACGTGCTCGCGAAGGTCGTGCGCGAGGGCGGGTACGACACGGTGCTCTTCGCCAACTCCGTACTCGCCGCGGACGTCGCGGCCGGCCTCGCCGCGCGCCTCGACGCCGGGCTCAACTGGGATCTCAGCGATGTCGCCCTGCAGGACGGCGTACTCGTCGGCAAGCGTCCGGCGCTCCAGGACTCGGTGCTCGCCGATGTCGGCTGGAAGTCGGAGCCGCGCCTCGCCCTGTTCCGGTCGGGCTCGTTCGATGCAACACCTGCAGGAGGCGGCGAGCCGGCCGTCGAGGAGGTCGCAGTCGAGCTCGAGGAGCACTCGCGGGGCGCGAAGGTCGTCGACCAGCAGCTCGAGGAGTCGAGCGGCCCGTCGATCGAGGACGCCGACATCATCGTCGCCGGCGGCCGCGGCCTTGGCTCACCCGACAAGTTCACCCTTGCAGAGGAGCTCGCGCGCTCGCTCGGCGGCGCAGTCGGCGCGACGCGCGCCGTCGTCGATGCCGGCTGGTACCCATACGCCACGCAGATCGGGCAGACCGGCAAGACGGTCTCGCCGAAGCTGTATGTCGCCCTCGGCATCTCGGGCGCGATCCAGCACAAGGTGGGTATGCAGAGCTCGAACGTGATCGTCGCGATCAACAAGGACGCAAACGCACCGATCTTCGAGTTCAGCGATCTCGGCGTCGTCGGCGACCTGCACGAGATCGTTCCGAAGCTCATCGAGCTCTTGAACCAACGCAAGGCGTAAGTGACCCACGCGGATCACGCATGACCGTGCGCGCGTCCGACTATCCGCCGCCGTTCAGCGCGCGCGAGTTCGTCGCGGAGCCCACCGATCCCGCCGACGAGCGGATCGAGGTCGGGATCCTGATCGTCGGCGGCGGTCCCGCCGGCCTCGCCTGCGCGATCCGTCTCGGCCAGCTGCTCGAAGAGCACCCGGACGTCGCCGACAGACTCGGCGAGGTGCCGGTCGCGGTCGTCGAGAAGGGCAAGCAGCCGGGCTCGCACCTCTTCTCGGGCGCTGTCGTCAACCCGCGCTCGCTTCGCCGCCTCTTCCGCGACCGCTACCACGTCGAGGACATGCCGGGGTACGGCGCCGTCCACGGCGAGGCGGTGTACGTGCTCACGCGCCGCGCGGCGATGCGCATCCCGCCGCCCCCGACGATGCGCAACCACGGCAATGTCGTCTTTTCACTCTCGCAGCTCGGCCGCTGGCTGGGCGAGCGCGCAGAAGAGGGCGGAGCGATGATCCTGCCCGAGACCGCCGCCGAGAAGCTGCTCGTCTCGCACGGTCGCGTCGTCGGGATTCGCACGGGCGACAAGGGCCGCAACCGCGAGGGCGAGCCGGCCGGCAACTACGAACCGGGCGCCGACCTCGTCGCGAAGGTGACGGTGCTCGCCGAAGGAACGCAGGGGCATCTCACCGGCGTTGCGATCGACCACTTCGGGCTGCACGGCAACGAGCCGCAGGTCTGGGAGCTGGGCGTCAAGGAAATCTGGAAGGTCGCGAAGCCGCTGCGCCACGTTGTGCACACGATGGGCTGGCCGCTCCGAACGGCTGCGAAGTACCGCGAGTTCGGCGGCTCGTTCGTCTACCCGATGGGCGACGACATGCTCACGATCGGCATGGTCGTCGGGCTCGACTACCGCGACGTCGAGCTCTCCGCGCACGACCTGCTGCAGGAGCTGAAGACGCACCCGAAGATCCGGAAGCTGCTCGAGGGTGGCGAACGGATCGGCTGGGGCGCGAAGACGATTCCGAGCGGCGGTTTCCACTCGCTCCCGACGCGCCTGCACGCGCCCGGACTGCTGATGTGCGGCGACGGCGTCGGCATGGTCAACATCGCGCGCCTCAAAGGCATCCACTACGCGATCGAGTCGGGCCGCCTCGCTGCCGAGTCCGCCTTCGCATCCGTGCAGCCCGGCGCGACGCCGGCGACCGGCCTCGCCTCCTACGACGCGGCGGTGCGCGACAGCTTCATCTGGAGCGATCTCGAAGAAGTGCGCGACATGCGCCAGGTCTTCAGCCGCGGCTTCTTCGTCGGCGGCGCGCTTGCGAGTGCGATGACCGCGTCCAAGGGCAAGATCGCCATCGGGAAGCTCCCGGCCGAGCACGACGCGGAGCAGCCGCTCCTGCGCACCGACCGTGCGTCGCACTATCCCGTCCCGGACGGCAAGCTCACCTTCGACAAGCTCTCGTCGGTCTTCGCGTCGGGCAACAAGACTCGCGACGACCAGCCGAACCACATCCGCATCGAGCAGACGGTTCCGCGCGAAGTTGCCGAGATGTGGGTCCATCTGTGCCCCGCGCAGGTGTACGAGATCGGGACGGAAGGCGGCGACGGCATGGTGACCGTGCAGCTTGCGCCGTCGAATTGCGTGCAGTGCGGAGCGATCACTGCCAAGGGCGGGCGCCTGACGCCTCCCGAAGGCGGCTCCGGGCCCGAGTACACCCTCACGTAGCGCGCACGCTCGATCTGTCTCGCCGCCACGACTTACGCACGGCTTACGCGCGTCGAACCGTGACCTGATCGCCGTCACCGATGGTGAGTGCATCAACTCTTTCCCAACGGAGGTCATCCGATGCGCACCAAGATCTTTCTCGCCACAGCAGCGGTCGCGCTCGTCGCGACCGGCGCCGCTTTCGCCGGCAACGGCGGCCCGGCGAAGATGCACTACGCCTTCCTCGGCCAGCTGACCGCGACTCCCGCAAACGGCGGCGTCTCGATCACGGTCGTGGGCGGCACGAAGGCGGCGCTCCGCGCGATGCTCGGCCAGCCCGTCACGCAGACGTTCGCGTACGGCGCGAACACCGAGTTCCTCAAGTGGGCGAACGGCGTGCCGACGATCGTGCAGGCCGGAGATCTCGCCGCCGGCGACTACGTGAGAGTGAACGTCGGCGCGGCGCCCGACGCCACGCTCGCCGAGATCGAGGCGCAGCCTTCCGGTCTCGTCGGCGATCACGGCACCACGCTGGAAACCCCCGACCAGCCGTTCTACAACTTCCGCGGCACGCTCACGTCGGCGACGTCGACTGCGGTCACCGTGCACGTCACGGGCGGCAGCGGCCGGGCGATGAAGCTGCTGATCGGCCAGTCCGCCGACCAGACGTTCACCGTCGGCGGCGAGACGATCTTCCTGCTCTGGCAGGGCAAGGTTCCGACCGTGATCGACTCCTCGAAGCTCGTCGTGGGCGACAAGATCGTCGTCCGCATCCAGGCCGACAAGGGCTCGAGCCTCTCGCAGGTCGAGGCGACCGCCGCCACCCATGTCGGCGACCGCGAGCCGGCTTCGAAGTAATGCACGACCCGTTTCTCCCCGGCGAGGCCGCTCCTGGAGGGCGGCCTCGTCACGCTTTTACAGAGGACTTACGCGTACTTTCCGCTCAGGAGGCGATCATATGGGTATGAACCGCAAACGCTTCATGCTCCTCGCCGTCGTCCTCGTCGCGATCAATGCGTTCTTCTGGCTTGCGCAGGGCGGGTTCGCGCTGTCGGCCGGAGTCATCGACCAGCTCTTCGGCGGCCGGATGATTCGCGCCGAGGTCGTCGTCCAGGGCGCCAACGGCACCGACGACTACCTCATCGACCGCGGCGTCATCAGGGCGATCACACCAGGATCGATCGTCTTGAAGGAGAACGATGGCAAGATGGTGACGATCCAGATCGCAGCGACGCCGGCGGTGACGGGGCCCGGTGGGCGCACCAGGGCGCTGCGGGTCGGGATGCGCGTGCTCGTGACCCGGCTGGCGAATGCGCCTGCCGACACGATCCAGGTGGAAGGCTTCGGCCCGTAGCGATGTCGACTGCGGCAACCGGGAGCGTGTTGCTGCTCGTCGAGGACGACGACTCGATCGGCCGCCTCGTCAAGTCGTACCTCGAGCAGCAGGACGGCTGGCAAGTTCTCTGGTTGCGCTCCGGTGAGGAAGCGGTCACCGAGCTGCGGCGCCACCCCGTGCGGCTCGTCGTGCTCGACATCGGGCTGCCGGGCATCGACGGCTTCGAGGTCTGCCGGCAGATGCGCGCGCAGTCGAAGGTGCCGATCCTGATGCTCACCGCGCGCGACGAAGAGCCCGATCGCGTCGCCGGTCTCGAGCTCGGCGCCGACGACTACGTCACGAAGCCGTTCTCGCCGCGCGAGCTCGCCGCTCGCATCAAGGCAATCCTGCGCCGCGTCGAGCATCGCAACGAAGACGAGGTTCTCGCCGCGCACGGCATCGTGCTCCGTCGCGACTCACGCGACGTGACGGTCTCCGGCTCGATCATCGAGCTCACCGGCAAGGAGTTCGATCTGCTCGCGTGCTTCCTCGAGCATCCCGGCATCGTGCTTTCGCGCGAGAAGCTGCTCGATCTCGTCTGGGGGATGACGTATCCCGGCGGCACGCGAACGGTCGACGTGCACGTCGCGCAGTTGCGGCGGAAGCTCGGTGATCCGGACACGATCCGCACCGTGCGCGGAGCGGGGTACAAGCTGCTCGCAGCGTGACCAGTCTTCGGACGCGGCTCTTCCGTGCGATCGCGCTGATCGTGCTGCTCTGCGTCGCCCTGACGTTCGCCGTCGGCCTGGCACTCACGCGCCGGGCAGTCGACTCGGCAACCCTGAAGGACCTGGCGCACCAGGCGGACTTGATCGCCGGAAGTCAGGCGACAGCGCTGTCGCCGCTCACGCACCTCCCGGAGCTGCAGCCGTACTTCGATCGCCAGCATGAGAGCTATCTGACGAACGACGGTGCACTGCCGAAGTCCGCGCGCGAAGCTCTCGCCCACGGCAAGCCCGCAAACGGGACCGTAACGTTCAGCGGCCAAGGTTTCTTCTACGCGGCGCGTCGCGTCGACGGGAAGCCGTTCGTCCTCTTGCGCCCGAGAAGCTCGTCGACCGCGCGGCTCACGCCGTTCGTCTACAGCCTGCTCATCGCCGCGCTCGTGAGCGGCGCGCTCGCCGCGCTTGCCGCGTTCCTGCTCGCGCGTCGGATTGCTCGGCCCGTGCATCGCGTCGCGGAAGCTGCGCGGAGCCTCGCCCGTGGCACGCGTCCGAAGCCTCTGCCCGTCGAGGGTGCGGCGGAGCTCGCCACGCTGGCGGTCGCGTTCAACGACCTCGACGAGCAGCTCGTGCGCGCACGCGAAGCGGAGAAGTCGTTCCTGCTCTCCATCAGCCACGAGTTGAAGACACCGCTCACCGCGATTCGCGGCTACGCGGAGGCGTTGCAGGACGGCGCGCTCGATCCGGAGGACGTCGCCGCGACGGTTGTCGTCGAAGCCGCGCGGCTCGAGCGGCTCGTCGGCGATCTGCTCGACCTGGCACGCATGAACCGCACGGACTTCAGCGTGCATTCGAGCGAGATCGATCTCGCCGAGGTCGCGGAGGACGCCGTGCGGCGGTACGAGCAGCAGGCGGACGTGTTCGGCCTCTCGCTCGTCGTGGCCGCCGACGGCCCGTCGCCCGCGATCGCCGACGCGGACAGGCTGCTCCAGGTCGTCTCGAACCTCGTCGAGAATGCGCTCCGTCTCACACCGCGCGGCGGCGAAGTGCGCGTCGTCGCCGCGCCCGGCGAGCTCCGCGTCGAGGACACGGGCCCCGGCCTCGAGCTCGAAGACCGCGAGCGGGCGTTCGAGCGCTTCTACTTGCACGAGCGCTACGGCCGCGAGCGCCCGGTCGGCACGGGCCTCGGCCTCGCGATCGTGAAGGAGCTGACGGAGGCGATGGGCGGCACGGTCGAGGTGACGAGCCAACCCGGCCGGCTGACCGCCTTCACGGTGCGACTCGCAGTGCCCGCGCGACAGCCCGCGTCGACTGCGTAGTCTCCGCTCGTGGCAACGGCAGTCAGCATCGACGACGTCGAGCGCGCGGCGCGGACGATCGCAGGCCGCGTGCACCGTACGCCCCTGCTGCGCTCCGGCACGCTCTCCGAGCAACTCGACGTAGACGTTCGCTTCAAAGCCGAGCTCTTCCAGCGCACGGGCTCGTTCAAGGTCCGTGGCGCTCTCAACCGGCTCTCGCAGCTGACCGACGAGGAGAAGGGACGCGGCGTCATCTCGATCTCGGCCGGCAACCACGCCCAGGCCGTCGCCTGGGCCGCCCGCGAGGAAGGGATCGACGCCCTGATCGTGATGTGGCAGGGCGCGGACGCGCTGAAAGTCGCGGCGACGCGCGGTTACGGGGCGGCGATCGACCAGGAGGCCGAGAGCCCGACCACGGCGTTCGACCGTCTCGATGTGCTGCTCGCCGAGACGGGACGCACGCTCGTGCATCCGTTCAACGACCCCGGCGTGATCGCCGGGCAGGGCACGGTCGCGCTCGAGATCCTCGAGGACGGGCCCGTGCCCGACGTCGTGGTCGTGCCCGTCGGTGGCGGCGGCCTGGTCAGCGGCATCGCCGTCGCGCTGAAGGCTCGCCGGCCGGATGTGCGCGTGATCGGCGTCGAGCCGGAGCTCTCGACCGCGCTCCACGACGGCCTCGCAGCGGGACACTCGGTGCCCGTCACCCCGGCGAGCAAGGCCGACGCGCTGAGCGCCCCGTTCGCCGGCGAGCGCTGCGTGGAGATCTGCGCGGCGCTCGGAGTCGAGCTCGTGCTGGTCTCCGACGACGACCTCCGCGACGCCTTTCGGTGGCTCTACGCGCGGATGAAGCTCGCGTGTGAGCTGGGGGCCGCCGCCTCCACCGCGGCGCTTCTGTCGGGAAAGGTCGCCGTCGATCCGGGACAGAATGTCGTCGCCGTGGTCTCCGGCGGCAACGTGGCAGCCCAGCAGGCCGCTGCTATTCTGGCCCAGCGATGAAAGCCGATATCCATCCCGAGTACGTGATCTCGACGGTGACGTGCTCCTGCGGGAACACGTTCCAGACGCGGTCCACGACACCCGAGCTCCACGTCGAGGTCTGCTCGAACTGCCATCCGTTCTACACGGGCAAGCAGAAGCTGATGGACTCCGGCGGCCGGGTGGAGCGCTTCCAGAAGCGGCTCGAGCGCGCCGAGCGCGCAAAGCGCGGCGCCTAGGACACCATGGCAAATGTCGGAGGGCAGGCCGTCCTCGAGGGCGTGATGATGCGCGGCCCCGGCAACTGGGCCGTCGCCGTCCGCACTCCGAGCGGCACGATCGAGCACGTCTCACGTCCGATCGACTCGGCGCAGGCCCGCCACTGGGTGTATCGCCTGCCGGTGATTCGCGGTGTCTTGGCGCTCGGCGAGTCGCTCGCGATCGGTTTTCGCGCGCTCGCCATCTCTGCGAACTACGCAGCGCAGGAGGAGCGGGCGGAGGGTGACGACAGCGAGGCGGCCCCGGTCGACACCGAGCTCTCACGCGGCGCGCTGATCTTCGCCTTCGCAGTCGCGATCGGCTTCGCGGTCCTCCTCTTCAAGGTGACGCCGGTCGTCATCACCGACCTGCTGCCGATCAAGAACACGGCGTATTTCGTGCTCGTCGAAGGCGCCATCCGCGTGTCGATCTTCGTCGCGTATCTCACGCTCATCTCGCTGCTGCCCGATCTGCGCCGCGTGTTCCAGTACCACGCGGCCGAGCACAAGGCGATCAACGCCTACGAGGCGGGCGAGCCGCTCGAGCCGGAGATCGTGCAGCGGTACTCGCTCATCCATCCACGCTGCGGCACCGCTTTCCTGCTGTGGGTGATGGTGATCGCGATCTTCGTGTTCGCCTTCTTCGGCCGGCCCGCGTGGTACTGGCTGATCGCAACGCGCATCCTGCTGCTGCCGCTGATCGCCGGGCTGGCCTACGAGCTCATCCGCTTCGCCGGGAAGCACCAGGGCAACCGCGTGCTGATGACCTTGCTCGCGCCGGGCCTCTGGCTCCAGCGGCTGACGACGCGCGAGCCGTCGCTCGACCAGATCGAGGTCTCGATCCGCGCGCTGCGCGAGGTGCTCGTCCTCGAGGCGAACGACCCACTCGAACGACCGGGTGCGCCGCTCGTCGAAGTCATGGCGTAGAGGAGAGCCCGGTGGAAGTTGGCTCGTCGACCGGGGGCGTCCAGTGCGGCTGGACGACATAGCTCCTCTTTCGCCAGTCTCTCCTATAGCTTCTCGTACGCCAAACAACTCTCGACAGAGGAGACGACCATGGCGACAGACCGTCGCGCCGATGTGACCTGGAAGGGCAGCTTGATGGACGGCAGCGGAACGCTCGACTCGACCACGAGCGGTGCGCTCGGGACGCAATCGGTCAGCTGGCCCGCGCGCTCGACCGACGAGACCGGTGGGAGCACGAGCCCCGAGGAGCTGATCGCGGCCGCGCATGCCGCGTGCTTCTCGATGGCGCTGTCGGCCGGCCTTGCGAAGGCGGAGACGCCGCCGGACGAGCTGAAGACGTCTGCGACCGTCACGTTCCAGCCCGGCGAGGGAATCACGAAGATCGCGCTCGTCGTCGTGGGACGGGTCCCCGGGCTCGACGCCGCAGGCTTCGAGGAGGCCGCGCAGGGCGCCAAGGCGAACTGTCCGGTGTCGAAGGCGCTCGCGGGCGTGCCCGAGATCACGCTCGACGCGTCGCTCGCCTCGTAAGTATCGGCGAGTACCCTTGTCGGCGGCATGGCCGCTGACAACTTCGACACCCGGATCGACGAGCTCGAGCGCTCCTACCAGGAGGCGCAGGCGCGCATGGGCGAGTCGTCCGTCTACAACGACCACCGCGAGGCGGCGGAGGTCGGACGGCGCCTGAAAGACCTCGAGCCCGCGTACAAGCTCGTGCAGGAGTTGCGCGCCGCACGCGACGACCTTGCCGCCGCACGTGACGACGCCGACCTGAAGGAGCTCGTGCCCGAGCTCGAGCAGCGCACGGCGCAGCTCGAGGACGACCTGCGGGTCGAGATGATTCCGAGCGATCCCGCCGACCACAAGGACGTCATCCTCGAGGTGCGGCAGGGCGTCGGCGGCGACGAGGCCGCGCTCTGGGCCGGCGACGTCTACAAGATGCTTGCGCGCTACGCCGAGCGGCAGGGCTTCAAGATCGAGGAGCTCGGAGCGAGCCCGAGCGACGGCGGCGGCTACAAGGAGGTGACGTTCGCCGTGAAGGGCGACGGCGCCTACCGCGTCTTCAAGTGGGAGGGCGGCACGCACCGTGTGCAACGCGTCCCCGAGACCGAGTCGCAGGGCCGCATCCACACGTCGACCGCGACCGTCGCGGTGATGCCGGAGGCGGAGGAGGTCGAAGTCAACATCGACCCGAACGATCTGAAGATCGACGTCTACCGCTCGACCGGCCCGGGTGGGCAGTCGGTGAACACGACCGACTCCGCCGTACGGATCACGCACCTGCCGTCGGGCGTCGTCGTCTCGATGCAGGACGAGAAGTCGCAGCTCCAGAACAAGGACAAGGCGATGCGCGTGTTGCGTGCGCGCCTCTACGAGCGTGAGCTCGAACGGCAACGCCAGGAGCTCGACGCGACGCGCCGCTCGCAGATCGGCACCGGTGAGCGCGCCGAGAAGATCCGCACGTACAACTTTCCCGAGAACCGGCTCACCGACCACCGCATCAAGCTGACGGTGCACCAGCTCGACCGGATCCTGCAGGGAGAGCTCGACGAGTTCACCGAAGCGTTGAACTCCGAGGAACGCAAGCTCGCGCTATCGGGCTGAGGCAGTGGGCGACGCGGTGACGGCGCGTGACCTGCTCGATCGTGGAACACGCCGTCTCGCCGGCGCGGGCATCGAGAACGCCCGGCGCGAAGCGGAGTGGATCGTCGGCCACGTGCTCGGCCTGTCACGCAGCGAGCTCTACGCCGCTCCAGAGCGGCCGCTCGACGTCGGCGAGGTTCGGGCTGTCGAGGCGCTGCTCGTGCGCCGCGAGGCGCGAGAGCCGCTTGCCTACATCCTCGGCTCCTGGGGCTTTCGCCGCTTGATGCTGAAGACGGACGCACGCGCGCTCGTGCCCCGGCCCGAGACGGAGATCGTCGTCGAGCGCGTGCTTGCGCTCCTCGAGGGCATCGACGCACCGCGCGTCCTCGACATCGGCGTCGGCTCCGGAGCGATTGCGCTCGCCGTGAAGGACGAGCGGCCCGATGCGAACGTGACGGGCGTCGACATCTCGAAGGAGGCGCTCTCGCTCGCCAAGGAGAACGCCGCCCTTCTCCGGCTCGAGGTCGAGTTCCGCGAGCAGGGAGTGGATGCTGCAGCGACGGGCTGGGACCTCGTCGTCTCGAATCCACCGTACGTCGACACGATCGAAGGCCTGCAGCCGGAGCTCGGCTTCGAGCCGGAGCAAGCCCTTCTCGGTGCGGGATTCCACGCGCTCATTGCACGGACGGCGCGAACGCGCTTCCTCGTGCTCGAGGTCGGCGACGGCCAGGCCCGGGCGGTGGCCCGCGAGCTCGAGACCGCCGGATATCGGGACGTCGCGATCACGCGCGATCTCGCAGGTCTCGAACGCGTCGTCGAAGGCGCCCGATGAAAGAGCACGCACACGTGCACGCCGCGATCGACGCGTTGCGCGCGGGCGAGCCGGTGATCCTTCCGACCGACACCGTCTACGGGCTCGTCGCCGCGGCCGAAGGCCCCGGGCCGACCAAGCGGCTGTACGGGCTCAAAGGACGTGACGCCGGGCAGCCCTCGGCGTTGATGACGGCCGATCTCGAGACACTGCTTGCGTGGATTCCCGAGCTGCGTGGTCGCGACGAGGCAGTCGCCCGCGCGCTTCTGCCCGGCCCGTACACCCTCATCCTGTCGAACCCCGCGCAGCGTTTCGCCTGGCTCACCGGCACGCGCCCGCTCGCAATCGGCGTCCGCGTGCCTCACCTGCCGCTCAACGCCGCCCGCGTGGTGGGTTCGGTCGGCGGCGTCGCCTCGACGAGCGCGAATGCTCCGGGTGGGCCGGATCCGTGCAGCGTCGAGGAGATTCCCGTGGATCTCCGCGAGCGCGTGGGGGCGATCGTCGATGGAGGCGTGCTGCCCGGTGCGCCGTCCACGGTGCTGGACTTCACCTCCGTGGAGCCGCGGGTTCTCCGTGAGGGCGCCGCCTCGTCGAACGACGCGCTGGCACGGGTGCGCGAAGCGCTGGGTTAGCCGGGACGCCAGGCGAGCGCGAACTTCGTGCGGACGCCGTCGACCGCGATTCGGTATCTCGTGCCCGGGAGGGCAGTGAAGGACACGCGCGCGGCACCCGTTGCGACCGGCCGCAGCGCGGAGACGGAGCCGCCCGTATAGACGGAGACCTGCGTGCCGGTGCCGGCCTCCAGGGCGAGCCGGCCGCCGGCCGGAGCCAGCCAGCTGAACCAGACGGAGCGGTGCGCCCGCTCGTGGCGCTCGGACGTTGCGAAGTCGGTCGACCCGAGGATGAGGCCCTGCCACGCCGAGATCGGCTGCGCGGCAGCGAAGAGATCATTTTCGGGCGGCGGTCCGAACGTCCAACCGTCCGTCCCTGCGTCGGACGCCTTGCCCCGGGCGCCGCGCACGGCTGCCACGGTGACGGATGCGCTGCCGGAGTTGCCGGCAGCGTCCGTTGCCCGCAGCTCGAGCACGTAACGACCCTCGTGAGACGGCTTCCAGAGGAAGGTGAAGGGCGGCGTGTACTTCACGCCGACGACGACGCCGTTCGCTCTCAGCTCGACCTGGCCGACGCCGACGTCATCTGATGCTGTGCCGGTCACGGTGCCGTCGGCCGCAGGCCCGGAGATCGTCATCGACGGTGCGTTGCGGTCGGGACAGCTCGTGAGCGTGCCGTTTCGCGCTGCGGTCACTGCCTGGCGAATCGCGTCGAAGGACGACTTCGGCGTCCCGTCGGCGTAGAACGGCCCGGACTGCCACGCTGCAAGTGCCTTCTCGTCGACGACGTGGAAGACGAGGATCCCGATCACGTTCGGCTGGCAGAGAGCAAGCTTGAACGCCTCGGCGTAGTAGCGCGCCTGCGTGCTCTCGTCGACCGCTCCCGATGTCGTCGGCTCGACGCCGGAGTACGCGGCTGCCTTGGCGCTCGGAATCACGGTCTCCACCCCGAACTCGCCGTAGACGATCGGAAGCGTCGACCCGCGCTGCGCCGTCCCGTCGAAGGCTGTGGCGAGCAGCGACACGAGCTTCGTGTAGTCGCCTTCGGCGATCGTCGTTCCCGCCGTGTGCGGCATGCTCGGAGGCAGCGACGAGTTGTCGGCATAGACGTGCTGGTCGAAGACGTCCATGATGGGCGTCGTGCGTCCGCTGGCCCTGTATGCGGCGCCGAGGTCGCGGATGAACGTCGTGGGCGAGTGAGCCTGTCGCGCGGCTGCCGGATCGTCGGGCCCACGCGAGTCGAGTGCGCCGCCGATCACC
>Ga0265338_10008320_pt1 | contig 12620 bp, 11 predicted proteins | sample 42126metaG_FD_193579 | JGI IMG/M metagenome (GOLD analysis project Ga0265338, IMG submission 193579) | Rhizosphere microbial communities from Carex aquatilis grown in University of Washington, Seatle, WA, United States - 4-21-26 metaG | ecosystem: Host-associated > Plants > Roots > Rhizosphere... | reverse complement strand
CTGGTCGGGGTGAGAGGACTTGAACCTCCGGCCTCAGCAACCCGAATGCTGCGCGCTACCAACTGCGCCACACCCCGACGTCCAAACCGTACTGCTGCTTTCATAATGTGGCATACCACATTTCTCCAGCATCCACACGGTTTCTCCTCCCAAAAATTCAAACAGCTCTGGAGAGCTTGGTTTGAATTTTTGAATTGTTCGCTAAAGCCCTAGAAATCGAGGTGTTCAAGTGGCTTCAACGCACTAATTATACCCTGGTTGGCTCTTGATGACTATGAGCTTGTTTGGAAACTCTCGTTTGGACTAAAAATATTGAACAAAAAGTTTATTACACGTGTAAAAACTACTTAAACCAGAAGGGATTGGGGATTTTTGTGGTTTTGCTAACAACACGCGATTGGGCTGTTTTTGAACTATAGTTTTGTAAAATAATACCTTGCCAGTTAGTCTTTAACCACCTTTTTTGACGCAGATACAGCTCCAGAGCACCTCTTTCGGTAAACTCTCGCTTCATCACTCCGCCGGCGTGCGGATGGCGCTTGGTTCGCTCAATTGGCGAGTTAAAGCCGTGGGCATAATGCGACAATTCGTGCACCAATGTAGCTTGGACCACAAACTCAGGAATGGCTGGATCGCGGAATAGTCCGTTCATGGTAATAACACTCACATCTGGCTCTTGTCGATCAATACTAATGGAGCCAAGTCGGGTCTTGGCTCGGCGGCCAAATCGGATCCGCACGATATTATCCTGGGGAATGTCGCTAAAGTAGCGATCCCAGGTGTCATCAAGCAGCTGGTGTAACCAAGTGTCGTCACGCCTCATCGTCATCTCCTATGCCCCAATAACGCAAACTACTGCAATTGTGGAACGGATCCGGATTTGGTGCAAACTGTTTTTTGCGAATCAGGTCAGTAATGTTAGCCAGCTTCTGACGATGATTTTTCAAGATGGTGGCGCTCAGCTCTGCCTCCCCTGCCGTACCGGTCACGACATAGTCGAGAACCACCCCGGCTGGCGGCTTGCCAGTAATCTCCTCGATAGCGAGGGCATAGGTGCGCAGCTGCAAGCTCTTTTTGGCGTCGGCCGCAATCTTCTCGGGGTCGCGCTTGCGGCCGGTTTTAAAGTCGCGGATCTCGATCCCGTCTGCCAATTGAAAGGTGGCATCAATCCGGCCGCGCAGCTTCAGTTTGGCCTCGGGGATACTCAACTGGAACGGCTCTTCGCTCGATCGGATGACTCTGTGCTCGCCCTCTTCCCGTTTAAAGAAGTTAGTCAAGGTCTCTTCGGCTAGCTGACGGCCTAACTGGGCTTCCTCGGCTGTCCGGTAGCCACGATCGGTCCAGCGCTCCTCTAGGAACTTCCCCAACTGATCGAGCGTTGGCTGGTCGCCCGCCAACTTGGTTTGGTAATAATCGCGGAACAAGCCGTGCAGTAAGCTGCCAAAGTTAATCTGCGGACCAAACGGCGACCGGATCTTAAGCACCCGTTCCAGATAGAACTCATAGGGGCAGCGGTCGTATTGATCTATATCGGTGCTCGATAGCTCCAGCCAGCCATCAGCGGTCTCGAACGGCAATCGGTCGGATGGCAGTTGCAACGTTGGCGGCGCGAACTTCTCCAAAGACTGCAAGCTTTTTGATAGATTACTCGGAGTCAGGTCCGTCGATACAGCAGTCTTTAGACCAGCCCCAAAGATCTCGGTTAAAATTGGATTCGTGCGGCGGCCCCGGCCGCCAGCCTGTAATACCGGAGCGCTGATAGTTAGTTCTCGCTTGGCCCGCGTCATGGCGACATACATTAATCGCCGCCACTCATGCTCCGGTGGCAGTTCGTCCTGATCCTGGAGTAGCTCTGGTGGCAACTGGGTACTCAAACTTAGGTTGCTATCGGTCCAGGCCTCGGCGGTGGCGTTAATCAGATAGACGGTCTCGAACTCCAGACCCTTAGCAGCATGAATCGTTAACAGCGAGACCCCATGATCATCGCCGATGGCCTCCTTAGCCTCAATCTCCGGCGGCTTTGGGAAGGTGGCAAGGTAGCCAGCCAAGCTCGGATCGGTGGCGAGGTGCTCGTACTGCTGCATTTGGCTCAACCACTGCTGCAAATCCTCAAAAACACGCACCATCCGCGGACTATCCTCCGCCTGCTTCACCCAAGCGCTGCCCAAGCCAGATTCGAACACCAATCGGTAAATTAAGTAACTCCCTGGCGACTCACGGGCCCACTGGCGCCACTGAATGAGCGTTTTCTCTAGTTGCTCCGAGCGTTTGTCGGTCTTAGCTCGCCGGCCGATAGCTTCTTCCACTCCAACCAGATCGTGACGAGCTGCATCTACCAACTGACGGACTTGGCCAGCGTCCCATTCAATAAACGGCCCCGGCAACAGATTGGTAATAGTTTCATCGTCCGCTGTCATGCCGATCCAAGCCAGCAAGTGCCACAACTGCAGAATCTCACGCTGCTCAAAGATGTTGATAGTGCTAACCAGGCGATACGGCACATTACTACGAGCCAACACCCGCGCCAACTGCCTTAGCGGCCGGTGAGATGTGGCAAGGACCGCGATCGACTCTGGGCTTTGCCCTTGCGCCACCTTAGATCCGATCTGGCTTGCTACGGCCTCGGACTCGCTGCGACTGTCGGGATAAGGTTCGAAAGTTGGTGACTGGCCCTCCCCGACACCAACCAATTGCTTATCGATCCCTAGCCGTTCTTCGAGCCGCTCTGGGTTATTGTGTTGAATCATCCGGTAGGCGGCATCAAGAATGGCTTGAGTTGAACGGTAGTTCTGAACCAGCACGAGCGGCTCCTTAACCTGGAAATGCTCGGCAAAACTGAGAATGTTGCCGAGACGTGCCCCTCGAAACCCATAAATAGCCTGATCGTCGTCGCCTACCGCAAAGATATTACCGCCCGGTTCAATCAAGGTTCTCAACAGGGCATCTTGAGCGCCGTTGGTATCCTGATACTCATCCACCAGCACGTATTGGAACTGTTTTCGTAGCCGCTGTACGATATTAGGCCGCTGGGCCAACAGCTTTAACGGCAAAATAATCTGATCGTTATAATCGATTAAGCCGTGGTGCTGCTTCAACTCTTCGTACAGCTCATAAATCTTCAGATGATCATGGGCTTCGGCGATATCAAGCCGATGATGCTCCGAAGGCTTCATGTCGGCAACATACTGGTAGTACTGTTCAACTGAGATATCGGCGTTTTGGAGCAGCTCGATGTAGGCCACCATGCGCTGGGCAAAATCGATTAAATTTGATTCGTTGCCGTAGTAATTGAGCTTGATTGTTGATAAATGTTGTTTGATCAACAACGCTTTACCAATTTCTGGAATCACTTCGGCACTGGTTGGCAGTCCGGCATGATGGCCAAAGCGTTGTAAAATTTGTGAACCAAAAGCATGAAAAGTCATCACATTAACCCGATAGGCCTGCCAGCCGACAAGACGATCAAGACGATCAAGCATCTCACCAGCAGCCTTATCGGTAAACGTTAACGCTAAGATCTCTTCCGGCTTACACTCCTTAACTTCGATCAAGCGCGCAATCCGGTGCGTAATAACTTGGGTCTTGCCGGTGCCGGCACCGGCCACCACGAGCATCGGACCACGGCCATGGTTGACCGCCCGCAGTTGCTCCGGGTTGAGGCTAATTGACTCCACCTCTACAGTATAGCCCATCAGCTTAGCGACAGATTGTGGTTACGCTTAGCCCGTGTTATTGTAGACCCAAGAAACCAGGTGCAGATGGACCAATTATTAGTCACTACAGCTAAGCTCGTACCCTATCCCAAACGGGGTGGGAGCGTTGTTAATCTGGCGACTTCTTATCATTACGAAGCCACACCGGCCGAAGCTGAGTTAGGCGACCTATGTTCGGTAGTAGAAGTATTAGCGCCGCCGAAGCAAGCGGCTGAAGTCACTAACCTTATCTTAAGCACCGCTCAACGTACCTATTATGAACCCAGCGCCATGGAGCCAGCCGAACGTTTTGAGGCAGCCGTGAAAGCTATTAACCGCGAGTTGGCCAGTTATGCCACCAGAGGCAATAGTGCCTGGATCGGCAAAGTTAGTGCGGTGGTATCGGCCATTACCGGCTCTTGGGTACACGTTACCCAAACCGGCTCGGCTCATGGCTTCCTCTACCGCGGCGGCCGCGATACTTGTATCACCACCGGGCTCACCAGCAAAGAACCGCATCGCCCGTCTAAGACCTTCGGTAATATCGCTAGCGGCCAGCTCCATAGCGGTGATCGATTAATGCTTAGCACGCCGGCATTGCTGCATCAGCTTTCCAGCCAGCAGCTAACCGAGATTGTTTGTGACAACTCGGCGGCCGCGGGCATTGCTAAACTCCAGCAGCTATTAGCAACTAGTGATGCCCAAGAGCGCATTGCCGTTACCATTAGCCAAGTTAATACCGCCGAAGCTGCCGCCATGGTGCCACAAAGTGGCTTGCCCAAGGAAGCGCACCTTGGTAAACCAGCCGGTTTAGCTCAGACCGCCAAAGGTAATGCCGCTCCGATCGCCAAAAACGCCCTCGGCTTGGCGGTTGGTTCCGGTCAATGGCTCAAGACTACTTATGAAGCTAAAGTTGGGCCGAACCTTAAACGTGGCACCTTGGGAGTAGTTAAATTCCTGCGCAAACGGTTGGCAAACCGTAACTCGCGGGTAGCCGTCGTGGTAGCGCTGGTGGTGATCGCTGGGCTGATCTTCTGGGGAGTTAGCCGTGGTGGTCAAAACAAGGCTCTGGCTGCTCTGGCTGGCCAGTATAAAGATGCCTACACCAAGGAATCTACCGCCGCTACCCAACTGGCCAACGGCGATAAACTCGGCGCCAAAACCAACTACGAGGCTTCGCTTGGCGAACTCAATAGCGTCATCAAGAACCCCAAAGCACCTCAGCTAACGGCCTACCTTACCAAACACTCGCATGCTGATGCCGATCCATTGTCCGCCAGCAAATTGCGCGATATCGTCTCGAGCCAAATAGACCAGATCGATGGCCTCACCAAGGTTAACCCCGGGCAACTAGCTGATTTCTCAGCCCTGGGTGACGCCAAACCAACGCTCATGCAACAGGTTGGCAACCAATTCATTTTCGTTGACCCCAGTAGTGGTTCCTCAATTTACCGCTATGACCAATCCAAGGCCAAACTCGAAGTTGTCGCTACTCACCCCAAGGGTCTTGGTAAAGTAATCGCCATCACAGCCTCGTCCAACCAAGACGGCGTCTATTTGTTAACCGATCAACCAGCTGTCTGGTTTTACGCCTTAGCCGATTCTAGCCTCAAGCCACTCACGATTGCCGGTGGCAGCTGGCCCAAGGGTCAGGCCATCGCCAGCTATGCCGGCAACCTTTACGTCCTTCTAGCTGACGATAGCGCCCTCGATAAAATTACCCCAGCCGGCAACAGTAGTTTTAATGCGCCGATTGCTTCGCCCATCAACGACCCCAGCGTTTTAAAGAATGCCCAGACCCTGGCCATCGACGGCAGTATTTACATCGGCAGCAATAAAGGCTTTACCCGCGTGTTTGCCGGCGTCGTCCAACAAAGTGATCTGGTCTTCCCCACTAACCTGATGCATCCGCGCGACATTGTCTCAAGCGACGCGGGCAAACTGCTCATAACCACCGACGCCGACTCCAATCGCATCGGCTTGTTCAACTTCGATGGCGCCCTGGAATACAGCCGCCAAATCGAGATTACGGGCTCAAGCACCGTCTACGCCGCTTCTAGCACCGAAGACAACGTTCTGTATGCTCTAGTTGATCAGAAGTTCGTTAAGGTTAGCTACTAGCTACATTTTATCGATGGGAGTAATCCCGAGAACGCTCCAATAAGCTTCCATCAGCTGGGCAAAATGCGACACCAGACTAAGACGCTTTTGGACTTGCGGGCCTTTGTCGGACAGGATCGGCACGGTTTCATAAAACTCATGGAAAGTGCCGGCCAGCTCTTGGCCATAGAAGGTTAACCGATGAACGCCAAAGTCCGAGACTATCTGATCAAGTACGGCCGGGAAAGCCGTCATCTGCCGCACCAACCGTCGCTCCACCCCGACTAGATCAGTCATCGCTAGTGGCTTCAAATGCTTCGTCTTGGCTTTAGCTAGAATTGACTGCGCCCGTACATATGAATACATCACGTAGTGATAGGGGTTCTTCTGCGATTGCTCCTTGGCCAGATTAATATCAAAGTCTACCCCACTATCATTTGAACGCATAATGGTGAAGAAACGCGCTACCGGTTCTCCGGTTTCTTCGATCAGTTCCTCAATGGTGACAAACTGGCCTGACCGCTTGCTAACCTTAACCTCTTTTCCATCTTTGATGATATGGAACCACTGGCAAGCTACAATATCCATTTGCTTGTCCGGATTAAGCTCCAAGGTAGCGGCCTTAACGGATGGAAATTGATCGACATGATCAGCGCCCAGTACTGTTATGGAACGATCAAAACCCCGTTTCCGGAAGAGATCATCGTGATAGGCAATGTCGGGGGCCAGATAAGTCGGGTCGCCATTACTCTTGATCAAGACCCGCTCTTCTCTCTTAACACCCAGCTTCTTAGTATCAAGCCAAACGGCACCGTCACGTTCAAATATCAGCTTTTTTGCTTTCAGACGCTTGATCACATCATCGAGAGAGCCATCCTTGATCAGATTACTCTCATTAAACCAAACGTCGAACTTAATGCCCATCTTCTTAATCGCTGGCTCAATGTAGCGCTTCAGTATCGCGTCCGTTAGCAGCTTGCCCGCCTCGTCATCAGTCATATCCTTGAGTTTAGCTTTGAACTCCTTGGCTAAGTCTTCTATATAAGCGCCGCGATACTGCACATCCTCAGCTTTAACCTTGATGAGGCCGGCGCTGACTTTGACACTTTCGACCAGCTTACCAATCTGGGTACCGGCGTTATTAAAGTAGTACTCTCGAGTAACGTCGTAACCCTGGGACTCATAGACCCGAGACAGAATGTCGCCAATGAAGCCGCCGCGAGCATTGCCGATGGTGGTTGGTCCGGTCGGGTTGGCCGAGATGAACTCGATCTGGACCTTAGTCCCGTTGCCCATCTTGGAGCGGCCATAATGTTTATCAATAGCCGGCAGCTGCGCCACCCAATACTGATCTGGCAGGGTCATGTTGAGATAACCGCTCGGAGTCGCCTCGATACCAGCCAGATCTGGATCATTAAAGTTATCGGCTAGTTGTTGGGCGATCTCACCAGGGCTCTTCTTCAACCGTCCGGCTAGCTGAAAGGCCACATTAGAAGTGTAGTCACCGAATTTAGGATCGGCCGCCGTAATGAGTGGTTCAACCTCGGTTTTATACTGTTGCTTCACCAGCCCCGCCAAGGCCTTCTGGAGATCATCTGGTTTCATAGCCCCATTATAGCAACTCCGGCAGCAATCAGGCCTTAAAACAGCTATAATTGGCCTCATGAAGATTCTAGCCAAGAACCGCCGCTCCACATTTGATTACGATATTACCGAACGCCTGGTGGCTGGCGTGGTCTTAACTGGCCCCGAAACCAAAAGCGCCAAGGCCGGGCACCTTAGCCTCAAAGGCAGCTTTGTGGCAATGAAAGACGGGGAGGCCTATTTAACCAACGCCCAAATTACGCCCTACGCCCAGGCCGGGACGCGCGTTTCGCAAGAGCCGCTGCGCAGCCGCAAGTTACTGCTGCATCAAAAAGAACTAGGCAAGCTCGTAGCGGCCAAACAGGCTGGCTTTAGCATCGTGCCAACGGTCGCGGGGCTTGAGCGCGGCTACGTCAAAATTGAGCTAGGCATCGGCCGCGGCAAAAAGATCCGCGACAAACGTCAAGCGATTAAGGCCCGCCAAACTGCCCGCGAATTAAACCGCGCCGTTAAAGTTCGTAAGGCCGTTTAAAAATCTTTTGCAAAAAGTCTTGACAGCTAGTTCCAGGGTGCCCTAAAGTGTGTATAGGTACCTGTATAAAAAAAGTACTCAAAACAAAAAACCAACAATTCCCACTGAAAAAACGGCCTAAACAAGCCGTTTTTTCAGTTCTAGCGAGCTTCGTCCCCGACTCACGTTAATCACTGGAACAATAGCCTGATTAAACCACTTATGACTCAAAAATTGCCATTTGGCTTCGTCGCAACGACGCCAAATTCGCGCCACGCACAAGGCCCTAGAGCCGACTAAAATTGCCGTGGCATCAACCGCCCTCAGGCCCGCTCTACGACCGTCTACGCACGCGGCCAAGCCCAGCCCACCTAAACGCTTAAGCTTAGTCTCAGCCGCCCCACACGGCCCGTCGCGGCCGGCTCAAATGTCTGTCGTCGCACTGTCGCACTAGCCGCGCTGCGTCACTACGCGGCGTGTTCGGCCGCTTCGGCGGCGTCAGCCTCAGACTTCGTTTTATGCACCGTGCCACGCGGATGATTGGCCGGCGAGTAAATTGAGTAGAGCTTTAAATCAACGTCGCCAATGTTTATAACATTGTGCCACGTACCGGCCGGAATTATGATCGCCCAATCGTCGCTGGCTTCGTGCTCTTCGTCGGCGCTGGTTTCGGTTTTACCAAATACCACCTTAGCTTTACCCTGTTCTATCCTGATAAACTGATCGATATCAGGATGAACTTCGTTCCCAATCTCCTCGCCAACCTTAATGTTCATAACGGTTAGCTGCGAGTGATCCCCCGTCCAAAGTTCGGTCCGGAAATTCTCGTTCCCCATTGTCTCTTCCTCAATATTCTTGACCCAGCCCAGCATAATTACCTCCTGTTGTTTAGTAAGAATCATTATAGTCTCTGCAATTGGGTTAAAACCATTGTCTATTAATCCAATAAATCAGGGCCCGGCGCGATCCATGCAAAAAGATGCATTGGAGCTCAATCGAATCTGATCGTGGCCCAAGCAGCCAATAGCAGCCTCGCTTCAGGCCGATGATCGTACTCAGATACGATCTGCACCGTAGGGTTACTTGGTGGTCGGCCTTATTAGGATCCAAGCCCTCGGCGTATTGTTTCGTAACTCCATCGACCGGACTGCCGTCGGCGTGGTAGAGCGCCGAGCCTGTAGGCAAATCGCGGCTGAAGCCATAAACGGGCCTTTTCATGACGTCGTCCCCCAAAGGCTGAGGCTAAAGACTGGGGTAACATAATTTCTGAGCCTTAATATATCAATATAACCCATGCCAAATAACGCATAATTCTTGCATAAATAAAGCAGGTAATAACACAAGAGAAATCAGTATTTCCGACTTATGTTATTCCGAAAGACTACTATGGCGGAGGTGGCAATTGAACGGTAAAGATATTCTGGGCTAAGCTCTGCATGCCGCTAAAGTTGCCGCCAGCCGGGACCAAATCGGAGCCGCCGCCATCGACCAGCAGGCCTCCGGGCGAGGTACTATAGACAAAGTAAATGGTCTGAGTCGAGCGCTTCATGTCATAGCCAAGTTGAACTAGATCGTTTGAGCTTAAATCGGTTTTGGCATAGCTGCGTAAAGTGGTTAAGAGCGCTGCATCGGTCTTTATGTTCAAATAGACTTTGGGCTGGGCAACTTTGGCTTCCAGCAGCTTAACTATCTGCTGTTGACGGGCGGCCCGGCCGAAATCGTTACCGCAGGTACCCTTACGGCAGCGGGTGTACTCAAGCACGGTGGCACCGTTCATGTGATAGTTGCCTGGCTCAATATCGAGCCCGCAACTACCTTTATCGTTGGCGCACGGATAACTGGGATCGGATAACCGGTCTTTGACTGTCACGTCTAGTCCACCAACCGCATCGACCGCCTGCTTCAAGCCGCTAAAATCGGTCAATATATAATAATTAATCGGGATCCCCAAGGTGTTGGCCACAGTTTGCTCGGCTAAGCCCGGTCCCCCTAAGGCATTAGCGTCATTAATCTTAGTGCTGTAATAACCCGGGATCGGCACCCTTAAGTCACGCGGCACGCTAATCATAGCCACCTGTTTCGTAGTGTGATCAATGCTTAAAACCATTATAGTATCTGTTAACTCTTGCCCCGGATAACCCGGATCGTCGACTCCCAGGATCAGAATATTAGTCCGACCATTGGTGGCCGCAAGACCTTTAAAATCCAGCGGATTAACTGATAATTTAGCTAGGTTGTACCAGACAAAGATAATTGCCGCGATCACAAACAAGCCGATAATACCAAAGAAGATGCCTAGCCCTAGCTTAATTTTTTGTCCGAGACTGCGACCCGGCTCCTGAGTGATTTCGAACTCGTCCATATTCACCATTATACCCCCACTATGCTTAATACTTGCTTTAATAAAGCCAATACCGCCAGATTATGCTTGTGCTTTACAAGGTTACGCCCAGCGCCAATAATTAAGTTAAAGATGGAGGTCCAAATTATGAGCGAGCAGCTTTACCGATCGAGTAAGAACCCCGAGTCATCGAAGACTTCCGTAATCGTCTTACCCGAGATATTCGGCATGAATGGCTTTATTAAGGCGACAACCGATCGGTTTGCCGAAGAATTAGGCTATAAAGCCTTTGCGCTCGATCATTTTTATCCGGTAACGGGAGTAAGCAGGGTCTACGATTATGGCAATCATGAAGAACCAATGAAGGCCATGCAACAGGTAACCGGCGATAAATTCGTTGAGCAGTTTACAACGGTTCTCGATGAGATCCAAAAGGCCAATCCAGATGTTTCTGAGTTCGTGGTCTGCGGCTTCTGCTTTGGCGGCCGGCTATCATTCCTGACCGGAGTCGATAAACGAGTTCAGCGGATTATGTCCTTCTACGGCAGTAATGCCCAAACGACTGATTTCTACCAAGGCGAATCAGTCGTCCAGGCGCTCTGCGATGCTCGCAGTGGCGATGAGAGCCTGAAAGTAATCGCCGTTTATGGAGAAACCGACCCAACCCTACCCGAGGAAGCTAGAGCTCAAACCAAGCAACAGATCAAGGCTGCCGGTATCAACTTCGAGGAAAAAGTGTATTCAGCCGGCCATGCCTTTATGAACTTCGAACGCGATAATATGCATTCGGCTGAGGCCTCCAGACAGGCTTGGAGTGACGTTACAGCCTTTTTGAAGGGTTAGGGTACGAACGGAATTTTTGGTACGGCGGCCAACTTAGCGTAAGGGATTTCTCGAATCATTTTACGCAACTCTTCCTGGTAGCCCTTCCCGGTTGCGTAGGCGCCTAGACCTCTGATGTACTCCTCAGCGTTTTGCCAATTAGCAGCAGAATGGTGGTAGTGCAATTTTATTAAATCGGCGTAGTCGGTAAAGGAGGCCTCTAGAGACGGATAACGCCTGAATACACCCGCTTCTGTCTTAAGCTGACCAGTCTTCTGGTCTAGTTCCGCTGCCTTTGGGAAGATTTGCTTGCCACCATGCCAGCCGCTGGTCTTGGTGCCGACCTTAACCCCAAAGTAGTTATTACCTGGCGCGTTCGTACCGTAGCCACTCTCGAGTTCAGCTTGAGCGATCGTGACGCTCGGATTAATATCCCAACCTTCGGCCAGTAGACGCCGGGTTTGAAAGATAGCAGCGGTCAAAAAGTGCTTCTGCTCTTGGGTGAGGTCTAAGGCTTCGATGATGTTGGCCTGTTCGTCTGACAACCGATCTAGCCAAGGCGAATCAAGCGATGGGCGCTCAATCTGATTGGGATGTGCAACCTCCGCTCCGGTTGTGTTGGGCTCAGGCCTGGCTGAACCAGGTTCAGCTTGAGCATCGGCAGACGAACTATCAAAGACGTGCTCGAGGCTATCCTTAAGATCGATGGCGTTATCAAAACCAACCTTGATAGCTTCTTCAGTCAATGCGCTCCCTCCTAGAGAAGCCTTCTCGGCCGAAGTTATTTCATGCATAGCCGCTCCAGGTGAATGCATTGCCAGTGCCGCCGTCACAACAGTGGCCGCCTTACCAATCGGGGAAGTTCTTCTGGTAGGCCGGGGAGCCGGCTGATCAGACTCAGGTTCTTGCTGGCTTGGCGCAGATTCAGGTTGCATACCCGCATAATATCGCACTAACCAGTCTGAGCAAAGCTGCCGGAAAATATTGAGGGCCCAGATCAACCATGGTCGACCCGAGCCCTATTTCCTCATCTCCAACCCATTACGACCGGCGCAGCGGCTGGCTCCCGATCCGTAACAGATGGAAAACCGCGCGGCTCAAGAGCCAAGCCCCAAAGGCGAAGGCGGTGTTCTCTTGAATGTGCTCGGCCCGTGTGGTACGGACGTAGCCCACCACGGTGTCGCCGCCGCGATAGCCGATAATGGCACCCGACCCGAGCGCCAGCAAGAATCCGCGCCATCCACGTTGGGTTACCAACGTGCCGGCAGCACATCCAACCGCCAGCCGAACCGCTAGTCCTGGCAATTGGTATTTCCGCGAGTCTGGCAGGTCGATCCAGTCCAAGACCGGCAGAGAGTCAAACGCCACCCCGCCGACTGTCAATCCGAGAGCTACATCGATCTTCCGGCGAAACGGCCAAATGGCCGTAAGCTGCTTCTTCATTGGCCCTCCAAGAAGTAAAGTTGTCTTCTCCAGCCGCGTGGCTCGAAGTATAAAAGACTCTCAGGACCGGCGCAAGTTTAGTATCAAAAAAGCACCTCGATGACTCAAGATGCCCTTATGGTGGAGC
>Ga0265338_10008319_pt1 | contig 12622 bp, 13 predicted proteins | sample 42126metaG_FD_193579 | JGI IMG/M metagenome (GOLD analysis project Ga0265338, IMG submission 193579) | Rhizosphere microbial communities from Carex aquatilis grown in University of Washington, Seatle, WA, United States - 4-21-26 metaG | ecosystem: Host-associated > Plants > Roots > Rhizosphere... | reverse complement strand
CGCGAGGTCGAGGAGGAGACCGGGCTGCACTGTGCGGTCGGCGAGCTCGTCGGCTCGACGAGCTACCCCGTGCTCCAGGGGCCGAAGGAGGTCCGGTACTACCGGATGACCTGCGACGGCGAGGCCTGCGCGCAGAACGAGGTCGACGACGTGCGCTGGGTGCCGCTGGCGGAGGCCCGCGACGTGCTCACGCACGAACGCGACCGCGAACTGCTCGACCGCGTCTAGGCGAGCTGCTTCCGGTAGCGCACCTCAGGCGCACGCACGCCCCAGCGCTCCTCCGACTTGCGCTCGCCGTCCGGCGACCAGCCGGCCCGCTCGTAGAACGCGCGGGCCCGCGGGTTGTCCTCGAGCACCCAGAGCGTCGCCTCGCGGTAGCTGCTGCGCAGCTGCTCCTCCGCCCGCTCGATCAATGCGCGGCCGGTGCCGGTCGACCACTCCTCCGGTTGCACGTAGATCGCGTACAGCTCGCCGATCCCGCGCTCGTCGCGGCTCGGGCCGACCGAAGCGAATCCCGTCACGGCGCCGTCGTGCTCCGCGACGAACGTCGTCCAGCCCGAGGGTGGGCGCGCGATCCGCTCGCGCCAGCGCTGCGGCTGGATGAAGCCGCCGCGCTCGAGCTCCGCGACCGGAAAGACGTGGCGGTAGGCCGCCTGCCACGTGCGTTCCTGCACGCACGCGATCCCGTCGGCGTCGGTGGCGGTTGCGAGCCGTACCTCCATGAGCGAAGGGTAGGCTCCCTCGCCGTGAAGTTCGAGCATGTCGTCGTCGTCGGTGCCGGGCAGATGGGTGCCGGCATCGCCCAGGTGATCGCCGCGTCGGGCCGGCGTGTGTCGCTGCACGACCCGTTCCCCGGGGCCGTCGACAAGGGTCTGGCGGCGATCGAGCGGAGCCTCGGCAAGCTCGGCGCCGACATCGAGGAGACGATCGCGCGCATCGAACCGGTCGACGGGCTCGTCGCGGCGGACCTGATGATCGAGGCGATCACCGAGGACGCAGCGGCCAAGGAGGAGCTCTTCAGGCAAGCCGACGGCGTGTTCCCCGAGGGTGCGATTCTCGCCTCCAACACGAGCTCCATCCCGATCACCTCGCTCGCCGCGGTGACGAAGCGGCCGGAGCAGGTGATCGGGATGCACTTCTTCAACCCGGTGCCGGTGCTCAACCTGGTCGAGGTGATCCGCGCTGTTCAGACGTCGGACGAGACCGCGGCCGCGATCATCGAGCTGGCGCGCGACCTCGGCAAGGAGCCGGCGGAGGTGAACGACTTCCCCGGGTTCGTCTCCAACCGGATCCTGATGCCGTTCATCAACGAGGCGGCGTACGCGGTGGAGGAGGGCGTCGCGGAGCCGGAGGCGATCGACACGATCGCGAGGCTCGGCTTCGCGCATCCGCTGGGGCCGCTCGCGCTCGCCGACCTGATCGGGCTCGACACCTGCGTCGCGATCATGGAGGTCATGCACCGCGGGCTCGGCAATCCGAAGTACGCGCCGTGCCCGCTGCTGCGCCGGTACGTGCAGGCGGGCCGCCTCGGCCGCAAGTCGGGCCGGGGCTTCTACACGTATTAGCCCGCGAGCGCGCTCGGCTCGGCGTGCGGCACGAGCAGCGCGGCCGACGCCGCCGAGAAGACGTCGTCGTCGAGCGAGTACGCGCTTGTGAAATCGACGGCGCCGTTCACTTCGAGTACGACCCATGTGCCGACGTCGGCCGGCAGGAGGTCGATGCCGACGAGCGCCCCGTCGATCGCGGCCGCGGCGGCGATTGCGATTGCGCACGCTTCGGGCGGCGGCTGCACCGGCTCGCGGCGCGCGCCGAGCGCGACGTTCGTCCGCCACTCTCCGGCCGCGGCAACGCGCTTCACGGCGCCGACGATCTTGCCGCCTGCGACGACGAGCCGCAGGTCGAAGCCGCGCGGCGCAACGAGCTTCTGCGCGATCGCACCGGTTGCGTCGTACCACGCGCGCGTCGCGAGATACGCGAGCGTGCGCTGGATCGACGGTTCGTCGTCGCAACGGATCACGTCCTGCCCCCACGAGCCGAAGCGCGGCTTGAACACGAGCGGCGGTTCGAGCTCGGGCAGCGGCAGCCACGGCGCGACATGCATCGTGCGCGGATGCGGAACGCTCGCGCCGAAGAGCGCGTGCGCGGTTGTGAGCTTGTCGTGCGCGGCGACGAGCGTCTGCCGGCCGTTGAGCACGGTGACCCCGGTCGCGCTGAGGCGTTCGAGCGCCCAGAGCCCCGGCTCGACTCCGTCGAGCGATGCGAGGACGTCGAGCCGTCCGAGCGCGACGTCTCCGGGCGCCAGCCGAGCCAGCGCCTGTGCCGGCGACAGGACCGTGCCGAGCCGTGTGTTGGTCGGCGTGACGCGGTGGGCGACGACCGCGAAGTTGTTCATAGCGGCATGGTCAGGGCGACCGTCTGCTTTGGGAAGGGTTGGCGGCCGCTTCGACCCCCGATCTATGCCGCTTTGTAACCCCCGTTACAGAGGCCCGCGCCTATCTTCGACGCGACGACACGAGCCGCGCTCTGCATCTGTGAGCCCGACGCGAGTTGCCTGGGGAAGCGGACAGGACGGGCCCGGAGTGGTGGGGGAGCCGGAAGCTCCGGGCCCGACTGTCACACATGTGACAACGTGAGATCCCTACGATCTGCCTTGATGCGTACCTTTGTTGAACGTGAGCTGAAGCTGGAGCTGGGCGAGGGATTCACCCTCCCCGAGTTGCCGGGCGAGCCGCTGGAGTCGCGGCTCTTCACCTCGACCTACCATGACACCCCCGACCGCTCACTCGCGGGCGCCGGGATCACGTTGCGGCGGCGCGTCGAGAACGGCCTCTCGCGCTGGCAGCTGAAGCTGCCGCGGGGAGGCACAGCGCGCGCCGAGCTCGAAGCCCCGGGCGGCCCGGCCGGCCCACCGCCCGAGCTCGCCTCCCTGCTCACCGCGCATCTACGCAACGGACGTCTCGGGCCGGTCGCGACGTTGCGCACGCGGCGCGCCGGTGTTCGCGTCCAGGACAACGGGCGCCCGATCGCCGACGTCACGCTCGACTCGGTCGCGGTCCTCGACGCGGGACGATCCGCCGGGGCGTTCGCGGAGATCGAGATCGAGCTCGTCGAGGGCGGCGACGACGACGATCTCGAGCGCCTCGGCCGCACCCTGCGCCGCGCGGGCGCGAAGACGTCGGACGGCACGCCGAAGCTGATGCGCGTCCTGCCGCCCCCGCCGCGCATCGAGGCGCTGAAGGACGCCACCGCGCTCGATTTGCTGCGCGTGCTCCTCGCCGGCCAGCTGCGAGAGCTGCTCCGCTACGACCCGGGCGTGCGGCTCGGCGACGACCTGGAGGACCTGCACCGCTTCCGCGTCGCCACGCGCCGCAGCCGCGCGCTCATTCGCGCGACCAAGCCGTTGCTCGGCGATCGCCTGAGCGCGCTCGCTGCGGAGCTGAAGTGGCTCGGCGGCCTGCTCGGCCCGGTACGCGACCGCGACGTGCTGATCGAACGGCTCCGCGCCGAGACACGCTTGCTCGATCGCGACCGCGCAGGAGGAGAGACGCTCGTCGCTCTGCTCGAGGACGAGCGAGAGCGCATGCGCGACGAGCTGCTCGAGGCGCTCACGTCGCCACGCTACCTCGAGCTGCTCGACGCATTCGAGTTGGTGATCGCGTCACTGCCCGACGTGAAGTCGAAGCAGCGCGCACAGGAGATCGCCGGAGACGAGTTCCGCAAGCTGCGCCACGCGGCGAAGAAGCTTCCGCCCGTCCCTGCCGACGACGAGCTGCATGCGTTGCGCATCACGGCGAAGCGGTCGCGCTACGCCGCAGAGCTCGTGGCCGCGGGAACGTGCGGCAAAGAGCTGCGGCGCTATCTCGATGCGCTCAAGGAGCTTCAGGACGTGGTGGGCGAGCACCAGGACGCGGTGGTGGCCGAAGCGACGTTGCGCAAGCTCGCGCGTGCCCGGACGGCGCTCGCAGCCGGGCGGCTGATCGAGAACGAACGGCTGCGGCGCGCCGAGCAGCGGCGTCTGTATCCGGCCGCGCTGGCCGCGGTGCTCGATCGGGGCGCGAAAGCGCTCGACTGATGCCGCTCGTCCTGCTGCGGCACGGGTCCGCGGGCGACCGTCACGCGTGGGAAGGGGACGACCGCGACCGGCCCCTCGACAAGCGCGGACGGCGGCAGGCGAAGAAGCTCGTCGAGCGGCTGCGCCCAGTGAGGATCGAGGCGATCCTGTCGAGCCCGTACTGCCGCTGCCTCGAGACGGTCGGACCGCTCGCGCGTGACCGCCGGCTGGAGATCGAGGTGCGCAACGAGCTCGGCGAGGAGTCTCAGGCTGAGGAGGGGACGGCGCTCGTCCGCTCGCTTGCCGGGCGCGACATCGTCGTCTGCGGGCACGGCGGCCTCGACTCCGTCGTGCCGGACGCGCCCAAGTGGAAGAAGGGCGCCGCGTTCGTCCTCGGGCCGCAGCTCGAGCTGCTCGACGAGCTATAGGAGGGCTTGGCGGCATACGGCCCTGCAACGAACGGCGTTCCGCCGAGCCCTCCTAGCTGTAAGACCCGAGCAGGTTGGTTCTGGTGATCGGGGGTTGGTGGCCGAGGGCTGAGTGTCGTCGTTGATGGTTGTAGTGGAAGAGCCAGCCGTCAAGTGCGGCGGTGCGTTCGTTGCTTGAGCGGTAGATGGCGCCGTAGGCCCAGCTGTTGGTGAGGGTGCGGATGAAGCGTTCGGCTTTGCCATTTGTTTGTGGCCGGTAGGGACGTGTGCGGCTGTGGCGGATGCCGAGAGCTCGGCAGGCGATTGCGTGCATGGTGGACATGTAGGGGCTGCCGTTGTCGGTCAGCACCCGCTCGACACGGATGCCGTGGCGGGCGTAGAAGGCGACCGCTCGGTGCAGGAAGCCGATCGCGGTCGCCGCTTTCTCGTTCGGAAGTACTTCGGCGTAGGCGAGTCGGCTGTAGTCGTCGACGCAGACGTGGACGCATTCGTAGCCAACGCTGTAGCGGCGGACGCCGGCGGCGTCGTTGTGGCGCGGACTGTGCTGCTGTCGGCGTTGGCTTTGGAATGCGCGCTTGCCGGCGCCACCCTCGATCCTGCCGAGCCGTTTGACGTCGATGTGGATCAGCTCACCGGGCCGCTGATGCTCGTAGCGGACGGCCGGCTCGAGGCCGAGCCGGCCCAGCCGACCGAGGCCGAGCCGGGTCAGGATCCCTGAGACGGTCGAGAGCGCCATCCCGAGCGTCTCGGCGATCTCGGCGGCGGTGAAGCGCAACCGGCGCAGCTTCACGATTGCCTCGACACGATCGACACCGGTCCGATTCGCGATCCGCCGGGGCGCCGAGGAGCGATCCAGCAGACCGACCTCGCCCTCGAGTCGGTAGCGGCCGACCCACTTGCGTGCACAGCGCACGCTGACCCCGGCGGCCTCGGCCGCCGCGGTCAGCGTCCATCCCTCAATGACCACCCGCTCAGCAAGCCGCCGCCTGCCGGTCCAACTGAGCGCCGCGTTAGCGTGAAGCTTCATCCGGATCCCTCCTTGGGGCCGAGCTGCCTTTGACAGCGCTCAGCCTCCAAGGAGGCCCGGATGAACCAACGTGCTCAGGAACTACACCTAGGCAGCCGCGCGGCGGCCGTCGAGCTCGAGCAGCGCGCCCTCGCGAATGCCGCCCCGCACGACCTTCAGAGGCGTGGCGAGCCGGGCCTGCAGCTCGGTGAGGATCGCGGCGCCTCCGGCGAGCGTGTCGACGCGATCGGCGTCGATGCCGAAGCGCGCGACGATCTCGGCGGCCGGCGTCACGGCGAGCAGGGCGAGCGCCGCTTCGAGCTCGTCGCTCCCGAGCCGGGAGCCGACGATGCGCTTCAGCGCGCGTGCGCTGCCGCCGACGGCGAGTGCCAGGCGCGGCTCCGGCGGATCGAGGTCGTGGATGTACGCGGACGCTTCCGCCCTGGCGGCACCGATCGCGGCCTGGCCCGGCGGATCGGACTGGAGCAGCCTGCTCGTGAGGCGCTGTGAACCGAGGTCGATCGAGCGCAGCCATTCCGGGCCGTCGCGGCGCGTGCCGACGACGACCTGCGCCGAGCCGCCTCCGACGTCGACGACGGCGACGCGACGCCGGGCTGGGGGCGCTGCGACCGCGACCGCGCCGACGAAGCCGAGCTGGGCTTCCTCCGCCGCGCTGAGGATGCGGGTGGAGCATCCGGTGACGGAGGCAAGCACGGCAAGCAGCTCGTGCCCGTTCTCCGCCTGGCGACCGGGGCTTGTGATCAGCACTTCGATCTCGAGGGCGCCGGCGGCGCGTGCGTCGTCGGCATACGAGCCGACGAGCCGGCCTGCAGACTCGAGCTTCTCCTTCGGGATCGCGCCGTGCAGCTCGACATCGGCGCCGAGGTGCAGCATCTGGCGTTGCGAGAGGACCTGCCGGCCCCCGTGCACGACAACCAGGCGCACGGTGTTGGAACCGACGTCGATGACCCCAAGCATTCCACCGTCATGGTGACGACCCCACACGACGGCGTGACCTAGTGGGTGCGTGCTAGCCGCCGTGCGCGCTCACGTCTGCGCATGAACATTGCCTGGGCCGGGCGCCTGCGCTCGCTCTTCTTCGGCGTGACGCGCTTCCAATCGCCCTCCGGCTGGAGCTCCCAGGCCTGGGAGTTGTCCGCGAGGAGTGCCTTGAAGATCGATTCGAGCTCGTTTCGGACCTGCGTGTCCTCGACGGGCATGACGACCTCGATGCGGTGGTCGAGGTTGCGCGGCATCAGGTCGGCGCTGCCCAGCAGATAGTCGCGCCGATCGCCTGCCTCGAAGCAGTAGAAGCGGCTGTGCTCGAGGAAGCGTCCCAGCACCGAGCGCACGTGGATGTTCTCGCTCAGTCCCGGCACGCCCGGCAGGAGGCTGCAGTTGGCGCGGATGATGCACTCGATCTGCGCACCCGCCTGCGACGCCTTGTAGAGCTCCTCGATCACTTCGGGATGCGTGAGGCTGTTGCACTTGATCCGGATGCGCGCGTGCTTTCCCGCGGCGGCCGCATCTGCAACGTTCTTGATCCGCTCGACGATCTTCTTGCGGAGGTTGAACGGCGACACGAGCAGCCGGCGGAAGCGCTGAGGACGGCCGAAACCGGTGACGAAGTTGAAGAGGTCGGCGATGTCCTCGCCGATCTCGGCGTCGGCCGTGAACACACCGACGTCCTCGTAGATCCGCGCAGTCGTCGCGCTGTAGTTGCCGGTGCCGATGTGGACGTAGCGCCGCAGCTCGTCGCCCTCGCGGCGCACGACGAGCGTCGTCTTCGCGTGGATCTTCATGTCGGGGAAGCCGTAGACGACGTGGACGCCGGCCTGCTCGAGCGAGCGCGCCCACTCGATGTTCCGCCGCTCGTCGAAACGCGCCTTCAGCTCGACGACGCACACCACCTGCTTGCCGTTCTCGGAGGCCTTCATCAACGCCGGCGCGATCGCGGAGTCGTCGCTCGTGCGATAGACGGTCGTCTTGAGCGCCACGACGTGCGGGTCGTTCGCCGCCGCCTGCAGGAACGCCTCGACGCTCGTGGCAAAGGAGTCGTACGGATGGTGGACGACGATGTCCCGCCGGGCGATCTCTGCGAACAGCTCGTCGCTCCCGACCGCGAGCCGGCGCTGGGTGAACGGCAGCCAGGACTCGTACTTCAGATCCGGACGGTCGAGCGAGTAGAGCTGCGTGACGTCGGCGAGGTCGAGCAGGCCGCGAATCCCGTAGACCTGGTCGGAGGAGATGCCGAGCCGCTCGACCAGCTTCGACAGCATGTCGCGCGAGATCGAGTTCGACACCTCCATGCGCACGACCGCGCCGAACCGGCGCTTGCGCACCTCGGACTCGACCGCCTCGAGCAGGTCGTCGGCGTCGTCCGAGATCTCGGTGTCTCCGTCGCGGGTCAGGCGGAACAGCGCGCGCTGCGCGATCTCCATCTCCGGGAAGAGCCGCGGCAGGAAGTGGGCGAGCACCGATTCGAGCGGCACGAGCAGGCCGCGCGTGCCGATCGCGACAAACCGCTCGAGCCCTTCCGGCACCTTGACGCGCGCGAAGCGCTCCTCGCCGGCCTCAGGGTCGCGGACGAGCACGGCGAGGCTGAGCGACAGGCCCGAGATGTACGGGAACGGCTGTCCCGGCCCGACGGCCAGCGGCGTGAGCACCGGGAAGATGTGGTGGGTGAAGACGTGCTCGAGCTCGGTGCGCTCGTCGTCGCTCACGTCCTCGACGCCACCGACGACGATCCCTTCGGCGGCGAGCGCGGGGCAGAGCTTGTCCCGCCAGAGCGCCGACTGCTCGGCGGTCAGCGCCAGTGCGCCTCCGCGGATCTCGGCCAGCGCCTGCTGCGGCGTCCGGCCGTCCGACGAACGGACGGCGAGGCCCGAGATGACCTGGTCCTGCAGCCCGGCGACCCGCACCATGAAGAACTCGTCGAGGATCGACGAGACGATCCCGCAGAACTTGACCCGCTCGAGCAGCGGCTCGTTGGGGTCGGCGGCCAGCTCCAGCACGCGCCTGATCAGATCGAGTTGCGAGAGCTCCCGGTTGAGGAGCGTGTCGTACCCGGTATCAGAGCGCGGTTGGACCAGTGTCGCCACAATCTCTATTCTCGCCGATCTGAAGTGAACGCGGGGTTGCGGTTTGGTTACCGAGGCGGCTCACCGGCCCGGTCCGTATGCTTGGCGGCGCATGCGGAACGACCGCCTCCTCGTCACGCTCGCCATCCTCGCGGGCCTCGTCCTGATCGTGATTGCGGTCATCTACTGGGTTGAGCCTGCGAAGTCGCTGCCCGGCTTCTTCCCCGGCCACCAGGCCGGATCCGGCCACCACCACGCCAAGCACGGGATCGCGGCGTTCTTCGTCGGGCTCGCCTGCTTCGCGTTCGCGTGGTTCCGCTCGGGCCCGAAGCGCGCCACCCCCGTCACGTGATTCTCGCCGCGCTGATCTCGTATCCCCGCGCGATCGTGCTGGGGCTGTTGCAGGGCGTCTCCGAGCTGTTCCCTATCTCGAGCCTCGGGCACACGGTGATCCTGCCGAAGCTCCTGGGCTGGAACATCCACCAGAACGGCGACTACTTCCTGTCGTTCCTCGTCGCGACGCACCTCGCAACGGCGATCGTGCTCTTCTGCTTCTTCTGGCGCGACTGGGTGCGCATCCTGAAGGGGATCGGCCGCTCGCTGCGCGACCGGGAGATCGGCGATACGGACGCGGACGCCAAGCTCGGCTGGCTGCTCGTCGTCGGAACGATCCCAGCGGGGATCCTCGGCCTGCTCCTGCAGGACACGCTGCGCAAGGCGTTCGCCTCCGGGTCGATCGCCGCCGGGTTCCTGATCGCAAACGGCTTCCTCCTGTACGGCGCGGAGCTCCTGCGCCGGCGGGCGCCGCAGACGGATGCCGACGACGACGTCCGGATCGCACGCCGGGTGAGCTTCCCCGCCTCCTTCCTCGTCGGCGCTTTCCAGTCGCTCGCGCTGATCCCCGGGTTCTCGCGCTCCGGCGCCGCCATGGGCGGGGGCCTGTTCGTCGGGCTCTCGAACAAGGATGCGGCGCGGTTCGCGTTCCTGCTCGCGACGCCGATCATCGGAGCCGCGGCGTTGCTGAAGCTCCCGCAGCTCTTCGGCCCGACCGGGGACGGCGTGCGCGGTCCGGCACTCGTCGCGTCACTGTGCTCCGCGGCGACTGCGTATCTCGCCGTGAAGTTCCTGATGCGCTACTTCGAGACGAAGACGCTGACGCCGTTCGCGATCTACTGCTTCTGCGCGGGACTTGCCTGCACGATCTGGTTCGCGGTCTAGGCGAGTCCGGTGGCGCTCAGGCTGACACCGCAGAAGCGCGAGTTCTTCGTCCTGTACACCCAGGCATCCGCCAACGCGCGCGACATCGCCCGCGCCCTGGTCGAGCTGCTCGAGGAATGGCCGGACGACCGCGGGCGCCTGCGCGACATCCGAGAGCTCGAGCACGAAGGAGACCGCCTCACGCACGAGGTGATCAATCTCCTCAACCGCACGTTCGTGACGCCGTTCGACCGCGACGACATGTACCGGCTCGCGTCCGTGATCGACGACGTCTGCGACCACATCGACGAGGCTGCCGACAACATCGACGCGTACGAGGTGCGCGACGTCCCCGCCAAGGCGCGCCAGCAGGCCGAAGTCATCTACCGCGCCGCGTCGCGATTGCACGATGCGGTGAGCGTGCTCGAAGGCTTCAAGGACTCGAAGAAGGAGCTCGCGGCGCTGCGGGAGCTCGAGGACGAGGGCGACCACCTCTCCCGCGAGGCGATCGCGGATCTGTTTCGCTCGGGGGCCGACCCACTGACGATCATCCGCTGGAAGGACATTCACGAGCAGCTCGAGGAAGCGGTCGACGCATGCGAAAACGCCGCCGACGTCCTCGAAGCGATCCTCGTCAAGAACCGGTAGCCGTGACGCTGCTCATCGTCACGATCCTGTTCGCGCTGCTCTTCGACTTCACCAACGGCTTCCACGACACGGCGAACGCGGTTGCCACATCGGTGTCGACGCGTGCGCTGTCACCACGTCTCGCCGTGCTGATCGCGGCGATCGCGAACCTCGGCGGAGCCTTCGTGACGACGGCGGTCGCGACGACGGTCGGCAAGGGGATCATCGACACGGGCCTCGCCAACCCGCGGACGGTGCTCGCTGCGGTGGTGGGAGCGATCGTCTGGAACCTGCTGACATGGTGGCAGGGGCTTCCGTCCTCGTCGTCGCACGCCCTGGTCGGCGGCCTCGTCGGCGCGGCGCTCGCACAGTCCGGTGAGAAGGGCGTGCAGTGGCACGGGCTCGTGCACAAGGTCGCGCTGCCGGCGCTCTGGTCGCCGACCGTTGCGTTCATCGGCGCGTTCGCGCTGTTGCTCGGGATCTACTGGGCCTTCCAGTGGCTGACTCCGGGCCTGGCGAACCGGTCGTTCCGGCTCGGCCAGCTCGTGAGCGGGACGTGGGTCGCGTTCGCGCACGGCGCAAACGACGCGCAGAAGACGATGGGCGTGATCGCGCTGGCGCTCTACGCCCACGGCTCGATCGACACGTTCTACATCCCGACCTGGGTGAAGATCGCCGCCGGTCTTTCGATTGGGCTCGGCACGTACACCGGCGGCTGGCGGATCATGCGGACGCTCGGCCAGCGTGTCTTCCAGATGGACCCGCCGGCCGGCTTCGCCGCGCAGGCGACGTCGGGCGCCGTGATCTTCGTCTCGACGCACTTCGGCTATCCGCTCTCGACGACCCATGTCGTCTCCGGCGCCGTGATGGGCTCCGGCGCGACGAAGCGCCTGTCGGCGGTGCGGTGGGGCGTCGCCGGCAACATCGTCTTCGCCTGGGTGCTGACGATCCCCGCCGCGGCGCTCGTCGCGGCGGGGATGTGGTGGCCGATCAAGGCGGTCTTCGGATGAGACTCGGGCTGGGGCCTAGGAGCGGTGAGATCTTCGTGCTGCTCGCGCGCGCAGGCGAGGCGGTCGTCGACGTCGCGCACGCCGTCGACCTGCGCTTCAAGCAATGGCCGTCCGGCCCGTCGCAGGACGAGGTCAAAGAGCTCGAGCACGACGCTGACCGCATCGTCTCGGAGCTGATCTCGATGACGAACAGCATGTTCGTCACGCCGTACGACCGCGAGGACCTGATCACCCTGGCGTTCAAGGTCGACGACGTCGCCGACGCGGCTGAGAACGCGGCGGAGCTGCTCGGTCTCTACGGCGTGGAGACGCCGACGCGCCAGTCGTTCCAGCTGTGCGATCTGCTCGTCCGCGCCACCGAGGAGCTGTCGCTCCTCTTGAGCGGCCTCAAGGAGAAGAAGGGCGCAGAAGACCGGGTCGTCGCGATCAAGATGATCGAGGACGAGGCCGATGCGATCGCGCGCGCGGCGAAGGCGAGTCTCTTCAAGGACGAGCGCATCGATCCGGGGATCGTGATTCGCTGGAAGGACATCTACCAGGCGCTCGAGGCGGCAGTCGACGCCTGCGACACGGCCGCGAGCCGGATCGGGAACATCCTCGTCAAGAACGCGTAAGGGTGAAGCCTTGGTGGCGAGGTGGAGAACGCGCTCCGAAAACGGCCAGGTGCAGGGAATACTGACGGGAGATGCCACCGAAGCCGAGCCCGCTTCTCTGCGAGCTGCACGCCCACACGACGTGGAGCGACGGCGACCTCTCGGTGCGCGAGCTCTGCGACCTGTACGGCCGGCGCGGCTTCGACGTGCTCGCCGTCACCGATCACGCGCCGCGTGAGGAGCGGGAGGTGCACGCCGGCAACTACGACGCGTACCTCGCCGACGTCCGCGCGGAGGCGCTTCGCGCCCGCGAGCTCTACGACCTGCTGGTCATCCCCGGCCTCGAGCTGACCTACGACGATCCCGATCCGCTGCAGGCGGCACATGCCGTCGCGATCGGCACGCGGGCGTACGTCGACGTCTCGGCCGGGCTCGACTCTGCGCTCGCCTCGGCGCGCGCGCAAGGGGCGGCGCTTGTCGCCGCCCACCCGTATTCGCCGGAAAGCCTCTCGACGGCCGCGCGACCGACGGGCGCCTTCGGCGCGCGCCCGGAGCTGCGCGAGCTCGTCGACCGGTTCGAGCTCTTCAACCGGCACACGCTGTTCGACTGGGTCGCCGCCGCTGGGCTGC
>Ga0265338_10008317_pt1 | contig 12626 bp, 7 predicted proteins | sample 42126metaG_FD_193579 | JGI IMG/M metagenome (GOLD analysis project Ga0265338, IMG submission 193579) | Rhizosphere microbial communities from Carex aquatilis grown in University of Washington, Seatle, WA, United States - 4-21-26 metaG | ecosystem: Host-associated > Plants > Roots > Rhizosphere >... | reverse complement strand
CATTGTCTCGCACCCTAATGGCGATAGAGTTCGGATGGAAGCCGCGCTCCTTGGCCCAGGCGGAGAGGCCAAGGTTTGCAAAGGTATAAATGGGCGGAAGCGACTTCAGTGCATTCGACACGTTCTCCATGTACCAAGCGAGGAGACGCGTCCCAACCTTGAACTTCTTCACCGCAACGATGGACAGGAAAATCCTGATTAATCGGAGGCCTTGTGTCTTGTCTGCATTCCCGAGTTTGTTTGAATAGGAAAAACTCACGCAGGGAGGGCTGCCAATGATGATGTCCGTGTCGGGAAGTGTTTCGATCAGTTTGGGATTGTTTTCGTATTCGAGAACATCGGTTGGCTTTCCATGGACGCCAAAATTGAAGTTGAAGGTTTCAACGGCTGGGCGCCAGTGGTCCACGCCGGCCACAATCTTGCAGCCAGCCGACCTGAACCCTTCTGAAAAACCTCCCCCACCGGAAAAGAGGTCAAGAACGCTAAGCCGCGCATCTTGAGTAAGATGCGACGATTTTATGCTAGCACGCGACGACTTCGCTTCACGACTGTGCTTTATGCTCAATTCCCCTCAGAGTCCAGTGCTCGACGAAGCTCTCAGTGGGAGTACGGTCTTTGCGATCTGGTTGTAGATCATTCTCGCACAAACGTTTGGCCCAGGTAATCTCCATCTGGGTACTCCCAGCAAAGGTGAGGCGGAGAACTTGTTGATGGAGATGGCCGAGCGGCACCGCTACCCACAAGGGGAAGTGTAGGCGAACAAAAGACGAAGTGTCCATTTGAAAATGATCGAGCGTTGCATTTTTCTGTGCCTGATCCACGTGACGACGAACCATTTGCCGCGCTCTTGCGGCGGATGAATCCACCCACTTCACTTTTCGATCATCTTCAATAGCAATTCTTCAAGATTGCCAGGGTTGCATTTGCGAACGCGGCATTCCCAAAGTGAATAAACCGACCAGCCTAAGCCTCGGAGCTTGCGCTCATTTGAGCGGTCGCGTTTCTGGTTTCCAAGCAGCTTTGGGATCCAATATTCGACGTTTGTATTCGGAAATCTCCCATCCCTGCATGAGTGCCTATGCCAAAAACAGCCCTTCACCTGGATGATCGTGCGGTATTTGGGCAAGACGATATCCGGCCAACCCGGCAGACTACGCACATGAATTCGGAACCGAAAACCTAGGCCATGCAAGGCCTTTCTGACGAGAATCTCCGGCTTGGTATCGGTCCCTCGAATGCGCGACATCAAGGCAGAACGCGAAGGAGTGGTTACGAGTTTCGGATGTGACATTTGGACTCAGAATCTGGGCGTCAATGCGTATTCGCCTCAATGATACGACCGGCGGCAGACCGTGCCCAACCCGTGCAGAGCGTGAGCGGGAGTCACATTCGATCTGGCGGTCATTCTTCCGCATTTTCCTGCGAATCTGGCCAGAGTGAGAAGAGACGACAACGCTGGAACTCTGTACGCGCTAGCGTCCGCTCAGGATTTCTCTTCCGGCGTAAGCTGCGCCGTGGCCTTCGCGTCGGAAAACTGCTCGTCGAAGTGTGCGAGCAGCATCTCAATGAACCGCCCGTGATACACGGCGTAGGCCTCCTCCGAAAGGCCCTCCGTCGAAGGAACGGCGTTCAAAGTTAACAATGCGACACCGGGCACAGGCCGCAACCAAGCTTTACCAACCCACTGCTGATCTGGCGTGTCATGGGTAAAATCTCCATCTTCATCGTAAGTCCATGTCTCGATGTGACCCTCGTCGATCGCCTCATAAATCGCATCGAGCAATCCTTGCGGGTCCGCCGTTTTGACCTGTATAGCCATCTGTTCCCCCGTTGAAGCTGCCTTATTCTAATTATTAGACTTAAAAGGAGCTTTGTCCTGCCCCCTGCCGGCCGGGGCTCCTCTCGAAAATGTGGGGACGCGACGACAGGACTTGAACCTGTGACCTCCCAGCCCATACACTTGAACTGCCTAGATTCTCCTGTATGTCGAAAGCCGGGCGCTCTATCCTCCTGAGCTACGTCGCGTTAAGCTATTCCTCTTCCTCCGCGGATTTGACAATCTCGAGTTTTGCCCTCCCTTTTCGCGCGGCGGTTTTTTCCCGCTCGAGTTCCTGCTTCGCCAGTTTCTGCATCTTCTCAAGGGCATAGGGCTGCGCCGCTTTAATCAAGCCGTCGAAGTGATAGACATTCGGTCGGCTGCCCTTGCCGGTAACACGATGCTCCTCCCGCGCGATCAGTCCCTCCCTTTCCAACGCTGCGATCCGGCGTTGCACGCTCCTCGGTGTGACACCGATAGCAGCCGCAATTGTCTTCTTTGAGGGGCGAGGCTTATTGTCGGGTGTCCACCAAAATGTCGCCAGGTAGATCAGAATGTTGATGTCGAGCGCGTCAAGGCCCAACGCCTGCTGCCGCTCGATAATCACGCTGGGTATGGCGGTCCAGCCCGCATCCATGAGTTCCTTGGACCACTTCTTCTCGTTCACGCGAACTTCCGCTGTTGTCTTGGCGCTGAGCGCAGTGGCATTCTTTGTTGACATTGATCGCCGCTTTCCCCTGTTCCAATATCAATATCCCTTATTATTCAGGGCAGTGCAACCGCACCGGGGAGACGCGCGCGACTCCGGGTCTCTTGTTCTTTGAATGTTGAATGGATAAGTGTGATAAGGGTTGCTATGGTTAAGTGTTCTACTTAGCAGGACGCCCGAGACTCCGACCAGGAGACGCTCTCGACTCTCCCCCGAGACCGAGGAGTCTGCCCAGGGAGATGCGAATGTCTCCCCCATAGCCCCAAAAAGCACGAGCGGTGTTGTCGGCGGCTTTAGTACACTCCTCGCGGTTTAGTACACGAAATCAAGGGCAGGCGGTGTACTACGAGGGAAAACATGGAAAATACGGGAGAACATGGAAAACGCATCGCCCACGATAAACCTATCATTCGCATAGGTTTATCAATGTTCTCAATGAGTTGTCTCTAATTGCCTAATAGGATTGGTGCCGAAGAAGGGACTCGAACCCCCACACCCTTGCGAGTACGTGGACCTGAACCACGCGCGTCTGCCAATTCCGCCACTTCGGCACGGGTACAGTCTGGGCCAGAAGCCCGACCGGCAGCATCTCTGAGTCTCGCAAATGGCGCGCCCGGTGTCAAATTCCCGCCACGGCCCGCGCCGCTTCCCCCCACGGCTCTCACAGCCTTCCGCCACGCCGCTCGCAGCCCCCGCTCACCCGCCCCCACGCGCCCACGCCTGCTCAATAAACCCGTCGGTCATGCCCGCAATGTAGTCGGTCACCGTGCGCGCCAGCCCTTCCGTGGCAATCAGCGCGCGATGGTCCTCCGGCAGCAGCGACGGATCGGCCATGAAGCGCGCAAACAGGCCCTCGATCACCCGCTCGGAGTGGCGATGAACCTCCTCCATGCCCGGCGAATTGTACAGGCAATCGTAGAGGAACTTCTTGGCCCGCGCGCGTTCGGCCTCCATCTCCGCGCTCAGCGCCGCCAGCCGCCGCGTAGCCCGCCGCACGTCCTCCAGCGTCGCAATGTCCGCGTCTCCAACACGCGTGCATACCTCGCGCATCAAGTCGGTCACAAACGCATTCAGCATGCGGCGAAGCGCCTCGCTCACAATCAGCCGCGGCGCGGCGCCGGGATACCGCCCTTGAACCACGTCAAAGAACTGCCGGAACACGGGAACTGATTCGCGGACCTCGTCGAGCGCCAGAATGCCGGAGTCAAGTCCGTCGTCCAGATCCGCGGTCAGGTAGGCAATCTCGTCCGCCAGGTCGATCAGTTGCGCCTCCAGCGGCGGCCGCTGATCGAGAAAATACTCCCCCAGCTCAGGATGCTCCGCCGGCGCGTAGTCGCGCGAGTGCTTGATGATCCCTTCGCGCACCGCCAGCGTCAGGTTCAGCCCGCGAAACGCCGCGTAGCGCTCCTCAAACCACGTGACAATACGCAGCGCGTGCAGGTTGTGGTCGAACCCGAGGCCGTAAGCGCCGAGCGCGCGGTCCAGCGCCTTCTCGCCGGCATGGCCAAACGGCGGGTGGCCGATGTCATGCACCAGCGCCAGCGCCTCCGTCAGCGCGCCGTTCAGGCCCAGCGCCGCGGCCAGCGTGCGCGCAATCTGCGTCACCTCCAGCGTGTGCGTCAGGCGGCTGCGGAAGTGGTCGCCGGCGCGGTCGCCCGGCAGGCGCGTAAACACCTGGGTCTTGCCGGCCAGGCGCCGGAACGCGCGCGCATGCAGCACCCGCGCGCCATCCCGCGCAAACGGCGTGCGGTAGGCGTGCGGCGGCTCCGCATAAGCGCGGCCGGCAAGGTCGCCCGAGTCGGGCACGGCAATGGCCGCAGGCAACACAAACGCGCTCTCTGAAGGCCTGCTCATCATGTCCGTTATAGCGCAAAACCACCATGGGAATGAAAGCGAGCTACAACGGCGTGATACCGTGTGCTCTGCGCGCGGCGTCGGCGGCGTCCCTGGGCAAGCCGTCGCTGCCACGCTGCATGCGTGCGCGCGGTCACCATCGCCACCCGCCTCTCGCGTTGTAGACTTGCACACAGTTTGCCGTGGACAAGGTTCGCGGGGCGGGAGGATAATCCTGCCGATCATTCTCGGAGCCGGAGAGTCGCGCTGGAACGCCGGAGGCCCTGAGCGACCAGGGTTCTCACGGAAAGGTCTATCGCCTGTGGGGTGGAGCAGCAAGTCTTCGCCGCTGGCGTAGCAAATCGGTTCTGCGTCTTCTCTTCCACAGGCCGGACCGGAGGGAATTATGAAAACGATCAAGAAGCTTCTTGTGGCAGTGTTGGGCACGGGTGTCGCCGTGCTGTGTGGATGCGAAAGGCATTCAACCAAAGAGACCTTTTACCTGGTAACCGTGAACTCGTCCCTGCCTTATTGGCAGACGGCGGCACAGGGATTCAACCAGGCAGCCGCGGATTACAAAGTAACAGCCAAGGTCGTGGGGCCTGAAGGTTACGATGCGCAGGATGAGCTGAGCGAGCTGAACAAGGTGGTAGCCGCCAAGCCGGCAGGCATCCTGATTTCGGTTGCGGATGCCTCCGTGCTTCGGCCCGGGATCGATGCTGCAATTGCGGCCGGGGTTCCCGTAATCACCGTTGACTCTGACGATCCGGCAAGCCGCCGCCTCTATTTCATCGGCACCAACAACCTTGAGGCCGGCCGCACGGGCGGAAAGCGGCTGGCGGAGAAGCTGCCTGCCAAGGCCAACCTGATCGTGTTCACGCTGACCGGCCAGACCAACACCGACGAACGGCTGAGGGGCGTCAAGGATGCCCTCAGCGCGCGGCCTGACATCAAGATCGTCGACGTCATCGACATCAAGGGCGACTCGCGCGTCGCATTCGACAAGGCGCAGGAGATGCTTGGCGAAACCGGCCCCAAGCGGATCGACGGCTTTGTGTGTCTGGATTCGGCTTCGGGAAAAATGGTCTCTGACGCCATTGCGCGCGCTGCGGACAAGAACCGCGTCCTGGTGGCGTGGGACGTGAATCCGGACACCCTGGACGGCATCAAGGCAGGCACCATTGACGCCACCATTGCGCAGAAACCCTACACCATGGGCTACGTCGGCCTCAAGGCGCTCGATGAAGTGTTCCACAATCCGCCCAAGCAGTTGGGCAAGGACTACGCCGTCGACTCGTTCGCGCCTTATGAAGTGTTCATTGACACGGGAACGTCCCTGGTAGACAAGAGCAATGTGGACCTGTACCTGGCCTCGGCCGCCAAAGGAAGCAAATAGGCGCCTGACGACCGAAAGGCCCACATCCGCTCGGGATGTGGGCCTTTCGCCATTTTCACGCGGCTTTATGATGACAGGACATCTCGTTCGTCCATGCGACGGATGTCGGGCACTTGTGCGGGGCCATGAAAGAAACCGCTTGACTGACTTGAAGACGGACTTGCATACTACCGTCACTTAATCTCAATCCTTCCCTGGGGTCAACGGACATACCTCTTGCACGCGTGATGCGGTCTTTCAAATCCGATCTACTTCCCTCATTGCTGCTCACAGCCTTGTTGAGCCTGATCGCTGTCGTGTTGATCGCGCCACAAGTGGACCTGCCGGATACTGCCTTTCAAAGGGATAGTTCTCCGCTGCAAATTCACGCTCTATCGCACCACATACAGCAAACGTCTACGTGTGCTGATGGATTCCGTATTCAGCGCGAAGCAGAGAACGCCTGCAAAGTGACTCGGAACGTTTGCGAGAGCGGAGCGCGCCTGCTCAAAGACTCACCCACCCAGCTCGAAATTCTGCGTTGTTAGATTCGCCGCCTGTTCTTCCACAAATTTCACCAACCTTAACATCGGAGCACAGCGTATGAATCTCCGTACCTCTGGTTATGTGTGTCTGAGACACGCTCGCTTCGTTCGAAGGAAATAGCGCGAAATGTTCAGGCCGATCAAGCCGCGAACGTGTCGCGAGTGGAGAAAACATGAACAGGAGGCGCTTCCCCGCGAATGGAATCGCCACCTGGGCTGCGTTATGAGCAGCGCGGGTCCCCCCTTGGTCCACTAGTACGTTTCTGGGACCTCTAATGAAACATTCAACCCCAAGAAGCTGATCCGAAGGAGGACAGCATGATTCCCCGCCGCTTGCAATCTGCGAAACTATTGTTTGCCTTGGCCGCCCTGGCTTCGTTCCCGATGGTTATGAGTGCCCAGGCCAAACCGTCCCAAACGGGTGGGAGCGCTGGAAGCTCCGGACCTGTGTGGGACATCTTTGCCGGCTACAGCTATCTGTCTCCCCACGGAACGGTAGAGACGCTGCTCGGAGGAAGCCCTACACCGCTGCCCTTCAGTTATGTGCCTATTTACGGGGGTGAAATATTCAGTGTTTCCCGGTTCTTCAACAAGCACTGGGGCATCGAATTCATCGGAGACATTCACCTGCAGGATGAATCCGTCAACAAAGCAACCTATGTCTATAAACCGCTAAACCAGTTCAGTGGCCCATCGGTGGGCGTTATCTATCGCTTCCGCGATTCGGCCACCACTCCGTTCGTGCACTTGCTGGGCGGCGCCGACATCATTGACGGACCGCACTGGCAACTGGACCACTGGGGACCGATTGGAACCATCGGCGGCGGCATGGACTGCGAAACGCCCCTCTTCAAGAACCATCTGGCCATCCGCCTCTTTCAGGTCGACTATCAGCGTGCCCACGAGAATTGGGGAACGGGCATTCAGGAAGGCGTCGGCAACATGAACGTGCTGCGGCTGAGTGCGGGAGCGGTCTTCCACACTGCTTCCAGAGAAACGCTGGCGCCGTTGGCGCTCTCCTGTTCGGTTGACAAGACGGCAGTCTATGTCGCCGATCAGGTGGTGATCACAAGCAGTGTGACCAATGTGAGCCCCCACAAGAACGTGATCTATAGCTGGTCGGGGGCGGGAGCATCCGGCAACGGGAGCAGCGCTACGATCAATACCAGTTCGCTGGCGCCGGGCGCCTACTCGGTCAAGGCCCTGATCGTCGAAGACCGGCCCACCCGCGAATGCCTGCGCGTGATTCCTCCTCAGCAGGCCGATTGCACGGCAAACTTCTCGGTTAAGCCGTACGATCCGCCGACGGTCAGCTGCCTGGTCAATCCCGTCACCCTTAAACCCGGTGATACGGCAACGGTCACGGCTACCGCCGTCAGCCCTCAGAATCGCCCACTGACCTACACCTACTCGGCGGCCTCCGGCTCGGTCAGCGGGAGCGGTGCTACCGCTGCTTACTCCTCGACCGGCGCGCCGGTCGGTCAGGTGCCGATCGACGTTACCGTTGCCGACGACAAGGGCCAAACCGCGCGCGCAACGTGCACCGTAACCGTCGAGGCTCCCTCTATGGCCCAGGCCCCGGAGACCCAGGTATTGTGCGCGGTCGACTTCGAGAAGGATAAGAAACGGCCAGAGCGGGTGGACAACGAAGCCAAGGCCTGCCTCGACGAAGTAGCCCTGGGCCTCGTGAACCAGCCCGATGCCAAGCTTGTCGTGGTCGGCAATGCAAGCACCCAGGAGAAGGCCGCTGCCGCCAAGGGCGGCGAACACGCAAATGCCAAGGATCTCGCCGTTATGCGGGCAGTCAACACCAAGGACTACTTGGTCTCCGAGAAGGGTATCGACCCCTCACGCATTCTCGTTGTGACGGGAGGAGCCGACACGCAAAAGTCGCAAAACTACCTGGTGCCCAGCGGCGCGAACTTCACGGCCGATGTCCCCGGAACCTCTCCGGTGGATGAAACCAAAGTCCATCCCGAGTCGCGCAAGCCCTTGCCCGTCAGAACTCACCACAAGAAGGCTGCGTCCAAATCCAAATAGGTCTTCGCTTGCCCACGATTGACCCGCAGGTCAGTCGTGGGCACAAAGAAAACACTAAGGCCCGGCTCCCGAAGGAGACGGGCCTCAGTATTGAAGTGCCTTCTGCTTACTCCGGCTTGCCCACGCCGGTCGCGCTGTCCTGTTTCGCCAGCCGCACGTGCGCGCTCTCCAGCTTGTGCTCCACCTTTGACATGTCCCCCGGCTCCTGGTCCAGCGCGGGCGTCTTCTGATACTCGGCCACTGAGAGCTCCCACTGCGCGGCGGCCTGGCGGATGCGCCCCGTCTTCTCGTAGAGGTCGCCTAGGTGGTCGTGTACCGTGGGATCGGTCCGGTCCCGCTCCACCGCCTGGCGCAGATTGTCTTCCGCCATCTCGTACTCGCCCATCTTGAAATACGCCCAGCCCAGCGAGTCCAGATAAGCGCCGTTCATTGGCTCCTGGTCCACCGCCTTGCGGATCAGCTTCAGCGCCTCAGGCAGCCGCACGCCCTTGTCGGCGAACATGTACCCGAGGTAGTTCAGCGTCATGGAGTTGTTCGGATCCAGATCCAGGGCCTGGCGGAAATAGCCTTCCGCCTGGTCCATGTGCTTCTGGCGGTCGGCCAGCGCGCCCTTCAGAAAAAGCAGGTACAGCCGGTCCTCGTTCTTGGTGCACAACGGCGTGGCCTTGGTCAGAGCCTCATCGGCGTCCTTCCAGCGGCGAAGGCGCGTATTGATGTTGCCCAGCGCAAAGTACACCGCGCGATCCTCGTTGCTGTTGTTCAGCAGGCCCCTCGCCATCGCCAGGCCTTCGTCGGTCTTGCCCTGGTCCACCAGCTCGCCGGCCAGCATCAGCTTCAGGTCGCGGTCCTTGGGATTGGTGGCCACTGCCTGCTTTGAGATCTCCACGGCCTGGTCGAACATCTTGGCATCGTTGTAGGCGTCCACTTCAAGCTGGTAGCCGCGCGTCGCCTGCTCACCGCCCATGTCCACCATCTTCTGGTAGGCGCCAATGGCCTGCTCGGTCTTGTTCTGTTCGTGGTACAGCGAACCCAGGCGCTCCAGGAAGATGCCGCGGTTGTTCTTCTCCTCGCCTGTGTAAGCGCCGTTGGCGTGGGAAGTCTGGTCCACCATGGCCTGGTAGCAGGCTGTGGCCTCATCAAAGCGGCCAAGAATGTCAAGCAGCATGCCTTCCTGGTAACCGGCTTCCAGATTCTCCGGTTCCTTCTTGCGCGCCTGGCGGATGGTCGCAACGGCCTCCTCGTACTTGCCTTGGCGGCGCTCGATTTCGGCAATCTTCACCAGCGGACTGGCGTCCTCCTTGTCGGCATCCGCCAACGCGCGGAATGTCTTCAGCGCGGCGTCGAACTGGCTGTCGTTCATCTGCGCCTGGCCCAGTGCGGTCAGCGTAGGAACATCGTCGGGCTGCAGGCTCGCCGCCCGTTGGTAAGCGGCAATGGCGTCCTTCAAGCGCTTGAGCTGGTCGTAGGTCGCGCCCAGGGTGAACTCCATGCGCGCGCTGCGGTCGTTCTCCGGCACTGACTCGATGACCTTGGCCGCCTGGTCCAGATTCCCGTTCTCGGTGTAGACCCGCGACAGGTTCAGGATCACGTCTTCTGATTCCGGCTCAATCTCCCGCGCGGTCTTGAACTGCTCCTCCGCCTTGGCGCCCTGATGCTTCACCGTGTAAAGCTGCCCCAGAATCATGTGATCTTCCACGCTGCGGGGGCTGAGGGAAACAATCTTTTCGAATTCGCCGATGGCCAGATCCACCGTGCCGCCGGGGGCCTCGGTGGCCGAGCTGGAGTTCTGCTGGTCGCCAAGCTGGCGCAGATAAATCCGGCCCAGCAGCTTGTGGGCATCCACGTCGTCGGGATGCGTCTTGATATTTTCCTTTGCCGTCGTTTCGGCGTCGCGCACGTGGCCCGGCATGCGGAAATACAGCTCGGCGAGCCCGTCCTGCAGCTGCGCGGACCCCGGATCAGCGTTGATCGCGTATTTGTACTCGTCAATCGCGTGCTGAATGTATTCCGGGCGGCCGGTGTTGACCGCGTCCTCTTCGTAGAGGTCTGCCATGGCGGAGTGGAAATAAGCCGAGGCGCGGTTGGCCGCCTGGCTCGTTTCCGAGCTCGAATTCGCGGCCGGTTTGGCCGGGGCCGGGGCGGTTTGTGCAACGGCAACGGCTGCTGGCGCCGCGCATGCGGCGGTCAGAAGTACGATCGGCAAATAAAAGTGCTTCTTCATAGACACAGACGGGGATTCCTCGCCTGAGGCCGGGGTGGGGAGGACGGCTCCGCTCGCTTGCCGGTCAAAGGCTGCACAGGCAGCCGGTGGAGATGGCGCCTGTCCTTACAGACGATTCTACGCGGGTTTTGGTTCGCTCGAGGTTGGAATCAGGGAATTTGCACCGCGAAGGAACTGCGGCGGACATTTTGGCCGTCGGAGGTTTTCCTCCAGCGGACCAGAAATGGGGGGTTCGTGGTCCGGCAAGGCCCGGACAAATGGGCTCAAATGTATCGCCTGCGCGGTACAAACAGGCCCAAATGTATCGCGTACGCGATACATTTGGGGGTCAAATGTTCGGCCTTTTACACCCCGCATAAAGAAAAAGTGATTTGAATCACTCGCGTCTCAGTGGCGGAAATGGCGGATCCCCGTGAAGACCATGGCCAGTCCCAGCCGGTCGGCGGCGTCAATCACGTCCTGGTCCCTGACACTGCCGCCAGGTTGAATCACAGCCGTAGCCCCAGCGTTTGCAACAGCTTCCAGCCCATCCGGAAAAGGAAAATAAGCGTCAGAGGCGGCCACGGTGCCCTTCAGCGACAGAACCGCCTTCATCGCCCCAAAGCGCGCCGCATCCACCCGGCTCATCTGTCCCGCCCCAACGCCCACCGTCTGCCCATCGCGCGCATAGACGATAGCGTTTGATTTCACATGCTTACAGACCCTCCATGCAAAAATCAAACTGCGCAATTCTTCAGCAGTAGGAGGCCGCCAGGTGACTACCTTTAACTCGGATTCTGCGATGCGGGCGGTGTCGGCGTCCTGGAGCAGCAAGCCGCCGGAGACCTGCTTCATTACCGGCCGAGGCGGAGCGGAATTGATTTCCACCAGGCGAAGGTTCCTCCTGGTGGCCAGGCGCTCGCGGGCTTCGGGCGTAAATGAAGGCGCTGCAATGGCTTCCACGAAAAGCTTGGCGATCTCCTCGGCGGCCGCGCCATCCACCGGCTCATTGATGCCGAGCACGCCGCCATAGGCCGAAACGGGATCGCAGGCCAGGGCTTTCAGGTAAGCCTCCAGCACCGTGGCGCCGGTGGCCGCGCCGCAGGGGTTGGTGTGCTTGATAATGGCGACAGCCGGCGGGTCGGCGTCCGTGGGCTTGAGCTCCCTGACCAGCTCCCAGCAGGCGTCGAGGTCAACCAGGTTGTTGTAACTTAACTCCTTGCCCTGCAACTGTTTTGCACCGGCAATGCCAAGGCCCGAGCCGTCGACATAGAGAGCGGCCCGCTGGTGCGGGTTTTCGCCGTAGCGCAGCGCCTGGGCCAGCGGGAAGTTGACGCGCAACACCGGCGGGAACTCGTTTGTTTCCTTTTGGATGGCCTCTTCTGGCTGGGGCGCGTCGCCGATGGCGTCCAGGGTGTTGGCAATGGCTGAGTCGTACGCGGCGGTGGTGGAGTAAGCCTGTTTGGCCAGGCGCCAGCGGGTCTTCCGGCTCAAAGCGCCGCCATGGGCCCTAAGTTCCTCAATCAGCGCGAGATAATCGGCGACGCGGGTAACAATGGCCACGTCCTCAAAATTCTTGGCCGCCGAGCGGACCATCGACGGTCCGCCAATATCGATGTTCTCAATCAAATGGCCGAACGCAACGCCGGATTGAGCAGCGGTTTTTTCAAACGCGTAGAGGTTAACCACAACCATATCAATGGGCTGGATGCCGTGGACGGCGACGGCGGCCTCGTGCTCGGCATTGCCGCGGATGTAAAGCAGGCCGCCGTGGACCTTGGGGTGGAGGGTCTTCACGCGGCCGTCAAGCATCTCAGGAAATCCGGTGAGGTCGCTGATATCGCGGACGGCCAGTCCTGCCTCGCGGAGGGCGCGGGCGGTGCCGCCGGTGGAAATAAGTTCCACGCCAAATTCAGCCAGCACCTGGGCAAACTCCACCAGGCCGGTTTTGTCTGTCACGCTCAGCAGGGCCCGTCGTATCTTCTTTTCCGCGCTCACGTAATCTCCCAGGGCCTTTGCGCCGGAAAAGCGATGAAGGTACGACGCCGGACGCGAAACAGGCTCCATTCCAGAGTAACTCCCACGTTCGGAAGATCGCGAAAGGCCAG
>Ga0265338_10008316_pt1 | contig 12626 bp, 11 predicted proteins | sample 42126metaG_FD_193579 | JGI IMG/M metagenome (GOLD analysis project Ga0265338, IMG submission 193579) | Rhizosphere microbial communities from Carex aquatilis grown in University of Washington, Seatle, WA, United States - 4-21-26 metaG | ecosystem: Host-associated > Plants > Roots > Rhizosphere... | reverse complement strand
GACGTCCCACACGTTCTGGAAGCCGAGGTCGCTGTATACGTCGCCGTTCGAGATGCCCCACGGTCCCTTCGTGTTCCAGTAGCGGCTCGAGAACTGGAGCTGCAGCTTCGCGTTGCGGCCCGCTCCGAGCTGCGTGATCGCCTGCCGCTTCAGCGAGTCGAAGCCGGCCTGGGAGGTGTCGAGTGTCCGCAGGACCGCGAAGCTCATGCACAGGATGGCGTGGTCGGCGGTGACGGTCTGCCGTCCACCCGGCGTGTCGAACGAGAGCGTGGACGTGCCGTCGCGGTTCGCGCGGATCGACGTCATCCGCCAGCCCGTCTTGATCGTCCGCCGGCCCAGGTGGTCGGCGATCGCCTCCGGCAGCTGCTGGTTCCCGCCGGCGAGGTGGTAGTGCTCGTCCGACTCGCCGAAGATCGAGAAGCCCTCACCTGGGGTCTGGCCGTCGAGCAGGTAGACGAGGTTGAGCGACGACTGGTCGTTCGTGTCGGCGCCGTACTCCTCCGTATACGCCGCGTCGAGCAGGCGGCCGAGCCGCGAGCCGTGGCCGCCGGCGACGTACTTCTCGATCCAGCCGTAGACGGAGAGCCGGTCGAGAGAGCGGCCGGCGGGCGTCGAGCTCGCGTACGTCGTCGGGTAGCCGGCCGCGTCGTTCTGGTCGTCGAGGATCTTCAGCACCGGCTTGAAGTCGCGGTCGAGCTGCTTGTCCGAGTAGTAGTCGCCGAGGAACCAGTACGTCTCGGTCGAGCGCGCCGGCTCTGCGGCGAGCACGTCGGAGGCGACGAGCCCGAAACGGTCTGCGAGGGCGAGGATCGTCTCGTGGCCGCTGTCGATCAGCTCGCCGCACCACTCGCTCGTCTGTCCGTTCGCCCAGTACGAGTCGGCCGGGGTCACGAGCGGGCTGTCCGAGTGCATGCGGCCGCCGATCCGGTCGGGCGACGCCTCGTACACGGTGGCGGACGCACCTGCGTCGGCGAGGGTCAGCGCGGCGGTCAGACCGGCGATACCGCCGCCGACGATCGCGATCCGCGCCGGCCCCGACGAGTGCGCGCTCGCGGCGCGCGCGAGGCCGAGCGGGCCGGCCGCGACCACCGCGCCTGCGACTCCGGCGCGCTTGAGGAACTCGCGGCGCGAGAGCGCGCCCTCGGCTCGGCGTTCGCGCAGCTCGGCCGGGGCGATCCCGAGCCGGTCGGCGCTCCGGTGCTCCTCCGCCAGTCGCTGGATTGCCTTCAACAACGCCGTGCGGGCCATTCTGCGTCTCCTTCGGTCGCTGGCTCGAACGCGCCGACGATCTCGCACCTCGGCGTCGAGAGTCAAGTTCATTGACGAAATGCGCGGTGGGATGGTAGGAATGCCTCGCGTTGCGCAGGGATGATGCCCAGCCGCTCCGGCTCGCCACACGCCCAGGCCAGCGCCGCGGGCCTGTCGCGCCCGCTCGGCTCGTCGACGAGCTCGACCGCGGGATCATCGAGGCGTTGCAGGAGAACGGGCGCGAGTCGTTCCGCCGGATCGCCGCGCGTCTCGGCGTCTCCGAGGCGACCGTGCGCGCACGCTACGCGCGGCTGACGGACGACGAGATCCTCGCCGTGGTCGCCGTCACCAACCCGCTCGGGCTCGGCTTCGAGCAGGCGCTCGTCGGGGTGAAGACGTCGTGCGCGCCCGGAGACGTCGCGGACGAGATCTCCCACTGGACCGAGGCCGACTACGTGATCGTGACGGCCGGCCGGTTCGACATCGTGGTCGAGGTGGTCGTCGCCGACCGGCACGAGCTGCTCGCGCTCACCGACCGGATGCGCGCGCTCGACGGCGTCGTCTCGACCGAGACCTTCTTCTATCTCGAGATGTGGAAGCAGCTGTACGACTGGGGAGCGCACACGCCGACGGGAGGAGCCACGTGACGACGTTCGAGGCAGCGCAGGACGCCGAGGGCCTTCAGCGCGCGGCGCGCGACCATCTCTGGCTCCACTTCACCCGGATGGGCGGCGACGATCCGCCGATCATCGTCCGCGGCGACGGCTGCTACCTCGAGGACAGCAAGGGCAACCGGTACCTCGACGCGCTCGCCGGCCTCTTCTCGGTGAACCTCGGCTACGGGTTCGGCGAGGAGATCGGCCAGGCGGCGCTCGAGCAGATGCGCGAGCTGCCGTTCTACACGAACTGGTCGTATGCGCACCCGCGCGCGATCGAGCTCGCCGCCGAGCTCGCGTCGCTGGCGCCGGGCGACCTGAACCGCGTGTTCTTCGTCTCCGGCGGCTCGGAGGCCGTGGAGTCGGCGTGGAAGCTCGCCCGCCAGTACTACGTCGCCCGCCACCAGGCGCGCCTGAAGGCGATCACCGTCACGCTCAGCGGCGCGGAGCCGGAGACCCGTCACGACGCGATCGTCTCCGAGATGCGCCGGCCGCCGAACCGCTACAAGGCGATCGCGCGGCACCTCGCGTATCACGGCACCACGCTCGGCGCGCTCTCGATCAACGGCATCCCCGCGCTGCGCAGTCCGTTCGAGCCGCTCGTTCCCGAGGTGCGGCACGTGCACAACACGAACCGCTACCACCGGCCGGCGGACGAGACCGAGGAGCAGTTCACGCGGTTCCTGCTCGACGATCTGGAGCAGACGATCGTCGCGATGGGGGCGGAGTCGGTCTGCATGGTGCACATGGAGCCGGTGCAGAATGCGGGAGGCTCGTTCGTCCCGCCCGCGGGCTACTGGCAGGGCGTGCGGGCGCTCTGCGACAAGTACGAGATCCTCCTCTCGGCCGACGAGGTGATCACCGCGTTCGGGCGGCTCGGCCACTGGTTCGCGTCCGAGCGTTACGACATCCGGCCCGACATCGTCACGTGCGCGAAGGGCCTCTCGTCGTCGTACGCGGCGATCGGCGCCGTCGTCACCACCGACCGCGTGATGGAGCCGTTCCTCGAATCGACGTCGATGTACTCGCACGGGATCACGTTCGGCGGCCATCCCACGATGTGTGCGATCGCGCTGAAGAACATCGAGATCATGAAGCGCGAGCGGATCATGGAGCACGTGCTCGGGAACGAGGCGGCGTTCCGCGCGACGCTCGAGCAGCTGCTCGAGCTGCCGATCGTCGGCGACGTTCGCGGGGCGGGCTACTTCTACGCGATCGAGCTCGTCAAGGACAAGGAGACGCGGGCGACGTTCAGCGACGAGGAGTGCGAGACGCTCCTCCGCGGCTTCCTGTCGCCGCGGCTGTTCGAGCGCGGGCTGATCTGCCGCGCCGACGACCGCGGCGATCCGGTGATCCAGATCTCGCCGCCGCTGGTGGCGACGCAGAAGGAGTTCGACGAGATGACGGGGATCCTCGGCGAGACGCTCGCCGAGGCATCGGACCGGATGGCGGGCGAGTGACGAGCGAGTCCGCGGCGCCGGAGCTGGTCGAGGGGCACATCGCAGTCGGCGACAAGGGGCTGAAGGCCGGCGCGCTCGGCTACCTGTCGAACCTCGTCATCGGCGTCGCCTCGACGGCGCCTGCGTATTCGCTCGCGGCGACGCTCGGCTTCATCGTCGCGGTCAAAGGCGTCGGCGTGCACGCGCCCGCCGTCTTGATCGCGGCGTTCGTGCCGATGCTGTTCGTCGCGCTCGGCTACAAGTATCTGAACAAGGCCGATCCGGATTGCGGCACGACGTTCGCGTGGGGGACGCGCGCGTTCGGCCCGTACGTCGGGTGGATCAACGGCTGGGCCATCTTCGTCGCGGACGTGATCGTGATGGCGTCGCTGTCGGTGATCGCGGCGCAGTACACGTATCTGCTCTTCGGCTGGAACGGAGGAGCGGACTCGACGACGTGGATCATCATCGGCGCCGTCCTCTGGATCGCGCTGATGACCTGGATCTGCTTCCGCGGCATCGAGCTGTCGGCGCGGACGCAGGTGGGGCTGCTCACGGCGGAGATCGTCATCCTGGCCGCCTTCTCGATCGTCGCGCTCGTCAAGGTCTACACGGGGCACCCGGCGGGCTCGATGCACGTCAGCGCGTCGTGGTTCAATCCGTTCACGATCTCGTTCAGCGCGCTTGCCGACGGCGTCCTGCTCGGGATCTTCATCTACTGGGGCTGGGACTCGGGTGTGTCGGTCAACGAGGAGTCGGAGGCGTCCGCCGAGGGACCAGGTCGCGCCGCGGTCGTCTCGACGCTGTTGCTCGTCGTCACGTACGTCGTCGTCTCGACGGCTGCGCAGGCGTTCGCCGGCACCGGGCTGCTGGAGAAGAACTCGAACGACGTGCTCAGCGTGCTCGGGACGAACGTGTTCGGCACGCCGTGGGACAAGCTGCTGATCATCGCCGTGCTCACGTCGGCGTCCGCGTCGACGCAGACGACGATCCTGCCCACCGCGCGGACGACGCTGTCGATGGCCCGCTGGGGCGCGATCCCGAGGGTGTTCGGAAACGTCCATCCGCGCTACCTCACGCCGACTGCATCGACGCTGGGGATGGGGGCGCTGTCGATCGTGTGGACGATCCTGCTGGTCGCGCTGAATCCGGCACAGGACGTCCTCGGCGACTCGATCACCGCGCTCGGCTTCTCCATCTGCTTCTACTACGGCTTCACCGGGCTGATCTGCGCGTGGTACTACCGGCACGACCTGTTCACGAGCGTCCGCCACTTCTTCCTCGTCGGGCTGCTGCCGCTGGCCGGCGCCGTGCTGATGTTCGCCGTCTTCGCGAAGGCGTTCCACGACTACAGCGAGACGGGATCCGGCTATTCGAAGCCGTTGTGGGGGATCCAGATTCCGATCGTGATCGGGATCGGGACGCTGCTGCTGGGCGTGCCGCTGATGGTGATCTGCGCCGTCAAGTACCGGGAGTTCTTCCGCCGCCGCACCGAGGTGGCGCCGGGCGGGCTGCTGGACAATCCGGTCGAGCACGCGACGTCGCACTTCTGAGCCGATGACCATCCGGCCGGCCCTTCCTGCGTGGTGGCTGGAGCAGGCGCTCGCGGCCGAGGAGCCGCGGCCGGCTCCGGCGCTCTCGGGCGACCTCGACGTCGACGTCGCGATCGTCGGGGGCGGCTACACCGGGCTCTGGACGGCGCTCGCGCTGCGCGAGCGCGCTCCGGAGCTGCGGGTGGCGCTGCTCGAGGCTGAGATCTGCGGCGCCGGGCCGAGCGGACGCAACGGCGGCTTCATCCACGGCTACTGGGCGTCGCTCGCCTCGCTGCGGGGGCTGCTCGGCGACGCCGGAGCGCTGCAGCTCGCCGAGGCGGCGGAGCAGATCGTCCCGGGCGTGCGCGCGTTCGCGGAGTCGCGCGGCGAGGACGTCTGGCTGCGCGAGGGAGGCATGCTGATGGTGTCGGCGGCGCCCGCGCAGGACGGCGCGATCGTGCGTGCGGTGGAGGCAGCTGCGGCGGTCGGGCGCGCGGACCAGGCGGTGGCGCTCTCGCGCGACGAGCTTGCGCGCCGCGTCGCGTCGCCCGTTTTCCGCGAGGGCGTCTTCTATCCGGACGGGGGGACCGTTCATCCGGGCCTGCTCGTGCGTGCGCTGCGCCGGGCGGCGCTCGACGCGGGTGTCGAGCTGTACGAGGGGACGCCGGTTCGGCGGGTCCGCGACGGCGTCGTCGAGGCCGACGGCGGCCTCGTGCGCGCCCGCGAGATCGTGCTCGGCATGAACGCCGCGCTGACCGGATGGTCGCCGGCCTCGCGCAACCTGACGAACTTCGGCTCGTACGTCGTCCTCACGGAGCCCGCGCCGGAGCTGGTGGAGGAGATCGGCTGGACCGGGGGCGAGGCGATCCTCGACGCGCGGATGTTCCTCCACTACTTCCGGACGACGAACGACGGTCGCGTGCTCATGGGCAGCGGCTCCGGCCCGATCGGATTCCGCGGCCGCGTCGACGACCGCTTCAGCCGCGACCTGCCGACCGCCGAGCGCGCCGAGGCGGGGCTGCGGCGGCTGCTCCCGGGGCTCGCGGGCGCGCGCGTCGAGCGCGCGTGGGGCGGCCCGATCGACGTCTCCGCCGACCACCTGCCCTTCTTCGCGACGAAGCCGGGGACGCGGATCCACTACGGCGCCGGCTACTCGGGGCACGGCGTCGGCCCGAGCTGGCTCGGCGGGCGCATCCTCGCCTCGCTCGCGCTCGGCGCGGACGACGAGTGGACGCGGCTCCCGCTTGCGACACGTTCGGTTCCCCGCCTGCCGCCGGAGCCGCTCCGCCGGCTTGGGGGCGGGCTCGTCCGCAGGTCGATCATGGCGTGCGAGGCGGCGGAGGAGCAGGGACGGCGCCCACCGCTGGCGGCACGCGCCGGAGCGGCGCTTCCGCGCGTGCTCGGCATGGAGCTCGGAACGCGCTAGCCGGCTACGCCGAAGCCTGCGTCTCGCGCGGGCCGGTGCCGGCTGCGATCGAGCGTGCGATGTCGAGCGTCGAGATGACGCCGACCGGCCGCTTCGACCCCGGGTCGGTCACGGCGAGATGCGCGACTCCCTGCTCGGCCATCAGCTGTGCGGCCGTCGCGAGCGGCTCAGTGGAGCAGACGGTGACGAGCGGCGTGACGGCGCTGCCGCCGGCCGTCCGCGTATCCACGTCGAGCCGTCCGGCCGCAACGAGGTCGAGATCGGAGACGACGCCCCACAGCTGCATATCCTCGTCGTCCTCCTCCTGGTGCTCGAACACGAACACCGAGTGGACGGAGAACGTCGACATCATGCGGGCGACCACGCGAAGCGGGGTCTCCGGAGGGCAGCTGATCACGCCGGGACTCATCGCGTCGGAGACGTGCGCGGTCTCGAACGGAACCGGTAGGGCCTGCTCGTGATGGGTGACGGAGGTCATGTGCGCATCGTTGCAGTCGCCGGCCGGACCGCCATCGGCCGGGCCGCTGACATCTCCTGCGGACAACTACGGAAGTCCGGCGATCGCCGGCGGCGAGGACGGCGAGCGGCGCGCCGCGCCGGTGCGCTCGGCTGCCTCGGCGACGGCGGCCGCGACCGCTGGAGCGACGGCGCGGTTGAAGACGCTGGGGACGATGTAGTCAGCCGCGAGCTCGTCGTCGGCGATGATCGCCGCGATCGCGCGCGCCGCCGCGAGCTCCATCTCGGCGTTGATCGTCCGCGCCCGCACGTCGAGCGCGCCGCGGAAGACGCCGGGGAAGGCGAGCACGTTGTTGATCTGGTTCGGGTAGTCGGAGCGTCCGGTAGCGATCACGTCGGCGAAGCCCTCGATCGTCTCCGGATCGACCTCGGGGTTCGGGTTCGCCATGGCGAACACGATCGCGTGGTCGGCCATCCGTTTCACGCCCTCGACGGTGATCGCGCCGGGCACGGAAACCCCGATGAAGACGTCGACGCCCTCGAGCAGCTCGTCCGCCGTGCCCTGGAGGTTGTCCGGGTTGGTCGTCTCCGCATACTCGCGTTTCGCGTCGTTGAGCCCGGTCCGGCCGCGGTAGAGCGCGCCGCCCTCGTCGCAGCCGACGATCCAGCTCGCGCCGGCGCTCTGGAGGATCCGTGTGACCGCCATGCCGGCGGCGCCGCAGCCGGTGGTGAGGATGCGGACGTCCTCGATCCGCTTGCCGACGACGCGGAGAGCGTTCAGGAGCGACGCGAGCACGACGATCGCCGTGCCGTGCTGGTCGTCGTGGAAGACGGGGATGTCGAGGCTCTCGCGCAGCCGCCGCTCGATCTCGAAGCAGCGCGGCGCGGAGATGTCCTCGAGGTTGATCCCGCCGAAAGCCGGCGCGATCACCTGGACGGTGCGGACGATCTCGTCGGGGTCCTTCGTGTCGAGGCAGATCGGGAACGCGTCGACGCCGGCGAACTCCTTGAACAGGACGGCCTTGCCCTCCATCACCGGCATCGCCCCGCCCGGCCCGATGTCGCCGAGCCCGAGGACGGCGGTGCCGTCGCTCACGACCGCGACCATGTTGCGCTTGATCGTGAGGTTCCAGATCTTCTCCGGGTCGTCGGCGATCGCGCGCGAGACGCGGGCGACGCCCGGGGTGTACGCCATCGAGAGGTCCTCGCGCGTCTTGATCGGGGTGCGCGGCCGTATCTCGATCTTCCCGCCGAGATGGAGCAGGAAGGTGCGGTCGGAGACGTGCACGACCTCGACGCCCTCGACCGCGCGGACGGCGTCGACGATCAGGTGGAGGTGGTGCTCGTCGTCGGCGAGGACCGTGACGTCGCGGATCTTCGTCGTCTTCTCGACGCGGACGAGATCGATCGCTCCGAGCGAGCCGCCCGCTTCGCCGATCGCGGCCGCCAGGCGCGCGAACGCGCCGGGCCGGTCGTCGATGCGCACGCGGATGGCGGCGCTGAAGGACGCTGACGGGTGCACGTCGATCACGGTACGGCCGCGCTCTGCGCATCACATCCGGTGCAACTACGCTCTGCCCGTGCGGATAACCCTGTGCGACGTCGGGCCGCGGGACGGCCTCCAGAACGAGCCGGACACGCTGGCGCCGGTGGTACGCGCGGAGCTCGTGAACCGGCTCGCCGCGGCCGGGCTGCCGCGGATCGAGGCGGTGAGTTTCGTGCGGGACGACCGCGTGCCGCAGATGGCCGGGGCGGAGGAAGTGGCGGCGGCGATCGAGCCGCGCGACGGTGTCGAGTTCTCCGGGCTCGTGCTGAACGAGCGCGGCTGGGAGCGGTTCCTCGCGTCGGGACTCGACCGCGTCAATGTCACCTTCGGCGCAACCGAGGCATTCAACCGGGCGAACGGGAACGCGTCGCTCGAGGAGGCGGTGGCGGGGGCGGAGGCGATCCTCGCGGCGGCGGCCGTTCCGGCAACCGTGACCATCTCCGTCTGCTTCGGCTGTCCGTTCGAGGGCCCTGTCGACGCCGGCGTCGTGTCGGAGCTCGCGGCGCGATTCACGGACCGTGCCGAGGTCGTGCTCGCAGACACGATCGGCGTGGCGACGCCGACCCGCGTTCGCGTGCTCGTCCAGCGCACCGGCGCCGACGGCTTCCACGGCCACAACACACGCAACACGGGCTACGCGAACGCACTCGCCGCGGTCGAGGCCGGTGCGCGGCTGCTCGACTCGTCCGTCGGCGGCCTCGGCGGCTGTCCGTACGCGCCGCGCGCGACCGGCAACGTCGCCACGGAGGATCTCGCGTATCTCCTGGAGGGCGAAGGTGTGGAGACCGGCGTCGACCTCGACGCGCTCGTCCGCGTCTCGGAGTGGCTCGAGGGGCTTCTCGGCCGCCGCCTCGAGGGCTACGTGTATCGGGCCGGCGCGTGGCCGCCGCGGACACGTCCCGGGGTCTGACCCCCCCTTGCACCGTGCCAGGCACGTTGGTGACGCGAGCGTAACGACTTGCGCACGCGTGCGATGAAAGGTCGCATTGCCGCCACAGCGACGCGTGCACGGTGCCAGGCACGGTGGTGACGAGACGCGTACCGCTTCGTGCCGTCCGTCTCGTCAGCCGAGCCGGACGACGCCGTCGGCGGCGAGCCGCTCGACCTCTGCGTCTCCGTAGCCGAGCTCCCGGAGGATCGTCGCAGTGTCCGCGCCGACCGGCGGCGGCGGCGTTCGGTGGCCGAGCCGCTCGCCGTCGACCGACAGCGGCTGCGCGACCGTCGTCAGGCTCCCGAGCGTCTGGAGCATCCCCAGCGCCTGCGTCTGCTCGTGCTCCGCGGCCTCGCCGACGTTGCGGACCGGCGACGCAGGGATCCCCGCGTCGATCAGCGCGGCGAGCAGCTCGTCGGTCCCGCGCTCCCGCATCGCTGTCTCGAGCGGCACGACCAGCTCCGCGCGGTGGCGGACGCGGTCGGGATTCGTCAGGAACCGCGTGTCCTCGGCGAGCGCGTCGAGCCCGAGGACGCGGCAGAGCGCGCGGAAGAGCTTGTCGTTGCCGGCGACGATCATCAGCTCGCCGTCGCGCGTCGCGAACACCTGGTACGGCGCGATCTGCGCGAACGCGCTGCCCTCGCGTCCCGGGATCTCGCCGGTGCCGACGTAGCCGACGAGCTGGTACGAGAGGAGCGACAGCGCCGTCTCGTACAGCGACACCTCGATCGTCCGTCCCTCGCCCGTAGTCCCGCGCTCGTGCAGCGCCGAGACAACGCCGAGCGCGGCCCAGACGCCGGTGCCGAAGTCGATCAGCGAGACGCCGACGCGCACCGGCGGCATCTCGTTCACGCCGGTCACGCTCATGATCCCGCTCGCCGCCTGGAGCAGCGGGTCGTAGCCCGGCTGGTCGCGCAGCGGTCCCTTCGAGCCGAACGCGCCGATCGTGCAGTAGACGAGACGCGGGTTGCGGGCGCGCACCGCGTCCGCGCCGAAGCCGTGCTCGCCCGCGGCACCCGGCCGGAGGCTCTGCACGAGCACGTCGCTGCGGTCGGCGAGCCGGAGCAGCGCCTCGAGCCCGCGCGGATCGGAGAGATCGAGCGCGAGCGAGCGCTTGCCGGAGTTCGACGCGAGGAACATCGCGCCCTCGCCGTCCACGAACGGCGGCCCCCAGGCGCGCGCGTGGTCGCCGCCGAGCGGCTCGATCTTGACGACGTCGGCGCCGAGCGACGCGAGCAGCTGCGTGCACGACGGTCCCGCGAGCGACGAGGTGACGTCGACGACGCGAATCCCGTTCAGAGGCTCGAAGCTCATCGCTGATGCACCCACACGTTCGCGGGGCCGTGGTCGGTCTCGACCTGCCTCTCCGTCCGCGCGTCGAGCTTCTCCGCGACGCGTGCCGAGCGGACGTTGCCGGGCGCGATCAGCGAGATCAGCCGCTGGACGTCGCGCTCCGCATACGCCCAGTCGCGCACCGCGCGCGCGGCCTCCGTCGCGTAGCCGTGGCCCCAATAGCCGCGCGTGAGCGCCCAGCCGAGCTCGATCTCTGCGTGCTCGCCGGCCTGCTCGTACGTCGACGTCTCCCACGTTCGTGTGTCCCAGACGAGCAGCCCGACCCGGCCGATCGCGTGACCGTCGAGGACGACGACGAACTGGCCCACGTCGTTGCGCTCCCAGCGTGCGATCCAACGCTCGACGTGCTCGGCCGTCGCTGCGCGATCGCCGGCCTCGCCGCCGATCCAACGCATCACCTCGTCGTCGCCGACGAGCTCGAGCAGGTCGTCGACGTCCTCGAGCCGCGGCAGCCGCAGCACAAGCCGCTCAGTCTCGATCTGCATCGCCGAGCGGAATCATGATCGTGCGCTCGAAGTCGATCACGACCTCGTCGCGCTGGTTGAGCCCTCGCGTTCGCACGGTGACGATCCCCTGACCCGGCCGCGACCGGGACTCGCGCTTCGCGAGCACCTCCGTCTCGGCGCGGATCGTGTCGCCCGCGAACACGGGCGCGGGGAGCCGCACCTCGCGCCAGCCGAGATTGATGCCGCGCTCCGAGATGTCCGTGACCGAGAGCCCGGTCACGAGCGCGAGCGTGAACGTCGAGTCGACGAGCGGCTGCTTCCACTCGGTCGTCGCAGCGTAGGCGGCGTCGAAGTGGATCGGGTTCGTGTTCAGCGTCAGGAGCGTGAACCAGACGTTGTCCGCCTCGAGCACCGTGCGGCCGAAGCGGCTGCGGTACACCGCCCCGACCTCCAGCTCCTCGTAGGATCGACCCATCGCCTCGATCATCGCATCACGTCCGTGGCGCGGGTACGACGACCTGCCTGCGATGCAGTGGCTTGCGCTCGAGCAGCGGCGGCTGCTCGGCCCGCGCGCGCCCTGGCACGCCGGCGACGTCGCCTGGGGGCTGCGCCAGCACACCGGCCGCGAGCACGAGTGGCGGATCCGGCTCTGGGAGGAGGACGGCGCCGTCGTCGCCTGGTCGTGGCTGAAGGGCGCGACAGGCAAGCTCGAGTTCGACGTGCGTCCCGACCGAAGCGAGCTGCTGGACGAGATCCTCGACGAGCCGGATGCGACGTCGGCGTTTGCGTTCGAGGACGACGCGGAGCTGCGCGCCGTGCTCGCCCGACACGGCTTCGCCCATCCCGGCGAGCCGATGCACTTCAACGTGCGCGACCTGCCCGAGCCGCCGGAGCCGCCGCCGCTGCCGGACGGCTTCCGCTACCGCACCGTCGGCCCGGAGGACGTCGCGGAGCGTGTCTCGATCCACCGAGACGTGTGGGCGCCGTCTCGCGTGACCGAGGAGAGCTATGCGAACGTCATGGCCGAATGGCCGTACCGCGCCTCACTCGACTGCGTCGTCGAGGCGCCGGACGGACGTTTCGCCGCGTACTGCCTCGTCTGGCTCGAGGACGAGAACGCGGTCGGCGAGCTGGAGCCCGTCGGCGTGCGCGAGGAGTTCCGCCGACGAGGCCTCGGCGCGGCCGTCTGCACGTTCGCGCTCCGCCGCCTCTACGAGGAGGGCGGGCGCCAGGCGATCGTGTACTGCGCCACCGGGCCGGCGTGCGAGCTCTATCTCTCCCTCGGATTCCGCCGCCACGCGACCCTCGTCGGATACTCGCGATGAACCGCCTCTCACACGAGACGAGCCCGTACCTTCTGCAGCACGCGGGCAATCCCGTCGACTGGTACGCGTGGGGCGACGAGGCGTTCGCGCGCGCCCGCGGCGAGGACAAGCCGCTGCTCGTCTCGATCGGCTACTCCGCGTGCCACTGGTGCCACGTGATGGAGCGCGAGTCGTTCGAGGACGAGACGACGGCGCGGATGATGAACGAGCATTTCGTCTGCGTGAAGGTCGACCGCGAGGAGCGGCCCGACGTCGACGCGGTCTACAT